>Ga0210383_10001420_pt1 | contig 21870 bp, 14 predicted proteins | sample IncBWC14OmetaG_FD_160072 | JGI IMG/M metagenome (GOLD analysis project Ga0210383, IMG submission 160072) | Forest soil microbial communities from Barre Woods Harvard Forest LTER site, Petersham, Massachusetts, United States - Inc-BW-C-14-O ... | reverse complement strand
GATTTGTGCGGGAAAGTCGCCTGCAAGCCCGTGCATGAACTGATCGGCGGAGCCAAGCGCGATCGACTGCCGGCGTATGGGACCATCTATCCGATGGCACAAACGCCGGAAAAAGTACGTGCGCAGATCGCCGAGGGGAAGGCGAAGAACCTGCGCAACTTCAAGTTTGCGGCAGACCCATGGTGGCTGGACGACATTGCCTTGACTGGACGATTGCTAACTGCGGCGCGCGAGGAGGCCGGTGAGACAGCGCACCTGATCGTCGACGCGGCACTCTCGTATCGCAGGGTTGCCGAAGGGCTGCGCCTGTTCCCAATCTTTCGCGAAGTCGGTATCTGGTTTCTCGAGGCTCCGCTGCCGCTCGATGATGTGGAGGGTCACCTGGAGATGAGCCGACACGGGATCCCGATTGGCGTTGGCGACCTGGGACTGACGCATGTGCGCGAGTTTGTGGAGATGATGGACAATGGCGGGGCCAGCATCTGTCAGCCGGATATCTCGCAAGTGGGCGGATTCACGGGCATTCTTCAAATTGCGTCGGCAGCCTACACGCGGGGCAAACGTGTGATCACCCACGGTTACAAAACCAACATCGAAATTGCCGCAAACCTGCATTTTCTTTCTGCGCAGCCCAACGTGGAGCCGCTTGAGTTTTCGCTCAGTCATTCACCGCTGCGCTGGCATACAACGAACGAGCATTTTCCCGTGGAAGAAGACGGCTGTGTGCGCGTGCCACAGGTGCCGGGCCTGGGCGTCACTTTGAACGAGGAGACGATCGAGAAGTATCGCTTTATGCAGAAATAGGAGACGGCGTCTCCCAGCCTGATTCCCGCTATTTCACCTGAATGACCGAGTTCCCCTCATGCCGGGTGTATTTCGGCGGCGTGACCGAGTGACTGATTGAGACACTGGCATCGTCGAGGGCTACAATTCCGCAATCGAAACGCACGCGCGTAAAGTCGGCGTGGGCCCGGCCTGAAACACGAATTTGACTCGTCGCCAGGTCCGGCCGCTTCGCTGCCAGGCTGAGAGCCCCTACCGTGGAGTTCTCGACTGTAACACTGGCCTCACCCGCGACTGCCAGCCAGTCCGCATAGACATTCGAATTGCGGACCTCGATGGACGCATGATCGTTGGCGACAAGTTCATCGATCTGCGAGTCTTCGAGTGTCAAGCGTGCGTGGCCGGCAGCGTAGACGTCCCAGGTATCGACATTCACGTCATTCAGCGCGAGACGAAATGGACAGGTTGAGTACTTCGCATCCGGGAAGACGGCGGGTGAATCCGCCGCTCCAAGCCTTCCTTTGGGCAACCGCAACGTTCCATCGCATTCTGGAGAAATTGCGAGTTGGACGCGGTCCATGTGGGCCAGGGTTGCATCGGCGTGGCCGTGCATGTAGAGAAGGAAGAACTGTATGCGTGAGTCTTTCAATTCGGCGTTAGCACCCGACCCGAGTGCCAGAGCCTGCGTGAAGGCGCGATCGACTGGGACGTTCTCGAAGCGCAAATGGTCATCATCACTGCTGTGCGTGGAGAGGAAAACCAGATCGAGTCCATCCGAGGTGACCTGGCTCTGATGGGAGATTTCGAGTTCGAAGATCTTGAGTCGATTGAGCCGTGCCTGCACTCGGTTCAGGTGGAATTCGGAGTTGGTGGTCGCGAAATCGTCGACATCCACGTCGCCCTGTAACTGCCACATAGGGTGAGCGCTGCCTGCTGGAGCCATGGTGGAGTGTCGCACGATGATGTGCGCGGGGCCCTCGCACCGAAGCCCGCTGGTGCCGTTGGGTGCGCCGTCGGGATCATATACAACAAGGTGCACATCATTCAGCGTCAGAGTGGCGCCCGCGGAGACTCGGATGGGCCCGTGCAGAGCGAGCGTCATTTGCCGGAGAGTAACTTTGCCCAGGATGAAGAGTTCGCCGTCGTGGCGAAATTCTCCAGGGCCCGTGAGGACCGCGCCATCGTGGATGGGAGGTAGGGGCGTTTCGGCGATCGCGAACGACGGAATTGTTATTGCCGCAAAACAAAGCAACTTACCTAACGAGAGCATTGGGATTCCTTAAAATTAAACGTCCTGTCGTCCACCGATTCGCAAAGCGTGAAAAGCATGGGCTCCGAAATGTTCCAACTAACGCGAAGGAACAGCAATGCCGGGGAGCGTTCAAAGTCGATCGGCGAGTGACTCCGTCAGGCGTTCCTCGAGTTAAGCAGTGATACGTCCATTCTCGAATGTTGCAGACCCGGTCGGGCCCCAGCGCTGCGGCTGCCGCGCATAGTCACGCGGTGTGCAGTGCATGTGTTTCTTGAACACTGACGCAAAATAAGCCGGGTTGCAAAAGCCACAGCGATCGGCAACTTCAGCCACTTGCAGCCGCGGATCGAGCAGAAGGCGCTTGCCCATCTCCAGCTTCTGCCGGATCAGAAATTCCTCCAGGGTGTGGCCGGCGGTGCGACTGTAGACGCGTCCGAGGTGACCCGCCGAGAGTTTCAGGTTGCGCGCAATGTTATGGATGGTGGCTTTGTCGGGGCCGATCTCGCGAACCAACCGCTGCGTCTCGCTAACGATCTTCTCGTCGCGCTGGCTGAAGAGCTGCACAACCTGCTGGCGCATCTGCTCCACGAAGCTGCGAAAAGCTTCGGCCATCGAGATGGAGTTGGACGACCCCATGATGATTTGGATGGCGCCCTCGCGGGCGGCATTCAAAGGCTCGGCGCCTGCGCCCAACGCTGCCACTTCACGGGTGAGGTGTTCGCAGGCCCATGTCAGCAGACCCCTGGTCTGCTGTAACTGTCCCAGGGTGGGAGATGACGGCGCCGAGGTGGCGAGGAATTCTCTCAGGGCGGGGGCGATGCCGGGGGAATCAGCCGCCTGCAAAGCCTTGAGCACCTGGGCAAGCGCCTGAGCCGGTTGTTGCTGGCTCTCCGGCAAGGCTTCAAACCAATTCAGCGTGGAGTGTCCGGAGTCGAGCGCCGACGCGGCCTCGTGATAGGCGCGCAGTAGTTCAGTGGGTCGCGCGTAGGGAGAGCTTATGCCGATGCGGGCGGACATCAGGCCTTGCGCGCGCGCGGTGCGCAAAAGGGCCTGCGCCATCTCGTCGAGCAGGAGCCGTTCGTGATTGGGAGTGCGCGATTTCTGCGTGGTGAAGATGCACATCACGCCCGGAGTGACTGCGGTGGCCACAGTGTTAGGCCAGCTCTGGCAGCGGTCCTCGATCATATGCCCTGCGCGCACCAACGCGAGCTGACTGCCAACTTGTTCCGCCGCAATCACGCCCGAATGCCATGACGCGGAGACCGCACGATCCACATGTTCCGCAGGGTCTTGCAAGCGCAGCAACAACACGCGGTCGGGGAATCGCTCGAGACCCACGTTGCGCGCCAAGGTTCCCAATGCGTCCAGGCTGCCCTGGTTGTCATTGTTCATTTGGTCAGAGACGTGTCCAGAAAGCAGCATCTCCGCCAATTCGCGGCGATCCAACGCGAGTTCCCGTTCCCTCATCTGCTGGAACTCGCGCATGATTTCCAGGCGCTTCCAAGCGTTGGAGAGATAACGGGCAAATACTTCCATCATGCGCACCATCTCAGCGAGTTGCGCGGTAGTGACAACCGGCACGCGGTAGTAGGCGTCCTCGAGGCGCGGGATATCGATATGCGGCTGGCCCATTAGAGCCTCGCGAACGCGTGCGAAGCCGGCGGCGGAGGGAGCCTCGGTGAGCACCTGGCCGCTGAAAAGCGTTCCAAGATAGCGGCCCTCGCAGATCACGGGCACTGCGATGTCGGTGAGGCCGACATGGCAGGGATAAACATGACTGCGGGCGGTGGCACGGCAGCGCTCCTTGGCAGGCTTGTCGCTGCGGGCGCAGGTCTGCTCTTCGTGAGCACCAAAGCCATGCACCAGGTCGCAGAAATGAGTGCTGGGACTGGGCGAGCTACGCCCCGGCGCGTTGGCGCCAGTCACCTGCAATTGCACCAGAGCGTCGCCAGTGTTCACGCGCGAGCGCTGTGCAGGATCGAAGAGTTCCAAGTCGTCGGCCCACATCAATTCCACGTTGCGAATTGGACTGGAGCTGTTGAGAAGGACCAGAAAGTACTCGAACAGTTCGAGATCCTTCTTGAATTCCTGCTTGAGCGTCTCGCTCAAGGCAGACTTTTGCTTCTTCATGGGGAAGGGCCTCCCAGCGGGTCAGGCCGGCGTCGCCAATCTTAAGCTCTATGGCGAACATAAGAACACTTAAAAATCGGCATGAACTATCAATTTGCCACCTTATCTGTTGAAATTTCGCTGTGAGATCAGGTCGGAACGGGCCATTCATGGATGGGTGCGAATGGTCAGGCCGCCATCGACCACCAGGCAAGTACCGGTGATCCAAGCCGATTGAGGGCCGGCCAGATAGGCAACTGCCGACGCCACGTCCTGCGGCTGGCCGCGCCGACCCAGGGGGTGCAGGGCCTCCGTGTCGTGTGCAAGCGCTTCGGGATCGGTTGAGGAGTGGAGCCATTCTTCCCACATTGGCGTGTCGATGTATCCGGGGCAAACGGCGTTTACCCGGATCTGTCGCGGGGCCAGTTCCAGGGCAAGGTTACGGGTCAAAGCCACCAGGCCGGCTTTGGAGCATGCATAGGGAATCGCATTGGGAAAAGCATGGTCGGCATGGATCGAGCTGACGTTGACGATGGCTCCGCCGGTTGGGGGGAAAAGGGGTACAAGCGCCTGCGCCAGGAGTAGCGGTGCCCGCAGATTGATGGCGATCACTTGATCGAACAGTTCCGAGCTCAGCTGTTCAAAGGGCAGGTCCAGTTCAATGCCGGCGTTGTTGACGAGAATGTCGACCTTGGTTGCAGAGGCTTTGATATCGCCGGCGAGGACATTGATACTTGCTGGATCAGACAGGTCCGCCACCAGACAATGGGCGTTCGATCCATCCGACGCGCCTATCGATTGAGCCGCTCGAACCACACCGTCCGCATCCCGATCGACTAGCAACACGCGCGCGCCACCGGCGCACATGTGTTCGGCAATGGCGCGTCCGATGCCGCGTGCCGCTCCGGTGACAACCGCTACTTTTCCAACAAAGGCTATGTTCATCGCGGGCCCTTTCTTTGATTCGGTTGGCCCTTGCAACTTCTTTACTGCCCTGAGGCTTCTTCTGTCAGAAACACGAGTTCGGAGCTCAATGGATTCTGCAGCCGTACGAGCAGCCCTTCACTCATCAACTCACTGCCGGTTGCGGCGCGATCGGGGGCGGTCCCGTCCTGAAAGTGGAGGTGGTAACGCCTCGAGACATCCAGACCGGCGAGCACGAAGCGATGCTCCGACTCGCCGGGAATGCTGCCGCGAAATGCTAATACCACGCCCTTTGCACGGTGGGGATCCCAATATTGCATTCCGTCCCATTGCACGCCATCGGGTCGCGACGAGACGTGATAGAGGTGTGCGTCGCGGATGAGGGGTCGCAGTTCGTGCTTGTAGAGCTCGACGGCCTGGCGCGCGGCTTCGTGCTGTTCGGGGGTCCATACGCTGGTGTCGAGCATCAGCGTGAGCCAGCCCATCATGCCGCTTCGCAGCATGTAGAGAAAGTTCTCCGGGCGCGGAACCGGCCATTTTTCTACATAGCTTTCCAACATCGCCGCGGGCAGCATGTAGCTGGTGTCGTAGAAGGCGCGGCGATTGGAGAGCGGATCGTAGGTATCGGTGATGGAGAAGTAGTCTCCGTGCGCGGCGCTGCCGAAGTCCACCATGCGCCCGCCGTCGTTGCAGATCTCGAAGAGCAGGCCGGGATGCTCACGCCTTGTGTGCTCGTAGATGTCGTAGTAGGCTCTGACAGCGTGATAGCTTACGTCCGTCGAATTGGACGCGAGCACGAAGTCTGAGCCCCAATCGTGTTTTAAGTTCATAGTGCTGCGATCGGGCGGGGCGTGCGGGTGATCATCGCGCGTACAGCCTTGCGCCACTAAATAGCCGTCGTGTTCCAGCATGTCGAGGTGATAGTTTTCGACGATGCGCTTTACCTCGTTGCGGAGATAGTCGTGCGCCTCGGGAACCCCCAGATCGACGGTCTGGCCCTTGAATTCTTCGGGCTTCCAATCAGCAGGAACGTCCGCTACCAGCCAATTACGAACCTTGGGATCATGCACGTTCAGTGCCCCGGGTTCGGTGTTGAGCGCGGCCTGGGTCCAGTCCACCCAGATACCAAAGCGAAGACCCTGCTTGTGGGCCGCGTCGGCGATATACGCCAGGCCATGCGGAAACTTCTTTGGGTCGGGATACCAATCGCCCACGCCGCGGAACCAGCCCGCGTCGATGTGAAACATCTCCACTCCGAGTTCCTTCGATTCGGCGATCATTCGCAAGGCGAGGGGCTCGTTCACGGCCATGCCGCTGCCCCAACTGTTGTTCACCACGAACGGGTAGTGCTCGTCCTTCCAGGTAATCGGGTTGCCCAAAACTGCGCGCACCCATGAACGAAGCTGGTTGGCCGCGCCGTCGGGACCACCCTCGAATGCGCCTAGAAATACTGTTGGCGATTCGAAGCTCCCGTCGGAAACGAGACGGGTGCGGAACGAGCCAGGGTCGGGATTCAGTCCCAGCACGGACTTGACGCTGTCGGCATCGCGCTCAAGGCGGATGCGCGTGCGGCCGCTGAACTCGATGCCGGCGTACCAGCCCAACTGGTGCTGTGCGGGTGAGTACACAATTTCGGCGGGAATAATTTCGCGCGGCTGGCCTTCCGGCGGGTGGGCGTAGGTGGATGATGTACCCGTCCAGCGGTAGCCCTCAGTCATGGTTTCGACGTGGGTGCCCTGCGCCGAGGGAGTGCCAGCTCCTTTCTCGACGTAGAAATTGTGCAATTCGTCAGACGCAGATATCGCCCAATCGAGGCTGAGTGAATCGGTCATGGGAAGCCATGCTTCCTTGTCGCCAAGATTTTCGACGACGATGCGGTGTTCAATGGCGCCAAAGTCCGCACGGGCCCGCCACTCCCAGCGGAGGCGGAGATGCGGCTGCGCCGATTCGTAAACAAAGACGACGTGGCGCGAGTCGGCGGCGTCGAGTTCCGCCTTGTGCTGCCATGTGAGCTGAACTCTCGCGCCGTTGATCTCAACGCTCGGGGGCAGTTGCTCTGTGACTCTATTTCGCAACGAAAGACCCGCAGGTCCGCTGATCCACACAAGGTGTGGTTGCGGCTCCGCAGCGCTAAGAGCGATGTGAATGTTAGAGGTCGAGAGTTCCGGAGCCGGGGGTACGACTGTCGCGGCGCAGACACTCGTTGCGCAAAATCCGGCGAGAGCGGAGGCAATGAGGCAAGAGCAATGAATTCTGCTCAGCTTTCGCGATGTCAATGGAGCGTCGGTACTCGGAATGATCTCACCTCACGTAGTGAACTCGAATTTATTCCATAGTCGGGTATCCTGAACGCACCTGTCGCCAGGGACCCCGAGCCCCGGGGCACCACTGTAGGGCACGATGGGTTGTCACGGACTTAGAAGAAGAATCGCACCCCCAGCTGCATCACGCGCTGGCCGGTTTTGCCGTTGATGCCGCCAAACGTAGGCGAGTCGGGGTCAGCGATGATGTTTCCAAATACTGGATGGTTAAGGATATTGAGGGCTTCGAGGCGTGCTTCGAGATAGCGCGCCTTGTTGTCGCTCAAGTAAAACCTCTTCAGAATGCTCGCGTCGGTGGTAAACACTCCCGGGTTGCGCAGGTTGGAAAAGAATACGGGCGAGTTGGCGAACGAGAAGTCCGGTGTGCGCTCGAACGCTGTTGCGTTCAATACGCCTTGCCCTGAAGCATTGACGTAGGCTCCGTTGACCACCAGCGCATTGTCATAGCTTGCCCCGGAACGCTTGTAGCTCTTATTCGCGAATGACCAGCGCAGGGCGGCCCCCGGGGCTTGATTGCCGCCGTCGACTCCGGGGACCTGCACCGGAGTACCGTGCGGACTCCAGGTCGAAATGCCCGCCAGGGACCAACCGCCCGCAACTGTATCGAGCACGCGTTCGCCGACGCCATGGGGAGCGGTGCCCCAAGTGCGGCCTCGGCCGAAGGGAAGGTCATAAGAGTAGTTGAGCTTCAATGTGGCGGGCAATTCATAAGCCGCGACGCCATACCCCTCCATCAGATTGTGCGGGTTCTGCAATGCGCCGGCGGTCGCTCCGAAGATATGGATGTCGGTGCTGCTCGTATTGGTGAGCGTTTTGCGGATGGAATAGGCGGCGAGCAATTCCAAGCCGTGGTAGCTGCGCGATTGAACCTGGAAATTGGCGTAGTTCGCGAATGACCTTCCCCACGTTGCCTGACCCGGGGTGGTGGATGTGTTTCCGGCATATTGTGGCGACATTCCAAGCAACTGGCTCAGGGAAACCGTAGGCTGAGCCGAGAACGTTTGCGATTGTCCATAGAAAGGATTCGGAACCTGATCGGAGAGGTGCGTTCCAAGCTGATAATAGTTGAGCGGAACATTGTTCAGGCTCCAGTTCCACACGTTTGTGATGAGGTGTATTCCTCTCACTCCGGCGTACTCGGCGGTTAGCGCCCAATTGGCACCCAGTTGCCTCTGTATGCTGACTCCCCACATGTAATTGGTCGGCGTATCAAAGTGATTGATAGTCGTACCGGTCTGGTCGAAGTTGCCTGCCGCTCCATAGCTGGCGTACCAGTATTCCTTGTTGTTGGTGAGGGGCGGCACCCAGCCGAGATTGCCGCCGGAAGGAAGCGCCGGGAACGAACCTAATCCGTGGTCAGTGCCGAATTCGCTGGTCCAATGCTGGCCGTCGGTCGAAGGAACCTGGTTGAAGGTATTTGAGTTGTAGTAGAAGCTCAGCCAGTCGGTCGACAATCCGTTCAATCCCTGGTCGACCGTACCCGCGCTCAGGTGCAAGATCGTCTTGTCATTCACCGCCCAGCTGATACCGAGGCGCGGCGAGAAATTGGCGATGTTGGTGGTATAAAGATTCTTTTGCGGATACTCCGGCGTGCCGAGAAGAGCGACCCGGCCCGTCGCGCCTTGCGTGAGCCAGGCAGGATTTCCTAAGCTGGCAAGGCCGGGAACAGACGAAGTCACCTGGCCCCAGCTCCAGTCGCTGTTCGGTGAAAGCACGTTTTTGGCCTTCAGGTCGTACATGATGCTGCCCTGCACGTGACGTCCCTGGCGTGCGCCATCGTGATCCCAGCGCAGACCCATCTGCACAGTCAGCTTGGTGTTCACCTTCCAGTCATCCATCACGTAGGCAGCCTGATTCCAGCCGTAGGGTGTGATGTTCCAGTTGCCCCAGTTGAAAAAGCTGGAAGATCCCATCATGAATTCGGCCAGAGGACTGCCGCTCAGCCCATCGCTCTGGTTCCAATACTGGTTTGATCCGCCGCCGGGATTCGCCCAGGCCACGCCAGTCTTGTCGCCACCCTGTTCGGTGAACCGCGTGAAGTATTGCTCATACCCGGCCTTGAGCGCATGACGTCCAACCAGGCGCGAGACAGATACGGTTCCGTTGGTGGTCTGGGTGATAAAGCTGTCGAACTCAGCTCCGCCCACGTGAGTGTACGAGTTGTAGTTATTGCTGCCGATGTTGAGCACAGGCGGGATTTCATTCGTACTCTTTTCGTTGTTCGAGAGGATCAACGGATCGAAGGGCCATTTGGAAGTGTCGACGCTCGGATCCGGAGCTGAGCCGTTGCCGGAGACGCCATTGCTGAACAGGTCCGTAACGCCCACGCCAAGGCGCAGGCTGAGAACTGTTTTCGCGTTGGGCGTGAACGTATACAAGAGGCTGCCAAGCCAGTCTTCGTCGGTAGTCAACGACTCGGCTGCGTGTTTGAATGGAGCCGGAATGTCGTTGGTCAGCATCGAGCGACTTAGACTGGCCTGCAAATGGTGATTGTTGTGGTACGCCTCGTCGACGCGAAAGAAGTATTTATCCGTGGGACGCGTCACGTTGATTGGGTCATAGCGGTTGTTGATATGGTCGTTGTTGGCCTCGGGTTCGTGGTTCGGCTGCGGCCATAGAGGGAGATAGTGGGCAAACAATTGACTCTGACCGGAGACGCCGGAGCCATACGCAGCGGGAATCCTGTTCCCGGGAAATTGAGGACGCACCCAGCAATTGCCTTGCGACGCGAACTGGTCGGCGAGCGGGCCAGTGCAGTCGGCAGGATTCGAATCGTAGGCGCCGTAGAACGGGTCATAAATGTTGGCGTAGACCGGAGCCCCGTTATTGACGTTGATAACCGTCTGCGAAAAATCGCCCTGCTGGTTGAGAACGGTGGGCACACTGCTGATGATCGTCTGGCCTTCCGAAAAGCGTTCACCTTCCCACGACGCGTAGAAAAACGTTCGGTTGGTTCCGTTGTAGACGTGTGGAATTCGGACCGGTCCACCCACCGAAACTCCATAGTTTTTTTGGTCAAAAGCTAGGCGCGGGTTGCCCAGCGAGTTGTCAGTCCAGTCATTGCTGTTCAGGTCCTGGTTTCGGAAATAGAAGAAGGCACGGCCGTGATAATCGTTGGTGCCGCTCTGGGTTTCCATAGAGATGATGCCGCCTGCGTAGCGTCCTTTGTCGGCGGTAAGCACGCCGCTCTCCACCCGGAACTCGCCAATGGAGTCAGGGGTGGGAATGGAGCGGTTGGTGGCATTGAATTCCGCTTCTTGGACGGGGTTGCCGTCTACGCTGATGTTGGTTCCGTTTACCTGACCCCCAGACACCGAGTAGCTGTTGCCGGTGTTGGCGATGAGGTATGCCTGGTTGCCCAGTGTCCCGATCTGGTCCACTGCTGGTCCGCTGCCCTGAATGGATGGCGTCGTGCTGGTCAGATCGAGTGCATTGCGGTTCAACTGCGGCAACTCGGTGATCATGTTGTTGTCGAGAACGTTGGCTGAACTGGCTTCATCGGAGGAGATCAGGGTCTGAGCGCCCGTGACGGTCACCGACTCTTCGACTGCGCCGGGCTTCAATGCGAAATTCTGAGCAAGGTGGGCGCCGGTGCTCAGCACGAGGCCGCTGTGCTTGACCATGCCGAATCCTGGCGCCGAAACAGAGAGTGCGTAAGGCCCGGGCAGCAATTCTGACAGCAGATAGAGTCCCGAGCCATTCGACACCGCGGAATAGGTGACATTGGTTGCAGTATTCAGGGCCTTGATTTCGGCTCCTTCAACCACGGCTCCGCTGGTGTCGGTAACCACACCGCTCAGTTCGGCATTCGACGATTGAGCCCGCAGGGATGGGCCCTGCATCACGATCACTATAAGAAGGATCGCGCCAGAGATCGAGCTGGCTATGATCGAACCCGGGCGCCGTGCCGGTTGTCTCCACTGTGAACCTTTCACGCTTATAGCCTCCACGACTGCCGGCAGGACGGCGGGGGGCCCATCGGTCCAGTGGAAGTCGCAGACCATTCATAGCCCTCGTATAAAACGGCAGTCTATGCAGGTTGGCGATATTTCTTGTGTTTAATGGTTGCCAGGTGCCGCGGGATGAACAATGCCGTGCAACGAAACCGCGCTATCGGAATTGCGGCCTTTTGGCGAAGCGAGCGCAAGAGCGCTCAATCGGCAGATTCGCTTAGATTAAGTCGCTGGTCGGCGCCGACCTCGCCGATTGACTGAATCCGGCCGGATGGCCATCGAATTTCGACGTTCGCGCGCGCGGCTTCGCCAAGTCCGAAATGAACCGTAAGATCGCTCGTGGAGGCATACCCGACGCTGCCTGAGACGGTCCGGACCTGCCGGCGGCCGCCGGCGTGACAGCGGACCTCGGCGCCAATTGCCGACCGATTGCTTTTCCGGCCTGCCAATCGCAGTTGCAGCCAATGACTTGCCGGATTTTCTTGCGGTGTGCGATTCCACCACAATTCGATCGGCGCATTCAGCGCCGTGACCGCGGCGTCCAGGCGACCGTCGCGATCAAAGTCGGCAAAAACGACACCGCGATGCATCGCAGGCTGCAGGAATTCGCCTCCTACAGCATCGGTCACGTCTTCAAAATGACCGGCGCGGTTGCGAAAGATGCGATTTGACTGTGCATCTTGTGTGTCGAGTCCCCCACCGGCAACGAACAGGTCGAGCCATCCATCATTGTCGAGATCCAACAAACCGCAGCCCCAGCCATTCCATTTGCGGCTCAGGTTCAGCAGGCCCGTGCGTGCGCTGCCATCATCAAAGACGCCGCGCCCACGGTTCAGAAACACTTCGTAGGTCTCGTTTTTCAAGCCGGTCATGACGATGTCGGGCCGGCCGTCGCCGTCGATGTCGCCGAAGTCGGCGCCCATGCCGGAGATGTTGCGTCCATCGCCGTTATACCCTACACCGGCGTCGGTCCCGATCTCTTCGAGCCCCTTGCCGCGATTGCGCAACAGCAGGTTGCGCGCGTTGTCATTGGCAACAAAGATGCCCGGACGGCCGTCACTGGCAAAATCAGCGATAGCAAGTCCCATTCCCTTGCCCAGCAAATTAGGTAGCCCCTCCTTGTGTGTAACCTCAGTGAATGTGCCGTCACCGTTGTTATGGTAGAGTTGCATCGACTCGGCACGATATCTGTCGGGGTGGCAGTAGGCGCGTGACTGTTCCTGGACTCCACCGCAGATTGGATCGGAGCCCGGCTCCCAATCGCAGTAATTCGAGATGAACAAATCGAGACGGCCGTCGTTGTCGTAATCGATCCAGCAGGCGCCCACCGACCACGCCGGTTTACCCAGGGAGCCAGGGCCGGCAAGGCCCGCTGCCCGCGTTATGTCGGCAAAACTGCCGTCGCCATTGTTGCGGTAAAGATGATTGCCGTGCACCCCGACGACGAACAGATCTTCGTGTCCGTCGTTGTCGAAGTCTCCCACGGCTACACCCATGCTGTAGCCCTCGCCCTGCAAGCCGGCCTTCTCTGTCACGTCACTGAAGGTTCCATCGCGATTGTTCCGGTAGAGGCGATTCCAGTAGTCCGATCCGGTTTTGATGAGCGATGGCAGAGATGCGCCATTGGCGCAAAAAAGATCGGGCCAGCCATCGTTATCAAAATCGATCACGCCGAGACCGCCGGGCAGCGTTTCTACCTGATATTTGCGTCCTGCCGCGCTGTTGCGCAAAACGAAACCTAGCCCCGCAGCATTGGCGCCGTTGAACATTCGTATCGGCGCAATCTGGCCCGATTGCAGGTTTGCGTCCTGCGCCAGAGCGCGTCGCAAACAAGCGGCACATAAGGTTCCCCCCGCAAGCGCGGCGACACGTAACAGGTCGCGCCTACTTGTCGGCATCTTCTTTCCCGTTGTCTTTGCTCCGCGATTGAAATGCGTCCGACAGGCGTCGCGCCTCGGCAGAGGCCTTTGCTGCCTCTTCTTCACGCCCCAGATCGCGCAGGACACGCGCCTCCAGTGCATGCAGAGCGCCCTTTTCGTCGGGATAGCCAGCATCCAGTGCGGGAGCCAGGTAGCGCAATGCTTCAGCGCTTTCGCCGGTCTGCGCCAGGGCACGGCCTAGTTCCACTTGTACTTTGCGGTCATCCGGCGACTCCGCCGCAAGCTGCCGCAACCATGGCAATGCCTGATCGTAATCGCGGTTACTCATGGCGAGGAAGGCTAGCGTCCGGAGCGCTTCGGGACGGTGAGGATCGATGGCAAGCGCGGCGTGTGCCGATTGCTTTGCGGCCTCTGTATCTCCCGTTGCCAATTGTGCCTCGCCCAACCGTGCCAGCAGGGCCGGGTCGCCCGGATGCAGTGCGATCGCCTTGCGATATTCTTCCTCCGCTGAAGCAGGGTCCTGTTTCAGGCGCAGCAGCATGTCGCCCCGGAGGCGGTGAAGCGTGGCTTCATTGTTGTTGTTTGCCTGCAGGAGTTGCGCAGCGTTGCCGGCTTCGACCGCATAACAGATCGACAATCTATAAGCGGTTTGCATGTGCGCGTCAGTGGGCGGGGGATCTGCGGCGAGTTTTCGCTCAAGGGCCGGGATCGGCTCCGGACATGTAATCATGGTCGAAGGCTTCGTTGCGGTCTCCTGCAGGCGGCGAACCGTTGCCACCCCTGCTTCGGATGCGCGTAGGCTCTCGCCGATCTGGCGAAACCTCTCCAGGGCAAAACCTGCCCACGTCTCGAGGGATTCCCCTGAATTGTGGCTGCGCTGCATCGCCTGGTGATAGGCCTCTGCTGCCTGAGCGTATTGGCCCAGGCTCGCTTGGGCTTCGCCGAGATAGTCTTCGGGAGTTTCCTCGCCAGGCTTGACGCGAGCGGCGAGTTCGAGGCACGCCAACGCCTCGTTCGCCTTGCCGGTGCGAAGCAGGTCAATGCCAAGCAGGAGATTCGCGAAGTAGTCATTCGGTTCAAGCCGGCGCGCGTGCTCGAGCACGGGAATTGCCTCCGAGAATTGCGCCTGCTGATGAAGCGCGAAGCCCTGCTTGAGCAGCGCCTGGAACTGGTTTTCATTGGGAGCCTGCCCCCGGGCGGCAAGGAATGCCGAGACTCCCAACACCGCGATGATGCGGATCCCTGTTCCGATTGGCATGTGGTTCGGCATGCTTCGCCAAAGATAGCGCGAGGCTGCTCACCGTGGCAAACGAGCCGGTCGTCAGTCAGACTGAATTGGGCAATCACGCGACAATCCAACCAGAATCCTCATCGCGTGTGGCTCGGAAGTAGTGTTGGTCGACCTTGATCTCACAGGCAATATACTCGCCACGAAACGACGTGGCTTCGCCCGATTCAAGGTCGAAGACTGGGTCCCAGCACAGGTGCAATCGTCGTGGAGAGATACACGATTGCCGTAGACCCCGGCATTGTCATCAATCCGATGCAATTAAAGCGGCAGGTCGAGGGAGGTGCCGTCATGAGAATGGGCCATTCTCTCCTCGAAGAGGTCATGTTTGACGAGAGCGGGATTACCACCGAAGACTGGCTTTCCTATCCCATCCCGACGATGTCGGACATACCGGAGATCAAAGTTGTGTTGATCAACAATCCACTTACGGTGGAGGCTCGGAAGCCGCGAACGCACTCGCTGCACCAACATCGCAGCAGCTCTCCACGACGCAACCGGAAAGATAATTCGGCGACTACCGATGAAACCCGCCTACGTTCAGGCTATTTTGAAAACGTAACGGAAAATCTTGCCTGAAGGCATCGTTCGCGCCGGCTCCGACCTACCAGTGCTCGCGCCCGCCGGAGAACCAGACCTTTTGAATCACGCCGAAGAGGAAAGCGGTGCTTAACCCGAACAGCAGCGCGCCGTTGAGAGCCTCCATCGCACCCATGAGCTGCCAGTGGCCTTCCAGCGCCAGATTTGTATGCCCATAGCTGGTCATTGCGTTCAGGGAGTAGAGCATCGCGGAACGGTAGTCGGGCATAGTTCCAAGCAGCCTGTAGGCTGCAGCCCAAATGCCAGCGTCGAGCGCGTGCAGGCTGGTTGCCAATAATGTCATCGCACAGATCACCGTCAAGAAAACGGCTGAAGGGTGATCGCGTTCAAATATCTTTTTTGCGAATCGAACAATCCGCCAGCCTGTGAGGCAAGTCCCAAGACATTGATAAGGACGGTTAGCAAAATCAAGGGCAGGCCAAACATCCAGTCGGCCGACCAAGTTCCCGCATCGGTGGTCAGAAAGCTACAAACGGATTGCGCAGTCACCATCGAAGGTTCCTTCTGTCGATCACTTGACCAGTTCTCAATGTTTGTCCAGAACACGGCTGACGCTGCATAAATAGGTATATCTTGCACCCGCCCCATATTTCGGGGCGAACCCTATGTGCGGCATTTCATCATTTATGGCGATTCAAACCTCATGGGCCAGGCTGATATTGCTCGTCGTTCACCTGTTCCATCCAATCAACGGTCTTGCCGTTCAGCTTTTCCTGAATTGCGATATGGGTCATCCCGGTCGTTGGCGCCGCGCCGTGCCAATGCTTCTCTCCCGGTGCAAACCAGATCACGTCTCCGGGTCGGATCTCCTCGACAGGACCACCCCAGCGGCGCGCCCGCCCGCATCCTGAGATGACGACCAGGGTTTGTCCGAGGGGATGGGTATGCCATGCAGTACGAGCGCCGGGCTCGAAGGTAACGTTGGCGCCTGCCACGCGGGCCGGATCGGGCGCGTCAAACAGCATGTCGACGCGCACCGCGCCTGTGAAGTAATCCGCCGGTCCCTTGCCCGAGGGCTGCGATCCGACTCGCTTGATCTCCATTGCTTCTCTCCTTCAATTGACGCGATATCGCATCTGGATTACGTGTGCTCAGAGCCCTGTCATCTTCTCAATGTGCTCGGGATAGCGCGCGCCTTCGACCTTGATGTGGGATGCCGCGCTTTCGATCTGCTTAAGATCATCGTGGGAGAGGTCGATCGAAACTGCGCGAACGTTCTCTTCGAGGCGATGAATCTTCGTTGTGCCGGGAATCGGCACGATCCACGGCTTCTGCGCCAGCAGCCATGCAAGAGCGACCTGCGCCGGGGTCGCGTTCTTTCGTTCTCCGATTTTCCCGAGCAGATCCACTAGCGCCTGATTCGCCTTGCGTGCCTGCGGGGTGAAGCGCGGAATGCTGCTGCGGATGTCGGTCTTGTCGAAGGTCTTGCTCTCATCGATCTTTCCGGTCAGAAAGCCTTTGCCGAGGGGGCTGAAGGGGACGAAGCCGATGCCGAGTTCTTCGAGCGTGGGAATGATTTCCTCTTCGGGAGTCCGATACCAAAGGGAATACTCGCTCTGCAGCGCGGTAACCGGCTGCACGGCGTGAGCACGGCGGATAGTCTTCGCGCCGGCCTCCGACATGCCGAAATGCTTGACCTTACCCTGCTGGATTAGGTCCTTGACGGCTCCGGCGACGTCTTCAATCGGAACCTTCGGGTCGACGCGGTGCTGATAGAAGAGATCGATAGCGTCGATCTTAAGGCGCTTGAGGGAACCTTCGGCAACCTGGCGGATGCGCTCGGGGCTGCTGTCCAGGCCCTTGGGGCCGTGAGTTCCGTCCGAATTAATGTCGAAACCGAACTTGGTGGCGATAACCACGTGCCCGCGGAAGGGAGCGAGGCCCTCTCCCACGAGTTCTTCGTTCGTGAAGGGGCCGTAGACCTCGGCTGTGTCAAAGAACGTGACGCCGCGCTCGACGGCCGCGCGAAGGAGTGCGATTGCTTCGTGCTTTTCCGGGAAGGGCTTATAGGAAAAGCTCATACCCATGCATCCAAGGCCAAGTGCCGAGACTTCCAGATTGCTTTTCCCAAGTTTCCGTTTCTGCATTCAATTCTCCTTCGACTCTTAAGAGTTGATCCCGCCGCGCAGGACCTGGTTGGGATCCTCAGATCGGCACCTATTCTGACTTCAGCGATGCCATATCGATGGAGAAGCGGTACTTCACATCGGACTTGACCAGCCGCTCGTAGGCTTCGTTGACCTTCTGGATGGGGATGACTTCGACGTCGGAAGTAATGTTGTGCTTACTGCAGAAGTCGAGCATCTCCTGGGTCTCGGCGATGCCGCCGATGATGGAGCCGGAGAAACTGCGGCGCCGGATAAGCAGGCCGAAGACGGCGACCGGCAACGGGGTTTCCGGCGCGCCCACCATGGTGATGTTGCCGTCGCGAGCGAGCAACTGGATGTAGGCGTTGATGTCGTGTTCAGCGGCGACGGCGTCGAGGATAAAGTCGAAGCTGCCGGCGTGCTTCGCCATTTCATTGGCATCGCGAGAGAGGACGACTTCATCGGCGCCGAGGCGGAGGGCGTCGTCCTTCTTACCCGACGAGGTCGTGAAGACGACCGTGTGGGCTCCGAGCGCGTGCGAGAACTTGACGCCCATGTGACCCAAGCCGCCGAGGCCGACGACGCCAACCTTCTTACCCTTGGTCACGCCCCAATGGCGCATGGGGGAGTAGGTCGTGATTCCGGCGCACAGGAGAGGCGCTGTTCCGGCGAGATCGAGGTTCGAGGGAACGCTGAGAACAAAGTGATCTTTGACCACAATGCTGTCGGAGTAGCCGCCGTAGGTGACTCCCCCGGTGTGCTTGTCAGGGAAGTTATAGGTAAGGGTCATGTTCGGGCAGAACTGCTCGAAGCCGGCCGTGCACTCGGGGCAGGTGCGGTCGGAATCGACCATGCAACCGACCGCGGCGAGGTCGCCGGGCTTGAACTTGGTAACCGCGGAACCGACCTTTGTGACACGGCCGACGATTTCATGTCCGGGTACGCAGGGATACACGGTCGGCATCAGACCGCTCCACTCATTGCGGGCCTGGTGGAGATCGGAGTGGCAGATGCCGCAGAACAGGATTTCGATCTGAACGTCGTGCTCGGTGGGATCGCGCCGCTCAATCGTGGTGGAAGCAAACGGCGATGTCGCGCTGGAAACGGCATAAGCTTTCGCTTTGTACATGAAATTTCCTCAACCTTTTCGGGTGGTAATGATGCGCGATGGAGTCGCAACATGAGTTGCGATGAAGTGTAAGACCAACGAAAATCAGCTCGCCCAACATGGATTCATGTTCCAGTAAAAAGTTACTTGTGCCTCGCAATGATCTTCTCATGCACAGATTAAGAAAGGGTCCCCCTTTGGCGATAGTCCGATCCTGCTAAATTTTTGCCTATTCCTGTCGATGCGCAGATTTTCAGTGCTGTTTTGTCGCGTTCAGCGATCGGGTGAGCTTTATGGGTTCAGAGATGCAGCTGGGTATTCCGGGGGCGGAACGTGCGACCGGCGCTGTGTCCTCACGTATGGCAGCGATCCGGGCGGATCTGGCCGTCAAGGTAATCGGCGATTGTTCGGACAACCGCCGATGAGGACGTCAAGTGGTCGAAGCGGACCGTGATTCAGGTTAAAGCCGAGTTATCTCGACAGCGGGGCCGGCGGGATGCAGAAGCATTTCGATCGCTCAAGGCGGTCACTTCGCGGTCGAATCGGAAACGACACCCAGCGTGTCGAGATCGAGATTCAGTTCCAGCACATTTACGCGCGGCTCGCCGAGGAAGCCAAGTTGCCGTCCGGTAACGTGCTTCTCGATCAGTGTGCGCACGCGGTCTTCGCTGAGGCTGCGCGCCTTTGCAACCCGCGCTGCCTGGTAAAAGGCCGCATCCGGCGTGATGTCGGGATCCAGTCCAGAGCCCGATGTGGTGACGAGGTCGATAGGCACGGGCTTTCCGGGGTTGGCGGCCGCCAGCTTATCGATATCGCCCTGGATGCGCTGCACGAGTTTGGCATTCGATTGCGCAAGATTCGAACCGCCCGACGACGTGGGGTCATATCCGTTGCCGGCCGCGGAAGGACGGGGATGGAAATAGCGGTCGGAGGTAAAACTCTGCGCCAGCAGCTCAGACCCAATCACCTGGCCATCCTTCAGGATCAGGCTCCCATCCGCCTTGTGCGGAAACAACGCGTCCGCCAGCAACGTGACCAGGAGCGGATAGCCGAGGCCAAAAACGACAGTGGCAATGAGCGTATAGAGAATGGACGTTCTCCATAGGGAATGAGTGGTCGACTTGGTTTGAGTAGCGTCCATTACAGGTACAGGGGCCGTGGAAAGGGAATGCACGATCGTTCTCCTTATAACCTAACTCAGGCTGGCGGGTTCTTGGTATTCCACCGTGGCGACAAAACAACGACGCCTCGAATGTGAGACATCCGGCCGTCTGTTCTTCATCCCAGGTGCATTGCGACCAGCAGCACGTCGATCGCCTTGATTCCGATAAAAGGCACAATCACGCCGCCGACTCCATAGATCAGCAAGTTGCGTCGCAGCAAAGCTTCGGCCGGTCTGGGTTCGTATTTGACGCCTTTCAGCGCCAGCGGAATAAGGGCGATGATGATGATGGCGTTGAACACCACAGCCGACAGAATCGCCGATTGCGGCGAGTGCAGGTACATGATGTTGAGCGCATTCAGCACCGGAAAGGCTCCCGCAAACATGGCCGGAATGATGGCGAAATATTTTGCCACGTCATTGGCTATTGAGAATGTGGTGAGCGATCCGCGTGTCATCAACAGTTGCTTGCCGATCTCCACGATCTCAATCAGCTTGGTGGGGTTCGAATCGAGATCCACCATGTTGCCGGCTTCCTTGGCCGCCTGCGTGCCGGAATTCATGGCCACGCCCACGTCGGCCTGGGCGAGCGCGGGCGCGTCGTTGGTGCCATCGCCGGTCATGGCCACAAGCTTGCCCTTGGCCTGTTCGCGCTTGATCAGGTCCATCTTGTCCTTGGGCTTGGCTTCGGCCAGAAAGTCATCCACACCTGCTTCGCGCGCAATCACGGCAGCGGTCAGAGGGTTGTCGCCAGTGATCATGATGGTGCGGATGCCCATGGCACGCAGTCTTGCCAGGCGGTCTTTCAGTCCGCCCTTGACAATGTCTTTGAGATAAATCGTGCCGAGAGCTGACGAATTCTCAGCCACCACCAGCGGGGTCCCGCCCTGGCGCGCAATCTCCTCCACGCTGTCGCGGACTTTTTTCGGCAACGACGAGCCCTGCTCCTCGAGAAACCGCGCAATAGCGTCCACTGATCCCTTGCGGATGCGCACGCCGGGCAGGTTCACTCCGCTCATGCGTGTCTGCGCAGTGAACGGAACGAATTCGGCGTGAATGCCGGCCAGATCGCGTCCGCGCAGGTTGTAATTCGTCTTTGCCAGCACGACGATAGAACGCCCTTCCGGCGTCTCATCGGAGAGCGAAGCTAACTGTGCGGCGTCGGCCAGGCGTTCGGCCGTGACGTCGGGCGCCGGAACGAATTCGGTGGCTTGGCGATTGCCCAGGGTGATGGTGCCGGTCTTGTCGAGGAGTGAAGTGTTTACGTCCCCGGCCGCTTCCACGGCGCGCCCGCTCATCGCCAGCACGTTGTATTGCACCAGGCGATCCATGCCGGCGATACCGATGGCCGACAAAAGGCCACCGATCGTGGTCGGAATGAGGCATACGAGCAGCGAGACCAAAACGAAGACGGTCTGTGGAGCTTTGGAATACATCGCGAAGGGCTGCAGTGTTACAACGGCCAATAGAAATACGATCGTCAAGCCAGAGAGCAGAATACTGAGCGCGATTTCGTTAGGCGTCTTCTGCCGCGTTGCGCCCTCAACGAGCGCGATCATACGATCGAGAAAGGTTTCCCCGGGATTCGAAGTGATTTTTACCTTGATCCAGTCGGAGAGCACTTTCGTCCCTCCGGTCACCGCTGAGCGGTCGCCGCCCGCCTCGCGGATCACGGGAGCCGATTCGCCTGTAATCGCCGACTCGTCCACTGAGGCGACGCCTTCAATCACTTCGCCATCGCCGGCGATGTAGTGTCCTGCCTTGACGTAAATGACGTCTCCTGCGCGCAGGAGTCCGCTGGCTACGTCTTCGAACCCGCCCGACGCGGTATAGCGCTGGGCGATGGTCTCGCCCTTGGCCTTGCGCAGCGTGTCGGCCTGTGCCTTGCCGCGGCCTTCTGCCATGGCCTCGGCGAAATTGGCAAACAGCACCGTGAACCACAGCCACAGCGTGATCTGCAGATTGAACCCGAACCCGGGGCGATGATGGATGGTGTTGTCGATCAGCAGCGCGGAGGTGAGTACGCTGCCGACTTCGACGACAAACATCACCGGGTTCTTGACCATCCAGCGCGGATTAAGCTTGCGCACCGAATCGATGGCCGCCTGTCCGACGATTTGCGAATTCCAAAGACTTGTCTTTTTTGCCATGACCGTCCGTCTCTTGGTGTTACACGCGGGCTAAGAGCCCGCATCATTTAGAACCAACTCATCCTTGGTTTGGCTAGAAGAGTTGACCGGCCTTCAACAACAGGTGCTCGAGGATCGGCCCCAGGCTCAGTGCGGGGAAGAAGGTGAGAGCGCCCAGAATCAATACCACGCCTACCAGCAGCACCGTGAACATGGGTGTATTTACCGGAAACGTTCCCGGCGAAGGCGGCACGCTTTTCTTCATGGCCAGGTT
>Ga0210383_10001417_pt1 | contig 21885 bp, 19 predicted proteins | sample IncBWC14OmetaG_FD_160072 | JGI IMG/M metagenome (GOLD analysis project Ga0210383, IMG submission 160072) | Forest soil microbial communities from Barre Woods Harvard Forest LTER site, Petersham, Massachusetts, United States - Inc-BW-C-14-O ... | reverse complement strand
CTGACCTGCGCCGCTCCTGGGCGCACCATCGCCGGGCACCGGCTGGTGACGAGGGCAAGCGCCGGGCGGGCCGAGGTTAGTCGCGACGGCTCGCCTGCTGGCCCGGGATCCGGGGATTGACAGGGCAGTTGCGGCCCTTCATGCTGAGCCGGTCATCAGGTGGGGCTGCCGGGCCCGGAACCGGGCCGGGCAGGAGCCCGGGAGGAGACTGCCTCCGGCCGGATGCCAGATGCCGGGCTGGCGGGCGATGGGTGGGGACCTGATGGCGCGAGAGTGGGATGTCTCGGGTTATACCGAAGTGAAGACGCTGGGCTCGGGCGGGTTCGGCGATGTGGTGCTAGCCCGGCATGATGGTTCGGGCGCCCAGGTGGCGATCAAGTACCTGCACCGTCAGCTGCTGTCCGATCCGGGGTTCGCGGAGTTGTTCCGGGCTGAGGCGGCGGTGCTGGCCTCGCTGGATGACCCGAACGTGGTGCGGCTGTATGAGTACGTCGAATCGCCGGCCGGCGCCGCGATCGTGATGGAGCTCGTCGACGGGGTCTCGCTGCGCGACATCTTGGCCCGGCAGGGCAAGACGACGGCGGAGGCGGCCCTGGTCGTCTTGCAGGGCTCGCTGCTGGGCCTGGCCGCGGCGCACCGGCGCGGCGTGGTGCACCGGGACTACAAGCCGGAGAACGTGCTGATCAACGGGGACGGGGCCAGCAAGCTGACCGACTTCGGGATCGCGGCGCGGGCCGGAGACAGCCCGATCCCGGCCGGCACGCTGGTCTACGCGCCGCCCGAGCAGTTCGGCGGATCCCCCGCCACTCCGGCCAGCGACGTCTACGCCGCAACCGCCACCTTCTACGAGTGCCTGACCGGCCGGCCGCCGTTTACCGGGGACACCGCCGAGCGGCTGCTGTACCAGCATCTGTCCCAGGCGGTCCCGCTGGAGCCGGTGCCCGAGCCACTGCGCCCCCTGGTGGCCGCCGGGCTGGCCAAAGACCCCGGCGACCGTCCGGCCGACGGGACCGCGCTGGTCGCCGAGCTGCGGGCGGTCGCGGGCGGCGCGTACGGACCGGACTGGGAGGACCGCGGCCGGTCCGGGCTGGCCGCGGCGGCGCTGTTGCTGGCCGCCCTCTGGCCATCGGGCGGACCGCCCGCCGCGCAAGGCGCCGCCGTGCACCGGATCTCCCTGCGCCGGCACATCAGGCCCCGGCACATCAGCCTGGTCAAGGGGGCCATCGCGGTCGGCGTCGCGGCCGTCGTAGCCGTAGCCGTAGCCGCGGCTGTCATCCTGCCCAGGCCCACCGGGCACCCGACACGGCCACCAGCGCCGGGAACGGCCGCCACCTCGTACAGCACGGCTGGCCAACTGGTCGGCGTCGCGGCCGTGTCCCCCAGCAGCGCCTGGGCTGTCGGCTCGGCAGGTGACTCCTCCCAGACGGTGCTGATGCTGCACTGGAACGGCACGGCATGGTCGCGGGTCACCAGCCCGAAGGTGCTGAACGGGACGGCGGGACGACTCTCCGCGATCACGGTCGTGTCCGCCACGGACGCCTGGGCCGTGGGGTCTGTCGGCGTGGTCGGGAGCGGGAAGGACCACACGCTGATCCTGCACTGGAACGGCAAGGCCTGGAGCCAGGTGACGAGCCCGGCTCCGGTCACCGGCGGCGACCTGTCCGCTGTGACGGCCACGGCGAAGAGCGGCTGGGCGGTCGGCTACGTCAACACCAACCCTGACACCCCGGCCTGCTGCGCGGGCGCGCCGCTGATCTTCCGCCTGAACGGCTCGACGTGGTCCCGCGTCACCGCCAAGCTCGGCGATGGCGCCGGCCTCAACGGCGTGGCCGTCACCGCGGCGAGCACCCCGTGGGCGATCGGCATGCCCACTGCCATGATCACCGGCATCCTGGCCCGGGGGAACGGCAGCACGTGGACGTGGGTCCGCTCGTATCCGGTACAAGGCAATTACCAACCCCTTGAAGGCATAGCGGCCGGGCCGGGCGGAACCGCATTCGCGGTCGGTACTGACAACAACCTGCCCGGGCCGCCGATCAGCATGCGGTGGACCGGGACGGCGTGGCAGAAGGTGACCGTCAGCGTCCCGGTGGGCTCCCAGCTCAACGCTGTCGCGTTCGCGCCCGGCGGCAGCGCGTGGGCGGCGGGCGCGACTGTCGCTGGCGGCCGCGCGGATACCCTGATCGTTCGCTGGTCAGGGCAGTCCTGGACCCGGGTCGCCAGTCCCACCCCCGGCCCAGACGCCATACTCTCCGGGCTCGGGTTCGCGACGTCGGGCTACGGCTGGGCGGTCGGCGACACAACCTCGACCTCGGGGACCACGACCGTGATCCTGCATTGGAACGGCCAGATGTGGAGCGGCCCTGCCGGGCAGTTGTCCCCGGCCGCTGCACCCGCGTCCTCCGCCGCGTCGTCCGCCGTGTCCTCGCCCGCAGTACCGTCGCGGCGGCAGGCGGCGCAGGCTCTGGCAGCACTGCTGGCCCAGAGCGGTACGGACCGGGCCGCGGTGACGCAGGCCTTCAACGCCGTCGCGGACTGCTCGCCTGGGCTGAGCCAGGACGAGACGACCTTCAGCACCGCCGCGTCGTCGCGTCAGGCCCTGCTGGGCAAGCTCGCTGCCCTGGCTGACCGCTCGGCCCTGCCCGCACCGATGCTGCAGGACCTCACCACGGCCTGGCAGGCATCCGACGAGGCTGACCAGGACTTCGCTAACTGGACGCAGGACGAGATCTCGCACGGATGCAGCACCAACTACAAGTCCGATGCCAGCTACAAAGCCGCAACGGTGCCAGATGACCACGCTACGCAAGACAAGAAGGCCTTCGCCGCGCTGTGGAAGGCAATTGCGAACGAGTACGGCCTGCCGAGCTATCACTACAACCAGATCTGAGTCCGCAGCCCCACACGCGTGACGTGTGGGGCTGGATGGGCGCGCAGAACCCGCCCGGACATCGTCGTGGACCGTTACGGTCGCAATGGCAGCCGTAACGGTCCACGATCTTTGGGTTAGTCGCCGGCGGTGGGGCTAGGCCTCCACCGCGGCGGTCGCCGGCGCGGAAGACTGTCTCGGGGATCACCGCGTCCTCGCTGCTCCGGCCGCGGCTGGCCCGCTAGGCCGTCCCGCACCGCGCACCGTAGGGTCGCCTGATGTGGAGGCGCGGACTGGTCAGCTCTCCGGAGGCCTGCGGGCCTCCGGGGCGTACCTGTTGACCGGCAGCCTGGCCGGGGTCAACGCCGCGATCCCCGGGTACCCGGGGTTCGCGGCGCAGGCGCTGCGTTACACGCTGGCCACGATCGTGCTGGCCACGGCGTGCTGGGTGCAGGGCCGCAGGCATCCGCTGGACGGCCAGCGGATCCGGCTGACCCGGCGGGTCGTCTGGGGTGCGGGGACGATTGGTCAGGCCGACGCGCCCGGGGTGGTCCTGGGTGTGGCCCTGCCCATTTCCGGCGGCGCGGGCGCCGCGCGAACGAGACAACGGAAGAAGAAAGATACAGCGGCGGCGCCGCAGCAAAGCCGGACGCGGACGGGGGCACCGCGTGCTTAGCACACATCGCGCGGACGGGGGCACCGCGCGGCGCGGCGCCGCCGCATAGCGTCACGATACAAGCTTGGTCATACATCTACAAGTCGTGACCAGAAAGACACGGAGTTTGTTCTGCCAAACTCGTGACGACCGGCACCAGAAAGGCCCAGTAACGGGCGGGACGCGAGGGGCGCGTCGAGTAGGTGCCGGACCCGCCTAAGCTGAGCGGCGGGAGAAGGAGACCGCGCGTGCCTGAGTTCAGCTATACGGACCTGCTGCCGACCGGGGCGGACGAGACCACGTACCGGCGGCTGAGCAGTGACGGCGTGACGAACCACGCTTCGTTCGGCCGAAAATTTCTTGAGGTGGAGCCGCAGCTGCTCACCGTGCTGACCAGTGCGGCCATGCACGATATCGCCCACCTGCTGCGGCCCGCGCACCTGCGCCAGCTACGGTCCATCCTGGACGACCCGGAGGCGAGCCCGAACGACCGGTACGTGGCGCGCGACCTGCTGAAGAACGCGTGCATCGCGGCCGGCGGGGTGCTGCCCATGTGCCAGGACACCGGGACCGCGATCGTGATGGGCAAGCGCGGCCAGCACGTGCTCACCGACGGGCGGGACGAGGAGCACATCGCGCGCGGCGTCTACGACGCGTACACCACGCTGAACCTGCGGTACTCCCAGCTCGCGCCGCTGACGATGTGGGAAGAGCGGAACACCGGCAGCAACCTGCCGGCCCAGATCGAGATCTACGCCGCCGGCGGGGACGAGTACAAGTTCCTGTTCATGGCCAAGGGCGGCGGCTCGGCGAACAAGTCGTTCCTGTACCAGGAGACCAAGGCCGTGCTCAACCCGGCCCGGATGCTGGCGTTCCTGGAGGAGAAGATCCGGTCGCTCGGCACGGCGGCGTGCCCGCCGTACCACCTGGCCATCGTGGTCGGCGGGACGTCGGCCGAGTTCGCGCTCAAGACGGCCAAGTACGCGTCGGCCAAGTACCTGGACGCGCTGCCGGTGGCGGGTTCGGCGGCCGGGCACGGGTTCCGTGACCTCGAGCTGGAGGCCGCGGTGCTCGGCATCACGCGGCGGATCGGGATCGGCGCGCAGTTCGGCGGCAAGTACTTCTGCCACGACGTGCGGGTCGTCCGGCTGCCGCGGCACGGGGCGTCGTGCCCGGTCGCGATCGCGGTGTCCTGCTCCGCGGACCGGCAGGCGCTGGGCAAGATCACCGCCGACGGGGTGTTCCTGGAGCAGCTCGAGACGGACCCGGCGCAGTACCTGCCCGATGTCGACGTCGCCGACGACGGTGAGGTGGTGGCGATCGACCTGAACCGGCCGATGGCCGAGATCCGGGCCGAGCTGACCAAGTACCCGGTGCGCACCCGGGTGGCGCTGACCGGGCCGCTGGTGGTGGCGCGGGACATCGCGCACGCCAAGATCGCCGAGCGGCTGGACGCGGGCGAGCCGATGCCCGCGTACCTGCGCGACCACCCGGTTTACTACGCGGGGCCGGCCAAGACGCCTTCGGGCTACGCGTCCGGGTCGTTCGGGCCCACCACGGCGGGCCGGATGGATTCGTACGTGGACCGGTTCCAGGCCGCGGGCGGCTCGCTGGTCATGCTGGCCAAGGGCAACCGGTCCGCGGCGGTGACGGCGGCGTGCAAGCAGTACGGCGGGTTCTACCTCGGCTCGATCGGCGGCGCGGCGGCGCGGCTGGCCCAGGACTGCATCACCCGGGTCGAGGTGCTCGAGTACCCCGAACTCGGCATGGAGGCCGTGTGGCGGATCGAGGTGCGGGACTTCCCGGCCTTCATCGTGGTGGACGACAAGGGCAATGACTTCTTCGCGGACCCGTCCGGGCCGGTGCTGAGCATCGGGGCGCATCCCTGAGCGAGCGAGCGGGGAAATAGTGACCTTCACTTAATCAATGCTTAGCCGTCCCCCAGAGACCTTTCAGCGAACACCGTGTATGGTCCGCCTATGCACCCTTTGGCGGACGCCGGCCGGGTGATCGCCGGGCGATACCGGCTAGAGGCCCCCATCGGGCGAGGTGCCATGGGGGTCGTATGGCGTGCCCGCGATCAGCTGCTCGACCGTGATGTCGCGGTCAAGGAAGTCCAGATCGCCGAGACGCTCACCGAGGTTGAGCGGGCCAACGCCTACCAGCGGACGCTGCGCGAGGCCAAGACCGCCGCCCGGCTCAACCACCCGGGCGTGGTGACCGTCTACGACGTGGCCGAGGACGGGGGCGCCCCGTGGATCGTCATGCAGCTGGTCAGCGCGCAGTCGCTGGACCAGGTGCTGGCCGCCTCGGGTCCGCTGTCGCCGCGCCGGGCCGCCGAGGTGGGCCGTCAGCTGCTGTCCGCGCTGAGCGTGGCGCACGCCGCCGGGGTCATGCACCGTGACGTCAAGCCGAGCAACGTCCTGCTCGGCCGGGACGACCGGGCCGTGCTGACCGACTTCGGCATCGCCACCTTCCAGGGCGACCCCCGGCTGACCCAGACCGGGATGGTGATGGGCTCGCCGGGCTTCACCGCGCCCGAACGCATCCGGGGCGAGGACGCCTCCCCCGCCTCCGACCTGTGGTCGCTCGGCGCGACCCTGTTCGCCGCGGTCGAAGGGCACGGCCCCTTCGAGAAGCGCGGCGGCGCGATCACCACCATGTCCGCCATCATCAACGAAGACGCGCCGGCGGCGCCGACGGCGGGGGCGCTGGGGCCGGTGATCGCCGCCCTGCTGCACCGGGAGCCGTCCGACCGGCCGGACGCGAGCACGGCGACCCGGATGATCACCGACGTGCTGCCGCTGCTGCCGACCAGGACGGGCGACGAGCCGGCCGGCTACGTGCCTACCGCGCTGGCCGCCTCGTCCCCGTCCCCGCCTTCGCCTGCGCCTTCGGCTTCGCCCTGGGCTTCGCCTTCGCCTTCGCCTGGCTGGGCGGTCCCGCGGGAGACGCCCGGTTTGCTGGCGGCCGCCGACACCCAGGGCGGCGATCCGGGCGCGGCCGGGACCGCGGCGACCACACCGCAGCCGGTCCTCGGCGGCGCGGCGCGGTTCGACCCGCCGGTGACCGAGTTCGACCAGCCGAGGAGCGCGTACGATGCGCCGCCGGCCGAGTACCGGCCGCCCACGGAGTACGACCGGCCGAGGGAAGCCTGGGGTTCGGCCGGCGGGGCGGGATCGCCGCCGGGGTCGGCGGGGTCGGCGCCGCCGGACTTTTCCTCGTGGTACGACCCCGCGCCCCGGTCGGGGCCGGCGCCTTCGGCGCAGCCGTGGCCGGGCTCGGGGTCGGCGGCGGGGCCGGGCGCGGCGGCGGGGCAGGGTACGGCGCCGTGGCCCGGGTCGGCGGCGCCGCCCGGGGGTCGGCCCGCTCCCGCTCCCGCCGGGCCGCGCAGGCGCCGGACCGGGTTGTGGCTCGTGCTGGTGCTGCTGGCCGTGCTGGGCGCCGGCGCGGGAGCCGCCGCCATCGTGCTGCTGCGGAACAATACAACCGGCACGCCGCTCGGGGGTTCGTCGTCACCGGCCACGTCGTCCTCACCGGGTACGGGGACGCTCGCGCCGGCCGAGACGGCACCGCAGATCGTCAACGCGGTCAACGAGCACACCACGGGACCGCTTCCGGCCGGGTGGACGACGGTGAGCCGCCCCGCCACCGGCACGGAAGCGGCCGGCTTCACCATCGCCGCGCCGTCCAACTGGACGTCCTCGGCCAGCGGCTACCAGAACTACCTGTACGACCCGTCGGCCAACGCGAACATCCTGATCGACCTCACGCCGCACACCTTCCCCAACGACATGCTGAGGGAAGCGCAGTACATCAAGAGGCAGTCGCTGGCGCAGAACCGGTTCCCCGGCTACCTCGACGACGGCCTGCAGGCCGAGACCATCCGCGGCACGCGGGGAGCGTGGTGGAAGTTCACCTGGGTCGACAAGGGCGTCAACCAGGAGGCCATCGACCTGCTCTTCGTGCTGCACACCCCGGCGGGCGCGCAGTCCTACGCGCTGTACATGACCGCGCCGCAGAGCATGTGGAACCAGATGCGGCCGACCTTCGACGAGATGGCAGAAACGTTCACGCCGCTGCCGTGAGGCCACGCCGCTGAGATTCGCCGGTGAAATTCGCCGGTGAAATTCGCTAGTACCAGCCGGTGGCCTGCTCGTGATCCCAGGCGCCGCACGGGGAACCGTAGGTGCCCTTGATGTACTCCAGGCCCCACCTGATCTGCGTCGCCGCGTTGGTCTGCCAGTCCGGGCCGGCGCTGGCCATCCGGGAGCCGGGCAGCGCCTGCGGGATGCCGTAGGCGCCCGAGCCGGCGTTGTAGGCGGTCACGCTCCAGCCGCTTTCGTGCGCCCACAGCGGGTCCAGGCAGGAGAACTGGCTGGACGACCAGCCGAATGAGGCGAGCATTGCCTGGGCGATCTGCTGCGGGGAACCTGAGGCCACCGAAGCGGCGGACGCGGTCGCCGACGGCGTCGGCTGCGCCGAGGCCGCGGGCGGCGCGGTGGCGGTGTTCTGGGTGGCGGTGCTCTGAGTGGCTTGGGCCGTGGCCGCCTGCTGGGCGGCCAGCTTGCTGGCGGCTAGTTTCTTGGCGGCCTGCGCCCGGGCGGTGTTCCAGTGGGCGGCGGAGAGCTCGGCCGCCTGGTCGCGGAGCTGGTAGGCCTGCAGGGGCTGGCTCGCGGTGCTCTGCTCGAAGGCCTGCATCTGGAGCTTCTGGCCGGTAACGGTCAGCAGCGAGCCGGCGTCGGCCTCATGCGCGCGGCCCGCGGCCGGTCCGGACGACCCGGACCCGGCCGACCCGGACGGCGCTGCCGGCCAGGTGGCCGCGGTCGCCGTCGCCGCGGTGGCCACGGTGAACGCGCCGGCCGCGATCAGGGCGGCGGCCTTGGATCGGCTGCATTTAATTTTCCGGTGCCGTGACAAAGGGACCTTTCGGTGGTGCGCGTCACGCGATCTGCTTCACCCTTGATCGCAACTGCCCCGGCAACGGCGGCAGGCATCTGCTCATGCGACGTGGCGCGGGTCAGGGCGCCGGGCTAACTCGAGGCAGCCGTCACACAGGCGGGGTGCTGTCGGCTATAACCATGCCTGACGTCAAATGAGAACGCTGACAAATAGCAGTGTGATGTAGATCACCACCACTAAAGAACGAGCCGCTGAGGGCCCGAAATCGCCCTGTTTACCTAACGTTTCTCAGTAAGCGAACGTATGGCCGACCGCACTATGATGAAACTCACACTGCTGCTTAAACTTCGCATCGAGGCCGATAGCGGGCGTCGGCCATCCGGACAATAGGCAGCCGTCGCGATTTCGGAGCGCCGAAAACCGGGCCGGAATTCTACCTAACGTAAGGCATTAATCGCGATCAGTAGTACCCGTTGGCTTCCTCGAACGCCCACGCGCCACACGGATTCCCGTAGATCGCCTTGATGTAGCCCAGGCCCCACTTGATCTGGGTCGCCGGATCCGTCTGCCAGTCCGCGCCGGCGCTGGCCATCTTGCTGCCCGGCAGCGCCTGCGGGATGCCGTACGCGCCGCTGGCGTTCTCCGCGTCGTAGCGCCAGCCGCTCTCCCGGTTCCACAGGTCAAGCAGGCAGCCGAAGTAGGTCTGCGGGCTGAAGCCGAAGCTGGCCAGCAGGCCGTAGGCGGTGGACTGCGCAGTGCCCGGGTCGGGCGGAGCGGAGGTGACGTAGACGATGCCTCCGCCACCCGTACTGGTGCCGGTACCGGTGCCGGTACCGGGGTTGGCCGCAGCCACCTCGGACGGCGAGGCCAGTTGCGGCTTGGCCACCAGAATCTTGGTGTTGGCCGCGTCGGTCATCGCGATCAGCTGCCGGCGTTCGGTTTCGAGCAGGGCGATGGTGTGGCTGCCCGGCACCGCCTCGACGGCCTGGGCGACGTTAAAGGCGCCCGAACCCGGGTGGAATACCGCCGCGCCGACCGCGACGCCGATGACCGCTACGACCGCGAAAACCGCGACCGGAAAGACAATGCCGACACGCCGGATCAGGCCCCGCTTGCGCCTATTACTGCGATTCCCCGTCCGGTGTCGCGACAAGGCAATCCTTTCCTCCGGCCATGCCCCGCCTGGCACCAAACGCCGACTCGATGCAGTACCGGCCTGCCGGGTACGGGGCCCGTGCGGTAACCGGCGCCGAGCCACCCACCTGCTGCACCTGACCTGGTGCGCCGTCTGGCCCGCCTCGCACAAGTACCGCTGGCGCACCACAATGCCAGAAAGGCCGCTCGAATGCGCAGGACTTCGGCGAGAAAGCTGGCGGCCTGTTTACCGGCGCACTTGTGACGATAATCACAAGACAATAACACTGTTGGTAACCGCCACAGACCAGGCTGTCATCGCGGCCCGTGTGTCCGCGGTCGTTCGGGTCGTTCCGGTGGGGCCGAGGCGGCCGGGGGCTCCACAGGTCCGGGCGCGGCTGAGACAATCGGACCATGGAAACACCCTTGTCACCCCTTGACTTCGCCCGCCGGACCGGTCGGCTGCACGCCGACCGCGAGGCGGTCGTGGACGGCGAGCTTCGCCTGTCCTACCGGGAGTTCTTCGACCGGTGCGACCGCTGGTCCGCGGCGCTTCAGGGACTGGGCGTGCGGCAGGGAGACCGGGTGGCCACGATCGCGCCGAACACGCACGCGCAACTGGAGGCCTTCTACGCCGTACCGCAGATCGGCGCGGTGCTGGTGCCGATCAACTACCGGCTGACGGCGGAAGACTTCATCTACATCGTCAACCACTCCGGGGCCACGGTGGTCTGCGCGCACAGCGACTACCTGAAGGCGCTGGACAGCCTCCGCGACCAGATGCCGGGCGTGCGCCACTTCGTGGCCTTCGAGGGTGCCGCCGCTGGCTGGCTCGACTACGAGGCGGCGATCGCCGCGGCGGATCCCGGCTTCGAGCGGCCCGAGATCGGCGAGCGGGACCTGCTCTCGATCAACTACACGAGCGGGACCACGGCGCGGCCGAAGGGCGTGATGATCACCCACCGGAACGCCGCCATGAACACGATCGGCACGCTGCTGCACCTGCCGATGGCCGTGGGCGAGCGGTACCTGTGGACGCTCCCCATGTTCCACGCCAACGGCTGGACCTACACCTGGACGGTGACGGCCGCGGCCGGCACGCACGTCTGCCTGCGCAAGGTCGACCCGGCGACCATCTTCGCGCTGATCAGGGACGAGCACGTGAGCTGGCTTTCGGCCGCGCCCACGGTGCTGATCTCACTGGCCAACGCGCCCGCCGCGGAGCGCGGCGAGGTGCCCGCCGGGGTGCGGGTGGTGACCGCCGGGGCGCCGCCCGCCGCGGCTACCATCGAGCGGCTGGAAGGCGAGTTCGGCTGGGAGGTGACCCAGGTCTACGGCCTGACCGAGACGGCGCCGTTCATCACGGTCTGCGCCCCGCTGCCCGAGCATGAGGGCCTGTCGCTGGCCGACCGCTCGGTGATCAAGGCGCGGACCGGCGTCGAGCTACTGACCTCCGGCGAGCTGCGGGTGGTGGACCCCGACGGGAGCGAGGTGCCCGCGGACGGCCAGACGGTGGGCGAGATCGTCGTCCGCGGGAACGTGGTCATGGAGGGCTACTACCAGGACCCCGAGGCGACCGAGCGGGCCATGGGCGACGGGTGGTTCCACACCGGGGACGCGGCGGTGGTCCACCCGGACGGCTACACGCAGATCCGGGACCGCCTCAAGGACGTGATCATCAGCGGCGGGGAGAACATCTCCTCGATCGAGGTCGAGGGCACGCTGCTCCGCCACCCGGCGATCCGGGAGGTCGCGATCGTCGGCCTGCCGCACGAGAAGTGGGGCGAGACGCCGCACGCGTTCGTGGTGCTGAACGAGGACGCGAGCACGACCGAGGCAGACGTCATCGCCTTCGCGCGGGAGCACCTGGCTCACTTCAAGGCCCCGAGCGGAGTCACCTTCGTCAGCGAGCTGCCGAAGACCGCGACGGGGAAGATCCAGAAGTACGTCCTGCGCAAGGGCGCGCCTAACCTCGCCGCCCAGTAGGACCGGCCAGTTCCGGGTTCACCAGGTTCCGGGGTCACCGGCTCAGGGGTTACCAGTCGAAGGCGTCGGCCGCGGTCCGGTACTCGAACAATTCGTCCGCGTCGAACCACAGGTCGATCTCGTACTTCGCCTCCTCCGGCTTGCCCGACGCGTGCACGAGGTTCGCGACCGCCTTGCCGGTGGCGATGGCGACCGCCTTGGACTGATGCGCGAAGTCACCGCGGATCGAGCCGGGCTGGGCCTCGTTCGGGTAGGTGGAGCCGACGATCTTGCGTACCGTCGCTACCGCGTCCTCGCCCTCGACCACGAACGCGATGACCGGGCCGCGCTGCATGAACGCCGCAGTGGCGTTGTAGATCGCCGAGCCCAGTCGCTCCTCCAGGTCGAAGTAGTGCCTGCGGGTGAAGTCGGCGTCCATCTCGCGCATTTTCATGCCGATGATCTTCAGCGACGCGTCCTCGAACCGCTGGATGATACGTCCGGCCAGGCCGCGGGCGACGGCATCCGGCTTGAGCACGACGAGCGTGCGCTCTCGCAAGGTCGGAGACTCGGCCACGGTAGTCCTTTCGCTTTCCCAAGATGGTCACAGAGTAGCGGCCCGCGCTCACGCTTTGGCAATGCAGTCGGGCTGGTCCAGCACCAGGGTCATGCAGACGCTGTAGGGGTTGACCGTATACCGGCCGAACGGCGGGCACGGCCGGAACCCGGCCTTGAGGTACAGCGCGCGGGCGGGGGCAAACGCGTCCATGGTCCCGGTTTCCAGGCTTACCCGCTGGTAGCCGCGGGCCTCGGCCACGCGCAGCAGGTGGGTGAGCATGGCCTGCCCGACGCCCTGGCCCCGGGCCTCGGCCCGGGTGTGCATGGCCTTCAGCTCGGCGTGGGTGTCATCCAGCCGCCGGATGGCTCCGACGCCCATGAGCGAACCGCCGCGGCGGGCGCCGAACAGGGTGAGGCCGGGGTCGGCCCAGGCCCCGGTATTCAGGGCGTGCACGTGCTCGGGCGGGCTCTGGACACGGGCGAAGGTCAGGTGCCGTTCCAGCAGGGCACGCACGTCGTCGGCGTTCGGGTCCGCCACGGCGATGATCAGGTCCACGCCCTATCCTTACCGAAAAGGGGCGCTGCTCCTTACCGGTTCGACATCGGAGCTCCGATCGTGTCTTCCTCAGTTCCCCTGATCGACCTGGCCCCCTGGTCCGGCGGCGACGAGGCGGCCCGCGCGGCCGTGGCCGCGCAGGTCGACGCCGCGCTGCAGAGCGTGGGCTTCTTCCTGATCAGCGGGCACGGCGTGCCGGACGACCTGCGCGCGCAGGTCCGCGCGCAGGCCCGGGCGTTCTTCGCGCTGCCGGCGCAGACCAAGCGGCGGTACGCGGTCACCGTGGGCGGGCGAGGCTGGCTGCCGCCCGGCGTCGAGGCGAACGCCTACTCCGAGGGCACGCAAACTCCGCCGGACATGAAGGAGTCGTATGCGGTCGGCGCCGACCAGCCGACCGGCGACCCCGAGGTCGACGGGTACTGGTTCCAGCCCAATGTCTACCCGGCCGAGGTGCCCGGGCTCGAGCCGGCCGTGGTCGCGTACCTGGCGCGCATGCGCGCGCTGGCGGACGAGCTCCTGGTGATCTGCGCGGCCGCGCTGGGCCTGGACAGCGACTTCTTCACCCGGCACACCGGACACGCCACCCACACCATGAACATCAACTGGTACCCGCCGATGACGCTGGCCGGGCGGCCGGAACCAGGGCAGTTCCGCATCGGGCCGCACACGGACTTCGGGACGGTGACCGTCCTGGACCGGGAGCCGGGCCGCGGCGGCCTGCAGGTCTGGACCGAGCGGGACGGCTGGGAGGACGCGCCGCACGTCCCGGGCACGTTCACGATCAACACCGGCGACCTGCTGGCCCGCTGGAGCGGCGCGCGGTGGAAGTCCAACCGGCACCGGGTCCTGCCGCCGCAGGCCGAGGCGCCGGACGAGGACCTGGTCTCGCTGGTCTACTTCTACGAGGCCGACCACGACGCGGTGATCGAGTCGCTGCAGCCCCCGATCGGCAAGCCGAACGACTACCCGCCGGTGGTGTCGGCGCAGTTCCTGAAGAAGCTGCTGGACGCGATCACCGTCGGGTGATCAAAGAGTCGTCGTTTCTTCACCGGAGCCTTGGTCTGAGGCGTCGCTGCCACTGTGTCAACCGGGTGCCCGCGCGGCGCGTCCTACGCCTCGTGAACGAAACCGGATATCCCGGCGGGCCGACCCGCCCCGAGGGGCGCCTGCTGGCGCTCAGGTGCCTGGGCATTCCGCAGGTAGCCACGCGGACGCCGATCAGCAGGCGCCGCGCGCTGCGGCACCGGCTGGCCGCCTACTGGGCCCGGCTCAGGCCAGGCACCACGGCCGAGCTCGCATCACTGGTCCTGCGGATGAGCGACGAGATCGACACGCGCGAACGGATGCTCGACGCCGCGCTCGGGTCCGCCGGGCGCGGGCCCGATGGGGTACATGTCGACCGGGCCCGTAGCACGGCCGACCGACCGCGGCGCGCCGAGGCTGTGAACCGCCTGGCGAGTTAGTCACGTGTTCGCCGGCTGCGGCTGACCCGGAAGGTGAACCACGTTCCGTTCGGTCAAATTCATTTTTGCCGAACGGGCCGTGGTGTACACACCATGAATCCAGTGGCTCGTGTGATCGCGGGGCCATGGTTCACGAACAGCGTGCCGTCGCGGAAGACGGTGAAGCTGCCGGCGCCGGGGTTGACGGTCATGATCGTGTAGATCTGGCCGTGGTAGCTGAATTCCTCGGGGGGAGCCAGCACCGGTCCGGAGACCTCGGTCAGCGTGCTGCTGCCCGGCGCCATGTCGAAGGTGAGGGCCCTCGGCAGGGGGTGCCGAGCACGATAACGGTCATGGCGGCGAGCGCGGATACGCACTTCATGGCGATCCTCCCGCGGAGCTGTCGTCTCATGACAGGCGAACGTAATCAGCCCGGCCTCGAACCCCGCCGGAAACGCGTGTGAGTTCCGGGTGAGGTGGTCCCCGGGACTAGCTGATGGCGGCCCGGACTGCCGCACCGGGCGTATCTGAGGGTCTTTCGCCTGCGCCAGGCCGCGCAGCGAAGAGTGTCCGGCAGCCCGACGACGCCAGCCGTCGGCGCGGCGAGGCTGGATCTGCCGGGCCCAGCCGAGGAGGAAGGCCGCCTGGCAGACCCGTCATCGACGTTGAAGGGAAACACCCTGATGTCTGTCCTCACCGCCCCGACAGCACGCCCCGGTACGCCGGCCAGCCCGTCCGGCCCACCCAAGCTCTCCGGCGCCGGCCTGCGCCGGGCACAAGCCGAAACGCTGCGCACGCCGCGGTTCCGGTACAGCATCCCCGCGCGGCTGCTGTTCTGGATGGTGGATGTGATCTACGGCCGCCAGCGGACGCTGCGGAAGTTCATCGTGCTTGAGATTGTCGCCCGGGTTCCCTACCAGGCGTGGGAGCGGGCCGCCTACGGTGCGCTGACCCGGATGCACTCGCGGCTGCGGCTGGCCGGACGGATCTTCGAGCGGGTCGTGGAAACCCGTGCCCAGCAGGACAACGAGCAATATCATCTGCTGATCCTGGAGGAGCTGGCGCAGCGCCAGGGGTCCGCCCGGCCGTTCCTGCGGTTCCGGCTGCTGCCGTGGCTGATGGCCGTGGGCTACTACCAGCTGTCGTGGCTGCTGTACGTCTGCTGGCCGGCCGCGAGCTACCGGCTCAACGCCGCGTTCGAGGATCACGCCGAGCACGACTACATGCTGTTCGTTACCGAACATCCCGAGTGGGAGGGCCAGCCCTACGACGGGTCGTTCCAGGCCGGCTACGGTCACCGCGGATCGCTCGCCGACCTGTTCCGCCAGATCGGGCATGACGAGCGGGTGCACAAGCTGGAAAGCCTCGCCGCCCTGGACGAGCCGCGGCTGCGGGACGACCTGTCCACCGCCCTGAAAGCGCGCAGCCAGCGCCTGTCCGCAGATCACCGGCAGCCGCAGAGCCGGTGACCGCCTTGCCGCGGGCGGACTACCACGATCGGCGTAGGGGCCGGGCGCCGGAGTCATCATCTGGCCGACGGAGCATCATCCGCTGGCGGACGACACCCCGGCGCCTGGCCGGCACGATGGGAGTGCGCACTGATATCCAGCGAACAGGCGGGCACATGACACTCCACGCAGGCACATCTCACCCGGGCGCATCCGCCCGGCGAGCCAGCGCGGGCCGGACGGCGGGTCTTCGCCGCGCGAGCCTGGCCGCGCTGGTCCTGCTGCTCATCCAGTACGGGATCGGGATCGGGGTCAACCTCTACGTGACCGTCCCGGCCGCCGATCAGGGGCACACCATCGGCTCGGCGATATCGAACGGGCCGGCCGCGCTGACGGTGCACATCGTGCTCGGGCTGCTGCTGATCCTGGCGGCCGCCTACCTGGTCGTTCGGGCCATCGTGGCCCGCCACCCAGGCGTGATCGTCACCTCGGTGATCGGCCTGCTCGCCCTCGTCGGCGCCGCCGAGCAGGGGTCTGCCTTCGTCGACAAGGCCCACGCGTCGGCGTCCATGACCATGGCCATCCTGACCGGAGTGGCGTTGCTCTGCTACGGCATCAGCCTCTACCTGCTCGGCTCCCGGCTTGATCGCGATGATGCGAGCTGAATGCGCCGGGCCACCGGCCACCGCGCCGCTGCCGGTGCTCTTCCTGATGGCCGACACGGGCGGCGGGCACCGGAACGCGGCGCGGGCGGTCGGCGAGTCCCTCGAACTGGCGTATCCCGGGAGGTTCGCCCCGGTTCTGTGCGATCCGCTGGGCGGCCCTGGCTCGGCGCGGCTACTGCGCTGGGTCACCGGGCTGTACGGCCCGGCGGTCCGGCTGGCCCCGTGGCTGTGGGGCGCCGTCTATTACGCGACCAACGGGCGCCCGGCCATGTGGCTGCTGCGGCGCACCCTGCTGCGGCCCGCCGACCGGGCGGTAGCCGGGGCGGCCATGGCCCACGGCCCCGCGGCGATCGTGTCGTTCCATCCGCTCACCGGCATGGCCGCGGTCCGGGCGCGGGATCAGGCCGCGCCGCAGGCGCCCGTGGTAACGGTCGTTACCGACCTGGCCGCCATGCACGCCGCCTGGCGGTACGCCGACGCTGACCTGATCATCGCGCCGCCTGCCGTCGCCGCCCGGCGTGGCCAGGTTGACGGGGGCACCCCGGACTTGCCGCGCGGCACCTGGGCGGTGGCGGGCCCGCCGGTGGGCCGCGATTTCGACGGCGGCCCGCTGTCAGCCGCCCAGCAGGCTCGCCTTCGGCGATCGCTGGGGCTGGCCGAGGGCAAGCTGGTCATCCTGCTGACCGGTGGCGCCGAGGGCAGCGGCGGCATGGCCCGCCGGGCCGCCGCGATCCTACGGCGGTTCACCGACGTTCACGTCGTCGTGGTGCGCGGGCGCAACGCGGCGCTCAAGCGACGACTCGACCGTCTGGCGGCACGGTCCGGCGGCCGGCTGACGGTGACCGGCTTCGTCGACAACATGAGCGATTGGCTACGGTGCTGCGACTTGATCGTCACCAAAGCCGGGCCGGGGACCATCGCGGAAGCCACCTGCTGCGGTACGCCGCTGCTGCTGACCGCGCACATTCCGGGGCAGGAGAAGGACAACGCCGAGATCGTGACCGGTGCGGGCGCCGGGCTTTGGGTGCCGGGTGTGCGACACCTGGTCGCCGAGATCGGCCGGCTTCGCCGGGACCGCGGCGCCATCGAGGCGATGAGCGCGGCGTCCGCGCGCCTGGGCCGGCCTGACGCCGGCGCAGACATTGCGAGGCTGATCGCCAGCCTGATCCCGGCCCGCGCCACGGCAGTGCGAGCAGGCTCGTGCGCGCGGCTCTGACCGAGCTGCGGCTGAGGCGCGCCGCACGACCGCTGACTGAGCGGTGGCGGCAGCTGCCGGTGCCGCCGCGCGGCGCGGCTCCGCTCGGGATCAGCTTCCGGCCGCTGCAGGCGGCGGCGTTCGGGCTGGACCCGGACGAGGCACTGCGAGCGCTGCTGGCCTACCCGTTCCAGTTGATCCGGCTCGGCGCGTACTGGAACCGGCTTGAGCCCCGCCCTGGCGACTTCCGGCCCGGCGAGCTGGACCGCCAGCTAGACGCCGCGGAGCGGGCCGGAAAACAGGTCATCGTGTGCCTCGGCGCAGTGAAGGCGTTCGGCTATCCGGAGTTCTTCGTGCCCGGGCATCACCTGGGCCGGGCGCTGCGCGAAGGCTCCCTGGTCCGGCCGGATGAGCGGCGGGACCTGCTCTCGGCTGGGATTGCGTTTGTGCATCGCGTTGTCGATCGGTACCGGCAACGTGACTCAATCGTCGCCTGGCAGGTCGAGCACGAGGCCGTCGACCCGCTGGGCATGGAGCACTCCTGGCGGCTGGCCGAGGCGTTCGTCCGCAGCGAGGTCGAAGCGGTCCGCGCGGCGGATCCCGGCAGGCCGGTCATGATGAACGGCTTCTTGCCGACATCGACGCCAGTCGCGCTGCAGCAATGGTGGCGGACCAGGGACCAGGGCGACTCGCTGGCGGTGGCGCGGCGCCTGGCCGACATCGTCGGCATTGACTTCTACCCGCGGCACGCGCTGGCCAGCGTCGGCCCGCTGACCCTGTACCTGGACGGCAGCCGGACGCCGTGGCAGCAGCACCGGCGGGAACGGCTGCTCGACGGCGTCGCGGCGGCCGGCCGGCGGCTGATGATCGCCGAGGGGCAGGCCGAGCCCTGGGAGGCCGTCACCACACCGCCCAGCCCGGCCGGGCGGGCCATGTACAGCTGCCGTCCCGAGGACCTGATCAGGAACTACAGCCAGGCCATGCGCTGGGCTGAGGGGAAAGCCTTCGTCCTGGACGGATACTTGTTCTGGGGGGCGGAATACTGGCTGCTACGCGATCTTCGCGGTGACCCCAGTTACCTGCGGGCCTTCGCGCGCGTGCTGGAATCCTCCTGATCAGCGGGTTCTTTCCCGGTAGCCGAACACCGCCGCGCCCGCGGTCAGCAGGACGACGAACAGGATCACGATCACCGCCGCGTCGAGCAGCGGGCTGCCGGAGGCGGCCAGGCGGTAGACGGGCGTCCCGGCGTAGTACGCCGCACGGGTCAGGTTGACCACATAGGTCATCGGCATCGCGTGCGCCAGCACCCGCAGGTACGACGGAACGTCACGCAGCGGCACCAGGACACCGCCGAGGACGTACTGCGGGATGATCAGGAACTGGAAAATCTGCATCGCCGAGCGCTGGTTCGGCAGCACCGCGATCGTCGCCAGGCCGAATGCGCCGCCGAGCAGGCAGCAGCCCACGCACGGCCCAAGCAGCAGCGCGAGCTGAGACGGCGACATCCGGACCCCGAACGCCAGCGCGAACACGATGATGCAGGCGCCCTGACACAGCGCGACCAGAGTCTCCCCGGCCACCTTCCCGCCGACCAGGGTCAGCCTCGAAACGGGAGTAACGAACAGCTCGCGGGAGAAGTCGTTCTCCCGGTCCTCCACGATCGAGATCATGCCCGCCGCCGCGGATTGGAACAGGCTGGCGGCGAGCACCCCAGTAAACGCGAGCGTCACCGCGTTCAGGCCGGTGACCCGCCCCACGGTCGGCTGCAGGATAGCGCCCAGGCCGCCGATGAGCAGGACGGGAAACGCCAGGTTGACCGCCAGCCGGGGACGGTCGCGCAGCAGCTTGGTCACGTCGCGCTGGGCGATGGCCAGCAGACCGGACAGCTCGCGGCGCGGACCGGTCACTGGCCGGCTGGCCGCTCGGGGGCCAGGTCCGGCGTCGGCCCGGGCGCTCATGATCGGGCCCGTTCCCGTGCTCCGGCCCGGTCCCGTGCTCCGGCCCGTTCCAGCAGCGATAGGTACGCATCCTCCAGCGTCGGCTCGGCGATCTGGAACCGGGTCAGGTTCGTGCGCACCGACGCGATGATGTCCTGCGCGCTGCGGCCGTTCAGCGGTACCCGCAGCGGCCCGGCCGGCTGGCCAGCGCTGACCTGGCGGGCGCTGACCTGGCCCGCGCTGACCTCGACGCCCAGAGATTCGAGCTCCCGGCGCAGGCCCGCCCGGTCCGCGGCATCGAGCACGAGCTGGGGGCTCAGCTGGCGCTCCTTGACCTCGGCCGGGCTACCACGCTCGATGATCGTTCCGCCGGCCAGGACGCACACCGAGTCAGCGGCCTCGGCCTCTTCCAGGTAGTGCGTGGTCAGGATCACGGTGACCCCGGACCTGGCCCGTTCCTGCCGCAGGTAGGCCCACAGGCCTCGCCTGCTCGCCGGGTCAAGACCCGCGGTCGGCTCGTCGAGGAACAGCACGCGGGGCCGGTGCATGAGCGCCCGGACGATCTCCAGCCGGCGGCGCTGGCCCCCGGACAAGGTGCGCGCGCGCCGTCCCAGACTGCCGGATATATCCAGAACGGCCGCCATCTCTTGCACCTCGCCCCGGTAGCTGGCCGGCATCAGACGGTAACGGGGCCGCCACGGGTACAGCCCGTAGAGCACCGCATGCAGCCTGATGTTCTCCTCGGCGGTCAGGTTGAGGTCGAGCGAGGGCTGCTGACAGACGACGCCGAGCTCGCCGCGGACCTGGGTCTGCCGGCCTTCCAGGTCGCGGCCGGCGATCCTGACCCGGCCCGAGGTGGGGGCCAGGGTCGTGGTAAGTATCGACACGGTGGTGGTCTTCCCGGCGCCGTTGGGGCCGAGGATGCAGAACAGCTGGCCTTGCGGCACGTCGAAGCTGATGTCGTCCACCGCGTTGCGGCGCGCGCCCCGGTAGCGCTTGACCAGGTGAGCGACCTCGACCGCGGCTACCGGCGTCTCGGTCATCGCCGACGCAGCCGGCGGTAGCGTGAATCCAGCCCCCGCCGCCTGGCCAGCCGGGCCAGCGGGGTAAGGACGGCGCGGACCAGCATGGCCGGCAGGTACGGCGCGCGTACCTCACGCTCGAAATCGCGCATGAACAGCGCCAGGTCGATCGGCCTGGGCAGGCGGCGGGCCGCGGCGTGCTGGTCCTGCGCCAGCGCCGCGGCGGTCTCCAGCAGTTCCTGCATGCTCAGGGCCGGCCTGGTCTGCACGGACACCCTGGCTGGCCGGCTTCCGGCGTTCGCGAAGTGGTGCACGGTCCCCGGCGGGATCCGCACGGTGTCGCCCGGGTTCGCGATGATCCGCCGGACGCCGACCCGGAACCTCATCTGGCCGGCGAGCACGGTGAAGGCTTCCTCCTGCTCGGGGTGAGCGTGGCTGCTGGGCACCCGCCCGCCAGGCGCGAGCACAAGCTCCCACTCCAGCGCGCTGCCGCCGGTGTCCGCGGCGGTCCGCCGGATCGTGATCTGCTCGCCGCTCAGCGGGTTCTCGATGACGTGGCCGCGGGACGCCATAGCCACCACCTCCTGATCAGGTGTTTTCCTCCAGCGTGCCCGGGCGGCCCGGCCGGTGTCGCCGGCCATCCGGCCCGCGCCGGGTCGTCTCCTGCGGTAGCGGATGGCGCGCCGCATACGCCTGCCGGTGCAGGCGGGCACGCTCAGATATCACCTGAGGGGCGGACGCGTTCCGGGCCGCCGGGCGGGTACCGTCACCGTTAGTGATGACCGAACCTGACCAACTCGCAAGCGTGCCGCATCGGATCGGCCTGCGCCCGCGCGACGCGGCGGCCCGGCTTTGGGCCGCTGACGCCGCCATCGCCGTCGCGGTGATCGCCATCCAGGTCGGCGGGAGCTACGCGTGGGCGAGCCGGCACCCTGGCCACCCCACGCCCGGCATCGCGGCCTACCTCCTGCTCGCCGTCGGCGGGGCGTCGCTGATTGCCCGGCGCCGCTACCCGGTCGGCGTGCTGGCCGTCACCCTCGCCGTAGCGATCTGGCCGGGGATGGCCAGCCAGGCGCGCCTGATCTGGATCGCGCTGATCGTGGCGTTTTTCACCGCGGTGCAGGCCAGGCAGCGGGCGGCGGCGGTCGCCTCCCTCGTCATCGGCTACGTCGCGTCGATATGGCCGCCCTGGCTGATCGGCACCCGTGGCCACGCCACCGCCGGGTTCGCGGTCGGGCTGGCGCTCGGCCTGCTGTTCTTGCTGGCCGTCGCCGAGGTCATCCGGGCCCGGGGCCAGCGGACCGCTGCGCTCGAGCACAGCCGTCAGGAGGAGCTGCGCCGCCGGGCCGGCGAGGAACGGATGCGGATCGCGCGGGAGCTGCATGACGTGGTAGCCCACAACATCTCGGTCATAAACGTCCAGGCCAACACCGCGCTGCACCTGATGGACCGCCAGCCCGACCGGGCCCGCTCCGCCCTGACCACCATCAACGAGGTCAGCGGGCAGGCCCTGGTCGAGCTGCGCTCGGTACTGGGA
>Ga0210383_10001414_pt1 | contig 21894 bp, 18 predicted proteins | sample IncBWC14OmetaG_FD_160072 | JGI IMG/M metagenome (GOLD analysis project Ga0210383, IMG submission 160072) | Forest soil microbial communities from Barre Woods Harvard Forest LTER site, Petersham, Massachusetts, United States - Inc-BW-C-14-O ... | reverse complement strand
CCAATGTGCTGGTGCCGGCTGATGGTTGGGTTAGCGATCGAGTGAGAATTGGGCCCTTCGGTTCTGCTGCCAGCAGCTCTCATCTTCTTCTGTGCAGAACTGCTTCTCTTTGCCGTAGCTGATGACGCGAAGCCGGCTCGCAGGCACGCCCGCTGATACCAGCGCGGTGCGGGCGGCGTTGGCACGGTTCTCACCCAGCGCCAGGTTGTACTCTGCCGATCCGCGGTCGTCGCAGTAGCCGCCGATGACGACTTTGATGGATGGGTGTGCAGCGAGATAGGCGGCGGCTGCGGCAACGGACGTTGCCGCATCGGGGCGCAGATCGTAGCTGTCGTAGTCGAAGAAGATGTCCTTCACGTTCTGGTGGAAGGCCGCTTCGCTTCCCATGTCCGCAACGGCTGGCGCGGGAGCGGTAGGTGCGACTGGGACACGGACGGTGACACGAACGTTGGCTTCGGCCGTTCCGCCGTCACCCTTCGCGGTCAGATGAAAGTTGGTGGAGTTGGAGGGCGAAACGGTCTGGGTCCCGTTGAGATTGACATCGCCGATGCCGTCGATGGTGACAGAGGTCGCGTTCTGGCTGCGCCAGTTGAGGACCACGGACTGACCCAGGTCAATGGCTAGGGGGTCAGCGGTGATAGTGGCCGTGGGAGCGGTCGCGGGGGCGGCAGGAGCGGGTCCGAGCGTGCTCGGGTTCACCCCGCTGGCCTTCTTGTGGCAGCCGGTGACTGCGCCGAGTGCGACAAAGGTTGCGACAAGAACCAGGGCCCTGGGAAATTTGATTTGAACAGCGATCATCGAATATCTCCTGCTAATCGTTAGTATTGCAAAAAATCAACGTTTTCTGCGAAGCAATCTCGCGGGGAATACAGTGCGCTACTTCCAACTCCAGTTCGGCATGTCGGCGCCGGGGCCCGTCAGTGCACGTTTTTGCGTACCGTCGGCAAGCATCGTCATGATCTTCATGTGGCCCGCCTTGCCGTCGGCGGTGTTGGCGTAGACGATATGCCGCCCGTCGGGTGACCAGGAGGGAAAGTCGCAGCGGCCGCCGTCGTGGGTGAGTTGGATCCAACGTTTGGTGGCGATCTCCATCACGTAGATGTCCTGTCCGCCGGGCGCGCCGGGGCCGTATTTGCGGTCCCAGGCGAAGGCGAGGAACTGGCCGTTGGGCGACCATGAAACAGATGTGGCGTAACCGCCGTCTGTCATCCTCTGGATGGCGGACCCGTCGGTGTCCATGATGTAGAGCTGAGGCAGGCCAGTGCGTCCGCTGATCCATGCGATCTGTGAGCCAGTCCGCGGGTTGTAGACGGGCGAGACATCAGGGCCGCGGAAGCTGGTGATGCGGCGGGCCAGGGCGCCGTTAGCGTCGGATATCCAGATCTCGGGATCCCCCGAGCGGGAGGAGGAGTAGGCAATCTCCTTGCCGTTCGGGGCCCAGGCCGGAGAGAGGTTCGTACCGCCGACACCCTGAAAGTTGACCATGCGACCGAGGACGAGCGAGTACATGCGAATCTGAAAGCCGTCTTTGCCGAGCGAAGAGAAGGCCAGTCGGGTGCTGTCGGGCGAGATACGCGGAGAGAGCGAGACGGTGCCCAGGTGAGTCAATGGCTGCTGGTTGGCTCCGTCGTAGTCCATCTGCCAGATCTCTTTGTCGGCGCCGGTGATTTTGACGTAGTAGATCTTGGATTCGGCGATGCCCTGACTGCCGCCGCTGAGCCGGAAGATGATCTCGTCGGCGAAGCGGTGGGCGATCTGCCGGGCGGAGTCTTCGCTGGCGTCCTCGTTGTACTGCTTGGCGAGCACCTGAGGGTATTGGAGGTTTTTCGCGTCGAAGAGGAAGCCATTGCAGACGATCTTGCTGCCCTGGATGCCGAAGCTGCCGAAGACCACCATGGCGGCAGACGCGGGTGCGACAGACCATTGCTGGACGTTGATCTCAGCCGGCGTCCCAGGGGTGGATTGGGGTAGGAGACTCTTGGAGACGATGTCGAAGATGCCCGCGTTGGCGAGGTCAGCGTAAAGGGTCGTGTCGAAGGTGCGCTTGAATCCGTCGGTCTGCGTGTCGGATGAGGAGGGTTTGAAGTCGGCGACGGCTATGCGAATGTTGGTGACGCCACTGGAGGTCTCGGTCTTGAATGTGTCCTGGGCGTGAAAAACGGAGACGCAGGCGAACAGCAGAAAGAACGCTCCAAGACAATAACGTTGAGCGTGCCGAATGGGAGGCTTTCGTTGCGGACTATGCATTCTGTCTAATGTTAGACGCAAAAATGGCGGGTGCGGGTGTCTGATCGCGCGGGACGGTGGTAATCAAAGGAATACTCCAAGATTTACCAGTTTGTGTTGGAGATTATTGTGGCTGGAAGTGGAAGGTGTACTCGACGGTGATGTGATCGCCCGCCGGCAGGGGCCCGAAGCCGTCGACACGCTGCACGGCCCGCATGGCCGACAGGTCGAGCGTGGGAGAGCCGCTGCGGACCTCGACCCGGGCGTTCGAGGGGACACCTTCGCGGTTGATGTCGAAGACGATGGTGGTGCTCTTGCCGAGGGAGGTGCGGGGATCGGCCTCTCCGGTGTACCAGTTCTGCGCGACCTTGCTGTTGACGATATTCACGTAGTAGGCGAAGCGCGCTCCGAAGGTGCGGTCTTCGACCGAGACGCTGGCAGTGCCGTTCTTGGTCTCCAGCGTGGCTTGCGCGATGCGGATGCCTTCAGTCTCTCCGGTGACCGCCTTCGTAGGTGGTGGGGTGATCGGTTGGATATGTTTCGGCGGGGCTGGGGTGGGCTTCTCCGCGGTCTTGATGGGCTTCGTGATCTTATCCGGGATGGCGACTTCTTTCGGATCAGGCGGTGCCTCAGTGCGCTCTTTGGTGACGACCGGGGCAGGACTTGGCGCCTCGGAGGTGAGAACGCCGGTGTCGAGGGTGCGCTGAGTGGGCGGAAGGGGAATCGATGCCACCATCGTGGCCTGGATGGCCCCAACGTTCGAGGCGCTTTCTCCCCAGTTGCTGCCACGGTGGTGGAAGAGGATCGCCGAACCAATGATCGCCGCAGCGACCAGGCAGTGGAGTACGAGCGAACCCGCGAAGTTCGCGCCGAGCCGGTCGCCATCGGTGTAGTCGTCGCTGCCGAATTGGAGGTAAGGAGCCATGGCACCCTCCCTACTGCTTCAATGGTTGGGTGACGATGCTGATGTTGGTGATGCCGGCCTGCTTGACGGCATCCATGACCGAGGCGAACGCTCCGAAGGGCACCCGTTCGTCGGCCCGCAGGTAGATGATGCGCTTGGCAGCATCGGCGCCTTGGGGGACCTTCAGCAGTGCAGGAAGTTCATTGACGTTGACGGGTTTGTCCTGCAGGAAGACATTCTGTTCGCGGTCAATGGTCACCACCATGCGCTCTTCGGTGAGCTGATTGACGGTGCGCGTCTTGGGAATGGCTACCTCGACGCCGGATTGAAGCACCGGCGCGGTGAGCATGAAGATGAGCAGAAGCACCAGAACGACGTCGACCAGCGGAGTGATGTTGATCTCGGCTAGAGCGGTTTGGGTATGTCCTTTGGAGGAGAAGGCCATCGCTAAAATGTCCTCCGTCTTGCCTCTTCCGGCTGCGGTGGTGTGGTTGGCGTCATCATTGCAGCGTTCTCTATTGCGTTAAGGAGTTCGCGGCCGAAGTCGTCCATGCGGGCCGCAAACTCGCGCAGGCGGGCGGTGAGCTGGTTATAGCCGACAACGGCGGGGATGGCGACGATGAGGCCGGCTGCGGTAGTGATGAGCGCCTCAGAGATGCCGGGTGCGACCGCACGGAGGGTCGCAGCGCCTGCGGTGCCAAGGCCGTGGAAGGCATCGATGATTCCCATGACTGTGCCGAAGAGTCCGATGAACGGCGCGATGGCGGCGATGGTGGCGAGCCAGGTCATACGGCTCTCCATTGCGGTGAGGGCCTCGCTGGACGCCGTATGGGCCGCACGTTCGAGCGCGATGGGATTGCGCGGCAGGCCGCGTCCGCCGTTCTGCCGCTGGTACTCGTCGTGGATCTCGTTGAAAACGGCGACAAGGGGACTGGGCTTGAACTGGTCCGCAACTGCGGCGATCTCGCTGAGACGCGTCGATTTACGAAAGGCACGGATGAAGCGGGCACTCTGCGTCTGGGCCCGGCCGAAGCGGGACCACTTGGAGATCATGATGGTCCACGAAAAAATGCTCGCGATGAGAAGGATGACGAGGACCGCGAAGGCAACGGGGCCGCTGTTGTGAATCATCTCCAGGAGAGCGCTGCCGTTGGCTGCCGCTGGGGCCGCGGCGGTAGGGTCTTCCTGAAAGAGGTAAAGCGCGAGGATCCAAACCATAGTTGTTGTCCACCAGTCTTTAGTGTAAATCGTGATTGTGGGATATCAGGGCGGGGGCATCTGCCGTGGTGCATACCCTCGGGTGACTGATGGTTCCCGACGGACCACAACGAGGTTTGCTATCCTCGCGATACGTCGTCGCCTGAGGATCCTATGCTGCTGGAGTTGCGCGCGGAAAACTATGCTGTGATCGACCGTGCGGTCGCTACGTTCGGGCTGGGCCTCAACCTTTTGACGGGCGAGACCGGCGCAGGGAAGTCCATTTTGATCGACGCGCTGGCGCTGCTGCTTGGCGGCAAAGCTTCGGCGGACGTGGTCCGTCATGGGGAGGAGAAGGCGGTCGTAAGCTGTGTGTTTGAGCTGACGCCCGGGGCAGCGGCCGTGCTCGATGCAAACGGGATCGACTCCGAATCGGACCATATCTTGCTGCGGCGGGAGATCGTCGCAAACGGCAAGGGGCGAGTGTTCGTCAACAATCAGCCGGCAACAGTAGGGGTCCTGCGGCAGCTTGCGCCTGAGCTTGCGCTGGTGCATTCGCAAGGGGAGACACTGGGTTCGTTCGACCAGGCGCAGCAGAGGGGTCTGCTGGATCGCTTTGGCGGATTGAATACAGATAGTGTTGCCGAGGCGTTTACTGCGTGGCGAGCGACGACAGACAAGTTAGAGGAGTTGCAGTCGGCGGAGCAGGACCGTCTGCGGATGGCTGATCTCTGGCGGTTTCAGAGCAAGGAGATCGATCAGGCTGGGCTGGTCGCCGCGGACGAAGACGTTCAGCTTGAGGCAGAGAAGCGCGTGCTGGGCAACGCTGAGAAGCTCTATACCGCGGCGATGAGTGCGCATGAGCTTCTGTATGAGTCGGAGGGCTCTGCCGAGGGCGCTCTGGGTGGGGCGCTGAAGCATCTGGAAGAGTTGGCGCGATACGACCTGCGGTTTCAGGAGCCGGCGCAGCAGTTGGCCGCAGCGAAGGCAATCGTGGAGGACGTGGACGCTGAGGTGCGTGACTTTGCCGACAACATCAACGCTGCTCCGGGGCGACTGGAGGAGATTGAAGACCGGCTGGCGGCGCTCGACCGGCTGAAGCGGAAGTATGGGCAGACGTTGAAAGAGGTAATAGCATTTGGTGTCGAAGCTGCGCGTCAGCTGGCCGAGGTGGAGAACCGAGACGCGCTGCTGGTGGAGTTGAAGGCGAAAGAGGAGCAGGATGCCGCAGCGTATCGTACGGTCGCAGCGCAACTCACGGCCAGCCGTGTCGATGCGGCGAAGCGTCTGGAGAAACTCGCTGAAGCGCAGATCAATGACTTGGCAATGAATACGCGCTTTCATGTTCGAGTGACGGCGGAGAGATCTCCTGCGAATTGGACGGCCCATGGCTGGGACCAGGTTGAGTGCCTGATCGCCACGAATGCAGGGGAGCCGTTGAAGCCGCTGCATGAGATTGCCTCCGGCGGCGAGATGTCTCGCGTGATGCTGGCCCTGAAGGTAACCGTTGAGGAGGCCGCGTCCGGAGGTCAGGGCCGGAAGAAGAGGACTGTCCTGCCGCGGACCCTGGTCTTTGACGAAATTGATATCGGGATCGGCGGGCGGGCGGCGGAGGCGGTGGGCCGCAAGCTGAAGACGCTGTCGAAGGGCCAGCAAGTGCTGTGTATTACACATCTTCCGCAGATTGCGGCCTTCGGAGATCAGCACTTCCTCATCGAGAAGACCGAGAAGCGCGGGCGGACCCAGACCGAGGTCCGTCGCATGGAGGATTCAGAGCGGACGCAGGAGATCGCCCGCATGCTGAGTGGGGCGAAGCTGACCGAGACCAGTCTGAAGCATGCGGCCCATCTGCTGGAAAGTAGCCGATAACCCAGGGGCCGGCATCTCGCATTGATGTATCTGCATCCCACAAGGAAGTACGGTTCCCGACAACTAGACCATGGAGGCTTGACAATGTCAGCAGATGCGAAGAAGTGTGCAATGGAGGGTTGTCTTTGTTTAGTGCCTGCGGGTCAGAAGTACTGCTCCGCCTATTGTGAGGCGGCAAAGAACCAGACCAAGCTGGAATGCGATTGCGGCCATACTGATTGCGAAGGCCAGAAACTTTAGCAATCGGGCGCATGGAACGATGCGTAAAGCCACAAAAGGTTCCATCTATTTTCGGTCTTTTTACTGGTTTGTCAGACACTTGCGCTGCACCTAAATTGGTTCAAAAGACGTTCCAGTCATGGAGTTGACGCGGTATACTGGAACACGTGATTACAACCACCCTTGAGCTCGTCTCCGAAGACCGGAACGGCAACAAAACGAAAACTAAGCGGGTCCTTCTTCTCAAGCCTCGCGGCTTCTGCGCCGGCGTGGTGCGGGCCATCGACATCGTGCAGATCGCACTGGATACCTTCGGTGCGCCGATCTATGTTCGTAAAGAGATCGTTCATAACAGCTATGTTGTGACCGATTTGGCAAAGAAGGGCGCGATCTTCGTCAACGAGTTGGACGAGGTCCCCGAAGGCGCACGCGTCATCTATTCGGCGCATGGGGTTTCGCCGGCAGTTCGCGACCGGGCCAAGGAGCGTGGGCTGAAGGTAATCGACGCGACCTGCCCGCTGGTGACGAAAGTACACGTTGAAGCGATCAAGTTCGCGAAACAGGGATACTCGCTCGTGCTGGTCGGACACCGTGACCATGAAGAGGTCGAGGGGACCCAGGGCGAAGCTCCCGACGTGACCCAGGTGGTGTCGACGGTTGAAGAGGTCGCGGCTCTAGTCGTTCCCGATCCGAATAAGGTGGCGTATCTGACGCAGACGACGCTCTCGCTCGATGAGGCGCGGTACATGATCGAGGCGCTGAAGAAGAAGTTCCCGAACATCGTCGGCCCGCACGCGCAGGACATCTGCTATGCCACGGAGAACCGCCAGACCGCAGTGAAGAACGTTGCGCATGGTGCTGACCTGGTTCTGGTGGTCGGCTCGCGAAACAGCTCCAATTCGAACCGTCTGGTTGAGGTTTCGAAGAACCTCGACACCAACTCTTACCTCATCGATACCGCGGACGCCATTCAACCTGAGTGGCTCGAAGGCGTCGACACGGTCGCGGTAACGGCCGGTGCGTCGGCCCCTGAGGTATTGGTGAAGGACGTTGTCGAATATCTGCAAACGATGGGTTATGGTTCGGTCGACGAGGTCGAAGTGATGCCTGAAAACGTCCGCTTCGGTCTACCGGCGGAGATCGTCCAGGCCATTGCCTCGGCTCCACCAGTTGCCCGGTAACGAGTTTCGTAGACAGAGAGTTTGTGTTTCATGGGGACATTTTCGATCAATCCGAAGGGCGTAAACCAGCCGGCACAGCCGCGCTTTGGGCGGATGGATCTTGGCCTGGAACATATTGCCGACGGGATCGAGCGGTCCCGCGACTGGCTGCTCGGCCAACAACACGCCGACGGCTACTGGTGCGGCGAACTCGAAGCCGACAGTATGCTCGAGTCTGACTACATCTTCATGCACACTCTGCTCGGCACGGGCGATCCTGGGAAGATGGAGCGCGCGATCAACGAGATTCTCCGCCATCAGAACGAAGACGGCGGATGGAGCCTGCATCCCGGCGGCCCTTCGAATATCAGCTATGGCGTGAAGGCCTATCTCGCGTTGAAGATCATGGGTTGGTCGAAGGACCATCCAGTCATGGTGAAGGCCCGCGAGTGGGTGCTGGCCAATGGCGGCGTGGTGGAGTGCAATACCTTTACTAAGATCTACCTCTGCGCGCTGGGCCAGTACGACTACGATGCCGTGCCGGCGATTCCGCCTGAGATCGTTCTGTTTCCCAACTGGTTTTACTTCAACATCTACGAGATCTCCTCATGGTCGCGCGGGATCCTTGTTCCGCTGTCGATCATCTACGCGAAGAAGCCGTTCAAGAAGCTTGCGCCGGAGCAGGGAATCGAAGAGCTCTTTGTTGGCGGACGCCAGAACTCGAACCTGCACCTGAAGTGGGACAAGAAGCGGCCCGTCAGCTGGCGGAACTTCTTCCTGTTCACCGATCGCATGGTCCACTGGTTTGAGCGGGTGCACATTCGTCCGCTGCGAAAGATTGCGATCAAGCGCGCGAAGGAGTGGATGCTCGAGCGGTTCGAGAAGTCCGATGGTCTGGGAGCGATCTATCCGGCCATGCTGAATTCGATCGTGGCCCTGCGCTGCCTGGACTACTCGCTCGACGATCCACAGCTGATTCGCGCGATGGATGAGTTCGAGAAGCTCGGCATTGACTGTCCGGAGGGTACGCCGGACTATACTGTCCCGACCTTCCGGATGCAGCCTTGCTTTCCGCCTGTATGGGACACGGCGCAGGCGATGTACGCCCTTGGCGAAGCCGGAGTGCGACGGGACGATCCGCGTATGTTGAAGGCCGCCGACTGGATCCTTTCGAAGGAAGTGCGTCAAAAGGGCGATTGGGCCGAGAAGGTCAAGAACGTAGAACCCGGCGGTTGGTACTTTGAGTTCAACAATGAGTTTTATCCGGATGTGGATGATACAGGACAGGTTCTGCTTGCGCTCAACAGCGTGGACAATCCGCGAGAACGCTATCAGTACGAGGTCTGCCAGCGCGCCTTGAACTGGATATGGGCGATGCAGTGCAAAAACGGTGGGTGGGCCGCCTTCGACAAGGACAACACCAAGAGCATCTTCCAGTACATTCCGTTTGCCGACCACAATGCTATGCTCGACCCGCCGACGGTCGACATCACAGGCAGGATGCTTGAGATGCTTGCGCAGTACGGGTTCACACGCAAACACCCGCGCGTCGAGAAGGCAATTCAGTTCATCCTGAAGGAGCAGGAGCCAGACGGAAGCTGGTTCGGTCGCTGGGGCGTGAACTACCTCTACGGCACCTTCCTCGTGCTGCGTGGCCTTGAAGCCATGGGGATGTGGAACCATGAGCCTGCGATCCAGCAGGCCGCGGAGTGGATCCGCATGGTGCAGAACGCCGACGGCGGCTGGGGCGAGACCTGTGGAACCTACGATGATCCCAACCAGAGAGGCATTGGGCCAAGCACGCCTTCGCAGACTGCGTGGGCCGTCCTCGGACTGCTCGCCGCCGGGGACACGCGCTCTGACTCCGTTGCCAAGGGCGTTCGCTGGTTGATCGAGCGCCAGCGTAAAGATGGAAGCTGGGACGAGCTGGTTCCGGGACGAAACGGCGAAAGTTATTACACTGGCACGGGCTTCCCGCGTGTCTTTTATCTTGGGTATCACCTGTACAAGCAGTATTTCCCCCTGCTGGCCCTGACGACGTATGAGCGGGCCATGCAGAACGGCCCGGCAGATTAGGCCGGGGCATTACAAATTTTTGATGGAGGAGACACCGGATGGCAGTCCCAGTCTCGCAAGCCTGGACGGTTGCAACTTATGTTTTGAAGCAGAAGCTCAGCGGGCGCAAGCGGTATCCGCTCGTGCTGATGCTCGAGCCGTTGTTCCGCTGTAATCTCGCCTGCGCCGGCTGCGGAAAGATCCAGTACCCGGCGCACATCCTGAAGGCAGAGCTCTCGCCCGAGGATTGCTTTAAAGCGGTAGAAGAGTGCGGCGCCCCGATGGTCTCGATCCCCGGCGGAGAGCCGCTGCTGCACCCGAAGATGCCGGAGATCGTGGCCGGACTCGTCGCGCGCAAGAAATACGTCTATATGTGCACCAACGCGCTTTTGCTCAAAGAGAAGCTGCACCTCTTCAAGCCAAGCAAGTATCTCTCGTTCTCGGTTCACGTCGACGGTCAGCGCGAGCATCACGACTTCTCCGTCTGCCGCGAGGGCGGCTACGATATCGCGATGGAGGGGGTTCAAGCCGCGGTCGGCGCGGGCTTCCGCGTTACGACCAACACGACACTCTTCGACGGCGCCGACCCCAACAGCGTGCGTGCCCACTTCGACGAGATGATGGCAGCGGGCGTCGAGAGCATGATGGTTTCGCCCGGCTACACGTACGACAAGGCCCCCGATCAGAACCACTTCCTCGGCAAGGCGAAGTCGCGCAGGATGTTCCGCGCTATTCTCTCCAACCGCAAGAAAGAGTGGAAGTTCAATACCCACCCGCTCTTCTCCGAGTTCCTAATGGGCAAGCAGAACTTCGAGTGCACCCCGTGGGGAATGCCGACGTTCTCGATCTTCGGCTGGCAAAAGCCCTGCTATCTCCTGCAGGACGGCTATACCGACACCTTCGAAGAGCTGATGACGACGACCCAATGGGAGAATTACGGCGCCAAGAGCGGCAATCCGCAGTGTGCGAACTGCATGGTCCACTCCGGTCATGAGGCCAGCGCGGTCGATTACAACTTCGGCTCGTTGAAGGGCTTTCTCGTGACCGCCAGGAAATACATGTTCCCATCGACCTACCCAGACGAGGGGGCACGTCAGCTGCTGAACGAATGGCGGCCAGAGCATGACGGTCCGCTGGTCCAGATTCAAGCCCCAGCGAATACCGTTGGCAACGAGCTACAGTCGGTTTCGGGAGATTAAGAATGGCGACAGAGCAGCAGGAGCATTTGAAGATCGAACAGCTGAAGCAGCACAGCGCCGACGAGCTGGAACACATTGAAGGCCGCGAGAAAGAAAATCTTGAGGGCTGGATCCCAACGCTGGCCAGTGACGCCGAGGTCCGCGAGGCGCTGGAGAAGGCCTTTGACTATCGCGGCGACGTTACCATTACCAAGAAAGACGGCTCACAGATCGTCGGCTACCTCTTCGATCGCCGTACCGGTCTGTCCCTCACGGACTCTTTCGTTCGTATCATCCCGTCCAGCGCGCCGACCAAGGTGAACGTAGCCTACTCCGATATAGCGGCCCTCGCCTTCACAGGCCGGGACACCGCAGCGGGCAAGACCTTCGAGGCCTGGGTAAAGAAGTACTGGGAGAAGAAAGCGGCCGGCGAACGGAACATCCAGATTGAACCGGAGAAGCTGGACTAAGACGGCTTTCGCTACCTCTGCGGTGGCCGGATGGGTGGGAAAAGAGCGATACGTGCGCGTTTTCATTACGGGAGCGACCGGCTTCGTCGGGGGCCATGTGGCCCGTCAATATGCCACTTGGGGCGCCAGTCTTCGTTTATTGACCCGGCAGACGAGCCGCCTTGATTCGCTCAGCGGAATTAATGCAGAGATGGTGAAGGGCGATCTTCGCGAGTCGGAGAAGCTGCGGTCCGCACTCACGGGGTGTGACGCGTTAGTGCATGTTGCAGCAGACTACAGACTGTGGGTGCGCGATCCGGAGCAGATGTACGCCGCCAACGTCGATGGAACGCGAGAGCTCCTGAAACTGGCGCGCGAGGTAGGGATTCAGCGCGTCGTCTACACCTCAAGTGTCGCGACTATGGGATTTAAAGCAGACGGAACAATTGTGAACGAAGACACTCCGGTCGCCCTGTCGGACATGATCGGGCACTACAAACGATCGAAGTTCCTGGGCGAGCAGGAAGCCATACAAGCCGCAAAGGCCGGCCAGCATGTCATTATTCTGAATCCGACGACCCCGATCGGTGCGGGCGACGCCAAGCCGACGCCGACAGGCAGGATCATCGTCGATTTTCTGAACAAGAAGTTTCCTGCATATGTGGATACGGGGTTGAACCTCGTCGACGTGGATGAGGTGGCCAGGATGCACATTGTCGCGCTCGACCGTGGAACGCCAGGCGAGCGATACATCCTGGGAGGAGAAAACCTTACGTTGAAACAGATCCTTGATCGCATGTCAGCCATCACTGGTTTGCCTTCGCCGAAGATGAGGGTGCCTCACGCTGTCGCGATGGCGTTTGCATTCTTCGATGAAAACTTCACCGGCAAGCTGAGAGGCAAGGAGCCTCGCGCTACCGTCGAGGCCGTCCGAATGGGAAAGAAGATGATGTTTGCCTCTTCGACAAAGGCTGAACGTGAGCTTGGTTTTCAGGTCTTGCCGGTCTATCCTGCGCTTCGAGCGGCGATCGATTGGTTTGTCGCGCATGGGTATGCGCCAGCGCCATGAGGATCGCGATCATCGCAGCGCTACCGGGTGAATTGAAGCCTCTTGTCAAAGATTGGAGACGCATCTCCACAGGCGTAATTGGAACGAAAATGTGGACACTCTCTCGCGACGCGGACACCTGGATCGCGGTCTGTGCTGGAATGGGCGCCGACGCAGTGCTAAGGGCGTACGCAGTTGCCGCCTCCAGCGGCCCTTTGGACATGCTTCTCTCGATCGGTTGGGCTGGCTCGCTGCACGCAGAGGTGTCTCCCGGAACAGTTCAGGTTCCGACAGTTGTTATTGATGCGCAGACGGGCGAACAGTACAACTTGACTGAGGGGAAAAGAAAATGGCGGTTGGTAACGACCTCGTGTGTCGCAGACGCTGCTGAAAAAACTCGCCTTGTCGCGACTTATCCCGGAGCGGTTCTGGTCGATATGGAGGCCGCAACCGTAGCGAGACTGGCCGCGATGCAGGAAATCCCTTTGCTCTGTATTAAAGGGGTCTCCGATGCGGTTGGGGCGAACCTGCCAGACCTGAATCCCTTCATTGACCAGATGGGACATATGCGGATGGTGCGCTTTCTTGCCCACGTTGCTATCCGTCCGACGTATTGGCCATCCCTGCTGCATCTCGGAAAGAACAGTGCACGTGCTGCGGAAGCCATGCGAGACTTAGTTCTGCAGTACATGAAAGAAAAAAATGTCGAAAAGCTCATTAAAACCGGACGTGTTTAACAAGATTGGTGCGGTCCCTGCAACCATGCGTGCCGCTGTGTATCGCGGAGTAAACGATGTTCGAGTCGAGACGGTCCCTGTGCCAGAGATTGGCGCGGGCGAAGTGTTGGTCAAGATCCACACATGCGGGATCTGCGGGACGGACTTGAAGAAGATACACACCGGCTCGCATGATGCGCCGCGCATCTTTGGTCACGAGATGGCGGGGACGATTGTTCGTGTAGGAGAAGGTGTCAGCGGCTTCGCCGTTGGCGATCGTGTGATGGCTTACCACCATATTCCATGCGGTGAATGTTACTTCTGCCGCAAGCAGACCTTCGCGCAGTGCGAGGTCTACAAGAAGGTTGGATGCACGGCTGGGTTCGCTCCCTCCGGTGGCGGCTTCGCCCAATACATTCGCGTGATGGACTGGATTGTGCGGCGCGGGCTCGTAAAGGTTCCAGATGATGTTCCGTTCGAGCAGGCTGCGTTTATCGAGCCGGTCAACACTTGCTACAAGGCGATTCAATTGCTAGATCTTCAACCCGACGGCACGGTGCTGGTGATTGGTCAGGGGCCGATCGGCGTCCTTTTGGCAGCGCTTGCACGGAAGACAGGCGCTACGGTTCTGACCAGCGATCTATATCCCGAGCGCCACGCAGTCGCTGCGAAGTTCGGTTTGGACCATCCGCTCGACGCTCGAGGAGACGTGGTCGCAGCAGCAAAGGCCGCCACGGAAGGACGCGGCGCCGATGTCACTCTGCTTGCGGTAGGCGGCAATGCCTTGATCAAGGTCGCAATGGATGCGATTCGACCGGGTGGGCGCGTCGTGCTGTTCGCCCAGACACAACATGGGGAAGCGCCGTTCGATCCTGCCGCAGTTTGCATGGATGAGAAGACCCTGATGGGGTCGTACAGTTCGTCGGTCTCGTTCAATGAAGATGTGAATCGGCTCGTCTTCGATGGCTACCGCAACGGGTTCGACTTGACCAACCTTATCTCGCACCGCTTTTCGCTGGAAGACGCTGCGGCGGCGATTGATCTGGCGTCTCGTCCTCAAGCCGACTCGATGAAGATCGTCATCCAGCCGTAAGGCTAATCTCGAGCACGTTTTTTGACTTCGACGTTGAGGCGCTTGATCTTCTGGTTCAGCGTGGAGAGCGGAATCTTGAAGTACTCTGCCGCCTCGGTCTGGTTCCAGTGACACCGCTCGAGACGATCAGAGATAATCCGCCGCTCAATCTCCTCCATCAGATCGAAGAGGGAGGCGTTGGGCTCATGGTCCAGAAGACTTGCAGAGTAGGTGCTCCCGGTCAACTGCGTCGGCAGCAGATCGGGGCTGATGGTTCGCGAGGTGGAGAGCACGACGCCGCGCTCCATGGCGTTCTCAAGCTCGCGCACGTTGCCCGGCCACTCGTAGTCCATAATAATGCGCATCGCCTCGGGCGAGAGTGAACGGTCTTCCGTTCCGTTCTCTTCCGCGTAGAACTTGAGGAAGTGGGCCGCGAGCAGAGGGACGTCTTCGCGGCGTGAGCGCAACGGCGGCAACTCGAGGCAGATGACGTTGAGCCGGTAGAAGAGGTCTTCACGGAAGCGGCCCTCGCGCACGGCCTCCTGCAGATTGACGTTGGTCGCGGCGATGATGCGCACGTCGACCTGGATCTCCTGCACACCGCCAAGGTGCATGAAGCGGCGGTCCTGCAGAACGCGAAGGATCTTCGCTTGCATGTCCATGCCCATCGTGCCGATCTCGTCGAGGAAGAGCGTGCCACCATTGGCGACTTCGAAGAGGCCTTTTTTTGCGGTGACCGCGGAGGTGAAGGCACCTTTGACGTGGCCGAAGAGCGTCGACTCCAGCAGTTCAGACGGCACGGCGCCGGTGTTGACTGGAACAAACGGCCGGTCGCGGCGTGGCGAATTCGCGTGGATCGCCTTCGCGATCAGCTCCTTGCCGGTACCGCTCTCGCCCTGAATGAGGACCGTTGAACGGCTCGGCGCGACCTGCGCGATAAGGTCAAAGAGGCGCAGCATGGGCTCGCTCTTGCCCACGATATTCTCGAAGTTGTAGCGCTGCTTCAACGTGCGCTTGAGCTGGACGACCTCTTCCTCAGCGCGGTGCCGGGCAACTGCGGCGCGAATGTCCGCGAGCAGCTTTTCGTTGTCCCATGGCTTCTGGACGAAGTTCTCCGCACCGGCGCGGATGGCATCGACCACGTTGCCTACGGTTCCGTACGCGGTGATCATGATGACCGGGAGATTGGGCTGCATCTCGACGATACGAGGCAGAAGGTCGATACCGCTTTGGCCGGGAAGGGCGAGGTCTAGAAGGAGTAGATCGTATTCATTACGCGAGAGCAGCTCCATGCCGGACGGGCCGTCGCCGGCCGAACTGACGGAGAAGCCTTCGAGCGTGAGCAGGGTGTCAAGCGATTCGCGGATCGCGTGCTCATCATCAATGATCAGAATGCGAGGGCTCCCGACCACGCGCGCCGTGCGTTGCAGGTGAAGAGACTCTGCAGCGAGCTCAGTAATCTCAGACATGGATCGTCTTCCTCTCCATGTCCTGCACGTTGTCCGCGGGGACCTCCGCAATGATCGCGGGACGAGTGCCGGAGGACGGGAACTCCAGCTGGAAGGCGGTGCCGACGCCGAGCTCACTCTCGACGTGGATCTTCCCGGCGTGCTCCTGCATGATTCCGTAAGTGACGGCCAGCCCGAGGCCGGTGCCTTTGTGTTCTCCGTCCTGCGGCTTGGTCTTCGTTGTAAAGAAGGGGTCGTAGATGCGGTGGAGGTGCTCCTTTTCGATGCCGCCTCCGGAGTCCTGAATGCGAACCAGTACGCGGCCGGCCCCGTTGAACGTAGCTATCTTGAGCGTTGCGTTGGTGGTGCCGAACATTGCGTCCTTCGCGTTCAACATCAGGTTGAGGATGACCTGTTGCAGCTTACCCTGGTTGCCGTGGATACGCGCGAGATGCGGATCGAGGTTTGTCTCCACACGAATCTGCGATGTCTTGAACTGATGTTCAAGCAGCGTGACCGTGTCGCCCAGAAGGTCGTTCAGGTTTACGCTGGTGAACTCCGTCCCGCTCGTGCGAGAAAAGTTGAGCAGGCCGTTGACGATCTCGGAGGCACGGAAGGTCTGCTGCGTGATCTTCTCAAGCACCGGAGCGAGCCGCTCATCGTCGCGCATGTGCTTGGTCAGCATCTGGGTGTAGCTGGAGATGACCGCCAATGGCGTGTTGACCTCGTGTGCGACGCCCGCCGCCAGCAGGCCGATGGACGAGAGTTTTTCCGACTGGGTAAGCTGGGCCTCCAACTGGATGCGATCGGTAATGTCGTCCACCAGGACGATGCGGCCCACCGCGACGAAGTTACGCGTGACCAGCGGCGCGATGGCTATATTCGCGATCCGCTCGCTCCCGTTGGGCAGCACAAGCCGGAATTTGTAGAGCGTATGGGTGCCATGCTCGTTGCGGACGCTGTTGAATCTTGCGACAAACTCCGGTGGCAGCACGGCGGAGATCGACTGATGGAGGACCTCGGTGCGCGGCTTCGCGTACATGCCTTCCATCTGGGTGTTCCAGCTCTCAATACGATCGTCTAGGTCGACGGCGAAGACCCCAATGTTGATCGACTCGACGATGTTCTCGTGGAACTCCTTGAGGCTCTCGAACTCTGTGATCTTCTGTTCGAGCCGCCGGTAGAGTTGCGCGTTCTGAATGGCGATGCCAATGTAGCCGGCGAGGGATTCCAGCAACTCCATGTCTTCACTCGACAGGAAGTCACCGTCATCCGTGCGGCCCAGGCCAATGACCGCAACGGTCCGCGTGCCGCCTCCATCGCGGTTGGCGACGCGGCAGGGAAGGTAGTAGTTCAGGTCAAGCCTTGCCGCACTGCGACGCTGGGCCTCCGGGAGCCGGAGGACGTGTTGAGGGTTCTCGAGGAAGATGTGGTTGTTTGCACCGGGCCGGTCGAAGTCCAGGAACCGGACATCGAGCGAGCGCAGGTCCGTGGTCTGCAGATTGGTGAGCCCGTGCGAAGCGGCCAGATCAAAGTGCCGCGGACTGCCTGGTCTCCCATCACCCTCCGAAGCCAGAAAGACAGCGACCCGCGTAACGAGCAGAGTCTGCGGCAGCCGCTCCACGATGGAATCAAGTAGAGCGCGTAGGTCCGTCTGCGCGTTGATGCCTCTGCCAAATTCGACCAGTGTCTCTCGGTAGTCAAAGCGTTTTTGGTCGAAGACGCGATCGACACGCGCTTGAATCGCACGCTTCAAGGGATCAAAGACGATGGCCGCGATGATGATGCCGGAGATCAGGCCCAACGGCCCCAGATTGGACCAACGAGTATGGACGATCTCTCCTGTAACGGCGACGATGACGAAGTAGAACCCGACCAGCGAGGCGGTTGCAAGGGTGTACGTCACGCCGCGCTTGAAGATAAGGTCAACGTCCATCAACCGGTAGCGGACGATGGCCCAGCTGAAGGTCAGCGGAAGGATGACCAGCGAGAGTCCCGCGAGCTTTGTCAGTGAACCAGGCACCGACCAGTCCGCGAGGTAGGGAATTACATTGAACAGGGTGAAGGGAGTTACCGCAAGCAATGTGCCGCGGGTGAGCCACTTCAGTTGTTGACGCTCCAGCGCCGACTCGGCACGGCGATAGCGGTAGCGGAAGACGATGGCTGCGATGACGTAGTACAGCGCCAGATATCCAAGCGAGATCTGATCCAGCCGATGAAGCAGGACCTCCGTCGCGGACCAGTAGCGAATTGCCGTGTATTGAAGGCCGAGAAGGAATATCCCCGGCACATACAGCAGCGCACAGATCAGCCGTCGCCTGAGCCGATCGCGCTGGTCCGAGGCGAAATTGTCGGAAAAACTGATGGCAAAGTGCAGGAAGAGGGCCGGCTGCAGCGCCTGGGCCGCCATGTTGCCCCAGTCGGTGATGCCCAGCTCGCCGGTGGAGCGGAAGCTGTAGAGGACAAAAGAAGCCAGGCAGAAGACGTAGAAATGGATGGATTTCGGGGCGGTCCAGCGCCGGAACAGTACGTAAATCCCGATACAAAGGTAGACGAGGGCGATAAACCTCAGGCCCTGGTTGATGGATCGGTCCTTCGGCTCCAGAATCACTTGAATATCGAGCCGCGTCGCGCCGTGCAGATCAATCGACTGGGGAACCGGCCTAAGGATGGAGTATGTCGCGTGACCCCAGATTCCGCTGCGAAACATCTCGCGGCCCAGGGACGCGACCCGCGTCGTCGGCTGGTTACCTACGCTGAGAAGTATGTCGCCGGTACGAATTCCCGCCCGGTTCCCCGGGGAGGCTGCCGGCACCCTCTCCGCTCGCAGTCCACCATTTGCCTCGACCCACCAGACGCCGTCAGTCGGGACATCCAGGCCATTTTCGTGCTCGAAGTTCATCGCTGCCAGTACGCAAGCCGCTACCGTCGCCAGCGCGAGGACGATGGCCAGGATACGAGTTTGGGCGGCGTTCTTCATAAAACCAATCAGTATACAAGCACATTACTAACCAAACCAATAACCAGCGTCAATGCAGCATTTAGAGGTCACGCGATGGCAATTCCTACAGAAAATCATAACCTATCCCGTATTTCACATAAATGCCTGGTGATATCTTACGTATCATATTGACGTAATGTTCCGAGGAACAATAGCGCCTCAATTGGTCTCGCATGGAAATTTCATACACGACCATCGCAACGAGTTACTAAACCATCGTATCTAAACAATTAACATTGCTGTAACATAAGCGACGGACGAGTGGCAGCTATGTTCGCTTGGCGTGACAAAATCTCCGAATACTCAATCAGGTGGCAACGACAGTGATGGAAACACATCCGAGGATTGAAGAAGCCTTTGTCCTTGTGGACGGGGCGAAGATACACTATCAGCGCGCGGGCACGGGGCGGCCTCTTCTGTTACTCCACGGTCTGGTTGGGTCCGCGAAAAACTGGCGACAGAACATCAGCTTTCTCTCCCGCGATTCAAACGTTTACGCCATCGATCTCTTCAATATGGGCGAGTCGGAGCGGGTCCCCGGGCTGGATGCCGGGCTCGAGGCGACTGCCGACCGGCTCGCTGCCTATATGGACGCTCTAGGCCTCGACGAAGCCGACATAACCGGACATTCACACGGTGGCGCTGTCGCGATGATGTTTGCCGCGCGGCATCCGGATCGGGTGCGGCGACTCATCCTGTTTGCTCCGGCGAACCCCTTCTGCGACCTGGGGAACCAGCTGATCCGCTTCTACCAGACGCGACTCGGAGTCTGGTTGGCCCGTCGGATCCCCTTCTTGCCGAGGATGCTCAAAGCTACCGCGCTTAGCCGCATGTATGGCGACCCGTCGCGGGTCTCCGTGGACGCGCTCGATGGGTACACCGAGGGCCTGCACATTCCCGGCACAGTGGACCACGTCCTGCAGATCGTCCAACGCTGGTTCGTCGACATGGGCTTGCTTCGCTCGGCCCTCACAGGACTCGCACCGAAGCCAACCTTACTGATCTGGGGCGACCGTGATCGCGCCGTCGGCCTTAACTCAGCACGAGAGCTGCAGCGAACGCTTCCGCAGTCGAGCCTGATCGTCCGTGCCCGGAGTCGGGCATATCGCCTTCGAAGAGATGCCCGACATCTGCAATCAGGCGATGCGTGACTGGCTCATCAATCCTTCGCCGTCTGCAGGCCATCACATGGAGGCTCCCGCCTTCCGCAGCCAACCGGTCGAACGCCGCACACCACCTGAAGTGCGTGGCGCGGCATGATCTAACTCAGGCCAATCTCATCCTGCAGCCAGGAACGAATGGCCTGCTGCATCAGATCCAGCTTCGGGCCCGGCGAATCCGTTGTCCCTTGAAAAAAGTGGTCAGCGCCCGCGATCCAGACCAGCCGCTTCGGCTCTGGAGCGCGCTCAAAGACGCCTTCCAGGGCATCACGAGGCCCATATTGATCGTGATCGCCGCTGATGAAGAGCTTCGGCCCGGTGCACTTCGGCAGAAATCCATACGTATAGTCTCTGCCCTCGGCGCGCACCGGCAATCCGAGACCAACCAGTCCCTTCACTCTTGGGTCTCCGCAGCAGGCCCGCAGGCCAACGTTCGAGCCGAAAGAAAAACCCGCGAAGAGAACCGGCCGATTGAGATTGTGTTCCATCCAATTCAGTGCGGCCTTGACGTCGTCCTGTTCGCCGAAGCCCTCATCGTGCGCGCCTTCGCTCAGGCCAACGCTGCGAAAGTTGAAGCGAAGCACAGGAATACCGAAGGAGGAGAACGCCTTCATCGCGTGGTAGACGACCTTGTTGTGCATCGTTCCGCCCCCATGCGGATGTGGGTGGCAGACCAGCGCGGCGTAGGGAGCGTCGTCGCGGCCGGTATTCAGAAGCGCCTCCAGACGACCTGCCGGACCGCGTAGATCGTCGATCGATTTGATCTGGGAAGTACTCGTTTGCGTCATCGATTCCAGTTTATCGGGTGTGTCACACATTCGCAGTTCACACGCCGTATCGTATGCTGAGACATATGGCGATCGACCCCATCCAATTGACCAAACAACTCGTAAATATTGAATCCACCACCTACTGCGAGGGTCTCGCCGGAGTTTTTCTGCACGAATATCTAACGGCCCAGCGTTACGCCGTCGAGCGGATGCCTGTTCCACAGCCAGACCACGCCATTACCCCCGGCGCAGGCACCGGCGAGCGATTCAACGTCTATGCTGCGCTCCCCGGCGTCACCCCTGAAGTCGTTCTTTCGACCCACATGGACACGGTGCCTCCATTCTTTGGAGCGAGCGAGGACGATGAGTTCGTGTACGGTCGCGGCTCCTGCGACGCGAAGGGAATCATCGCCGCGCAGGTGGCAGCGGCAGATCGTCTCCGCGAATCCGGCGTCAAGGTTGGCCTGCTCTTCGTTGTAGGCGAGGAGCGTGACTCGGCCGGGGCGATGATAGCCAACATGTCGCCCAAGGGATCAAAGTTCCTCATCAACGGCGAGCCAACCGACAACCGCATCGCACTCGCATCCAAGGGTGCATTGCGCGTCGAACTCCGCGCAAAAGGCCGCATGGCCCACTCTGCCTATCCGGAGTTAGGCGAATCCGCCATCGACAAGCTTGTTGCAGCGCTGCACGATGTACTGGCAATGCCATTGCCGTCCGAGCCGGAGATCGGCCCATCGACCTTGAACATCGGTCTTATCTCAGGTGGATATGCGCCCAATGTCATCGCCGATAAAGCCGAGGCGCACATCCTCATTCGCCTGGTTGGCCCTTCCGACGAAACGAAGAAGTTGATCAGAGCAACGGTTGGGGACCGCGCTGATGTCGCATTCAGCCTCGATCTGCCCTTCGTCCGCATGCGCAAGGTCGGTAACCGGCCCACAATGATCGCCAAGTTCGCGACAGACATACCTGCGCTGACGGCGTGGGGCGAACCCTTCCTGCTCGGCCCCGGCTCCATCCACCTCGCGCATACGCCGCACGAGAGGATTGCAAAGAAAGAACTCCTCGACGCAGTTGAACTGTACGTGGAGCTTGCCACCGACCTTACCCAGAACGCTTAGTTCGCATGATGAAACCCCTTCGCAAGCTCCTGACTCTTGTCTTCGCCCTCGCCACCGTGGCGATTGTCGACGCGATCTTCGTTTACAGAACCGTCCCCACCGAGAACACGCCTGTTACAACTTTTAACGCCATCATTGTTCTCGGCACCCCAGCCAACCCCGACGGAACACCGTCGCCCGAGCAAAGCGAACGTACCCTGGAGGGTGTTCGTGAGTTTCGAGCCGGCGTTGCGCCGCACCTCATCTTCACCGGCGGCCCAGCACATAACCGTTTTGTGGAGGCACACGTCATGGCGGT
>Ga0210383_10001413_pt1 | contig 21900 bp, 15 predicted proteins | sample IncBWC14OmetaG_FD_160072 | JGI IMG/M metagenome (GOLD analysis project Ga0210383, IMG submission 160072) | Forest soil microbial communities from Barre Woods Harvard Forest LTER site, Petersham, Massachusetts, United States - Inc-BW-C-14-O ... | reverse complement strand
AGGTTGGTACTTCGATCTCGATACCCACCGCGGGCAAGAAGCCACACCCATCGTTGTTGATGGCGTGATGTACTTTTCCACCGCGTGGAGCAAAGTATTTGCGCTCAACGCTGCAACCGGCTCGCGTCTATGGTCCTACGATCCCAAGGTTCCGCCGCAGTTAGGAGTAAGAGCATGTTGCGACGTAGTGAATCGTGGCGTCGCGGTTTGGCAAGGGAAAATCTACGTGGGAACGCTCGACGGCCGTCTGATTGCTCTCGATGCCGCGACCGGAAAACTAGTTTGGGAGCAACTCACCATCGATCCGCAGTGGCGCTTCACGATTACCGGCGCGCCCCGCATTGTGAAAGGCAAAGTAATTATTGGGAACGGAGGCGCTGAACTTGGCGTGCGCGGCTATGTGTCGGCATACGACGCGCAGACGGGCAAGCTCGCATGGCGTTTCTATACCGTGCCCGGCGATCCCGCGAAGCCGTTCGAGCAGCCGATCATGGCGCAGGCCGCCAAGACCTGGACGGGCGAATGGTGGAAGACCGGCGGCGGCGGCGCCGTTTGGGACGCCATCGTCTACGATCCCGAACTTGATCTTTTGTATATCGGTGTCGGCAACGGCGGACCGTGGAACGAAAAGTATCGAAGTCCAAAGGGCGGCGAGAATCTTTTCACGTGCTCGGTCGTGGCGCTGAAGCCTGACACCGGAGAATACGTTTGGCACTATCAGGAAACACCCGGCGATGACTGGGACTACGATGCGGCGGAGCAGATAATTCTGGCCGACATCCCCATCGACGGCAGGCAACGAAAAGTGCTGTTGCATGCGCCGAAGAATGGTTTCTTCTATGTCATCGACCGTGAGAACGGCGCGCTGATTTCGGGAAAGCCGTTCACTTCTGTTAACTGGGCGACCGGGATCGACATGAAAACCGGCCGGCCGATCGAAAGCGCGACGGCACGCTACCCCAGCGTCGATTCGCTGCCGATCATTCCCGGACCTCTGGGCGCGCACAGTTGGCAGCCCATGTCCTACAGTCCGCTGACCGGCCTGACTTACATTCCGGTCAATGAAGTTGGATTTAATTACAAATCGGAGGACGACTTCGAGTTCAAGGATTCCGCGCTGAATTTCGGTATCGACATGATAGCTGCGGGAATGCCACAGGATCCGAAAATCAAGAAGGCGATTCTCGACAGCGTGAAAGGGAAGTTGGTGGCGTGGGATCCGGTGCAGCAGAAGCAGGCGTGGGCGGTGGAGCGTCCGGGACCGTGGAATGGCGGGACCCTCGCCACGGCTGGAAATCTGGTTTTCGAAGGCACCGCCGCGGGGCGGTTTGAAGCGTATCGCGCCGATACGGGAGAGAAAGTCTGGTCATTCGATGCGCAAACCGGAGTCATGGCCGGCCCCGTAACCTACACTGTGAAAGGCGAGCAGTACGTCGCGGTGCTCGCCGGTTGGGGCGGAGTTTTCCCGCTGGTCACGGGCGAAGTCTCGTTCAAGTCAGGGAGAGTGCGCAACGTCAGCCGCATGCTGGCGTTCAAGCTCGACGGAAAGGGAAGTCTCCCGCCGCTGCCGCCGGTTGAAGAACCGGTGTTGCAGCCGCCCGCGTCGACCGCGAGCGCGGCGCAAATTCATCACGGCGAGGCGGTCTATCAGCGCTTCTGCTCCTCATGCCATGGCGATGTAGCAGTCAGCGGAGGACTGCTGCCCGATCTTCGCTACTCCAGCACGCTGGCGAACGAGCGCTGGTTCAAGATTGTTCGCGATGGCGCGTATCAATCGCTCGGCATGGTGGCGTTTGACAAGGAAGTAGCACAGCAGGATGCGGACGACATTCGTTCGTATGTCATCTTCCGCGCGAATGAGAGCATGAACGAGTCGAAAGCCGGTGCAATAAGGAACGCTCGCGGTACTGACGCCAAGAATAAGTCTCCGAATTGAAAGGGAATGCACAGGCGCCCCGACCGCCAAGATGCTCGCAGCTAAAACGTGACTGCGAACACTACGCCGCAACCAGTGAGTGTGCAGTTACCAGTCCCTCCCGCAAAGGTCGTTCCGTAGAGATTCCCGGCTGCGTCCAAGATGACACCTTGACTTGGATTCGCCCCCGAGGGGCCATCGAATTTTTCTATCATTTTGAAAGCAAAATGGCCTTTGGCCTTGGGAGACAGCTCGAAGATCATTCCGCAGCCGTTGCCATTGTCGCAGGCTAAGTCGCCGCCCCCGCCGGTTGTGCCGTACAGGTTTCCGCCGCTGTCAAATGCCAATCCGCCAGAGGGCTGGCTTCCTTTTGATCCGTCAACGCCGTTGAAGGTGTGCTCCGCACTAAATTTCCAACTCCCCGATTCGGGTGTGAGTTCGTAAACGACCCCGCAACCGCTTTCCGGACACGCGAAGGATCCGCCGTCGAAGGTTTCGCCGAAAAGGTTACCGGCACTGTCAAACGTGACGCCACTGCTCGGAAATCCCCCGTCAAGACCGTCGTTAAAGCTGTAAAGGACATTCTTCGTCCAGCTTCCATTCTCGGAGGGAGTCAACTCGAACACGGTCCCGCAGCCTCCGCAGGGCGATTGTGTAATGCCGCCGCTGGCTGTGGTGCCGTAGAGATTTCCGGCACCGTCAAGAACCAGAGCGCTGGGAAATCCACCATCCGTGCCGCCCATGAAGGTATAGAGAAGAGTCTCTGTCCAGGTCCCGTTTTTGTTGGGGGACAGCTCGAACACTGTGCCGTTACACTCCTCGATGCACCCGCCGCCGGCCGCGCCGTAAAGATTCCCAGCGGCGTCAAAGACAACGCCTAACCCTGGCTCTTCTGCATCTGTGCCACCCACGAATCTATAGATGACGGTTTCAGTCCACGTCCCTTTCTTGGTGGGAGACAGCTTAAACACCGTGCCGCATCCTTCTTCGCAATCGTCATTACCGCCCGTAACTGTTGTGCCGTAGAGGTTACCGGCAGCGTCGAATATCAGGGGGCCCGACGGAGAAGCGCCATCGCTGCCACCTTGGAATTCGTAAATCACAGTCTCATTAAGATTTCCGTTCTCATCCAGAGTTACTTTAAAGACCGTTCCGCAAAAAGGCGCGCTCTCACCGCAAACGCTCAGACCCCCGCCGGTGGTTGTGCCGTAAAAGTTTCCGGCTCCGTCGGAAACCAAACCACCGCCGGGTTCGACTCCATCTGGCGAACCCTGGAACGCATACACCTTGTCCGACTTTTTTGCCCAGGAACCGGGCACCACAATGAGGGCTAGCGCCAAGGCGATCAGGAACCTGCCAATGGTTGCGACCAATCTTTTTCTTATCATTTTGGGTGTGCTCGCGTCCCGAATTTCATTTCAGTTCCGACCAGGATGGTGCGGTTCGGATTGCCGAGGAGAGTACATCAGGCCACACAGAGGCGTGTCCAAGATTTGTAAAAACTTTGTCAATTTAAAGTCAGCCGGAATGACCAGCTGCACCGGGCGTTTCGCCGCCCGTGGTGAAGAAGTTGATGCTCACCGTCGCTAACTCCGACGGCGGAAACTTCGCCTGAAATCGCGGGTCAGCCTTCAGCCCAGCTTCTTTGGCTGCGTCCAGAAAAACCGGTAGCTCCACCAGATATTGATCGGAAAACCCGTGCGTCCCGTCGCCAAAACAGGGCACAGAAAAGTAACCAACTGTCTCGCGAAATACGACTTCCGGGGACGATAGTTTTCCACTTGTAGTACAGCTCAGATTTGGATTACAGTGATCCCCGTTTCGTTGCCCTCGTTGCCCACGACGGGGAAAAAGTGAAGCCATCGAACCATGTTGTTTCGATTAGGCTTCGTTCGTGGAGGCAGCCGTGTTTCGCAGTGACGTAGTCGGAAGTCTCTTGCGTCCCGCGTATCTCAAGGAAGCCCGCGACCAGTTCGCGGCCGGCAAACTCGCCGACGCTGCCTTCAAACAAATCGAAGATCGTGCCGTTGATGAATGCATCGACCTGCAGATTCGCACCGGGATTGAAGTGATCACCGACGGCGAAGTGCGCCGCTACGCTTTCTACGGGCATCTGATTGACGCGGTCGAAGGCTTCGACAAATATGGGGGCTGGGCAATTCCTTTCCGGAATGAAAAGGGCGAGGAGTTAGTGCAGCCGCGCCCGGTGGTCGTGTCCAAGCTGCGACGCAAGCGGCCCCTCTGCGCTGAAGAATTTACCTACGTGCGGGCACGTACCAGGCACGCCGCAAAAACTACCATAATCAGCGCACAGCAGGCCGCGGCGTATTACGACGGCAAGAAATCCGCCGGGGCGTACGCCACAGTTGACGCCTACCTGGCCGACCTGGTCGATATATTGCGCGACGAAGTGGCGGAGTTGATTCGCCTTGGCTGTACGTACATCCAGATCGATTCGCCGCAATACACCGCCCTGCTCGATCCCGACCTGCGCGAAGGATACAGGCAGCGCGGCAACGATCCCGACCGGTTGCTCGATTTGTCGATCGAAATGGACAATGCCGTGATCGGCGATCATCCTGGCATCAACTTCGGACTGCACCTCTGCCGCGGCAACAACCAAAGCAAGTTCTATGCCGCCGGCAACTATGGCCCGATCACAAAAGTATTTCGCAAGACAAAGTTTCAGCGATTCTTGCTGGAGTATGACGACCAGCGTTCCGGTGGTTTCGAACCGCTGCGCCAGGTACCGGCAGACCGCACCGTTGTGCTCGGTCTGGTCAGTTCCAAGAAGCCGGAGCTTGAAAGCAAAGACGAGCTTAAGAAACGGATCGAAGCCGCGTCCGCCTTCATCGCGCTGGAACGTCTCGCCCTCAGTCCGCAATGTGGTTTCGCGTCGACCATGGAGGGGAACGCTGTGACGGTTGCGGACGAGGAAGCGAAGCTGCGTCTCGTGGCGGAAACGGCGCAGGAAGTTTGGGGCAAGTCGGTTCCTTTAGTCCGCACGGCCTAAGGAAAGCGACGGTCTTTGTCGCCTGAACTGGGTGCGGGGATAGAGAATTCAGTTGGAGGTAGCTGAAACACGAGCTCCCTGGAGCATTCTTTGGTGTGGGCGTTAAATCGAACGTACGTTCGCTCGAACACTGGAGGTTTATGAAATCACGTAGGTTATCTGCCTGCTTGTGTGGCCTTTTCCTGACCTTAAGCATGGCTCAATATGCGATAGCCCAAGCCACGATCGGCAATGCCCTGTTGAGTGGGACCGTGACGGATGAGGCCGGGAGAACCATACCCAAGGCTACGATCACCGTCCGCTCGCTGGCCACCAACCAAACCTCGACCGCAGTATCGAGTGATGCTGGGTATTACGCTTTACCCGGTCTGCCGCCAGGGCGCTACGAACTGTCAGTGGGCGCCGCCGGGTTCGGGACATACACGCGCACCGGCGTGGAGTTGACAGTGGGTCAGGCTGCCTCCATCAACGTGATTCTCAAGGTTGCCGCTGTGAAGGAAGAAGTTGTTGTCAGCACCGAGGCACCAACCGTGGAGACAACCCGCTCCGAGGTGAGCCAGGTCATCGACACTCAGCAGATCACAAACCTACCCATCAGCGGCCGCCTCTTCACCGATTTCGCGCTGCTTGCGCCCAGCGTCGCGACCAGCCGAACGGCTCTGGGAACGACCTTCACCGAGTTCGAAGTCACGCAAATCTCGTTTGGAGGCATGCGCTCGTTCAGCAATGAGATCACGGTGGACGGGGCCGATTTCGTCAACTCCATTACCGGAGTGCAACGCGCCACGCCTCCGCAGGATGCCGTGCAGGAATTCCGCGTGGTGAACAACAGCTTTGGAGCCGAATACGGCCGGGCGCTCGGTGGCATCGTTAACATCGTCACCCGGTCTGGCACGAACCAGATTCACGGTTCGGCTTATGACTATCTACAGAACAGTGCCACCGACGCGCGTTCGCTGCTGCAGCCGGCGCCGTTACCAGACGCCTTGCGAGAGAACCAGTTTGGCGGCACTCTCGGCGGCCCGATCAAGAAAGACAAGACATTCTTCTACTTGAACTATGAGGGAAGACGACGCGGCGCATCTCCCACTTACGCTCCGGATCTTTACAACAACATCGACGCAATCGATCAAGCCAAGGGCTACCTGGGCCTTTCTCCCGAGGGCTGCGATCTGAAGCCTGCGGACTGTACTGGAACGCCATTTGGCTATCTTCAATCTGTCCTAAAGACGGTCAACAACGACTACGGTTTTGCGAAACTCGATCACCAGATCAGCAACAACAATCGCTTTGCCCTGCGCTACAACATTGAAAATGCCCGCGACCTCGGAGAACTCATTGGCAACACGGAAGACGGCGGCGGCATTGGTACTCCGAGCGGGGCGCGCAATCTCTTCATCCAAGACCAGTCGCTGGTGGGTACGTTGAACTCCGTGCTGCGACCGAACCTGGTCAATACCGTCCTCGGACAGTACGCCAGGCGCCACTATAACTCCCCCGGAGCCACCGGCGAACCCGACTTGAGCGTCGTCAACGACCTGGAGATGGGACACAACTTTGGCACCTATGATGCGATCTATGAGAGCCGGGCACAATATTCCGACACTATCGCCTGGGTCAAGGGCAACCACGTTGCCAAGTTTGGATTCGACGGAAATTATGTTTGGAGTTACAACAACTATCCGGGTTTTACGCCGGAGCGCGGACTCTTTCCCAATCTCGATTGCATGTTCCAGTTTGCCGACACCGTGGAAGGCGCACTGACCGGCTCCTACGGAACGGTTTCTCAGCCGTCGAATCCCTGTCCGCTTCAGACTCCGGCAGACGGCGTGTCTTTTCTCTATTGGGGAGTTGCAGTTCCCCGAACCGGTTTCGTGAACGGGTACCAGCCCTTACCGCCGACCAACGGTGGATTTGGCAGCGGTTGGCCAAGTGCCTTTCCAACCAACCAGTATTCCAATTACGCCTACAAATTGAATCACGCCTACTGGGGATTCTTCGGGCAGGATCAATGGCGAGTTACGCCGAAGCTGACCTTCAATTACGGCTTGCGGTGGGATTTCGAAACCGGACTTGGAAACACGATTAACTCGGACTTCCGCGGCTTCCAGCCACGAATCGGATTTGCCTTTTCACCGGACCCCAAGACGGTAATTCGCGCCGGCTTCGGGATATTCTTCGATCGCAACAACCTGACTTTTTTCTTCACCACCGGAAACCAGAAGACGCTTCCTGGCTATTTCTGCAATCCTCCGAGCGCAGACCCGAGTTGTGCCGCAGCGGCATTATCAGGGGTGAACGTGCCGATGGTCCAGAAGCAGGCCGGCATCGGCGGCTGGCAGTTATCCGCAGACCCAGGTTACCCGGGAACTCCAGCCATTCCCTGCCCACCCGGACTTGACTGCACCGAACTCCCCGGCGGCACCATCAGTGTCGCAGCGCTACAGGCGCTGAGCATCCTGGGCGCTGGTCCAACCGCCTACCCCACGGTGAGCCTGACCGGGACGTGTACTCTTACGCCCGAAGGTCCGGCAGGGGCTTGTGGCGTGGGTTCTGGAGGCATACAGCGCAACGCTCGCCTTCCATATGCCGAGCAGGCTAGCTTGCAGATTGATCGCCAGTTGGGGAAGGGTCTCACGGTCGAAGCCGGATTTCTCTTCGTGGGGGCGCACAAACTGGTACGAGGAAATAACATCAACGTCCCCTGCCCTTACGGAACTTCGAAGCCGAATAATCCTTACACCGCCCAAGGGTTGCTCGATCCGAGCGGCTCGCTCACGCCGTGCACCGGAACACCGATCCTTGGACCCTTCGGCTTGGGCCCGTTCTTCGGTTTCCTGGGTCCTTATAATGGCGTTAATCCCAACGCACCGAATCCCAACCCTCTTCTACCGTACAATCCCAGCGGGCTGGAGTTTGGCGTCCCAAACGCCGTCCTTCCCGCACCCACGATCAGCGGTGGACTTCTTGACTACAACAACGACGTTGCTAACGCCAACTATAACGGCCTGACATTGACCGCAATCGAGCGGGTGAAGAATTTTCGGATGACCGCCAACTACACCTATTCCCACACCATCGACAACGGCAATTTCACGACGTTTATCAACCTGCCACCCAACCAGTTCGATTACGGTTCGGAGCGCGGCAACTCCAATCAGGATATTCGCAACCATCTGGTGACGAACTTCACGGTGACCGCGCCGGACCACACTTTCCTGCGCGATTTCGAACTCAGCAGCATTATCACTCTCCAATCAGGCCGGCCTTTTACCCTGTTCGCCGGACAAAACACCTTTGGCGACGTTGCCGGTCTGAGCACGGATCGTGTCGGTGGCGCCCCGGTTACGGGTGGCTGTCCTTCCGTCTCCAACTGCGCGACGACTGTCGGTCGAAACACCTATATCGGCGCCCCTTTGTATTCCTGGGATCTGCGCGTGGCGCGGAATTTCAAACTGGGCGAGGGCAAGTTGCTCAATTTCGCGGTCGACGCTTTCAACCTGTTCAATCACCCGAACGTGGATGAAGTGAGTTACGTCTATGGCTCTCCGGCTTTCTGCGGGGGCACTCCCGCCATACCGCAGCATTACAACGACGCGACGAGTCTTGCCATCCAGCGGGGCGCGGTGTCTTGCGCCACGCAGCAGGCAATCGGAAACCCGGTAGCGTGGCTTGCAGACGGGCTCTTGCCGGTTACGATACCCAATACTCCGCTTGCGAATTTCGGCACGCCGAGAACGATGTTCAACCCGCGGCAGTTCCAGTTCTCATTAAAGTATTCGTTCTGAGGGAAGCGACCGCGGTGTTGCTGATGGAGCGCGGGCGAGCGGCCAGAGAACTAGCCTTCCCACTTCCAGTCCTGGAAGCGCCGCCTAAGTTCTGCTTTCAACAGTTTTCCCGTGGACGTATGCGGCAAGTCCTCGACAAACACAAATGCATCCGGCAATTGCCACTTCGCAAACTTGGGCAACAGGAAAGCCCGCAGAGCTTCTGGAGAGGGTGCGGCGCCATCGTGCACCACGATCACGGCCACGGGACGCTCCTGCCACAACGGATGGGCAACCGCAATCACGGCCGCTTCGCGAATTTCCGGATGCCCGACCAGAGCATTTTCCAGGTCCACGGAACTGATCCACTCGCCGCCCGATTTAATCAAATCCTTTGCCCGATCCACGATTCTTAAATAGCCTTCGGCATTAATCGTTCCGACATCGCCGCTGCGGAACCATCCGTCTTCGGTCCATTTGTCGTTTTCGGCGGGCAGGTTGTAGTAGCTGGCGGCTACCCAAGGCCCGCGCAGCTGCACTTCGCCCATGGTTTCTCCATCCCACGGAACTTCGCCTTGCTCGTTAACGACTCTTCGCTCGACGAACGGCACCGGAATTCCAGCCTGCGTCTTGATCTCACATTTCGCGTCTTCAGCCAGACTCGACATGTGCGCTTTGAGTTGGTTGGTGGTCGCCTGTGGACTGCTCTCAGTCAGTCCCCAGCCTTGGATCATGTCCCACCCATGCTTTCGCAGCCGCTGGATGAGCGCCAGCGAAGGCGCCGCTCCACCAATAAGAACGCGCATAGGCGGCAACTTCCACCTCCCGGGATTGTGGTCCAGGCACTCCAGAATGCTGTGCCAGACCGTAGGGACGCCACCGGCCACAGTGACCTTCTCATTTTCGCAAAGCTCCAACAGGCTCTCCGCCTTGAGGTGCGGGCCCGGGAGAACCTGTTTCGCTCCCACCATGGTGGCGGCATAGGAGAGCCCCCAGCCGTTGACGTGAAACATGGAAACAATGGGCAGCACGGTATCGGCGTTGCAGATGCCGAAGTTGTCCACGGTAGTGAGCAGAAACGAGTGCAGCATCACCGAGCGGTGCGTGTACACGACTCCCTTCGGAGCTCCTGTTGTGCCCGACGTGTAACACATGCAGCAGGCTTCATTTTCGTCTAGATCGGGATAACGGAAATTCCCGGAAGCGGTGCTCAGAAAATCCTCATAGTCGTCGAAATGGCCGTGCAGTTCCGCCGCGCCGCCGCAGCCCGACCATCTCACAACTATGACCCGCTCGAATTGGGCCGTGTCGCGAATCTTTTCATACAAGGGGAGCAAAACGTCGTCAACGATCAGAAATCGGTCTTGCGCGTGGTTGGCGATGTATGCGATCTCGGGCGGCGCCAGCCTCAGGTTCAGCGGGTGCAATACACATCCGGAGATCGGGATGCCAAAGTAAGCTTCGAGATGTGCGTGGTGATTCCACATCAAGGTTGCCACACGATCGCCGCGCTTCAGGCCCGCTTTTTGCAGAGCTTCCGCAAGCGCGCGCGCCCTCTGGTAGAGATCGGCGTAGGTGTAACGGTGCAGCGAATGATCGGGGCGCCGGGAGACGATCTCGGCATTCGGGAAAAACTTGCCAGCGCGCTCCAGGCTGTGCGAGAGCGTCAGCGGATAATGCATCATCGTTCCCTGCATGGAGCTCCTCGCCGGTCAGAGTTCAGGGGCACCGGTTGTTGGCATAGAATAAGGATAGTGCGTAAGATGGAGCACGGTATAACGAACGTTCGCTCGAATGCAGATGAATCCGACATCACAACTGAGCCCGTTCACAGCCGACTCCACCGCTCCTAGTTCTGACAGTCGTTACGACCGCCAACTGGCGAAAATCCTAGAACATGCGACCGCAATTTTCTACGAAAAAGGATACGAGGGCGCTTCTATCCGCGATCTGTCGCGAGCCAGTGGGATGTCCCTGGCAGGGCTTTACTACTACTTCGAGTCCAAGGAAAAATTGCTCTATGTCATCCAAAGGCATCTCTTTCTTTCTGTAATGGACCTCGTCCGCGAGCGTCTGAGAGAAGAGAGCGATCCCGAACAACGCGTCCGGGTCTTCATTCTCGCGCATCTCGAATACTTTCTAGCGAATCCGAAATCGATGAAAGTGCTGTCGCACGAAGACGACGTGCTTAAAGCGGAACTTGGCGCCGACATCGCCAACCTGAAGCGCCAGTACTACCACTGTTGTGCGGATTTGGTCGACGCACTCAAGGCGGCTAAGGGCTTGCAATTCAACTCCCGCGTTGCCGTCCTGTCGTTGTTCGGAATGATGAACTGGATCTACACCTGGTACAACCCGCACGTGGACGGCGACGCGAAAGTGCTGGCCCGCGAAATCGGAGACGTATTCCTGGGCGGAATCTACGCCACCTCAGCCCCTCCATCAGCCTAGTTGACCGCTGAAGTGTTCTCGACCAGCAGGGCGATGCCTTGTCCGCCCCCGATGCAGGCCGAGGCAATGCCGTAGCGCACCTTCGAGCGCTTTAATTCTCTCCCGACCGTAATCGCCAGCCGGACTCCAGTGGCTCCAAGCGGATGCCCGATCGCGATTGCGCCCCCGTTGACATTCAGTTTGTTGCGATCCAGTATAAGCTCGCGCTGGCAGGCGAGAACCTGCGCGCCGAAGGCTTCGTTGATTTCGAAGCGATCAATTTGTCCGACGCTCAAGCCCGCTAATTCCAGCAGAGCTTGAATTGCCGGCACCGGCGCGATCCCCATAATCTCTGGCCGGACTCCCACGACCGCGGCGGCAACCACTCGCGCCAACGGCTCTTTCTTTTGCTGCTTCAAATACTCGCCGGACGCCACGAGCGTCGCCGCCGCGCCATCCACGATTCCAGAGCTGTTCCCACCGGTCTGTACGCCGCCAAATGCCGGTTTCAGCTTAGACAGGACTTCCAACGGGGAAGGCCGGATGTGCGTGTCTTCACCGAGTTTCTCGACTCCGCGCGGCAGCCTGATCCGGCGCGGCGCGTAGCCAGCAAGCTCGAAAACCTCACTCGTCACCGGAGCGATTTCGCCGCTCAGGAAGCAGATCTTCTGTGCTGCAATGGCGCGCGCGAAGCTCTCGGCGGCGAATTGGTCCACATCCTCGCGAGTGATCGCATACTGTTTCGCCAACTTCTCAGCGGTCCCACCCATGGTCTCATTCGGACAGGGATCCAGGAGCGCCTCCCACAGAAAATCCTTGAACTCCACCTCGCCCATGCGGAATCCACTGCGGTGCGAGTAGGCGGCGATCGGATTGCGCGACATGGACTCTGTTCCCACGACCAACGCCAGGTTGGCTTTCTCCAGCTTTATATTGTCGGCGGCCTGCAGAATCGCCTCGACACCGGTACCGCACACACGCTGCACTAGGTGCGCTGGAACCTCGATGGGAACTCCAGAGTAGAGCCCAATGTGACGCGGCAGGACATAAGCATCGAAAGATGCCTGGGCCATGTTCCCCGCCACAACAATGTCCACGTCGGCCGGCGGAACGTTGCTTCGCCGAAAGATCTCTCGAGCCACTTTGATTCCGAGGTCGGTTGGAGAGACCAGTCCGAGAGCAGTGTTGTATTCCACGAAGGGAGTGCGCACGCCGTCCAGCAAAAAGACGTTGTCGTAGCGCGAAAACAGAGCTTGGTGTTGCGAACTCATAGCGATGCTTTGCTGTCCCGAATTTCGCCCGCGACGACGAGGCGCGGCAACTGAGAATTCAGAGGTGCGCCCACTGTCATCTCCACAGGAGAACCGAGCGGTTCAGGCTTTTGCGGAAGCGGCGTAGGCAAGCCATAGCGCGCCCGATGCCTGTTTCCCCACGCCGACATCAGCTTTAGAATCGGCTTCAGGCTTTCTCCATGGCGAGTGAGCGAGTATTCCACGCGGGGCGGTACCTCGGCATACACTTTGCGGCGAACAATTCCGTCGCGTTCCAGTTCACGCAGGTGCTGGGTCAACATCTTCTTGGTAAGTCCGGGGATAAGTCGCTGCAGTTCGCAAAAGCGCCGCGTCCGGCCTTCGAGATGGAACAGAAGGGGCGGTTTCCACTTCCCGCCAATAATGGAAGCTGTCAGCTTTACAGGGCAATTCGAGTGGTCCATTCGCAGTCCCCATCAGGTATTAGGTTACCGAAACGTGCCTACTAGCCAAAAAGATACTTTTGCCTAGAATTAGCCCTCGGTCCCGAAAGGATACCCGATTCGGCCGCGACTTGGGAAGCGGTCCGTCACCGTCGGGCATCTGGGGCGGACGATTGCTGCGCGGGGCCCAGCGAAGCCAAAGCGAGGCAAAAATGAGCGACAAGAAGCCGGTCGTGATCTATGGCGCCAACGGTTTTTCGGGGCGCCTGATCGCGGAATTTCTTCGCGAATACAACGTGCCGTTCATTGCCGCTGGCCGCAACCGCCGCCGGCTTGAAGACGTGATGAAGCACATGCCCGGCATCGAAACCGCCAACTATGAAATTGTCGAGAGCAAAGACTCGGTCGAAGAACTCACGCAGCTTTTTACCGGCGCGAAAGTGGTCTGCAACACAGCCGGACCTTTCATCTACAACGGCCCGCGAGTGATCGAAGCCGCGCTGAATGCTGGCTGCCACTATCTTGACATCGGCGGAGAACAAGCCTGGGTGCGAACCGTGGCGGAGAAGTGGGGCAGCAAGTTTGCTCAGCGCGGATTGCTCGCCGCTCCCGCAACCGCATTCATGTCGGCGGTGAGCGATTCCGCAACTCGATTGTGCCTCGAAGACCACCGCGGCATTGACACGCTCGAAGTCCTAACCATGTTCAAGGGCAACCCAACCTTTGGCTCGACCCAGACGATTTTCGCCGTCATTCAAACCGACGCTTATTATCTGGAACAGAACGCATACAAACCGTGGCCGCGTGCGACTCGCTATGACGTAATCGCGCCCGGCAGCATTCAAACTCAACTTGCGCTGGCCTGGGGAGGTTTCCCTCATCCCGTCTGGTACAAGGATCATCCCCAGATCGCCAACGTGCGCTCGTTTGGCGGACTGCTCGATCGGCAGATCATGGAGGGTGTGGCAGCGACGGAGAAATTGTTCGAGGAGCAGATTCGTCCGCTGCCTCCCGCCGAACAGGAGCGACGGCTTGGTGAGATGGCGAACGCGGTGACGGCTGGTACGCCGCCGCGGGAGAATCCGCGCGAGCATCGCACGATCGACGTGATCATCGGCCGCGGCAGCACAGACTCCGTGCAGTGCGCGGTGTTTGGCACGTGCTGCTATCGTCAGACTGCGCTCATTCAGGCGTTCGCGGCCCACAACCTGCTGCACGTGGCTCCGCGCGCGGTGGGTTTCGCATCAGCGGCGCAAGCTTTCGGCCACCGCGAGATCCTCGGCGTTTTGGAAACGCATGGACTCTCCAAGGCGAAGCTGTCGTCCTAGTGCGTAGATTGATTCGTAGAGTAGTTCGTAGGAAACAATGCGAGCGATCGACTATTTCGACAAGAGCGCCGATCTCGACGCCGACCGGATCGCGATTGTCGACGGAGACGCTCGCCATTCCTATGCGGAGACGCGCACCTTCAGCGAGCGTATTGCCCAAGGGATGTGGGCTCGCGGCGTCGAGCGAGAACAGCGCGCGGCCATCTACTCCCACAATCATCCCGCCGTACTTTTCTGCATGTTGGGCATCCTGCGCGCCGGAGCGGCATGGGTTCCCATCAACTTTCGCAACGCCACTGACGCGAATGTTGAATTCTTGAACTATTCAGAAACAGCTTGGCTTTTCTATCACAGCCGTTTTCGCGAACAGGTCGAAGAGATTCGCAAGCGCGTTCCATCACTGCGGCATCTGATTTGCATCGACGGCCCGGACGGCGCGAATCCTTCACTTGCCAACTTCGTGGAACCGGAAAGCGCACGTAACCCTGAGCCCGAGTGGCCCGACGGTCAAGGCAACGATGCTCACGGCAGTCTCGAGCAGATGATGGGCCTCGTGCCCACCGGCGGAACGACCGGCCCGGCGCGCGGTGTGCGCGTCACCAACCTGGCCTGGGGAACGATGACGGAGATGGCGACGCGGTACTGGAAGGGCGACGACACCGATCCAGTTTGCCTGTGCACAGCTCCGCTCTCACATGCCGCCGGAGTGGTCGCCTTCACCGTGTTCGCGCTGGGCGGGACGAACGTTATATTGCCCGGATTCGACGCCGCGCAGGTGCTGCAGGCGATTGAGCAGTATCGTGTAACCCATCTCTTTCTTCCTCCAACAGCGTTCTACGCGCTGCTTGCCCATCCAGACGTGAGCAAGTTCAATTACGCCAGCCTGCGAGTCTTTCTGCTGGCGGGATCTCCCGTTTCGCCCGACAAACTCAAGCAAGGTGTGGAAGTCTTCGGCCCGTGCATGTGCCAGTCCTACGGTCAAACTGAGGCGCCAATGCTGCTCACGTTTCTCGACGCGCACACCGTCGCTGCAGCCGCGGGGGGCGATCATCCGGAACGCCTGCGCAGTTGCGGGAAGCCGACCGCGGCGGTTCGTCTCGCCATCATGGACGATGCCGGCCGCATCCTTCCTCCGAATCAACCCGGAGAAATCGTGGCTCGTGGCACGCTCGTCACCGCTGGCTACCATAATCTGCCGCAAGCGACCGCGGAAATCCGCAGCCACGGCTGGCATCACACCGGCGATATCGGATACATCGACGAACATGGATATGTTTACATCGTGGACCGCAAGAAAGACATGATTATCAGCGGCGGCTTCAACGTTTACAGCGCGGAGGTCGAGGCCGGCATCATGGCGCTGCACCAGGTTCAGGAGTGCGCCGTTATCGGAGTGCCCGACGACAAATGGGGAGAAGCGGTCAAGGCGCTCGTCGTACTGAGACATAACGAATTGCTCACTGAAAGCCAGGTCATCGCTCATTGCAAGGCCAAACTAGGTGCCGTGAAGTCTCCTAAGTCGGTGGAATTCGTCGCGGAAATTCCGAAGACTCCAGCTGGAAAGTTCGACCGGAAAGCAATGCGCAAACGGTATTGGGCAACCGTGGATCGCGAAGTCCATTGACGCACGCGGAGGCTTTACGGTGCGCGCCCCGGGCGCTCGGGATAGTCGAGCAGAGGGCTCATTCCATCGGAAGGCCGACGTAGTTTTCCGCGAGCGCTTGGGCTGCGGCTCGAGAACTGGTGACGTAATCCAGTTCGGCGAGTTGTCGGCGACGGTCGAAAGGATTTTCATCCGGGAAACGGTGGAGCATGGAAGTCATCCACCACGAGAATCGTTGCACTTTCCAGACACGCCGCAAACAGGCGTCGGAATAGTTATCAAGCAGGTCGCGACTTCCCGTCTGATAAAAATGTTTGAGACCTCGCGCGAGTATCCGAACGTCGGCAACCGCGAGATTCAATCCCTTGGCGCCGGTCGGTGGAACGATGTGCGCCGAGTCTCCAGCCAAAAACAGCCTGCCGTACTGCATGGGCTCGACCACGAAACTACGCATGCCGGTAACGCCCTTTTGCAGCACCGGCCCTTCGGTTAGCTTCCATCCGTTCGAGGCCGAGCGAATTTGAAGTTCCTGCCAGATCTTCTCGTCGCTCCAGAGATCGATGTTCTCATCGGGCTTGCATTGCAGGTATAAACGGCTGATGTGCGGCGTCCGCATACTGAGCAGGGCGAAGCCGTGATCGTGGTAGATATAGACCAGTTCGTCAGAGGAGGGAGGCGCTTCAGCCAGAATGCCAAGCCAACCGAAAGGATACTCCCGCGCATATTCGGTGAGAATGCCTGACGGAATGCTGGGGCGACAGATACCGTGAAAGCCATCGCACCCAGCGATGAAGTCACAGCTCAACTCACATTCATTTCCATCTTTCTGATATCGGAGTTTCGCCTTGGCGCCGTCGAAGTCATGCACGCTGACATTTTCAACTTCGAACAAAACCTGGCCACCGGTCGCGACGCGAGCATTGTTCAGATCTTTCAGCACTTCGTGCTGGGAGTAAATCGTGATTCCTTTTCCATTGGTGAGATCTTGAAAATCAATACGGTGACCGCGGCCGCCGAAGCGCAACTCGACCCCGTAGTGGACCAAGCCTTCGGTCTTCATCCGCTCGCCAACGCCCATCTCTGTGAGCAGGTCAACCGTCCCTTGCTCCAGCACGCCGGCGCGGACGCGCTGCTCCGAATATTGGCGGCTTCGATTCTCGAGCACGATGGACTCAATCCCATGCAGGTACAAAAGATGAGACAGCACAAGACCGGCTGGCCCCGCACCGACGATTCCGACCTGAGTTCGCGATGAAATCGGCACTGAGTTGAAACCCTGACTCGTTCTAGAAAGGATAATGCCGAGGCGTGGTCTGTATGGTGATCCAACGCAGTTCGGTGAATTCATTGACGGCGGCTTTTCCTCCAAAACGGCCGTAGCCGCTGGCCTTCACGCCTCCGAAAGGCATCTGCGCCTCGTCGTGTACGGTCGGCCCATTGACGTGGCACATGCCGGAGTCGATGCGCTTGGCGAGTTCGACAGCGCGAGCTATGTCACGGCCGAATACCGCTGCCGAAAGTCCGTATTCGGTGTCGTTCGCAAGCGTGATTGCTTCTTCGACGGTCTTGAAACGAGTGATGGAAACCGATGGTCCAAAAGACTCTTCACGGAACATTTGCATTTCGGGAGTGACATGGTCAACGATCACAGCCGGCATGATGGTGCCTTGGGCCTCGCCGCTGAGAAGAACTTTTGCGCCGTGAGACACCGCATCTTTTACCAGCGCGCGCACTCGATCAACGGTAGGCATGCCGACGACAGCTCCGAGAACAACCTCACCTTTTCGCGGATCGCCGCAAGGTAGAGCCTTCACCTTTGCAACGAATTTCGCCACAAAGGCGTCGGCCACTTTTTCATCAATGACGATGCGCTCCGTGGACATGCAGATCTGTCCCTGATTCATGAATGCACCGAAGGCGGCAGCATCCACAGCCGCGTCGAGATCGGCGTCGTCCAAAATGATGAGCGGAGCTTTGCCTCCCAGTTCGAGGAGAATCGGCTTCAGATGCTTCGCCGCGGTGACGGCAAGAATTTTCCCCACTCGCGTCGAGCCGGTAAAGTTGATGCGGCGCACGGCGCGATGGGCGATTAGAGTTTCGACAATCGTCGAAGCGCTGGCGGCGTCATGAGTCAACACGTTGACGACTCCGTTGCCCATCCCAGCTTCGCGGAGCACGGTTCCAATCAGGCGATGGGTTGCGGGGCACACTTCCGACGCCTTCAGGATGACGGTATTTCCGCAAGCCAGAGGTATGGCAATTGCGCGCACGCCCAAAATCACGGGAGCGTTCCAGGGAGCGATGCCGAGGACGACACCCACCGGTTGCCGAATGGAGAACGCGAGGCTTCCAGGAATCTCGGAAGGAATCACCTCGCCGGAAACTTGCGTAGTCATCGACGCCGCTTCGCGCAGCATCTGGGCCGCGAGGTAAACATTGAAACCGGCCCATCCGGCGGTGGACCCGATCTCATCCATCATGACGGAAATAAAATCCGGGGTGCGGGCTTCGAGCAAGTCGGCGGCGCGCAGAAGCTTCTTGCGACGTTCGTGCGGACCGAGTGCCGACCAGGCAGGGAAGGCTTCCGCGGCGGCTTCCGCGGCCGCGATGGCATCATCGGCACCCGCAGCGGCGGCGCGCGTGGCCACTTCGCCGGAGATCGGGTTCTGCCGTACAAATGTTGCCGCACTCGCGGCGGCCGCATCACGATCACCGATCAGAAGCTGGACTTCGGTAATGGTCATAGTCATGGCCGTTTCCTCGTCTTCTTATTATTCGTGGAATTTGTTTTCTTCTCGCCGTCCATCTCTCGGAAGACGTCGGCTGCAATGTGAAAAGCAGAGTTTGCCGCCGGCACGCCGCAATAAACGGCAGATTGCAGGAGGACCTCTTTGATCTGGTCGCGGGTGACGCCGTTATTAAAGGCCGCCTTCACGTGCAAGCGGAATTCGTCTCCCCGATTCAGAGCGACCATCATTGCAAGCGTCAGCAGACTTCGAGTGTGCCGGGGCAGGCCGGGACGCGACCAGACTTCGCCCCAGGCATTGCGGGTGATGAAGTCCTGAAAATCGTGGCTGAAGTCGGTGGTCGTGGCCAAAGCCCGGTTCACATGTTCATCGCCGAGAACAGCTCGCCGGATTTTCATGCCTTGCTGGTAGCGTTTTGTGTCATCCATAACGCGCTGCCTCATTTGGAGAAAAAGGAACTCACTGCCTCTGTGAACGCAGCGGCCTGCTCGACATTCGATAGGTGAGCGGCAGCGAGTTCAACTTCTGCAGCCCCCGCGATTCGTTCGGTGAGGAAGTGAGCATCGGGTAGGGGTATCACCGGATCGCAGCGGCCGTAGATCACGAGCGTTGGCAAGCTGATCTGCGCTACTGCGCTGCGCTGGTCCATGTCGCGGATGGCAGCGCAACAGGCGGCATAGCCCTGGGGCGACGAGTTCTGGAGCATGCGCTGTGCTGGGGCAACCCTTTGAGGAAAAGACGCGCGAAATTCCGGCGTAAACCAGCGATCAATGACCGCGGCAGCGACGGGCCTCATTCCGTCCTTGCGCACGGTTGCGATGCGCGCGTTCCATATTTCTTTTGTGCCGATGCGGGCGGCCGTGTTGCACAACGCCAGACGACGCAGGCGGTTTGGAGCGTGGATCCCAAGCCACATGCCGATCATGCCGCCCATCGAGAGGCCGCAGAAATGCACTTGGTCGAGGCCGAGCGAATCCAGCAGACCGAGGACGTCACGCCCCAACTGCTCGATGGTGTAGTCGCCCGTCGTAACCGACGACTGTCCGTGCCCGCGAGTGTCGTAACGCAGAATGCGGAAATGCCGTTGCAATTCCGGCATCTGCGGATCCCACATGGAGAAATCAGTGCCGAGAGAATTGGAGAACACGAGTACGGGCCCCTTATCGCCCGTAAGCGCGTAATGCGTCCGCAGGTCCCCAATTTCAGCAAACGGCATTGGCCGCCCTCCCTGGTGGCAAGCTTAATGCTTGCGACTCGCCGTGACGACGCGATCCACCAACTCTTCGGCGACGCCGAGGTAATTTTCCGGAGCGAACAGATAATCGAGTTCGGCCGAACTCAGGCGTTCGGTCACCGCCCGGTCTTGAGCCAGCACTTCTCGGAGGTGCTTGCCCGACGCGCGCGCCTGCCTGCTTGCTACCTCCACCAACGCATGGGCGGCGGATTTGCCGATGTATTTTCCCATAGCCATGGTGACGCCTTCAGCAAAAATCAAACCTTGCGTTGCGTCGAGATTGCGCCTCATGCGCGCTGCGTCAATTTCCAGATGAGGAACAATCGTCGCCATTTGATGAAGCGATCCGCCGGTCAGACGGAAGATTTCCGGAAGCGTCTCCCATTCCGCGTGCCAATCGCCAAGTCCGCGTTCATCTTCCTGAACCATCGCGCTCAGCATCGTACCGACGAGACCGGGAACCCGCGTCGCTGCCGACAACACTACTGCGGCAGTGACTGGATTGCGCTTGTGCGGCATGGTCGAGGAGCCGCCGCGATCCTCGCCTGCGGGCTCGAAGACCTCCGCGATCTCGGTTTGCATGTGGAGGGAAATGTCGCGGGCCATCTTACCTAAAGTGCCCATGCAAAGGCCGAGTGTCGTTGCTACTTCTGCCACCCGATCGCGCTCCGCATGCCAGGGAATGGTAGGAAGTCCGAGATGGAGTTCCGCCGCCAACGTCTCGGCGACCTGCAATCCTTTTTCTCTGAGCGCCGCCAGCGTTCCCACCGCGCCGCCAAATTGCAAAACCAGCACCCGCGTTCGGGTTTCCGCGAAGCGCTCGCGGTGGCGATCCATCGCATCGAGCCACCCGGCGACTTTGACGCCGAAAGTTGTGGGCAGAGCGTGCTGCATGAGCGTGCGCCCGGCGATCGGCGTCGATCGGTGCTTCTTAGCTAGTTCGTTTAGCCCTGCGCGAAGGGTGGACAGATCGGCTTCCAGCATGTCGAAAGCCTGCCGGATCTGCAGGACGAGACCAGTATCGTTCGCGTCCTGGCTGGTTGCGCCCCAGTGCACGAACCGCGCTGCCTCGGGATCGTCCCTCGCCACCAGCGCTGTGAGCTGCTTAACCAGCGGTATAGCGGGATTCAGGGACGTCGCGGTCGCAGCAGCAAGTGCGTTCATGTCGACCAGCTCCGCCTTGCACTTTGCAGTGATCGCGGAAGCTGCGGCGGTCGGGATCACCCCGCAACGCGCTTCGGCTCGCGAAAGCGCTGCCTCGAAGTCCAGCATGCGCTGGATGCGCGCGGCGTCCGAGAAGACCTCGCCCATTGCCGCCGAGCCGAAGAGTGGATCTAGCAAGGCCATCGAAAGTCGGTTCCACCAGGTCGGTCACACCAGCACATTACAGCCGGCTGGTTACAACCCCACGTCGAAGAATACCGTTTCCTCCGGCCCTTGCAAAACGACATTCCATTCCAGCGTGCCGGGACCGCCCGCGGTCTTCTTCGCGATTAAAGTCGAACGCCGCGCCGGTCCCACCAGATTCAGGATCGGGTCGCCCGCGTTGCGTTCATCGTCGGGGAAGTACATCCGGGTGACCAGTCGCTTCAAGAGCCCGCGCATGAAGATGGAGATCGCCAGATGTGGTGCCTGTTCCTTCCCTTTCGGACCGGGAACCGGGCCGGGCTTGATGGTGACAAAACGAAACACGCCATCAATACTCACCGGCACTCGACCGTATCCTTTGAAACCTGGCTCTAGCGGCTTGTTCTGCGTGTCTTCCGGATGATCGTACTTCCCATGCGCGTTGGCCTGCCAGATTTCCAGAATCGCATCGGGGACAGGAACTCCGTCGCCGTCGAAAACCCGCCCTTGAACGGTCACGTGTTCGCCGGAGACACCTTCGCCGACGAGGTTGTCGCGGTTCAGCCACTCGAAACCAATTTTGAAAAATGGCCCAACCGTTTGCGAGGTGGTCGCCACCAGACTCATTCGTCCTCCATCGGCGTGGCTTCGCGTCCCCGCAAGATAAGATCAAAATGATAGCCTAGCGCGTGGTCCGGCATGGTCGTTTCCCAATCGAACGCGGAGATCAGCCGGTTGCGGGCCTTTTCATCCGCTGTGCAATTAAAGATTGGATCAAACGGCATCAGGGGATCACCGGGAAAGTACATCTGCGTCACTAGGC
>Ga0210383_10001411_pt1 | contig 21905 bp, 17 predicted proteins | sample IncBWC14OmetaG_FD_160072 | JGI IMG/M metagenome (GOLD analysis project Ga0210383, IMG submission 160072) | Forest soil microbial communities from Barre Woods Harvard Forest LTER site, Petersham, Massachusetts, United States - Inc-BW-C-14-O ... | reverse complement strand
CCGCCTCGCGGTTGCGGCCTGCAGCATGACGTTGCTGCTGGCGCCTGCGATTTCGCACGCGCAGGAAATGCAACAGCGGGTGGCTGCGCTGAAGCAAAATGTGGCTCGGGACCAGCAAAGTATCCGGCAGTATGAATGGATCGAGACCACGGTCATCAGTTTGAAGGGCGAGGAAAAATCCCGGAAGCAGCAGCAATGCTATTACGGCGCTGACGGCGTGCTGCAGAAGGTCACGGTGGATGCCTCTCCGCCACCGGACAAAAAACGCGGGATCAGGGGTCGCGTCATCGCGAAAAAGACGGAAGAACTGACGGATTACATGAAGCAGGCGGTGGCGCTGGTGAAGACCTATGTTCCACCCGATCCGGCGAGAATCCAGGCGGTGAAGGACGCGGGCAACGTCAGTCTGGATCTGCCTGGCGGCGGCAAGGGTGCACGTTTGAACTTCCGCAACTACCAAAAGCCCGGCGACGTCTTTACGGTGGAAGTCGACCCCGCCAGCAACCGCGTGATCGGGCTGACAGTGGCGACATATCTGGACGACCCCAAAGATACTGTCACCTTGAACGTTGGCTTTTCGACGCTCCAGGACGGGACGGGATATCCGGCGACTGAGGTTCTCGTGGCCACGGCTAAGAATCTTTCGGTAAACATAACCAACTCCGGCTACCGGAAGTCAACGCGCTGAGTGAAGGGTGTCGGCACCGAGTTCCTGCCGAATTAATTACGAAGAATTACAAGATTAAACGCAACTTCACGGGTCTCTTGCGGTTTAATCGTTTTAATATATACTCCCGGAAGCCACTAGGAGTTTGGCAAAAGGAAATCGCGTTCGACTCCAATGTCCTCTGCAAAGCCGCTCTTAGTTGACGACGACCGAAGCGTGCCTCCCCTCCGAACCCTGGTGGTTGATGACTACGCACCATTTCGGCGATTCATCTGTTCGACACTGGAAAAAAGATTGCGTTTGCAGATCGTCGGCGAGGCGTCAGACGGATTGGAAGCGGTTCGTAAAGTGGAAGAACTGCAGCCGGACTTGATCGTGCTCGATATCGGTCTCCCAAAGCTGAATGGCTTCGAAGTTGCGCGGAGGATCCGAAAGCTCTGCCCGAAATCGGAAATACTTTTCGTGAGTCAGGAATCTTCCGCCGATGTAGCCCAGGAGGGACTCAGCTTGGGGGCACGGGGCTATGTTGTCAAAGCGCGCGCTGGAAGCGAACTGCTGGCCGCTGTAGAGGCGGTTTGTCAGGGCAGACATTTCATCAGCAGCGGATTGTCTGGTCGCCGCGAGGCTAACGAGGCACAAGCTCCCGACCACGCGCGCCACCACGAGATTCTCCCATCGCTCGTTTCCATGAATGCGGAGGTTTCTCGCAGTCACGAGGTTGAATTTTATTCTGATGACGCCGCTTTTCTAGTTGGCTTCAGTCGTTTTATCGAATCCGCACTGCTTACCGGGAAAGCGGTTATCGTCGCCTCGACCGAATCACATCAGAAGAGTCTTCTTGAGAAATTGCGGGAACATGGCATCAATGTGGGCGCTGCCATTGAACAGGGACGCTATCTCCCCTTGGATGTTGCCGAGATCCTCCCGACATTTATGGTGAATGATCTGCCCGACCCCGTGCGATTTCTTAGTGTCGTAGGCGATCTGATCGTGGCTGCGTCACGGGCGACGGGGGGGAAACAGTCGCGGGTTGCAATTTGCGGGGAATCCGCCTCAATCTTGTGGGCGAAGGGTAAGGCGGATGCAGCTATTCAGGTGGAACAACTCTGCAACCAACTGACTGAACGATACGGAATGGAGATTCTTTGCGGATTCTCGCTAAGTGATTTTTTCCGCGAAGAAGATAAGCAAATCTTCCGGAGGATTTGCAGCGAATCTGAACCATCCTCCGCGCGGTAAAGGAGACCTTACCCCGCCAGACGCATGGAATCGCTTCCCGAATTAAGAGGCACGCGGGCGTGGATGGTCGTACCCCGCTGGGGTTGAGTTTCGATTGAAAACGTTCCCTGCAGGAGTTTCAACCGCTCCTCCATGCTGATGAGGCCAAGCCCTCGACTCTCCTTTGCCGCTTCCCTGTCGAAGCCCGCGCCCGAGTCGCTGATGGCGAGATGAATCTCATCCGGCGTTCCCCACAATCGTACTTCGACCTGCCCTGCCCCACTGTGTTTTACCGAGTTGTGGAGGGCTTCTTGCAGCACTCGGAAGAGGCAAAGGGAAATATCCGAGGACAGACGGCTGGGCACGTCGTTACTTTTGAACTCAACCTTCACCTTTTGCTGGCCGCCGAACTCCTGGCAGAAGCCTCTCATGGCAGCCGCTATTCCCAGATATTCAAGTTTTGACGAGTGCAACTTATGGGACAGGGATTGGATATCGGTCGCAATCTGAAAGGTGTGCTTCTTTAACTCCGCGATGCGCCTCCCGATCTCAACATCCAAATCGGGAGAGCTGTGTTGAAGTTGTTCCAACTCGTTGGCCACCAGCGCCAGACGTTGACCCATGTCATCGTGAAGCTCTCGGGCGATCCGGGTGCGCTCCTGCTCTTGCGCTTCGATCAACCGCCGGCTCATGCTGGATAATGCTTCTTCCGCGCGCTTGCGCTCGGTGACGTCCCCGACCATGCCTACAATCCGCAGCATTTTGCCTTGTTCGTCGAAGTGTGCCCGACTGATTCTCTCCACCCAAATCACACTATTGTCAGGACGAACCATTCGATAGCTGATCTTTAGGTCGGGCTTGTCGGCAGTGAGGGAACCAATCGCGGCCAAGAGTCTTTCGCGATCGTCCGCGTGAACCTTAGTCAATATCTGCTGGCCGGTCGCTCCCGCCGACGCATCGATCCCTAGAATCTGAGTGGATTGCTCTGAACGCACGATCACATCGGTGGCAGCATCCCACTCGTAGGCGAACATCTTCCCAGCCTCGGCCGCCAGACGAAACCGGCCTTCGCTCTGGCGCAGCGCTTCCTCTGCCTGCTTGTGTTCAGTCACATCTACCGCGGTCCCTATGTAGCCGACAAAAGAGCGCTCCTGATTGAACCTCGGCACTCCGATGTCTAGAACCCACCGGTGTTCGCCGTCGTGACGGCGGAGACGATACTCCAAACTGAAGGCCTCACGACGATCGAACGCCTGGGTGTAGATGTCCATGCAACGCCGCAAGTCGTCGGGGTGAACGCCCTCCGCCCAGCCGTTCCCAAGCTCCTGATCGAGCGATCGCCCGGTGAAATCCAGCCACGGCTTGTTGAAGTAAGAACAAAGCTTGTCAGTCTCGGACATCCAGATGAGCACGGGCGCCGTATCCGCCACCAGCCGGAAACGATTTTCGCTCTCGCGAAAGGCTCGCTCGGTCTGTTTCTGTTCTTCGACAAGAACTGCAAGGACCATAAAAGTTGTTGCGGCAAAAAACAGGAAGAGCTGCAGCGAGATCACATTGCCCAGTGGATCTGAGCCGGTAAAAGGACCGCGTCCGTGGACTGCACCCCAGATGGAAAAAAAGGCAACAACGATCATCGAAGTGCTGACTCCCATAGATCCAAAACGCAAAGCGGACCAAAGCAAAAATGGCAGAAGTGAATAAAGGGGTATGGGCAGACTGTTGCTGGTTCGAGCTACGAAAGCAACATAACCCAACAGACTCAACCCCAGAATTAGAGTGGCTGCCTCGAAATAGAAGGCACGCGACTTCCGCATCCATTCCGGTCTGGTAATCACCCAGCTCAAAACGGCGGGCGTGAGAGTCAGGAGGGCCAACGCCTCCGTGAAGAAACCGATTCTCCAACGAATCCAGTAGCTCGCGTCCCAAGCGGGGGTAGCGATAAACGCCGAAACCAGGGGAGCGAGGATCACCGCGAAGAACGAGTACGCGGCCAGGGACTTTATGCTGTTCAAACGAGGTGGACCGTCAAAGCAGTAGCTAACACCGAGAGCGGCGATGAGAACTTCGACCGTATCAGCCAAAACCAGTAATGCCGTTGAATGAAGGGGCAAGCCGGACAGCAGGTCATAGAGAGCAAATGCCCCGAGTCCAGCGGCGATCAGCGGTGGCCAGAGCTTGCGTGTGGCCAAGAGCAACAGCCCCACCAGAAGCGCACAACCTGGCCACAAGGGCCAGACCATTTGCGGACGAAGCGACAGCGATCCCGCTAGTGTGGCGCTAACAAAGCACAGGAAAGCGGCAAGGCACGTCAGGAGGACTGTGCTCAGGGGGGAATCCGGGTTTGCATTTCTCCACGACAGGCTACTGTGGACTGAACTCATACGTAACGTCGGCCGAGGGAAGCACTTCAAGCATCCGTCACGAACGCAGCACGCAAATGACGGAGCGCGTCCCGTATGTTATACGCGTGTGGTTCTTGCCGGGCAAGCTGAACCGGGGTTGGGCGCTGATTGCGGGCCGGGTCGCTGACTCTCAGAGCTTCCGGTATCGCCTCTTAATCCGTGCGTTTTTGCCTGGGCGATCCTCGCGGCTCACGGCACTCCGCCAGTGCTGCCAACTTTACCAGTGGCAATTTCTCCCGTTTCGAGCTATTTTGTTAAGAGGAGAGAGGATTGTCCCTCCGTCGGCACCGGTATAGCAAGTTCCCTGCCTGCGATCGGGTAGTCGATTCGATCACTCTCATTCAGGCAACGCCACAGGTTGGCTTCGTCAAACGGCGCCTGGTTCACGTCTGACTTATCGCCGTGCTTGCTGGTTCGGCGTAGCAATTAAGCCCTTCAAGCAGTTATTATTAATTACCGAACTTAAATTGAGGAGAACCTTATGAAAAACATTTGGGCAGTGGGCCTGCTTGTTGCCATGATTGCGTTGCCGGCTTTTGGGCAACAGAAGGAACAGGACCGAGTCGCAAATGCCGGGAAGGTAATGCAAGAAATTTTGAATATTCCCGACAATATTCCGCAGGATGTGATCGATAAGGCAGATTGTGTGGTGGTTTTACCCTCCGTCCTGAAATTTGCCATCGGAGTTGGCGGGAGTTATGGCCGGGGAGTGATGACCTGTCGCCGCGGCAAGGATTTCAAGGGCCGCTGGGGTGCTCCGACCATGATGGCGCTTGAGGGCGGCAGCTTTGGCTTGCAGTTGGGCGGTCAGGCGACTGACTTCGTACTGTTGCTGATGACCTCCCGTTCGGCCGAGAACATCCTCGTGAGCAAGGTCAAGCTGGGTGGAGATGCTTCGGCTGCTGCGGGTCCGGTTGGTCGGACCGCTTCCGCCGAAACAGACGCGTCGATGCGCGCGGAGATCCTCTCCTATTCTCGGGCTCGTGGATTGTTTGCTGGAATCTCTCTCACGGGCTCGACCCTGCGTGCGGATAACGACGCCAATAAGAGCCTTTATGGAAAAGAGGTTAGCGCGTCAGACATCGTTTTCAAAGGGGCGGTGACGGCGCCTCCGTCTGCGCAATTATTGCTGTCAACGCTGGACAAGAAGTCTCCAGTAAATAAATCGAAATAGCAGCAGGCTCAACATGCGAGCGGCAGTCGTGGGAGACTGCCGCACTTAACCACAGCCAAGGAGCGGTCTCCCAGTTATTATTTGGAAACCAGGATAGAAGCCATAAACGATGAGAATCGCAAGCGCAGCAAGTGCATTTCCGAAGCATTACTATTCCCAGAAAGTACTTCTGGAGCGTCTCCAGGACTTCTGGGGGACCCGGCTTAAGAACCCTCTGTTGCTGGCGAGGCTGCATCGCAATGTGACGGTCGAAGGCCGTTACCTGGCTGTCCCCGCAGAGGAGTATGTGGATATCAAGACCTGGGGTCAGGCCAACGACATCTGGATCCGGGTCGCACAGGAGTTGGGGGAGCGGGCTCTATGCCTGGCGCTTCACAACGCTGGTGTCGAGCCGCAGGATTTAGGGGCCTTGCTGTTCACGACCGTCACTGGGGTCGCAAGTCCGTCGATCGACGCTCTGTTGATCAACAGGATGGGACTTCCCACGAATATTCGGCGTACTCCAATTTTCGGCTTGGGATGCGTGGCCGGCGCCGCCGGAATTGCCCGCGCGTCGGATTACGTTCGCGCTTATCCTAAGCAGGCGGCGGCCTTGGTCTCCGTCGAACTCTGCTCACTGACTTTGCAGCGCGAAGACTTGTCGGTAGCGAACCTGATTTCGTCAGGACTTTTCGCCGATGGCGCGGCCGCGGTGATTGTGACCGGGGCAGAATTCGAACGGGCTGGCCGCGAAGTTGTAGGACCCACCATCGTCGCTACCCGGTCGATCTTCTATCCCAGCACAGAGGATATGATGGGCTGGAAAATCTCCGAGCGGGGATTCCGCATACTGCTGTCGACGGAGGTTCCGACTCTGATTCGGGAAAATCTGGGACGGGACGTAGATGCTTTTCTGGCGGACAACGGACTCAAGCGCGACGACCTTAAGAGTTGGGTTCTGCACACCGGGGGACCAAAAGTGCTGGAGGCATCGGCCGCGGCGCTCGGCTTGCACAACGGACAGCTCGACGCCTCATGGGATTGCCTTCGCAAGGTAGGAAATCTTTCTTCCGCTTCGGTGCTGTGCGTACTCGAAGACGTGATGAAGAACAGGCGTCCTGAGCCGGGCACACTGGGTCTGCTGGCCGCTATGGGACCCGGGTTTTGTTCCGAGCTTCTTCTGCTGCGATGGTGAACCGCGAGGTAGTTCCAGCAGCCGGTTGAATCGGCGGCTGCCTACTGCTTAAAGACCAACGGAGGCCCGCTGACTCGCTTCCCCTTGAGATCGACAGTTACTTCGATGCGGTCGGCGATGGTCACGAAGGGGATGCCATGAGTCATCCCGTAGTCCTTACGGTCGAAGGCCATTGTTCCCTTAATCCCGCCGGAGCCTGTGCCCTGACCAGAGACCGTCAGCTGGAGCGTCTCAGGTTTAGTCACTCCACGTATCGTAAAGTCACCCTGCACGTCGTAGGTGTTGGCACCGGTCGGAACAATCTTCGTTGACTTAAATGTGATCAACGGATCATGCTGGACGTCGAAGAATTCCTTGCTCTTCAGCTTGCCATCCTTCATGTCGCTTCCCGTACTCACGCTGTCCGCCTGGATCTTGATGTCCAAAGCGCCAGTCGTGGGGTCAGTAGAAGTGAATGTCAGAGTGGAGTCCCACTTTTTGAAAGTTCCAACCAGCTTCACCGACGCCTTCACGTAAAACGTAACCGAGCTATCGTCGGGCGTAATTGAGATGACAGGCACCTGCGCCTGGCTTAGTGAAGGGAGCACGAGGGATGCCAAGAAGCAGAGGACGGATAACCGCATCGTGCCGAATGTGAGTTTCATAGGCATGAAATTCCTTCCACCAGTTGTCGTGAGAACAACCAGAGTGAATCCAAAATACCTCTTGGACTATGACACCTGATGTTGGCTGAGAGGTACTGTCAAATGTGACAGGTACGTTCGGCGGAATCGCCGGAAAGACCTGTCTTGATAAGGAAGTCCAATCCCACCGCGTCGAAGCCCGAGCCGTGCTTCTACAACACAACTCTCTCGTGATGATTCAACGATGATCGTTCTGAGCGGCTTACCGTTTTACATTATTTTTCTCCCTGACTGCCTAGCCTCCCTCATCAGCGCCTTCGTAGTTTCTGAGCATGAAAAACGTCGCTCCGCTGCCTCCGATCAAAAAGCCAACTTCGAACCGCCCTGCTGAACATCGAGAAGTACAAAGGCATTCCCACACCACAACTCATCGAGGCGGCTCATTGCAAAAAGAGGTAGCCACACAATACGTGGAAACATCTGCTCGGCTTGAGTCACCATCACTTGCGAGGTAACCTGTGACCGATTTTGCGACCTGCAGAGGGAATGAATCATCATCTATATGGACATTTGGAGTGAATTAAAGTCAGTCGTTCAGTGGCGAGTCTGGGGATTGTAAGGCTATGGGTGCAGACCTCATCATTGCGCCTCAAAGCGACAGCCAACGCTATGAGGCTGTGTTGCGCATCAGTGAAGCCATCGCTGCGTGCCGCGAACCGGAGGAACTCGCTAGCGCCCTCGCGGATGAAATCGACAAATTTCTGCACTTCGACCACCTCTACTTCACTGTGTTGAAGGAGAACTCCAAGGAAATTGAATATCTCGTTTGGGGTAAGGGTGCTTTATCTTTCCCGGATCTGCCTATTGAGGAGCTGCCAACGTGGCACGCTATGGCGAGCGGTGATCCACAGCATACTGCCGATTGGGACATGGAAGAACGGTATCCGCGATTCAAGCTGTGGGCGAAGAAACAGGGCCTCGGCTCCAGTGTCCGCGTACCGCTGACGACGCCGCATCGTCGATTGGGTGTGTTCGGAATCGTTCGCAACACAGTGAACCCATTCAGCGAGGACGAGATAAGCTTTCTGCGGTTAGTCGGGCATGTCGTCGCGTTCGCGCTCGATGACGGGTTGAATCTCAGGCGTGCACAGAGTGCTCAGGCGTGCTTACAAACTCAAAACGACCGCCTGCAGTTGCTTTTCAATCTAACGAACCGAATCACGTCGAACCTGAACTTTCGGGAACTCTTGCGCCAGATCGCAGCCAACATTCGCGAGGTCATGCAGTGTGATGCCGTTGCGGTTTCGCTCGTAGATTCCGCAGCAGGCACTTCTAGGCTATATGTCCTTGATTTTCCTCGGGGCAAACGCATCATTAAGGAGGAGCGCGTCCTCACAATAGCCGGTGCCGCCAGCCGCGTTCTGGAGTCATTGAAACCAGCAGTTGTTAACAAGAGCGATCCTACCGAAGTCCCCCCTGAGATCTACGATGAAGTGGTCGCCGAAGGCCTCAAGAGCACCTGTCTGATTCCTCTGATTAATCGGGGTCGAGCACTCGGAATCCTGACCATTGCACGGACTACTGAAATTCCTTTCACCGCATACGACGTCGAATTTCTGACGCAAGCTGCGGGACAGATTGCAATCGCAATTGAAAACGCGTTGGCGTACCACGAGATTTCGCAACTCAGAGACAAGCTTGCCCAGGAGAAGCTGTATCTCGAAGAAGAAATCCGCAGCGAGATGAACTTTGAGAACATCATCGGCAACAGCCCGGCGCTGAAACATGTTCTGGAACTCGTTGAAACGGTGGCTACCAGCGACTCTACAGTCCTGCTGCTTGGGGAGACAGGTACAGGCAAGGAATTGATCGCGCGTGCCATTCACGACCGCAGCCGACGCAAGGAGCGCACGTTTGTGAAGCTGAATTGTGCCGCTATTCCTACCGGTCTGCTTGAGAGTGAACTGTTTGGACATGAAAAGGGAGCGTTCACCGGCGCGATTGCGCAAAAAGTCGGACGCATGGAACTGGCGGATCAAGGCACTTTGTTCCTCGACGAAGTGGGAGACATTCCCATCGAAATTCAACCGAAGCTGTTGCGCGCATTACAAGAGCGCGAATTTGAACGACTGGGGAGCACTCACACGCGAAGAGTGAATATTCGGCTCGTCGCGGCGACCAATCGCGATCTCGAACAGATGATTGCAGCCCGCGAATTCCGAAGTGATCTGTACTACCGCCTGCATGTATTTCCGATCCGGATACCGCCTCTGCGGGAACGCAAGGAAGACATTCCACAGTTGGTGAGTTATTTTGTGCAGAAGTTTGCCAAACAAATGCAGAAGAAGATTGAAGCTATTTCTCCGGCGGTCATGAAGGGGCTTACGGCGTGGGACTGGCCAGGCAATATTCGCGAGCTAGAGAACTTTATCGAGCGGGCGGTCATTTTGACGCGCGGCAGGTCGCTGGACGCCCCTCTCGGAGAACTCCGGAAAACAAATACGGTGGCGTTCCCGCATGTCCAGCAGCATAACGTCGAGCAAGTTGCTGGAGAAAGAACAAATCCGCAAGGTAACCAAACCAGCGTTGCTGACGAATATGAAAGAAGGCAGCGTGATGAGATCATTCGCGCCCTAACTGCATGCAAGGGGCGCGTCGGCGGTGCCGATGGTGCTGCCTCGAGCCTGGGAATGAACCGCACGACTTTCCTTTCTCGAATGAAGAAATTCGGCCTCTACGCGAAGCAGTATGCCTGATCTCCCGCCCGCCTCGTGGCGTCGACATTTTCGACGCTTTCAACTCCTTCGACCTCGATATTTTCGAGTCCCGGCGTTCCTTTCCTGACAATTCAGCAACTTACGGCTCCCTAGGTTTGGCGCGCGCCTTGCTTTAGCGCGATTGGGAGAAGCAATGCTGAAGATCTCGCTCGTTGATAACGCCACGCAGCGTCGGGTGATTGTGGAAGGAAAGCTTATAGCGCCCTGGACAGGCGAGCTAAGGAATGCTTGTCAAGAGGCAAGAGCAGACCTTCGTGGTCGCGAACTCGTCATCGAGATGAACCATGTCACGACGATCAGTCAGGAGGGCGAGAACGTAGTCCTTGAGTTGATAAACGGGGGAATTCGATTCCGCTGCCACGGTGTGTTTACAAAGCATGTAGTGAAAGAACTAACTCGTCGCGCCAGCAGGAATGCTGGCGAAGGGAGGAGATGACTCAAGGGATGCATACGATCTTGTTCTGTCCGGTACGGTCTACGAGTGGCGACCGCCCCAACTCCCCGCAACCCGCGAACGAAGGTGGCATGTTTTTGGACTGGTCGCACGAATGAGCAGGGCTTCACTATTTGGAGAAAAAGATATGACCAAAGGGACCCCCGTCGAAGTTCGCGAACACTATGGAAGTCTATACGCGAGTCACGAGGACTTTCACACAATCTTTAATGAGGATCTGAAGCAGTTCTTTCAGATTTCATTTCTACTCACGGGCGATCCCGCAAAGGCCGAGCGATGCCTTGTAAGTGGTCTCGAGGACTGTTTCTCAGGAAACCGCGTCTTTCGTGAATGGGCGCGTTCTTGGGCGAAGCGAGCAATAGTCCAGAATGCAATTCGTGAATTGAAGCCGCGACCCAGCCAGTCCAACTCACCCCTGTCTAAAGCTATGTTCTCCAACATGCACGAACATGCGAGGGGTCCAGGCGGACATTTCGAAATCGACGCCGTGTTGCGGCTTGCGGATTTCGATCGCTTTGTGTTCGTCATGTCCGTCCTGGAGCATTACTCGGAACACGACTGTGCCCTACTCCTCGGGTGCTCCGTTGGAGACATTCGCGAGGGTCGTACACGCGCTCTGAAGGAGCTGGCAGACTCGCCTCACATGGAACCTTCCGAGAATCAGCTTTTTCGTGCAGGGAAAGAAGTGAAATGAGTGCTTTATGCTGACAAATCACAAGCCTGACCGCAATATCGTAGAACTTACAGACACGGAGATATATCACGCAATTCGCTATCTCGAATCGGACCCAAAAAGCACGAAAGAGATGAGTGAGGATGATCGGGAAAAAGATAATGGTGTCGTCATCTGCGTCTGTTTGTATATCGCCGTGCTAGGGTGCCTCGCGTTCGTCTGGCTGTATTGGAGGTGATCCCATCTCCAGTGATGCCTGAAAATGAATACGCTCAACGTCAGGTCTATCGCCTTTCTCAGCACTTTCAACACATTCTGCACTTTCCTCATTCGATTTACGACGCCCTTTGTTGTTGACGAGTTCGGCTGTCACGTATCGGCTTTCTCGACACTTTCGACCCCTTCGACAGTTCCCGTGCTGCACTGCCTAAAGACTTCCTTCAATTGCCGTTACTTAGCGTCGTGTCCGTTTTGGCATGCGATTTGCCCGTGGAAGAAGGGTGCAATCGCGTGACTGATGCGCCTGAATCGACAAGACGACTCTCTGGGCACATTTCTCCCCCAACCGAGCAGCGTCCCGATTCAGGCGCGCCAGTGACGCGATTGAAGCAGAAGGTAAGTAACCATGATTGGGGGGGAAGATGATGAAGCAAATATCTACAGCTTTAGTTAGTGCAGCTCTGTTCGTCCTTGCACTTGGCTGCAGCAATGGCAACGTTCGGGCCGCGGCCCCGCCTCCACCACCGGTGGTCGAAGTCGCGCCGGTCATTCAAAAGGATGTGCCCGTTCAGGGCGAGTGGGTAGGAACGCTCGAAGGCTACGTCACCGCGCAGATTCAACCGCAGGTTAGCGGCTACTTGATTCGCCAGGATTATCAAGAAGGCGCAGTCGTCAAAAAGGGTCAGCTGCTCTTCGAGATCGATCCGCGTCCCTTTCAAGCCGTGCTTGATCAAGCTAAAGGACAGCTGGCGCAAGCCGAAGCGCAGATGGCGAATGCCGAACTGAACGTGAAACGCGATATTCCCGAAGCGGAAGCTCACGCCATTCCCCAAAGCCAGTTGGATACCGACACCCAGTCGCTTCGCGGGGCGAAGGCAGCAGTTGAGGCCGGCCAGGCGTCGGTCGAACAGGCCGAGCTGAATTTGGGCTATACGAGAGTCGTGTCGTTGATCGACGGAATCGCCGGCATCAACACCGTGCAGGTGGGCAACCTGGTGGGGCCGTCAACGGTCCTCACTGCGGTTTCGCAGGTAAGTCCGATCAAAGTCTATTTTCCCATCAGCGAACAGGAATACTTGCGGATGGCAGACGGCGGCGGTCCGGGGAGCGTGGACTTTCTGACGCACGCATCACGAATCCCACTGCGTCTGACCCTGGCTGACGGGAGCACCTACCCGCACCCTGGCAGAATCATCTTCGCGGACCGCCAGGTAAACACGCAGACCGGAACCATCCAGATCGTGGGCGAGTTTCCCAACTCCAGAAATCTGTTGCGACCGGGCCAATACGCACGCATTCAGACACCCACCGGAAACATCACGGGAGCGCTTCTGGTGCCGCAGGCGGCCGTGAATCAGCAGCAAGGAACATATCAGGTCACCGTGGTCGGCACCGATAACCGGACGCAGCTCCGTACCGTGCAAGTCGGACCGACAGTCGGCACGCTCTGGGTGGTCACCTCGGGCCTAAAGCCCGGAGAACGCGTGGTTGCGGTTGGAGCAGACAAGGTCAAGGAAGGTGGGCTGGTGAACCCGAGCCCATACAAAAATACGGAGGAGCGCTAACAATGGCGAATTTTTTCATTCGAAGACCGATCGTCGCAATCGTGATTGCGATCCTCACGGTTATAGTCGGCGCGATCTCAATCGCGACCTTGCCGGTAGCGCAGTTCCCACAGATCGCTCCACCTGAGATCAGGTTACAAGCCAACTATCCCGGTGCAGATGCGCAGACTCTCGAGCAGTCTGTTGCCGTCCCCATCGAGCAGCAAGTCAGCGGCGTAGACAACATGAGTTACATGTACTCGTTGAACGCCACCGCGAACCAGCAAACAACATTGCTCGTCGACTTCGACCTCAAAACGGATCCCAACACGGATCTGCTGCTCACGCAGTCGCGCCAACAACTGGCCAATGGCCAGTTGCCGCCCGAGGTGAACAATTACGGGATCACCCTAAAGAAGTCGACCACTGCTCCGCTCATGCTGATTTCCCTCTACTCGCCGAATGGCAGCCACGATTCAAACTATCTGGCCAACTACGGCTACATCAACCTCAACGATCCGATCGCCCGGTCATACGGCGTTGGCCAGACCCAGATCTTCGGTTCGGGCCAATACGCAATGAGGCTATGGGTGAAGCCCGACCAACTGGCCAAGCTCGGCATCACCGTCACGGACATAGTTAACGCACTTCAGGCCCAGAACACGGTGAATCCCGCTGGCCAGGTCGGTGGTGAGCCGGCTCAGAGCAACCAGCAATTCACCTATGCCGTGCTGGCTCAAGGGCGCCTCACTTCTCCCGAACAGTTCGGTAACGTCATCGTGCGGGAAGCACCGAATGGGGGAACCGTTCGAATCAAAGACGTTGCCCGAGTCGAACTGGGCACCCAGGACTACAGCCTGAAGGGTCGCCTGAATGGTAAGCCCAGCGCCATCATTGCCGTCTACCAATTGCCCGGAACCAATGCCGTGCAAACGGTTAAGGGCGTTCGGAAGCTGATGGCCCAGATGAAGCAACGCTTCCCGCAAGACATTGACTACACCGTTTCGCTCGACCAGACACTCCCGGTCACAGAGGGCATGAAAGAGATCCTTGAGACCCTCGTGATTGCGATTGTGCTCGTCATATTTGTGGTCTATCTCTTTTTACAAGATTGGCGCGCCACCCTGATCCCCATGTTAGCCGTGCCTGTCTCGCTGGTAGGGACCTTTGTCGTCTTCCCGCTGTTCGGCTTCTCGATCAACACGCTTTCGATGTTCGGGTTGGTGCTCGCTATTGGCTTGGTGGTCGACGACGCCATCGTGGTGGTTGAAGGTATACAACACCACATCGAGGAAGGTCTTACCCCCAGGGATGCGGCCCAAAAAGCCATGAGCGAGCTTTCCGGCCCCGTCGTCGGTATTGCGCTGGTGTTGGCCTCGGTGTTCGTGCCAACCGCTTTCATTCCAGGCATCACTGGCCGGTTGTATCAGCAGTTTGCCGTCACCATCGCGATCTCCGTGATTCTTTCAGCATTTAACGCTCTCACGCTCAGCCCTGCGCTCGCGTCGTTATTGCTCAAGCCCAAGAAGCAGACCCGCGGACCGCTGGGAAAATTCTTTGGCTGGTTCAACAAATATTGGGAGCGCTCTACCGACAGCTTTGTCCGCTGGTCGGGTGACCTGATTCGCAAGGCTGCTGTCGTGATGGTGTTGCTTGTAGCCGCCGGATTGGGAGCGTGGCTCTTTAGCAAACATCTGCCCACCAGCTTCCTGCCCGACGAAGACCAAGGCTACTTCTATATCAACATGCAGCTCCCAAATTCGGCGTCCATGGAGCGGACAAGCGAAGCCGCGAAACAGGTGGAGGAAGTTCTCGCAAAGACGCCGGGAGTTCAGTACACCACCAGTGTCATCGGATTCAGTTTGCTCAGTTATGTCAGGACTTCGTACAACGCATTCTTCTTTGTGACCTTGAATCCCTGGGAGGATCGCAAAACCCGTGCTGAACAATATCAGGCCATCAAGGCGAATTTGAATCAGCAACTCAGGCGGCTTCCAGAAGGCACAGTTTTCGCCTTCTCACCACCCGCGATCCCCGGAGTCGGGACTGCCGGCGGCGTAACGTTTGCCTTGGAAGACCGCGCCGGAAAGGACGTCAGCTTTCTAGCCGATAACCTGAGCAAGTTTGTGGCGGCCGCTCGCAAGCGCCCTGAGATTGGCAACATCTCCACCACGTTTATCCCCAGCGTGCCGCAGAAGTTCATCAATGTGGATAAGGACAAAGTGTTGAAGCAAGGGGTCAATTTAACCGACGTCTACAACACCATCCAGGCGTACATGGGCGGCTTGTTCGTCAACTACTACAACGATTTCGGCCGTACCTGGCAGGTGTACGTAGAGGCCGAGGCGCCTTACCGTTCCACGACCGACGATCTCGGGCAATTCTATGTCCGCAACGTCCAAGGCCAGACGGTGCCTCTTACGGCTCTGGCGAACTTTGAGACCCGTTACGGCCCCGAGTTCACAATGCGATACAACGAGTACCGGTCAGCACAGATCAACGTTAGCGCGGCGCCCGGTTACAGCTCCGATCAGGCATCGGCGGCCCTGGAAGACGTTTTCAACCAAACCATGCCCCGCGAAATGGGCTTCGATTACATCGGCATGTCCTACCAGGAGCAAAAGGCGCGCCAAGGAGTGCCGTCTTCAGTCATCTTCGGATTGTCGCTGCTGTTCGTTTTCCTGATTTTGGCAGCTCTTTACGAGAGCTGGACCGTTCCTTTTAGCGTGCTACTCAGCACGCCAGTCGCAGTCTTCGGCGCTCTCGCTGCGCTCTGGCTGCGTCGCGTCGTAATCGGTCTTTACCTGCCGCAGTACATGGTTCAAATCGAGAACGATGTCTACGCCCAGATCGGACTGGTAATGCTCATCGGCCTGGCCGCGAAAAACTCGATTCTGATCGTGGCCTTTGCCAAGGAGGACTTGGAACGCGGTATGTCCATCGCCGATGCGGCACTCTCGGCGGCGAGGCTTCGCTTCCGGCCTCTCATGATGACCGCGCTCGCTTTTATTCTCGGCTGCGTGCCGCTCTGGACAGCTTCCGGAGCAGGCTCAGTAGCGCGCCAAATCATGGGCACGGCGGTCATCGGAGGAATGATTGCCGAGACCTTTATCGGCAGATTCTTTGTTCCCGCGATCTTCTACGTAGTTGAAAAACTCTCCGGCGCTGAGCGACGAAGAGCAATGCCACTCACGCCCGCCGAGGCGCCCGGTCAAGGTGATTAATCATGAAAAAAACTGCACTCTTAGGAATTCTAGCGGTGCTGGTTCTGGAAGCCGGCTGCCTGATGGGACCGAAATACAAGCGGCCAACTGTAGATATACCGCACGAATACCGTGCGCCCGCTCCGCAGGAGGCCGCCCAAGCCGCGTCGCTGGGCAACGAGCAATGGTGGCAGGTGTATCAGGATCCGGTGCTCACACAGCTGATCCACACGGCCATTGCGCAAAATTATGATGTGCGCATCGCCGCCGCTCGCGTTCTTGAAGCCCAGGCGCAAGTTGGCATTACTCGGGCTAATCAGCTCCCCTCCGCAAACGTCGGAGCCGATGTTTTCAGCCAGCAAAACGCCAAAGTTACGAGTCTTTTTCCCGCTTACCAGGTCAATGCCGGCGAACTGAACCTGTCGGTAATCTGGAATCTGGACTTCTGGGGAAAGTATCGCCGGCAAAGCGAGGCGGCTCGCGCCCAGTTGCTCGCAACCGAGTGGGGACAGCGAGCAGTGATTTCTTCGCTGGTCGCCAATGTGGCGACGGCTTATTTCCAGCTTCGCGCGCTCGACAACGAACTCGAAATCTCGAAGAGCACGCTGGCATCCCGGCAACAATCCCTGCAGTTAACTCAGACGCTTGAGAGCCATGGCGGAGCCTCAGGGCTAGACGTGAGTCAAGCCGAACAACTCGTGTATACCGCCTCGGAAACGATCCCAGATCTCGAGCGGCAGATTCAGCAGCAGGAGAATGTGCTTAGCGTTCTGCTCGGTGAAAATCCACAATCCGTTCCTCGCGGACGCCCGCTTATCGAACAGCCCGTCCCCCAGAACGTTCCGGCCGGTCTTCCATCCGAATTACTGGAGCGCCGGCCGGACGTCCGCCAGGTAGAGGAGAACATGGTCGCCGCCAACGCACAAATTGGCGTTGCGAAAGCCTCATTCTTTCCCAGCCTGTCACTCACGGGACTGGGAGGGCTGGAGAGCAACGCCTTGCACAACTTCATCACGCAACCCTCGGAAATCTGGTATGGTGCCCTCAACGTTAGTCAGCCCGTCTTCCAAGGTGGGGCGCTCCGCTCACAACTCAGGCTCGCCCGCGCAAACTGGCAGGAAGCCACGCTCTCTTACAAGCAAACTGTCCAGAACGCTCTTGAACAGGTTTCCAATTCACTCGTTGCTTCTCAAAAAGACCGTGAGTTCCGGGAGCAACAGGAATTGCTCACACAAGCGGCCCAGCAGACCGACCAACTGTCCGAGGTTCTCTATAAGAACGGCGGCGCGAGTTACCTCCAGGTGCTGACCAGCGAAACAAATTATTTCTCAGCCGAACTCAACCTGGTGCAAGCCCAGCTCAACGAGCGTTTGGCGCTCGTCCAACTTTACCAGGCGCTTGGCGGTGGCTGGCAACAGTAAGGGAGGGCCAAAGACATTCAGGAAAATACCGGTTGCGTAAGACGGATCTCCTGAGTCTGGACCTGCATTATGAAACGGATAGCGTCTCTTTCGATCGTCTTCGCCGCGCTCTCGAGTTCGCAATTGTTGATGAATGTCTGAGCACCACGATCAGAGCCCGCCGAAACCAAGGTAGTCGAGATGTTGACGATGCTGCCAGATTTCTGTTTCACCATTTCCTTCACGGTGAGTCGTGACGCGTAGAGAAAGCCTGCAAGCGTCGTGGAGACCAGTGTGTCGAAGTCGCCACGCCCGCATACCCTCGCTCAACCTCTCGCTGCCGAACGGCTCAGGTTTACAGCCTTAAAGCGGTGCCGGTTTATGCCCAGCTTCCTTATTTTGGATTCGAGTGTCTGTCGGGGAATGCCCAGCTTAACGGCGGCGCCGGTTGGACCCCCAACGACGCCTTCGGATTCCCGGAGAGCGGCTTCGAGGATCTCTCTTTCGTGCTCGACAAGGTCGGCAACCAGCGGAGCAGTGGTCGCAGCCAGTTTGGAATTCACGTGCGTGAGCCAGGTCTCATCTACGAAGAAAGTCTCCCCTTCAGACAGAATCACCGCCCGCTCGACTACATTCTGCAACTCGCGGATGTTGCCCGGCCAATCGTATGCGTGGAAGAGTTCGATCGTCTTCTTGTCTATGTTTCGAATCTTCCTGCCGAATTTCTTGGCGTAGCGGTCGATCAAGTATCCGACCAACAAGGAGATATCGCTGATACGCTCGCGCAATGCCGGCAGTCGAATCGGAAAAACGTTGAGGCGGTAAAACAAATCCTGACGAAACTCTCCCTCGGCCACCGCTGAAGTCAAGTCTCGATTCGTGGCCGCTATCACCCGCACGTCAACCGAAACCGATTGAGTGCCCCCCACTCGTTCGAATTCACGTTCCTGAAGAACTCGCAGCAATGCGACCTGAGTTTCTGGTGGAAGATCGCCTACTTCATCGAGGAATATTGTTCCACCGTCGGCCGATTCGAAACGGCCCAGCCGGCGCTGAGTGGCTCCTGTAAAGGAGCCTTTTTCGTGACCGAACAGTTCGGAAGCAATGAGCGACTGGGGAATTGCCGCGCAATTCACTCGAATGAAAGCACGGTTTGAACGCGAGGACCGGTTATGAATTGCGCGAGCAATCAGTTCCTTTCCTGTTCCGGTCTCACCCAAGACTAAGACTGTGGAATCCGTTGGAGCTACCTTGGAAACCTGAACCAGCACGCGACGTAATGGCTCGGAGGAACCGACGATTTCTTCGAACATGGATGAACGTGCGATGTCTTCGCGCAACGCGACGTTTTCGTTTCGCGTCCTGTCTTCGTCGCGGAGCGGGTTGAAACGGAGCAGAAGCCAGTGATACTGGCCGTCCTTCCGAAGCGCTCGTAGCTCGGTTTCAAATGGCAAGCCGCGAGCGAAGCCTGCTTCGCGCTCCTCGCCCGCCCTCTCGAGATCTTCTGGATGGCACGTTCGGGCGCAAAAGTCCGATGCGAGTTCATCTTGTACCGTGAGTCCGGTATAGTCGAGCATCGCCTGGTTCGCGTAGAGTGCGTTGCCCTTCGTGTCCAGGATATGACTACACTTCAAGACAAAACCGCTGTGGTGACAGGCGCATCACGCGGAATCGGGCGGGCCACTGCGTCCGCGCTCGCCGACGCCGGTGCACACGTTCTTGTGCACTACGGTCGTTCCGCGCAGGATGCGGAATCTCTCGTCGCAAGCATCCTTTCAAAAGGCGGAACCGCGAACGCAATCAGGGCCGACTTGGGAACTCCGGAAGGCGCAATTCTGCTGGCGAAGGAGGTTCGTACGATCGTCGGCGAGCGGCTGGATGTGCTTGTGCTCAACGCCGGAATCAGCAAGGCGGCACGCCTCGCGGATTATACGGTAGCGGATTTTGACAACCTTTTTGCGACAAACGTCCGAAGCCCGTTCTTTCTGGTGCAGCAACTAATGCCCATTCTAGGTGACGGCTCGAACATCATCGCAATCTCTTCGATCGGGGCGCACGCCGTAGTTGGCAAGCCCGGTTTGGACAACCCTTCGCTCCTCGCTTACGCCTCGACCAAAGCTGCACTCGAGACTCTGGTCAAGAACTGGGCGGCCATTCTTGGACCCCGAGGCATGCGCGTGAATGCAGTTGCGCCTGGCGTGATCGATACGGATATGTCCAATTTTGCGAAGACTAAAGAGGGCCGCGAGATCACTCTCGGGATGCAGGTATTGAAACGGATCGGCAAGCCCGAAGATGTCGCGGATGTCGTCGCATTCCTAGCGTCGGACGCAGCCCGCTGGATCACGGGAGCCAGCATCCCCGTCGATGGCGGGTCGAAGCTTTGACGACCTGACGCTTGCTGGGCGTCAGCTCGAATCTAGAAATAAAGCGCTCGTTCTAGAAGCCTTCGACACACTGTTCAACAAGCGTGACTACGCGGCTGCAGAGCGCTCCGGTCGCCCAACTACATTCAACACAGTGCACACATACCATCAGGTCGCGATCAAAGCAGGCCGCGGTGGCCAGTGTAATTTTCGTCGACGTTGAGACCACGCTCCTTGATAACCTCGGCGGCAGCAACCAGTGCTGTTGCGATGGCAGGATAGCCGACGTATGGTAGCGCCTGGATGAGAACTTCCTCGATTTCTTTCAATGTGAGGCCGTTATTAAGCCCGGCTCCCATGTGGATGCCGAATTCGTGGGGCTGACGCATGGCAATCATGACGGACATCGCAACGAGGCTGCGGGAGCGCCTGTCCAGACCCGGACGAGTCCAGATATCCGCAAAGACCTGGTCGACCGCATAGGCAGCGATCGGGGCACCGAAGGTGTTTGAGTCAGCGGAAGAGCTGAGGTTTGCGGCGGCCTGGTCGCCCATCATTTCGCGGACTACATTGATTCCAGCTTCTCTGTTCGTCATGATTGAGTCCCCTTGTAAAGCTCGAGTAACTTCTCCACCCCCAAGACTACCCGAACGGCGCGAGGACACATAAGTACAGTAAAACGGGCTTCTGGGAAGCGCCCGTCGGACGCACAGAGACCATCGTCGATCGGTAGTTTCACTCCGTTGATAAAAAGTGCGCTCTACATGAAAGTAGGGTTTCTGGGAGCCCACAATTTTCTGGCCGGGCTACACTGGAAGAGGCAGCGTGCCGCGAGTTGCTCCTTCAAAATGATCTCTTTCTCAAACATCAATAAGCAGTATGGCAAGCAGTTGCTCTTTGTGGATGCTTCGTTTCAGTTGAATCCCGGCGAAAAAGTTGGGCTGGTCGGTCCCAATGGGTCGGGCAAGACAACGCTCTTCCGGATGGTTGTCGGCGAGGAAACTCCCGACGATGGCTCGGTCTCAGTTCCCAAGAAGATGACAATCGGTTACTTTCGCCAGGACGTTGAGGAAATGCAGGGGCGTTCGGTGCTGGATGAAGCGATCGCAGGTAGCGGACGCGTCGGCGATCTGCACCACGAACTTGAAGCTTTGCAGCGGGAAATGTCTGATCCCGAAAAGGCTGATGAGATGGACCGCATCCTTGAGCGCTTTGGTCACGTGCAGGAGGAGTACGAGCATTTGGGCGGGTACGCGCTTGAATCGCAGGCGCGAGAAGTGCTGCATGGGTTGGGGTTCAAAGACGATCAGATTGATGGCGACGTGGGAGCGCTCTCCGGCGGATGGAAGATGCGGGTTGCGCTGGCGCGGGTGCTGCTTGGAATGCCGGATGTATTGCTGATGGACGAACCGACGAACCATCTCGATATTGAATCCATCATCTGGCTCGAACAGTTTCTCAAGTCATTTCCGGGCGCGCTGCTGATGACCTCGCACGACCGCGAGTTCATGAATCGTCTGGTCTCAAAGATTGCGGAGATTGATGGCGGCGAGATCATCACCTACTCGGGCAACTACGACTTCTACGAGCGCGAGCGGGCGATCCGAGAGAGCAATCAGCAGGCGGCGTTTGCGCGGCAGCAGTCCATGCTGGCTAAGGAGCAGCGCTTCATCGATCGTTTCAGGACGCACGCCGCCAAAGCGGCCCAGGTGCAGAGCCGGATCAAGGCGCTGGACAAGATCGAGAAGATCGAGTTGCCTAAGAAACGCGTGGTGGTGAAATTCGATTTTCGTGTCCCTCCGCGATCGGGCGAGCAGGTGGCCGTGCTTGAGAATCTGCACAAGAGTTATGGGCCGCGTGTGATTTATGACGGATTTAGTCTCATCATCCGCCGCGGAGAACGCTGGGCCGTCATGGGAAGAAACGGCGCAGGCAAGACCACGTTGCTTAAGATGATTGCCGGAGCCAGTGCTCCAGATGCGGGAAGCGTGCGCCTCGGCGCCAGCCTGTA
>Ga0210383_10001410_pt1 | contig 21912 bp, 12 predicted proteins | sample IncBWC14OmetaG_FD_160072 | JGI IMG/M metagenome (GOLD analysis project Ga0210383, IMG submission 160072) | Forest soil microbial communities from Barre Woods Harvard Forest LTER site, Petersham, Massachusetts, United States - Inc-BW-C-14-O ... | reverse complement strand
CGCGCACCAGCACTCGCTTCGCTTCCTCATTGTTCCGAACGGCGCGGTATCCTTGAGCGAGCCCCAGTTCAGCGGTCAGATTGTGCGGTGCGATCCTTAGCGCTTCTTGAAACGCACCAATTGAATCCGTGAGCTGGCCCGATTTCAAGAGAACAGCGCCCAATTCCAGGCGGAGGCTAAGTTCATTCGGCGCGAGTGCGATCGCTTTCTCGTAGCTCTGAATCGCCGCATCCCACTGCCCGTTTGCAATCGATGCATGGGCCTCCTGCTTAAGATTCTCAGCCTGTGCTGACGAAGCTTGGCGCGCCTCAATGTTTGCGCAACTGAGAACGAGGGCAAGGATCGCAGCCACCAACCATCGCGTTAGAACGAGGCTCGTGAAATTATTCCGACTTTGAACGGACTTTCCCGCGCGCCAATTCATGCAAGAAATTATAACATCTGCAATTGACGCGCCTCGATTCGCCACGCTAAAAACCGCTCTAAATTGCCCTTTTTCCTTGACTCACGCTGTGCCGCAAACTATAAACAGCGCCTGCCCACAATGAATTGTCTTAACCGTTGTACCGGCCAACATTTCCCGCAATCATCCTCGACAAAACCGGTGGGGCTTCAAGGAGCATCAAAACGATATGCATCTTAAATCCATAATGCTCGCAGCAACCGTCCTGCTACTTACCTTGCCGAACTTCGCGCAAACGAAGCGCAAAGTGATCGTCGACCAGGACGCGCGCGGTCCCGCAACCACCGACCAGCAATCGATCCTCGTTTTTCTTCAATCGCCGGAGGTCGAAACGCTTGGCATCACAGTCGTCAGCGGCGATATGTGGCGCGACGAAGAAATGGCGCACACACTTCGCATGCTCGAGCTCGTGGGCCGAACGGATGTCCCAGTAGTCCCCGGCGCTGTCTATCCCCTGATTAACCGGATGGAGATGATCGAACGGTGGGAAGGGCTTTATGGCAAAGTTCGCTACCAGGGCGCATGGAACAAAAAACCAATTGGCGACGGCCAGCGTGGAACTTTTCATGGGCCTTACGAAATCCCGGAATTGAAAGAAGGCAACCCGACCACGAAGCCGATTGAGGAAGACGCCGCTCATTTCATCATTCGGATGCTTCACAAATATCCGCACGAAGTCACTCTATATGCGGGAGGTCCGCTCACCGACGTCGCGCAAGCCATCAGCATCGACCCCACGGTTCCCGACCTCGCGCAAGAGCTCGTAATCATGGGCGGCGCAATTGCCCCCGCAATTCCCTATCCCTGGGCAACAACCAATCGTCGCGAATTTAATTTCTGGTGGGACCCCGAATCCGTCCACATGACTCTCACCGCCCCCGGCTGGCACAAAATCACGATCACGACCGTGGATATCTCGATCAAGACGCGGATGAGCAAGGACATGATTGCGCAAATTGGCAAATCTCCAAACGCGGCTGCACAGTACATTGCGAAATATGCGGACGAAGAATATCGATGGGACGAGCTGGCCGCTGCGGCTTGGCTTGATCCGAGCATCATCACCAAACAGGAACAGCTTTACATGGACATGGACTACTCGCACGGTCCCGGATACGGCAACACGCTCGTGTGGGTACCCGGCACGCAGCCCGGACTTGGCGAAAATCTCGTTAACGTTCCGCAGGAACTCGATCTTGCGAAGTTCGACAAGATGTTCATAGAACTGATGTCGCGTCCCACTCCCGGGGCACAACCGGCGGCAAATGCAAAGTAACTGCACGGGAACGTATCGCTCGCTGAAAAAGCTGCTCGCCGCTCTAAAGGAGCCTCTTCAAAATATGCATTTCAGGCCCATCTTGGCTGTTGCACTCATACTCCTGCTCGCAGCAGCCGCGAACGCGCAAACGAAGCGCAAAGTAATCATCGATCAGGACGCGCGCGGCCCTGCAACCACGGACCAGCAATCGATTCTTGTCTTCTTGCAATCACCGGAAGTGGAAACGCTTGGGATCACGATCGTGAGCGGCGATATGTGGCGAGACGAAGAAGTCGCACACACACTTCGAATGCTAGAAATCGTCGGGCGCACGGATATTCCGGTGGTCCCGGGTGCGATTTTCCCACTAATCAACCGCGAGGAAATGATTCTTCGCTGGGAGCAGCTCTACGGCAAAGTCTCCTACAAAGGTGCGTGGAATAAAACGCCTCTCGGAGATGGCCAGCGCGGCGTTTATCACGGCCCGTTCGAGGTGCCGCAGATCGTGGAAGGAAATCCCACTACAAAGCCCTCCGCAGAAGACGCGGCGCATTTCATCATCCGCATCGTCCACAAATATCCGCATGAGGTGACGATCTACGCTGGCGGCCCGCTTACAAATATCGCGCAAGCACTCAGCCTTGATCCGGCGGTGAGCGATCTCGCCCAAGAACTTGTCGTCATGGGCGGAAGCATTGCTCCCGTCGTTCCCGATGATTGGGCTCCTGAAAATCGGCGCGAATTTAATTTCTGGTGGGATCCGGAAGCAGTTCACATGGTCTACACCGCGCCCTGGCACAAGATTACGGATACCACCGTCGATATCTCCGTGAAAACCTGGCTAAAGAAAGCCATGATTGCCGAGATTGCGAAATCACCCAATTCCGCGGCCCAATATCTGGCAAAATACGCGGACGAAGAATTCCGCTGGGATGAGCTAGCCGCGGCAGCGTGGCTCGATCCGAGTATTATCACAAAAGAAACGCAACTCTACATGGACATGGATTACTCGCACGGCGCAGGCTACGGCAATACGATCGTGTGGGCGCCGGGGACTCAGCCCGGCCTCGGCGAGCAACTCGTTCATGTGCCTCTCGAACTCAACCTCGAGAAGTTCGACAAGATGTTTATCGACCTGATGACGCGGCCCACTCCCGGCGCACATCAAGTGGCCCACTAATCCGCAATACCGAGGTTTCGCATGTCTAAGAGCGTCGACGTCGTTGGAATCGGAAGCTGTACGGTAGACTATTTTGCAATCGTCCCTCGCCTCCTCGGTCCTGAAGAGAAAATCAACGCGACTCGAATGGAAATTCACGCTGGCGGCGTAACGGCGAATAATCTCACCCAAGTCGCCCGTCTTGGTACGAGCACTGGTTGGCTGGGCTTGATCGGTGATGACGAAGCCGGTCGCATCATTCAAAAGGCCTTCACCGATGACGGCATGGACCTCTCCGGAATCGAGGTCGTGAAAGGCGAAATGTCCTCGCTCACGTGGATTCCTGTAGACGTCCAGGGTGAGCGCTGCATCTACATGTTCCCAAACGTCACAGGGAAAATTACCTGCTTCCAGGTCGATAACCGATTCGCGCCGCACATCAAAGGTGCGAAGCATTTTCATACCGAAGCGTCGCAACTCCCGATCGTGCCTGTAAAACAGGCGATGAAACTCGCTAAGCAGGCAAATGTGCGAGTGATTTTTGATCTCGACGTTTCTCCGAGCTTTTTCGCGCAGGCAAACCTCGGCACGCAGGAAGAGCTTGTTGCGTCGCTCAAGCTTGTTGACGTGCTAAAGCCATGCAAAGCCGCGGCCCGCGAGATGACCGGCGAAGCCGATTACGCGAAGATCGCTAGTAAGCTGCTCGATCTCGGTCCCACCGTCGTCGCGGTCACGATGGGTCCCGAAGGGTGCTTGATCGCCACGCGCGAGAAAATGGTGCATGTTCCGGGCTTCAAAATTAAGCCGGTCGATACCACAGGAGCGGGCGATGCATTTATGGGCGGCCTTTCCTACGGGCTTTTGCAGGGATGGGACCCGCAGCGAGTCGGCCTTTTCGCGAATGCTTGCGCGGCACTATGCTGTTTGAAAGTGGGCGCGCGCGCGATGTCAAAACTCGGCGAAGTCGTCGCGTTCATCAAATCGAATAGTCCCGCGGGAGCGCCTGAATTCTAAGACGCATAATGCGGTCCTGAAGTCGTAGCACCAAAAGGAGCGACATGTTCACACCGCAAAACTTTGGCCTTGCTCTGGCGATGATGCTCACCGCCTCGATCTGCTGGGGATCCTGGGCCAATACCTACAAGGGCGTGAAGGGTTATCGCTTCGAACTTTTCTATTGGGACTACGCAATCGGAATTTTTCTCGCCGCGCTCATCTACGCGCTCACAATGGGAAGCGTTGGCAATAACGCGGATAGTTTTCTCAACAATGTCCATTCCGCTGACGCCGCGAATATCGGCCGAGTTCTTTTCGCAGGCTTGATTTTCAATCTCGCGAATCTTCTCCTTGTCGCTGGTATTGACATGGTCGGTCTCGCCACCGCGTTCCCAGTTGCGATCGGTATCGCTCTCGTCGTCGGCACGATCCTCAGTTACATTCTCCAGCCCAAAGGGAACGTGATCATGATCGGCGCCGGCCTCCTCTGCGGAGTGATCGCCGTCGTGCTCGACGGTAAGGCTTATGGCGAACTCAGCGCCAACAAAGTCGTGTCACGCAAAGGCCTGATTACTTGTGTCGTGTCCGGTATTCTAATGAGTACCTGGGCGCCTTTTTCAACTCACGCAATGACCCACGGCAACACGCTCGGGCCTTACAGCGTCAGCGTTTTCCTCTGTCTCGGCGCGCTACTTTCGTGTTTCATCTGGAATTTCTACTTCATGAAGCACCCGCTCGTCGGCGAACCAGTCGCGTTCAGTGGTTTCTTCCACGGCCCCGTGCACGGCCACGTTCTTGGCCTGATCGGCGGCGCAATCTGGTCTACAGGACTCGTCTTCGATCTCGTCGCTTCCGTAAAAACGGGTGTCGCCATTTCTTACTCGATCGGACAGTCCGCTCCCATGGTTGCCGCGCTCTGGGGTATTTTTGCCTGGAAGGAATTCGCCGGCGCCAACAAAAAGGCGCAGGTATATCTCGCGCTAATGTTCATTTTTTACATCGTCGCGATCCTGCTGATCGCTCACGCAACCGCGTAGTTATTTCGGTCGCGACTTACGATTGTCATTCTGTGCGGAGCGTCGGCCGAAGAATCTCTCTTCATGTAGGCGCTACCCGAAATCAGCGTGACGATTTTATCTGCGTTGATCTGTGTTCATCTGTGGTTTCAAAGCTTCCGCTCTAAACCGGCGGCCGCCGAAACCCTCCGCAAGCATCCTCAATCTTCGCTGCCACCGCGAGCACCGCTTCTTCCTCCCACGGTCGCCCAACGACCTGAACTCCAATCGGCAGTCCCTCAGGCGACGCGCCAACCGGCACGACTGCCGCCGGATTTCCAAGCAAGTTGAACCACTGCGAATACGCCATCGCTTTCAAGTATTCCACTTTGCGTCCGCCTCCAACGCTCCACTCTCGCTCTCCGTGTTTGAACGCTGGCACCGCACACGCCGGGCACAGCAGAATCGGAAACCGCTCCATCTTCGCGAGAAATGCACTGCGAAGCACATCGCGCCCCAGCAACGTGCTCAACAGTTCGGGGCCGCCGAGCGGCTTCTCTCCTGCCACCCAATGCCGAAATTCCCGCAGGAGCGGGCTAATCGCGCTGTCGTGGCCGTCGAGCATCGGCGAGAACGCCATCTGTCCTGCCCGTCCAAATAAATTCCACCAGTACTGCCAGATGCGATCCAGATTTTCCGGCCGCCACGCTTCCACCTCGAATCCTTGATTCCTCAACGTCTCGGCTGCCTTGCGCACAGCCGCTGCCGTTTCCGGCGTCACAGGAATTGTCTCGTCGTCCTCGAAATAAGCGACGCGAAGCCTTCGAACCTCGTCGTCTTTCCACCGGCGTAGCGCCACTGGCGCGGAAGCAGGATCGCCCGGATCAGGCCCTGCCATGACTTCAAACAGCCGCTCCACGTCGCGCACTGTTCGCGCCATCGGCCCTACAACTCCGAGATATGAAAACGGTCCCGCGGATCCCGGAAAATGCGCGGTGGAAGGAATCCTTCCCGGCGTGGGCTTTAGCCCGCAAATTCCTGCAAAGTGCGCGGGAATGCGAATGGACCCGCCGCCGTCGCTTCCCACGCCGCCCGCCGAACATCCCGCCGCGATAGCCGCCGCTTCCCCGCCGCTGGAGCCGCCGGGCGTGCGCGCCAGGTCCCAAGGGCTGTTCGTGCGTCCGTATAGCGAATTGTCCGTCTCGTAAGCCATCAACAATTCCGGCACATTTGTATTTCCAAGGATGATCGCGCCGGCTCCGCGCAAACGCGCCACCAGAGGCGCATCGAATTCCGGAAGATTTCCTTTTCGCAATTCGCTGCCGCACTCGCAAGGCAATCCCGCCACGTCCACCGAGCTTTTGATCGAAATCGGCACGCCATGAAGCGATCCAAGCGCATTCTTTCCGCCGGGCGCGGTCACGGCCGCCTCCGCAGCGTTCGCCCGCGCCCGGGCACGATCTGCATCCACGCTCACAAAAGCATTCAACTTCGGATTGATCTTCTCTATACGAGCCAAGTGCGCATCCACCAGTTCCACAGGCGAAATCTCGCCCGCTCGCACTTGCTCCGCCATTCCGATCAACGAGCCATACAGAACGTCGTCCACTCTGGCCTCCGCGCATTCCCAGCTATTTCGTTCGAGCGGGCCGCAGTCTATCACGCGCAGATTACATGCCAACACCAGGGCATTGCCGCTGTGTGAGCATCGAATTACTGGCGGAAGGTGAACTCAACGGCCCAACCGCGCAGCGCGGCTAGTACAAAAGCATTATTGCCGAGTCTCTCCCGCGAGCGCGAGAATGCACCCCTCCTTGCAGATAAACCGCTCAATTATTGTGCGTAATAGGATCCCCGAACGGCGAATGCTCGCATGAGGCGCGCCACATCCATCCTGCTCGCAATCCTCTTCCTGACGGCCGCATACGTCTACGCTTGGCCTACCGCGAGCGTGCCTTACTTCGCAGGCGTAATCGTTCACCTCGCCGCCGGAATCGCGCTGGTCATCACACTCGCTTTCACGCTGAACAGGATCCTTCGCGGAGCGCCAACGGCATCAAAAATCGGATGGATTCTCATCGCGCAGGGCGGAATTCTCGGCGTGGCTCTGATTTTCACAGGAACTCGCCGCACCGAATGGCCGCTTCTTTACGTTCACATCGCAGCGTGCACCGCAGGAGGAGCTTTCCTTGCGGCGGGATGGATGGGACATCATCGCCGCTATAAAGTTGGGTCGTCTCACGCCACCGAAGCAATTCTCCGCTGCGTATTTTCTCTCACCGTTGCTGCAGCGCTTTTTGCAGGCGTGCGCTGGCTTCGTAGCGTCCCCTGGGAGCGCAGCCACCGGATCGAAAATCCCGCGATCGCTCCGGCCTCGATGGATAACGAAGGAGATGGCCCCGCTGGCCCGTTCTTTCCTAGTTCCGCGCAAACGCTCCATCACGGCCAGATTCCCTCGAGTTACTTCATGGAATCGCAAAGCTGCGAACGCTGCCACGCCGATATCTACAAGCAATGGCAAAGTTCCGCGCATCACTTCTCTTCGTTCAATAACGCCTGGTATCGCAAGAGCATCGAGTACATGCAGGACGTGGTCGGCGTGAAGCCTTCGAAATGGTGCGCTGGCTGCCATGATCCTGCGCTGCTCTATAGCGGCATGTTCGATCGCCCGATTCGCGAAATCGAAAACACTCCAGCAGCCCAAGCGGGCTTGGGCTGCATGATGTGCCACTCGATCGCGCAAGTGAAGAGCACCATGGGACAGGCTGACTTCGAGCTCGAATACCCTGCGCTGCACAAACTCGCTGCTAGCAAGAATCCTTTTGTCCGCCGCGTTCACGATTACCTCACGGAACTGAATCCCGAGCCGCACCGCCGCGTATTTCTGAAGCCCTTCATGCGCACACAGACCGCAGAGTTCTGCTCTACGTGCCACAAAGTCCATCTCGACATTCCAGTGAACCACTATCGATGGACGCGCGGCTTCAACGATTACGACAACTGGCAAGCGAGCGGAGTCAGCTGGCAGGGCGCGCGTTCGTTCTACTATCCTGCGAAAGCGATGGCTTGCCCTGATTGCCACATGCCCGCGGAAAAATCATCGGATGCAGGCGCGATCGCTGGAGCCATTCACTCGCACCGCTTCCCTGCAGCTAATACCGCGCTTCCATTTGTCAACGGCGACCCCAAACAGCTCGCCGACACCGAGAAATTCCTCACCGACAAAGAGCTGAGCGTCGACATCTTCGCGATCTCGCCGGAAGATCCTCCGAAAAAATCTGCAGGCAACGGAGTCACTTCCTCGACTCCGTCCGCGGCGGCCGCGCCCTCGGCCCCAGGAATCGAAACCACGTTCGCCATCGGCGAAGAATCGGCCTCAGCGATCCCTGCCGCGCCGCCCGACTCCGAATCAGCGACGCCCGTCGCGTTGCTCACAGCCCCGCTCGACCGCACGTCCGCATCCGTTCGCCGCGGCGGCACGTATCGCCTCGACGTCGTCGTACGCACTCGCAAAATGGGGCACTTCTTCCCCGGCGGCACCGTCGACGCTTTCGACTGCTGGCTCGAGCTCAACGCCACGGACGATAAAGGCCGTGTAATTTTCTGGAGCGGCCGCGCTGCCGACGACGGCAAAGGCCCCGTCGATCCTGGCGCCCACTTCTATCGCTCGTTGCTAATCGACTCTCACGCAAACGCAATCAACAAGCGCAACGCCTGGGCCGCGCGCGCCACTGTTTACGTCCACCTCATTCCACCGGGCGCTGCCGACACCGCTCACTTCCGGATTCGGATCCCGCCGGATGCAGGCGATCACATCCATGTCATTGCGAAACTGAACTATCGGAAATTCTCCTGGTACAACACTCAATTTTCGTTTGCTGCAATTCACGATCCGGCACAGAAAGACGCCGCCACCACGCCTGATTTTGACGACCGGAACTGGCTCTTCACCGGAGACCCGTCGAAAATTCCCGGAGGTGCAAAAGGGATCCCAGATCTTCCGATCATCGTCGTCGCGCAAAACACAATTGATCTCAACGTGTTGCCCTCGAAATCGGCGGAACCCCCTCCCGCGGTTCAGCTCAACTCTGACGACTGGACGCGCTGGAACGACTACGGCATCGGCTTGTTCCTGCAAGGGGATCTAACAGGCGCCGCGGCGGCGTTCGCGAAGGTCACAGAAACTGATCCGAAGAATCCCGATGGCTGGGTAAATCTTGGCCGCGTTCGCGTGCAGGAAGGAAATATAGCGAGCGCCAAAGAAGTGCTCGGGCGCGCTCTCACTCTGAAGCCCGATCTCGCTCGCGCCAATTATTTTTACGCACGCGCACTTCGCAGTGAAGGAAAGTATGACGAAGCCGCCACGCATCTGCGCGAAATCATTAAACAGTATCCGCGCGATCGCGTCGTCCACGACGATCTCGGCCGCATCTTTTTTCTACAGCGCCGCTACGGCGATGCAATCACTGAATTTCAGTCCACTCTAGCTATCGATCCCGAAGATCTCGAAGCAAACTACAATCTGATGCTCTGTTACACAGGCCTCAACCAAACGGACCGCGCCGCCGAATTCCAAAAGCGCTACCTCCGCTTCAAAGCCGACGAAGCCGCTCAAACCCTCACAGGTCCATACCGCCGCAATCATCCGGACGATAACCTCGAGCGCCAACCGATTCACGAACATACTTCGCAAGCGCTCGCACCGCCGCGTGCCGCATCCAAGCAATCGGCGTCAAGCCACATACCAGCGCCCGCGCGTCAACTCACTTCGAAAGGCTCAGACTAATGTCTCAACGACTCAACGAGTCCAGCGGTACAGGCACTCTTACTGGTGCGCTTTTCGTCGTGCTCACACTCTCGTTCACTGTCGCAACGATCCTCGCCGCTCAACCGCAAAAGAGTAGCCCGGGATCTACGGTCCACTTCGAAGACATCACTCACTCCGCCGGAATCCACTTCACTCACAACAACGCCGCCGCCGGTAAGAAATGGCTGCCAGAAACCATGGGCTCCGGCGTCGCTTTCCTCGATTACGACATCGACGGCTGGCAAGACATCTTGCTGGTCAACGGCGAAGATTGGCCCGGGCCGAAGAATCGCCACACCACGCTAGCCCTCTATCACAATAATCACGACGGCACCTTCACCGACGTCACGCAAAAAGCAGGTCTCGCCGTTGAAATGTTCGGCATGGGCGTAGCCATCGGCGATTACAACAACGACGGCTTCGACGACATCTTCATCACCGCGCTCGGCCAAAGCCGCCTCTTCCGCAACAACGGCAATGGCACGTTCACCGACGTCACGAAGCAAGCAGGCCTCGCCGGCCCTAATGAATTCAGCACCAGCGCCGCGTGGGTCGATTACGACCGCGACGGCTACCTCGATCTCGTCGTCGCTAATTACGTTCAATGGACGCCCGCAACCGACATCTACTGCACGCTCGACGGCAAAGCGAAATCCTACTGCACGCCCGAATCTTACAAAGGCGCATCCGTCCGCCTCTGGCACAATCGCGGCGATGGAACTTTCGAAGACGCCACTCAAAAAGCCGGCCTGTGGGATCCCAGTTCGAAGAGTCTCGGTGTCGCGATCCTCGATGCGAATCAGGACGGCTGGCCTGACATCCTCATCAGTAACGACACGCAGCCGAACAAGCTCTACATGAACAATGGCAACGGCACATTCACAGAAAAGGGCGTCCCCTCAGGTGTGGCTTATAGCGAAGACGGAATTGCCCGCGCCGGAATGGGCGTTGCCGTTGCCGATTACGATCGCTCCGGCTATCCCAGCATCATCATCACGAATTTCTCGAATCAGATGCTTGCCTTCTATCACAACGAGCGCAACGGCCTCTTCGTCGACGAAGCTCCGCACTCAGATCTCGGCCGCGCTTCCCTGCTTACGCTTGGCTTCGGCTGCTTCTTCTTCGACTACGATCTCGACGGCTGGCCCGACATCTACATCGCAAACGGACACATCGAAGACGCCATCGAACGCGTCCAACCGCGCGTGAAATACGCCGAACCGCCGCACCTGTTCCACAACCTTGGCAGCGGCAAATTCACTGAGGTCACCGACTCGGTCGGCCGAGCTTTCGCTTCTCCGCGCGTAGCACGCGGCGCCGCCTACGGCGACATCAACAGCGACGGCGCACTCGACGTCATCGTCACTACGAATGGCGGCCCCACTGCGCTCTTCAAGAACTCCGGCGCTACAAATCACAGCCTCCGCATCAAACTCGTCGGCACAAAATCCAATCGCGACGGCATCGGCGCTTCCGTCCGGGTCGCCGGAGGCAGCGACATCCAATCCAAAATGCTGACCAGCGGCGGAAGCTACCTATCTTCCAGTGAACTAGTTTTGACTTTTGGCCTGGCCAACCACGCAAGCGTCGACGCGGTCGAAATACACTGGCCCAGCGGGCAAACCGACAAGCTTACGAATGTCCCCGCCGATCAGATCATCACTGTAAAAGAAGGCTCCGGCATAATCGCATCCAAACCGCTCGCCTGGCGATAATTTCGCTTGATGCCACCATTAACTGCTTGTCATCCTGAAGGCATCCGATCAGGATGCCCGAACTGAAGGATCTCGTTCCCCGCGCCTCCCCAAAAAGTCTTACACGAACAACTCCCTTGCACTGAGCCCTCAACCCATTAAAATGTATAGTGTGAAAGACCGACGACAAGCCGGCAGCTGTGGCCGTATGGAGGCCGCTCGATATCCTTCGGCTACAGGGACGAACAAAAGTCTAATCGCAACATTCGCGCGAATAGAATCTCGCGTAACTGCGGCAAACAATAGCCTTAACAATTTTCTAATCGCAACAAAACCAGCCTTTTCTGCCGCGCGCCATATTTCAATTCTCCTCGTAGTCCTCGTAGCCCTCGCCCTCACTGCCTTCGGTCAACAGCAAACTTTGCCACCAGCTCAACCCCAGCACAAACGCGCGCGCGCCGCAAAACCTGCTCCAGCCACGACCGCGCAACCACAAGATCCTCGCGCCGAAATCATTCGCGAAAATAACTACGGCGTCGCGCTGATGAACCGCCAGCATTTTGAGGACGCACTCGGCAAATTTCAGCGAGCCTGCATTCTCGATCAGGATTCCGATATCGCGTGCGTCAATACTGGAATCGCATTCCTAAATATGCAGCGCCTCGAAGACGCGCAGCAAATCCTCGAAAAATCCGCAGAGCGCGATCCGAAAAACCCGCGCGTCTGGTACAACCTTGGCCTGCTCGCCAAGGCTGCTGACCAGCCGGCCCCCGCGATTGAGTGTTTCCAAAAGGTCTCGGAACTCGATCCCAGCGACGCCGACGCTCAATATTTTCTCGGACTCATGTACTCACAGCAGCAGAATTATGACAAAGCCATCGCCGCATTTCAGCAAGCCATCAAACTGAATCCGTACCAGGTCTCCGCCGAATTCGGCATCGCGCAGGCATATCGCCGAAAAAATGAAGACGGACGAGCCATCGAGCACCTAGAACGTTTCCAGCACCTCACGGCCGAAAAACTCGGCAAGCCGATCAGCTTTATTTACGGCGAGCAGGGAAAATACTCGCTCGCGGAATTGATGCGTCCGGCGCCCGAGCCGGTGCCGCCGGCCGTGCCTGTTCAGTTCGTGAACGTTACTCCTCTTTCAGGTTTGCCTTCTCACCTTGCGACAGGGCCTGCGCGGCGCGGTCGCCCGAACTCGCAAGAACCCGCGCTGAAACCCGCGAACTTCCAGGAGAAGTCTTCCGACGAGCAGTCCGAGCCCCGCACCCTCGCCAGTTTCCTCGGAAGCGGTGTCTGCATTTTTGATTACGATGGCGACGGCAAACCTGATGTGTTTCTCGTCAACGCCGACGGAAAAGGAAATGCTGGCCTCTTCCGCAATCTCGGCAACGGCAAATTTGTAAACGTCACCAAATCCGCGAAGCTCGAAATGAGCGGCGAAGGAATGGGCTGCGCCGCCGGTGATTACGATAACGACGGCAAGACTGATCTCGCCGTCAGTTTCAATGGCCACGTCGCGCTGTATCACAACGAAGGAAAAGGAACGTTCAAGGACGTCACCGAAGATGCGGGCATCTTAACCGATGGACTCACGCTCGGCCTTGCATTCATCGATTACGATCACGATGGCGATCTCGATCTTTACGTAACGCGGTTCACTGATTTCCCTTTCGAGCATCCCGAACAGCCATTCGCCTTCCCTGCTGACTCGGCGGTACCGGGTAATGTCCTCTGGCGCAACAATGGCAATGGAACTTTTACCGAATGGACGAAAGAAACGGGCCTCACGGGGATTGCGCCTTCGGTGGGCGCCCTCGGAAGCGATCTGAATAACGACCGTGCGATCGATTTCGTCGTCACCGGCTGGCAAAAACCTCCCGTCGCGTTCATGAATCAGCGTGAAGGCGCGTTTCGCGCTACCAGTCCTTGGAGCACGGATATGCCCGCGTCCACTGCGGGTGTCGTGTCGCTCGATTTCGATAAGGACGGCTGGATGGATCTGGCGTTCACGCACTGGGCGCCGCCGGGTGTGAGCCTGTGGCGCAACGTGAATGGCAAATCGTTCGAGCGTGTTTCGCTGCCTGAATTCGAATTCATGCGCGCCTGGGGCATCGCAGCGCTCGATTACGACGACGACGGCTGGATCGATCTGGTCGCCGTCGGCGAAACTTTCTCAGGCGAGGGCCGCATCGAACTGCTGCGAAACGAAGGCCCATCCGGCTTTCGCGACGTGACTGCAGAAACCGGGCTTGACAAGATCGTTCTGCAGAATCCCCGCGGAATCGTGGCGTTTGACTTCGACGGCGATGGCTCCATCGATCTGCTGATTACGCAAAATAATTTGCCTCCTGTGCTCCTCAAGAATATCGGTGGCAATCATTACAACTGGCTGCGGCTCGGATTCAGAGGCGAGCACGACAACAAGAGCGCAATCGGAACGAAGGTGGAACTTTCGGCGGGCGCACTACAACAAAAATGGGAAGTCACTGGTGCCTCCGGATATCTCGGCCAGGGGCCCACGGAAATCGTCGCAGGACTCGGCTTCGAGCGCGAAGCAGAAGTCGTAAGATTGCTCTGGCCGACGGGAGTTCTGCAAGACGAGATGCAAATTCCTGCGCACAAGGACGAACAAGTTGCGGAAATCGATCGTCGCGGCAGTTCCTGCCCGATCGTCTTTGTGTGGAACGGCGAAAAATATGAATTCCTCGCGGACATGATTGGCCCTGGCATCGTCGGCCACTGGACCGGACCCAACCAGCGCAACACTCCCGACCCCGACGAGTATTTCAAAGTTTCCGGATATCAAGTCCAGCCGCGCGATGGCCTCATCAGCTTCAAGATGCTAGAGCCCATGGAGGAGCTCGACTACCTCGACCAGACGCGGCTGCTCGCCATCGATCATCCCGAAGACGTTGAGGTGTATCCCAACGAACGTTTCATGAGCGAGCCGCCTTTCCCGCTATTCAAGGTGATCGCCAGCCAGGACGCGCATCCGCCAAAGGGCGTGTGGGACGAGAAGGCCCGCGATCTATTGCCGCTGCTGCGCGACCGCGATCACAAGTACGTCACGAATTTTCCGGACTCGCCCTATCAAGGTTTCGCCGGAATGCACACGATCGAGATCGATCTCGGCCCGTGGGATGTGGAACGGCCCATACGCCTGCTGATGGACGGCTTCACCGATTATTTCAGCGCAAACTCGATGTACTCTGCGTGGCAGGCAGGAATCGAACCGATTCCGCCGTTCGTCGAAATGCTCGACGATTCCGCCAAGTGGGTTCGGATCGTGAATGACATGGGATTTCCCGCAGGACTTTCGCGCACGATGGTCGTGGACCTCACCGGCAAGCTGCCGCCGGGTTCCCGTTTCATCCGCATCTCCACAAATTTGAAAATCTACTGGGATCGCATTCGAGTCGACAATTCTGCGCGCGATATTCCGTTCACGGTCACCGAGGTTCCGCTCGCTGCTGCGAAGCTCGGCTTTCGGGGTTACCCGCGCGTCGTCGAAGGCAAGCCTGTGAACGATTTGAGCTACATTTACGAGCAAGTGAGCGCCACCGGCCCGTACACGCGACAGACGGGCAACTACACTCGCTACGGTGACGTTACCGATCTCGTGCGCAAGATAGATGAAATGTATGTCATCTACGGCTCAGGAGATGAAGTTTCGGTGGATTTTGACCCAGCGAACCTTCCCGAGTTGCCGGAAGGCTGGAAGCGCGATTATTTCTTTTATGCTGATGGCTTCGCGAAAGACATGGATTTCTACGCAGCGCACGGTGACACAGTGGAGCCGCTGCCCATCCACACGCTCGTTACATATCCTTATCCCGACGGCATGCAATACCCCGAGGACAAGGCGCATCTGGAATATCTGCTCGACTACAACACGCGCGGAGTCGCTGGCCCTGTTGGCGATTCGTTCCGCTTTCAATATTCCGAGCCTGATAAAAAATGACCGCTCCTTTCATTTCATGCGCTGCCAGCCGGGCCCCCGCTTGCTTGATTGGAGTGCGCTAGCATGTTAGTTTTTACGCTCCGAGAAAATTTAGCTGATTCATTCAACGATGCCGCCGTCTAACTCTATCAACTCGACAAGCCCTGCGTCCGCGGGCGAACGCGATCAATCTCGGACCTCGCGTGAGCTGATCTACTGGCGCGTCGAAGGCAGCTTGCTGAACCTCACGGCGGTGCGCCCCGTCGGCTTCTTCGCCTGGAACGCGCAGACCTTCGTCGAGCGCTGGGCGAGGCGCGGTACCATGGGAGTGCTCGCAATCGCACGGCCGTTTTTATACGCCACGAATCGCGTGTTCGCCACGCGGTTGCTGCACACTGTTCTTCGCGGCGTTAGTCGTGACCGTCTCGATCTGCTCGGCGACGAATTTTTCCAGTATTTCCTGAAACCGCGTCTCAAGCCGGCCGGAGTCAAACAGCTCGAGGCTGCGATGGCGTCCGGCGCCGACGTCATACTTGTCAGCCAGGGCCTCGACCACATCATGCGCCCGCTCGCGAATCACCTCGGCGTCGATCACATTCTTTGCAACCGGCTCGACTTCCGCAATGGCATCGCCACCGGACGCTTGATCGATCCAGTAATACGTCCGCGCGGGGCGTTTGCAAAACTCACGGGCCGCCAGCCGAACGGAAAAGTGACCCGCGAAATTCTTTTGCGGAGCCTCGGCTTAACCAAGAATCCGGGGATCGTTGACGATGCAATTCAATCTGCGCAAAGACCTTCACCGAAGGTAGTTGTTCCGATTGTTCATCTTGCGCTGCAGAACGGCAAATCGAGCAACGGTGCTGCCCTTTCGGTGCGCAACGCGCTTCATGGCAAGAACATACTTCTCATCGGAGCGACGGGTTTTATCGGAAAAGTGTGGCTTACGAATCTTCTTACCGATCTCCCGGAAATCGGCAAGATATATCTGCTTGTCCGACGAAACAAGACCAGCACCGCTCTTGAACGCTTCCAGCGTGTGATCGAGGAATCGCCAGTATTCGAAGGACTCGCCGAGCGCCACGGAGAACAGTTTGCGAATTTTCTGCGCGATCACATCGAGGTAGTCGAAGGCGACGTGACCAAACCCGGCCTGGGGCTTTCGCCCGCTTATCACCGCCAGCTTCAGCGCACGCTGGACGTAATCGTAAACAGTTCGGGGCTGACGGATTTCAATCCAGACCTTCGAGATGCGCTCGCGACGAATGTCCGCTCCACCGCCTACGTTCTGGAGTTCATTCGCGACTCTCATCACGCATCGCTTCTGCACCTATCGACTTGCTATGTCGTTGGACGCCGTGATGGGCGCGTTGTCGAGAACCTTCCGCTCCATTACACGCCAATCGGAAAGGCCAATTACGATGCCGTAAAGGAGTGGCAATCGCTTGAGGCGCTCGTTCACGACACGGAAGCGCGCGCGGACTCAGCGGAAGTGACCGTCGAGCTTCGCCGTCAGGCGCTTAAGAAAGAACATGCGGCCAAGGATTTGAGCGGTGCGGCGCTCGAAAATCAGATTCGCAAGAATCGCGTTCGCTGGCTGCGCCAAACCCTTACGGATGCCGCGACGCAGCGCGCGAACGAGCTGGGCTGGCCAAACACCTACACGTTCACAAAAAGCATTTCCGAATCCCTCGTCCGCAATTTTCTTGATGAGCATCCGCACGCGGCGATTGCCGTTGTTCGCCCGGCAATCGTTGAAACGTCGATCGAAAAACCATTTCTAGGATGGAACGAAGGCATCAATACCTCTGCGTCGCTTTCCTACTTGCTCGGTACATTTTTTCGCCAGCTTCCAACGACCGAAAGTAAATGTCTCGATCTGATTCCCGTCGATCTCGTCAGCCGCGGGATGACGCTAATTGCAGCTGCCCTCGTAACGCGCCGCCACGAGCGCGTCTACCAGCTCGCCACGTCGGTGACGAATCCGTGCGACATGCGACGTTCGATTGAACTTACTGGATTGGGACACCGGAAATATTATCGAGCGCAGAACGGCCTCGAGCACCGGATCCGGTTGAAATTTGACGCGATTCCGGTCTCGAAATCACGCTACCAAAAACTCTCTGCGCCAGCTCAAAAGGCGCTGGTGCAAGCGATCAATCGAACCGTGGAACCATTTGCCGCGAAGCCACCGCTCGCGCGCCAGGAACGCGAGCTCGAGAAAGTAATCAAACTAGTTTCACTTTTCGAGCCTTTTATTCTGCACAACGATCATGTGTTCGAAGCTCTTCACATCGAGCAATTGAGCGCGGCGCTTCCGGCCGGCGAGCAAGCCGATTTCGGATACGATTCCCGCGCACTCGATTGGTGGGATTACTGGATCAACGTGCACATTCCAGCTCTGCGGAAGTGGTGTTATCCTCTCATCGAGGGCCGTCCTCTGGAGTCCCGTCCGAGCCGCAGCGTGTCGCTTGCGGGCCTTGGCGAAGCAAACGCCGCAGGTGCGGCGAGTGCGTCTCCGGCAACGACGACCTGACACCCAATCACTGTGGCGATCCTCCTGACCGGTTCCACCGGATATATTGGCGCGCAGATTGCGTCGAACTTGCTCACGGATCATTCCGATCCGCTGAATCTGCTGGTTCGGGCGCGCGATCAGCAGGAAGCGCGCGAGCGCGTGTGGCGGTCGTTGCAGCTGCACATGGATTTTTCTCGCTTTGAACATTTTCTGAATTCGAAGATTCATATTTTCCTGGGTGATCTCACCGATCCATATTTTGGCCTGCCCGATGACGATTACCGCGTGCTCGTTCGCACAACGGATTCCGTGATTCATTGCGCTGCGTCGCTGAATCGCAAGTCCGAGAAAAGCTGCCTGAACGTGAACCTGCGCGGTACGCTCGAAGTGATTCAGCTTGCGCAGCGAGCACGCGATGATCATGGCCTGCGCCGATTCAGCCACGTGAGCACGGTCGCCGTTTGCGGCCAGCGTTCGGATGAGGTGGTGCAAGAAGATTCGTCGATCGACTGGAATCGCTCGGATTACGATCCCTATGCACGAACGAAAAAATTCTGCGAGCACATGGTTCGGCAGTTACTGCCTGGCGTCCCGCTCACAATTTTCCGGCCAAGTATTGTGCTGGGCGATAGCCGCCGGCCGGAAACAAATCAGTTCGACATGGTGCGCGCGTTTGTTTTTCTAGCGGGGCTCCCGGCGCTTCCCTTCCGCGCGACAGACCGCATCGATATTGTGCCAGTGGATTTTGTAGCTGACGCGGTCGCTACCTTGCATCAGAAAGAAAAGCCTGCGCACGACATTTATCATTTGTCGTCGGGCGTCGAGTCGGAAACGTTTGTGGAGTTAACCGATGCGCTCGCGAAAGCACAGGGCAAGCGCGGGCCTGTGTTTGTGCCGGGGCTTGAAGCGCCATCGGCAAAGATGGTGAACGCACTTGCCGGCCGCGCCGGGAAAATCGGCGGTCTCGCAACTCTCATGAAGGTGTTTCTGCCATACCTCGTGTGGAACACGGTGTTCGACAACTCACGGGCCATTGCTGAGATGGGCCGCAAACCCGCGCCGTTTTCCGAGTACTGTTTTCCGCTCCTCAAGTTTAGCCGCGAGACGCATTTTGTTTACAAATATCGCGATTGGCCTTCAGGGTCACGATCGGTTTCCGATAACGTGGCGCAGGATGCTCGACGATGATGGATTTTGTTCTCGAAACTTGGGTAAGCGGACTGATCGAGTGGAATAAACTCGAGTGGATCCTTGGCGCGGGCCACGCGTGGAGACCGGGAACGAAGCTGAAGCTGCTTTTCGCAGGGTACAACGGGACGCGCAACACAGGTTCGGACGTGCGCGTGGAAGAAATGATCCGGCAGGTGCGCCGGATTCTCGGCCCGCAGAATTTAGATCTCAGCGTGATGACGCAGAATTTTGATTTGACTCGCGGCTATTTCGGCGATGCGAAGCAAGTTCACCTGCCGGACGTGTTTCCTTCGTTCTTGCATTCCGAGGTAAGGAAGAACGATGGCGTAGTGGCCTGCGAGGGTTCGATGTTCAAGAGCAAGTTTGCGAACGCGCTCACAACGATGATGATCGGATCGCTGGGAATTGCTTCGGCGCAGAACAAATTGAGCGTCGCCTACGGAGCCGAGGCCGGGCAAATGGATTCGCTGCTGCAGAAAATGTGCAGGCGGTACTGCCGCGATTCGCTTGTGATTACGCGAAACATCGAGTCGCAGGAAGTGCTCGGCAAGCTAGGCGTTCCGACGGAGCTCGGCACCGACACTGCCTGGACTTTTGAGCCCCTCGGCCCTGAATACGGGCGCAAAGCGCTGCGCAATGCAGGATGGGACGGCACAACTCCGGTGCTGGCCGTCTGCCCAATCAATCCTTTCTGGTGGCCCGTGCAGGCTTCAATCGCGAAATGGGTGGCTCACTCCGTTGCGGGTGCGTACGCGAAGAGCTATTACCGGACAATCTATTTTCATCGTTCAGGACCGGCGGTGGACGCGTCCTACGAGAAATATCTGTCAGCGATGGCGGCGGGCGTTGACGGATTTCGTAAGTCCAAGAAAGTTTTCCCTGTCATGATCGGGATGGAGATGCTTGATCGCGATGCTTGCGAGCGCGTGGCGGTGAAGCTCGGAGGAGCACCAGTCTTCTCGTCTGAGACGTTTGACATGTACCAGCTTGTAAGCGTGCTGCGTGCGAGCGACCGGATACTCTCTTCTCGATACCACGCGATCGTCACTTCGATGCCCGCCGGAGTCCCGTCCGCAGGGGTAACGATGGACGAGCGGATTCGCAATCTGATGCGGGAGCGAGGGCACGAACATTTGCTCATGCGCGTTGATGAACCGGATCTGGCAGGAAGGATCGTTCGGGCGTTGGAGTCACTTGATGCAGACGCTGACGAAATCCGCGACTCGATGCCTCGCACCGTCGCGCGAAATTTGCAATTGATGGCGCGGATGGGCGTGTACCTGGAAGAGCAGGTGGCGCGACGATTTCCTGAATTTCCGATACGGCAAGGCGTCCTTAGTTGGGAAGACTATCTCCCGCCTCTCAGTCCGGCGCTGCGCCAGCTGGTCGAGGAAAGCTGCGGAGCCGTCACGGCGTGATTCGATTGTGAGATTTCGAAATGCTACGCAAGAAACTAGCGGACAAACTGTTCGGATTAAAAGAAGGCTTCGAGTGGCGAGGCACGGAGATCACTCGATTCGAAAGCCTAAGCGACGCTGTATTCGGCTTCGCAGTGACGCTTCTGATCGTGTCTTTGGAGGTGCCGAGAACTTTTACTCAACTGCAGGAGACCATGCGCGGCTTTTTTGCTTTTGCCATTTGCTTTGTTCTGCTGCTGCTGATCTGGTATCAACAATATATTTTCTTCCGCCGGTATGGACTGCAGGACATTCGAACGATCGTTCTCAATTCCGCATTGCTTTTCATGGTGTTGTTTTATATTTACCCGTTGAAATTTCTTTTCACGCTGCTCGTGAACGCATGGATGGGACGATCGCTGGATGTTACGCTGCCGGGCGGAATCGTTCAGCCCGCGATTCTGCCGGAGCAGATGCAGACACTGATGCTCGTTTATGGCGGCGGGTATGTTCTGGTGTTCTTTATTTTCGCGCTGATGTTTTTTCACGCGTATCAGCTGCGAGAAGCACTCCGCCTTACACGGCTGGAGATTTTTGAGACGAGAGTGAGCCTGGTAGATTGCGCGATCAACATTTGTGTTGGCGTAATCTCTATCGGCGTTGCTGTGATCGGTGGTGTTAAAAATGCCGGATTCGCTGGGCTCGTTTATCCCGTGTTGACGATTCCCGCGTTCACCACTTTTGGGATCATAGCCGGACGGCGTCGTGAAACACTGAATCAGCAGTTGAGCAACGAGACGGCCGCACAATGAGTTTCCTCGATAGAATATTTGAACGGCTGCAGCATGCAGCGGGCGCCCCCGTGCTCGCCGAAGTGCGGGATGGCAAGGTTATCTCACTCACAGGCAGCGAACTACTTGAGCTGGTACAGCAAGCTCGCAAATTCCTGGCCGATCGCGGACTGAAACAAGGCGATCGTTGCGCACTGCTCGCGCCGAATAGTATTCGATGGGCTGCGCTCGATTTGGCCATGATGGCTGAGGGAATCATCGTGGTTCCGCTGTACGTGCGGCAGGCTCCCATTGAGGTTGTAACCATGCTCAAAGATTCTTCGCCTTCTCGCATTTGTTGTTCTGACGCACCGCTCGCCGCTGAGATTCAAAAGCTTTGGCCTTCTGCGCCAAAGATCTCATTGCTCGACGGGATTTTTAACGGAGATAAAGTTGCTCCTCTCGCCCCTGCCGCCCTTGAAGACTCGAGTCCGCTGACGATCATTTATACATCCGGGACTTCGGGAGAACCAAAGGGCGTGGTGCTGAATGCTGGCAATGTGAACTTTATGCTTCAGCGGACCAGCGCGCGGCTCAACGAATTGATGGCACAGACGTTCAAGAAAAAGGACGAGCCCGAAAGAATCTTTCACTATCTTCCGTTATGCTTTGCCGCATCCTGGATACTTCTACTCTCCGCGCTTTCGCGGAATAGCGT
>Ga0210383_10001409_pt1 | contig 21914 bp, 19 predicted proteins | sample IncBWC14OmetaG_FD_160072 | JGI IMG/M metagenome (GOLD analysis project Ga0210383, IMG submission 160072) | Forest soil microbial communities from Barre Woods Harvard Forest LTER site, Petersham, Massachusetts, United States - Inc-BW-C-14-O ... | reverse complement strand
AACGACGCCGATGATGCAGGTGCAGAGTCAGCTAAAGGCGGTGACATTCGAAATTCAGAATTATGAGCAACATGTGAAGGAGCTGGAATCTGAGATTGCTTCCTACCGGGCACGGCTCAACATGACGCCCCAGACCGAGCAAGAGCTAGCCGATGTTTCGCGAGGATACGAAGAATCGAAAGCTAACTACAATTCCTTGCTACAAAAACAAAACCAATCTCAACTGGCCACGAGTTTGCAACAACGGCAACAGGGCCAGCAGTTTCGTTTGCTGGATCCTCCGAGTTATCCCTACAAGCCTTCAGCGCCCAACCGATTGTTCCTGAGCGTCGGCGGCCTGATGGCGGGTACCGTATTGGGACTGGCACTGGCGGTCTTGCTCGAGTTAAAAAATGATCTGGTCCGTACAGAAGACGATCTCGAAGGATTGATACCGGCGCGCATTCTGGTAGGAATTCCCCATCTGAACGAGCCCGGAGAGGATAAATTCAACGCGACTTTCCGTTGGCTCGAGATTGCCGCAGTCTCTTTGATGGCCGTCTTGATATTGGCAGGAAACTTTTACGCCTTTCATAAAAGTTAAACGCAAATGTACAGAAAATTCTACAACCTCACTTGCAATCCCTTCGAGCTTAGCCCGGATCCCTATTTCTTTTTCCCCACGCCCCGCCATAACGAAGCACTGGCATTGTTGAACTACGGCGTGCTTCGACGCAAAGGATTCGTGGTGGTCACCGGAGAAGTGGGCACGGGGAAAACCTTGCTCGTGCGTTGCCTGTTGGATTCCTTGGCGATGCACAAAGTGGCCTTCGCATACGTCTACAATCCGATCCTCACGGTGCAGAATTTCCTGGAACAGGTGCTTGGGGATCTCGGTCTCCCTGTTGCTTCGCGGTCCAAAAACGAAGCTTTGGCGCGATTGAACAATTATCTGATGACGCGTTCTCGCGATGAACTTACGACCGCGCTTATCGTGGACGAAGCGCAATTGCTTAGCTGGGAGTTGTTGGAAGAGATTCGACTGCTGACCAATCTCGAAACCACGCAACATAAATTGCTGCAGATCGTACTGGCTGGACAGCCTGAGCTCGATCGCAAACTCGATTCGCACCAGCTCCGCCAGCTGAAGCAGCGCGTTGGTTTGCGTTGCCATTTGCTTCCCTTGGAACTGACGGAAGTGGAGGGCTATATCTACCGGCGCTTGGAGTTGGCTGGCGCAAAAGGCGCGGAAAAGGCACTTTTCCCGAAGGAGACGATTCAGGCGATCTGCCACGTGTCCAAAGGGATTCCCCGTTTAGTGAACACGCTGTGCGAGAACGCGCTGATGCTGGGATATGGCATGCAGGCCAGGCAGATTACACCTGCGATCGTCAGGGAAGTCGCCTCGGATTTTCGTTTGGAACAGGTTGCCGCGGTTCCCGTAATACCGTCTTCGAACAACAATACCGAGGGAAGCGAAGGGCCGACTATGGGCTTGAAGCTTCTGCATCGGAAAACCAGAGAAGAAGTGGGCCTTTCTTCCGCTAACTCGGCTCAGAAAACACACGTTCAGTCCGGGATGAAATCCGAATGAGCCGGCTTTACGAAACTTTGAAGCGCATGGAAATGCAACGGGGCAAGTCGGACCCGCTGCAAATCGCCTCTCTGCAACCCGTGGAGTTGGTAAACAGCATGATGGCGCAGCCCGACGAGATGGCCTCCGCGCCGACAGCCGACGTCGAAATCACGCAGCGAACGCGCTTGGTCGCTGTGACCGATCCGCGAGGGCTGGCAGCAGAGAAATTCCGCGCCCTGGTTACGCGGCTCGAAAATTATCGGAAAGAACATGACCTGAAATCGCTACAAGTCACCAGCACAGTGAGCAAAGAAGGAAAGACACTGGTGACCGGGAATCTGGCAATAACACTGGCGCAGCATACCGGCTCCCGCGTTCTCATTGTTGAAGGGGATTTCCATCGCCCAACTCTAGCAACCTTGCTTGGGCTGGGTAAGTTGCAGGGGATTGGTCACTGGTGGAGCGCTCGGGAAGAGAAGGAACGGATTTCGAATTACGTTTTCCGCTTAAAGGGCTTACCAGTTTGGTTTTTGGGCGCTGGAATCAGCATGGATCATCCGTCCCAAATCCTTCAGTCGGCGCGATTCGCCGAAACCTTCGCCCGCTTGGTGAGCTGGTTTGACTGGGTTGTGGTCGATTCCACTCCGATCCTGCCGGTTGTGGACACTAACCTGTGGTCGCGCCTGGTGGACGGCACGCTCCTTGTCGTACGCGAAGGTGTCACGCCGATCCATGGTCTAAAGCGCGCCTTCGAGAATCTAGACAATCCCAAATTAATCGGTATCGTCCTCAACGAAGCGTCCGAATTCGACCGCATAAACTACACCGACCAATATTACGGGCTGGACCGCGCTAAATAGCTCGCGTGCAGAGTATGCAACGCACGACATTTGTGTATAGGTCCATTATTGTGTAGCGGCCTGCGTGACGTCTCGAACCGTGCCGTTTCTATAAACCCAAAAACAAGTTCGAGGAATATTGCACGAATGATCTATTTCGGCGGGGTCGACAACCTCTACCTTGAGGCTAGGATTTTTCGTGACTAGCTGCAGAGCATACATCGCTGCTGGTGAGTCGCCAGGTTCGCCGCGTTCGATCGTGGACAAGCCTTGGTATAGGTAGACCCCGTAATGATGTTGCGGAGCTTCGCCGCGAGCGTTTGCTAAACGTACGTAGTTTTCGCCAGTCTTCCAGTCATCCACGGGTAGCTGTCCAAGAATGCGCGCTGCGATCTGACCGCACGAAGCGACTTTCTGATTACGGGCCCATGTGCCCGCGCCAAAGGACAGCAAGAAAATAGCCACGACGATACCGTAGGCAAGATCTGAAGTTAGTAGAGCTCTGAAAACCAAGCTCAATACAATGGCGTAAAGAGCGGCTGGCAGATATAGATAAGTTTCGGAAGCGTGTGGAGAGAACACCAGGAAAGGTGTGAGCACCGCAAAGATAGAGAGCACAAGAAATGTTGCGAGCCCCTTGTCCAATCGACGGAGGCCGGCTTGTACTTCTTGCGTCCTCGAAAGCAGCAGCGCTGCTGCGGATAGAGTTGCAGAGGCCAAGGCAAACCAAAGTAGCGACTGCCGGCTGACGTGAAATGCGGGCGGCAATGGCGTTCCAAATAGCCGGTTGGCCAAAACCGGATCGACTGGACTCACCAAGGCTGCTATGTACATCGCACTATCCACGAGGATAGTCGCAAGAGGTGCTCGTGGATTTTGTCCGTGAACAATCAAATGGCGGACAGTGCCAAAAATCAATAATACTATTGCCGAACTTCCCACCAGAGCCATGATCTTGCGGCGGTCTAGGGTGTTCCGCTTCCATCTGAACAAGAGCAGGTAGCCGAAAATCATCGCGAACACAACGATGACTGGCTCGTAAAAGAACAGACCGATTGCCACCAACGTCATCGAAACCGCCAGGAGGTAGCTGCGGCCGCTGTCCAACCAATACAAAAACAGAAGGAAAGAAGAGAGGAGCAAAGCGTACGCCACAGTGTTCGTAAATATCGCCGCAACAACCGTCTGGTTAGCGACCGGCATCAGGCAAAACAAGAGGCCTGCCGTCAGTGCAGTTTTGCGATCATGAGTCCAGAACCAAGCCATGCCATAAACACAGAGCGCACAGATTAAATGAAAAATAAGATTCCTCAAGCGAAACGGCAACGCAGTGCCACGACCAAGGTTCCAGCAAACAAAGGTGGATAACCGATTGAGTGGTCGATATTTCGGACCCCCGAAATGAGTGGTTGTGAAAATATTGACTGGGTGACGTGCATCTTCGAAAACCGCTCGATGAGTCTCACTAAAATCGTCAAAACCGCAAAAGTAAGCAGTCGAAACTCGAGCGAACAAAGTTACTCCCACAATGACAATTAGGAGGGAATCCAGGAAGACCCGTCTCATAGACATGGCGCGCTCACACGCTCAGTATCGGAAAGTAATTAACGAATGTTTGTGCGGAGGTTTCATATGAGTCTCATCATAAGAGAGGATGGCGCCCCGTAGAAAAAATGCGGGAATAGGTCTCTACGAGATGTTGGGTGGCTCCTTTGTGAGCTTGGTGGAGACAGGCACGTATCAGTTCCGGCTCATTGCTGGGAATATCATGGAAGCCGGTCTTCAGAAAGGAGCTGTTGGGATCCCGGATCGATTCCTGGGGAAAAAGAGCGATGGTCGAGCTGTCGGTGAGTCTGGGTGCCTCGCGTGGCGGCGTCCCTGTCACTGCGGCAAATAAGGCTCCCGGCAGATCGCGTCCCTTGCCCAAAGTTAGATGTCCCACCTGGGTGGCGCGAGGATTCAACTCGATCATGTGTGGCAATCCCGTGTGTTCCTCGAGCAAGAAGTCAAATCCGTGCAACCCCGAAAGCTTTAGTCTGCTGACAATTTTGCAGGCGAACATTTCTATCTCAGGGTTTTCAGTCAGTCTCATGACGCTCGCCGGGCCCAACTTATATTGCTTCTCAACCACTTCAAAGTGAAGAGCTCCAAGTAGCTGACCTTTCCAGCAAGCAACCAGCGTCGTAGCATCCCGCCCGGGAATGTACTCCTGTGCAATGACCGTAGAGCGGCGATGTTGGAGCTTCGCCCGGACAGAACGCAAGTCGTGATTCACGATCGCCCGCTTTACAACGCGAATCAATTCGACGGGTTCTTGCAGCGATTTCAGAGCAAGTTCCGCCTGTGGGAGAGATTGCACAATCTTTGTGCCCTCACCGCTCGAACTTCCGTCCGCTTTCAAAACGATGGGAAAAGCAGATTCGGTCGCCCAAGCCTCTAGATCACCCCGGTCTTTGATGAGAGCGGTCTTGGGTATACGGACGCCTTCTTCCTTCGCAACCTCCATAAAGTGGGCTCGCGCGGTCATAAAAGCAAAACTCTCTTGTGGGCCAATGGACCGCTCGATCAATTCGCAAATCACAGACCCCGAATTACCGTTCGCCCTTTCCTGCGCATGCAGGTCGATTAAGTGTTGGGTTGTCAAATCGTCAGCGGTGACGATCAAGTCAGGTTGCGAAGACAAAATTGCAGCCCGGAGAGATTCCAACGGTGACAACGCTTTATAGGAATAAGCGTTCCGGAGTTCGGCAGCCTTGCGGATGACATGACGGGCCGGACAAATCGCATCAATCTCAGCACCTGTTTGCGAAAACGCAATGCCAAGTCGGGCGGTCGGCATCCAGTAGGAAGACGTCGCGATAAGAAAGGTCGGATTCAATCGGACCAGAACCTTTCGACCGATGTTTTTCTCACAGCCATCTCGGTCATTTCCGTATACTTCCTTGGGCCGCGCACGGGCCTTTTCAGATTATTTGAATGCACCCCGGCTACATGCTTCCAAAGCCATGTGATTATACGCGACCTACCTTTGCTGTGGGACAAATGTCGGAGCGCGCGCGATCAGTTCTCGGGACCCTAATTCTCAGAGAATCCGGGCGTTCATTGCAACTAAAATTGTGTCTGGAGCTCCGAAGAGCCGGCTGACCATCTGGCCGAATCAGTTCTATTTATTGGGCGCCTTTTCCCAGCAGAACTGTTCGAATAGTGTTGAAAACGATCCAAACGTCGAACGCGGGAGAACAATTCTTGATGTAGTAGAGGTCGTAGCGCAACTTCTCCGTCGAGTCTTCAATGGTGTTGCCATACTTGTACAGCGTTTGCGCCCACCCGGTGATGCCCGGACGAGTGGCGTGACGCAAATTGTAGTATGGAATCACCTGACTCAGCTTTTCCACGAATTCGGGGCGCTCGGGACGGGGGCCGACAAAGGCCATGTCGCCTTTTAGCACGTTCCAGAGTTGAGGGATTTCATCCAAGCGACAGGCGCGCAGAAACTTGCCTACCTTGGTAATGCGTGGATCATCGTCGCAAGCCCAAGTGGGGCCTGTATCTGCCTCCGCATCACTTCGCATGGTGCGAAACTTATAGCATTGGAATACTTTGCCGTTCAGGCCCACGCGCCTCTGGCTATAGAGCACGGGGCCTCGCGATGTCAGTTTAATCAGGAGGGCGATCAAAGGAACAAAGATCAACGTAACGGTCGTCAAAATCAAAGCCGAAATCGTGGACACCACGCGGCGAGCAACCCAATGCTTGGGCTTCAGGCGAAAGCCGTTGCCAAAAATAAGCCAAGAAGGACGAAGTTCTTCCACCTCAATCTGGCCGGATACCTTTTCAAGGAGGGTCGTACCTTCTTCTACCATCACACCGCTTAGCCTGAGTTCAAGGAGTTCCTTGACCGGCATACGCAGCCTGCGGTCAGACAACGCCACGATCACTTGCTCGATCTCGTGTTTCGCGCCCAGCTCGCGGAGCTCCTGCTGGAGCGATTCTTCCGTTTCGCCTTCGACCCTTGCGTATTTCGCCCAACCAACAATATCCATACCAAGCTCGGGCCGGGATTCGAGTGTGTCTCGTACCCGCCGGGCCAGGTTGCCTTCGCCGATCAAGTAAACTCGTTGCCTAAAACTAGGATTGAGTATCAGCCGTTCATGTGCCGCGCGCCAAGTGATCCAAACGGGCGTTAGGATCAACAGGCCTACCACCAGAACATTTTTCTCCACTAGGAATTTTGGGACAAATACGGCAAACGCCGCGAAACACAGCGCCACGATTCCGATCAACTTGAAGACTCTGGAATAGACTTCGTGTGATGCAGTCAAACCGCGCAGGTCATATAGCTCCATGTAATAGGCGCACAGCAGAGTGAAGCTGGCGATAGCGATAATTTTCCAAAAGGAACTCGTTAGGACAGGCAGTGACACAGTGTGGAAACGAATCAGCACCGCCAATGAAAAAGACGCGACGATCGCGGCCAATTCACCCGCCAGCAGCAGGATCATTCGGTTCGGAAAATAGAGACGAAAGAATTGACTCACCGTTTACCTTCGACTTTCCGCGCGTTAAAAATCTGATTTTTTCGACGACTCCAGAATTATTGGAGATTGCCAATATTAGAGAATCAATGTTTGGTTAAGCTCGGTTCTACAGGGCGATCGAACCGATGGGACCGTCGAGACGAAACCAATCCCTTGTTCGCTCGACAACTACTTCCCAGGACACGCAATCGTGACCAGCACGATTGCTTCGACACCTTAAACACCCGACAGTGGTGAGGCAAACTCTATTCCACTCCCTGTGAATAAGTCAATAAATTTGAAGTGGCTAAGAGACTCTGCACAAAGGACCTACGGCCGTAGGATAGAATGTTGCGCCAAATGCCATTCTAGTACCCGCTGTGCGATTCCTTATTCGGGAAAAACTGTTCCCAAACTCGTCCCAATCCAGAATCATGCTGCAAGCACGAAAATTGCGTTGATAACTGAAGTAAATAGACTTAGCAGAATACAGGAACAATTGTAGTCAAGAGTGGAAACACTTTGCAGAGTTTGCTGTGACACTGCGAAGTGCGTTTTGGGGCATCTTAGTTCGGGTTTATCTCATGAGGAAACAATAACATACAGACTCGCCTGGGACTCCCTTACAAGGAAGCTGGTACGTGAATTGCTTTAGGTTTCGAAGTAGTTCTGCCTACCACTTTAAGGGAACCGATGCTCTTGCCTTTCACCGCCGAAGCGAACATTCTCCTGACCTCAGTCAGGAGTGGAGTGATCTCGGAGCCTTTTCTCTTGGCTGTGTTTGGAGCTCTGCTCATTCTTACGGGTGACGTGATTCGTCAGCGCGCAAGGCGAAACCGCTCCAACGAGTCTGCTGCGTCCACTCCCAACGAAATTGTGAAGGTAATCGCGCCCGTGGCCACGCGTTCCCAGCACCGGGCTTATCCGGTGACTATCCCTGCATGGAATCCGCAACGTGAAGTGAGCAATAAGCTGAGCAATAAGGACCTGCCGACTTCTGCTCAGCTGTGGCTGCCTTTGGCAGGGGGCCATGATTCGAATGAAAGTAGCGCCGAAGTTCTGCATCACTAGCCTGTTTCCCTCGTCATTTGATAATCGCTCTGTCATGCGCCAGTTCTCGGGGCCTAAGTTGCAGTCCCTCCCTCGCAATTTGCGGATAAAGAATCGAAAGGAGGAACAGGATGGGAGCTGCTGATGCGTTCGAGCGACCCGCACTTGTCGGCACGTGGAAGCTGGTGTCGGCTTCTAGCACGACAGCTAAGGGAGAGTGCAACGAAACCCCCTACGGTCTCAACCCTGCCGGATTTCTCACGTACACCGAAGATGGCAGGGTCAGCGCACTGATCAGTTACGGTGGGCGAAAGCCAATCTCTGTCGGCGGCGGGAGTGCTATGTTGTTGGAAGAACAGGCGGAGGCATTTAAGACGTTCCTTGCTTACGCCGGACGGTACACGGTAAGCGGCGACACGGTCAGTCATCACGTCGAGATCTCCTCGATCCAAAGCTATGTAGGCAAGGAGCTCGTCCGCAGCGTCAAGTTCCAAGGTGATCGAATTCGGCTAATTACGCCACCAGCGCCGATGAATGGAAAAATCCAGACCGTCGAACTGATTTGGCAGAGACTCCAGCGAGGCTCCTGATGGAATATTTCCTCGCAGACTGGCGAGCATGGCCGTTGCCTCCGCGAAATTTCCGTGAACAGTTCTATGCTAAACTCGGCGTCAATTCCGGTATCCGCTGAGTGAAATTCCTGACTTACCAGGAGACGAAGGTTGTCTAAGTTTATCGCTCCCGAAAAAAAAGCCATTTTTGGCCAGGAAATTCTGCAGGACCCGTATCCGACATACGCCCGTCTGCACGAAGAAGGTCCACTGCATTACCTGGATGTAGGCGGCAAGTGGGCGGTGTGGTCGATTTTCAGCCATTCGGAATGCTCGTCGATCGCAAAGGACCCCAGGCTTTCGGCGAAACGGGCGCAGCAGATGATATTGCCTCTGCCATTCAGCCGCCAGGCTGAATTCGCTGAACTGACGCGAATGCTGGGGTTGTGGTTGATTTTCATGGATCCCCCAGAGCACACCCGGCTGCGTAAGCTTCTCAATAAGGGTTTTTCGCCCGCAGCTATCGAAGCTTTGCGTCCCCAAGTGGAGGCCATGGTTGACCGAATGCTGCAACCGATGAAGCCTGGCTCCGAAGTCGACCTCATGCGCGAGTTTGCCAATCCTATGCCCGTGCGCATCATTTCGGAAATGCTCGGCGTCCCGCAAATACTCCATGAAAAATTCCTCAATTGGTCCCGGGCCATCGCGCAATTTCGAGGCAGTCCCGGCCCGACGGTTGAGCAGGCTACTGGGGCGCAAAATGCTTTAATTGAGTTGACCAATTTCTTCCGGGAAACGGTAGCGGAACGCCGGCGCAATAAAGGCAACGACCTGATCAGCCTTCTGATCGATATTGAAGAAGACGGGGAAGTGTTGACAGAAGAGGAACTCTACGCGCAATGCATTGCACTTCTTTTCGCGGGACACGAGACCACGCGAAACCTGATCGGCAACGGGATGTACACGCTGCTGCAGCATCCGAAAGAGACAGCGGAGTTACGCGAGAAACCGGAGTTGATCCGTTCGGCTGTGGAGGAGCTTTTGCGTTTTGAGAGTCCCGTGCAATTTACAGCTCGCGTGCTCAAAGAAGATATCGAGGTTTGTGGCCAGAGTGTACCGAAGCGGGGGACGATCCTTTGCATGCTCGGCGCCGCGAACCGCGATCCAAAGCAGTTTAAGGAACCGAATCAGCTAAACCTGAAGAGACTGAATAACCAACATTTGGCATTCAGCGCCGGTCCGCATTTTTGTATTGGAAGCCAGCTTGCCCGCTTGGAAGGACAAGTTGCGCTTCTCAATCTCGTGCAGCGCTTCCCGGAAATGCAGCTCACAGGCCCGCGGCCGGAGTGGGCCTCTACTTTTGGATTGAGGGGTTTGAAAAGTCTTTCCGTAATTATGTAAAGTCCGCGAGCCGTCCAGGCAGAGTTGCTGAAGCGAGATACGTTTTTTTAATTACCTCGGAGCCGATGAATCATTTGTGACAGCGCCCGGGGAGTCCGAGCGTCCAAGAAATCATCGTCAGGTATCGTCAACCCGAAGGACTCTTCGATTTCGGAAACGAGAGGCAGCACCATAATAGAAGTGAGACCGGCCTCGTAGATATCTCCGTCGTCATCGATACTCTCATGGCCCAACAACCGGCGTAGCATTTCCTTAATCGTCTGAGTGTCTTGTTCTACGTTCTGTTGCATCAGACCGACTCCTTTGGATTACGCAAACGCGCGATTTGGCGGGCAGGATTACCAGCAACGATGACATATGGTAGCACATTACTCATGACGACTGCGCCTCGAGCGACAATGCAGCCCTCGCCTAGCGTCACACCTGGAAAGATGGTCGTACCGCCACCAATCCAAACGTTGTCTTCGATGTGGATAGGTTTAACGTCCTCTGAAAGAGCAGGCGACCCCTCGAGTTCCGGCACAGCGGGGGACCGCACGAGACGCAAGGCTGGATCAGTAGGATGCCCTGGACTGTCGAACACTTCGACGTTTCCACCTATCATGACGTTGTCACCGATCGTGATTTCGCGTCCAATGGTAAACGCGGAAAGGTGTCCGATACCGACGTTGTTTCCGATACGAAGGCTCGGCTGGTCCGTGTAACGGGCCGCGAACGTAAAACTGCATTTTCCATGGATGATGAAATTATCTCCGATGATCAATTGGCCGCCGCCCCGAATCCATTGAACAAAGGGGCCGGTATGCACATTGCGTCCGTGCTGGGTGCAGGAAGCTTTAAAGAAGGGCTCGCAGATAAGGACGCGGAAACAAAAATAATAGATTTCCCGGAAGAATAGGAACGCTGTCAGTATAGGCCTGAAGATCCAACGTGGCGCGGGAAGGCTAAAATTATGAAGAAAACGATAAGCTGCTCGCATTGCTCGAGCTGTTGGATTATTTGAATTCGCGACATAGGAATAGAGGGAGCTCAAGCTTCACTCCAAACAGGATTCGGGACCTCGCAGCTGGGCAGCTCATGTAGAAAGCGCAAGCGGGTTTCACGACGAGAGATTTTTCCGGCGGTGCTCTTCACGATCCAACGCTGCGGGGTCACGCGGACATAACGAGCTGCAATTCCGAGAACGGAAGTAATCAGGTGTCGAATCTTATGCTCCAGCGCCGATGCTGCCAAACTATCAAATTCTCCACGCATTTCCGCGACTACTGCGAGGCTTTCCGTGCCGCGCAATTGGTCATCCACACCGAAGGCCACAACGCGTCCAGGGTAGATGCCCTTCACGTTGTTCACGAGAGCTTCGATGTCCTCAGGAAAGATATTAACGCCACTGATGATTATAATGTCCTTAATCCGCCCAATGACGAATAAGTTATTTTCATGTGTGAATCCATAATCCCCCGTAGGGTACCAGCCGTCGTCTGTCAGCGATTGCGCCTGAAACCCGTGGCTGCCCCAGTAACCGCAGAACAGGCTCTCGCCGCGGATTTCTATCGCGCCGGGCACATCGTCGCCAAACAAGCCGTCAGTATTTCGAACGCGGATCGACGTGTCAGGCAACGGATTGCCGCTGGAAACATAATGTTCGTCTAACAGGTCGTAGGATGTCGATTCGGCATACCCGTTTCCACCGTGCACAGCGAGCCTTGAGAACCGGGCGGGTTCCGTCCCCAACGCGGTCTGGGTCACAGCGAACACGTTCTCAGCCATCGCGTAGGATGCTTGGCACTGGTCCGGCCTGACTCCTTGAAATGAGAAGACTTCTGCAAATGCCTCGATGGAACTCTGCCTCACCGGTTCGCTGCAATTGATGAACGCTCTGACATGCCCAAGATCAATCTGTCGGTTGACCCTTGCCTTCTGTGCGGCTAGATAGCTGAACGCAAAATTGGGCAGCCAGCAAAAAGTAGCCTGGTATTTTTGCAGGAACTCGAACAAAAGGTCGGGATGCATCAGCCAATCGATCGCCGCAAATTGCATGGAAGGCGCGCCGTTCCAGAGGGGCAGCCAGAAGCAAGCGATCAGGCCCATGTCGTGGTACATGGGCAACCAACTGACCACGCCATCTTGTTCGTCAAACTGCAGCGTCATACCCAGACGCTGCAACTGATTCGCAAGCATAGGAGCGGTTACGATCACACATTTCTGATCGCCCGTTGTGCCGCCGGAAAACTGCAAAAACAGGGCGCCGTGGGGGGCGCCACTTTCCGGCGCGCTTTTCTTTTCTACCGGAGCGAAATGCAATTTCACGGAGAAAAGCGATTCGAATTTTTCATATTGGTGGATCGGGCATCCCGTGACGGTGAACGGCACACCTGGATCCAGATTTTGCGCAAGTTTGGGTAGGGTCAACAATTGAGCCGCAGGAAGATTCCGCAGCTGGTGCACCAGGTTGCGCTCGTACTTTCCGGAATCGATACGATTTGTTGGCCATGCCAGAATCGCGGGTAGACGTCCGGTCAAAACAAGCCCCAGATGAAGCAGAAACAGCTCTGCCGAATGAGGTAGCAGCAGCAGCACAACGCTGGAGGGGGGAGCCCAGCAATACTCCTCAACCAATGCAACGCTTTTGGCGATCAAGTCAGCGCCTGTCAGTTCGACCACATCATCTTCCTTGGTTGAGACCATTACACGTAACAACACTCGGTCGGAAAACGACACCAGTCGCCGGCGTAGAAGTAATCGAAAATGTTCGGATGTCATACAGGCTTACGTTTGCAGGGTTTTTCTTCCTTTAAATTTCCTACTCATTCTATCAATTCGATCCTGCCGGTTAACCCGCAGGATTTCGATGCGTAGCACTCAAGATTCAAATCCGGGCGGAGTTCATGAAAGGCTAGTAGACGATGCGGGCGGTTACAGGGCGGTTCACATTCCGAGAGAAGACGGTTAAGGTTTGATGATTGGCTTCCTTTTTGCAAGCAAGCAAATTTAGTGGAATTCAGCGTCACCTACTGAGTTCATTGTATATAAAATATATATAATTTTAAAATATCGTTAATATAAGTACATTGTTACAAGTGGCTTGCTTCAATCTTTGTTTCCTTCCACAAGCTTTTGGGCGGAACAAACAAGACCGAGAGGCCCCACAGGGTGGCGATCAACATAGCTACAACGGTCCGAGCCATTGCGGTGAGGCGCTTCACCATCATACCGTCCGCTACCCAGGGGTCGATCAAAGCCAACAAATAGAAAAGCGCCTGGCTGCCAATAGCTAGCCATCTCCAAACGCCTGTCAGGAAGCAACTACTCACGAACAGCAAGATGAAAATCCAAGGCAGAAGCAGCCGTGCAAATTTGTAGGACATAAAATGAAACCACATGCGATTTCGTGGTCCGAGCAGCGCCGGATAGGCGAGAAGAATTTGGTAATTTCCTCCGAGAGTGCGCACCTTCCGCTTGAATTCGACGCTGCGCGAGGTGGGGTAATCGAGTGCCTCCGCTCGCGGCTCCTGGACGAGACGGTATCCCTTGAAAAATGCCGAAAGAGGAAGATACATATCGTCCAGAAGGATGTCAGCGGGGAGGGGAACCGCCAACTCCCGGCGCATGGCATAAAGGGGGCCAGTCGCTCCAAACATGGAGTCGATTCTGCTTAGCTGTGTTCGGATCCAACTTTCATAGCGCCAATATAGTCCGGTACTCGCTTCGCCAGAATCTCTCCCGGCGCGAATCTTAAGCTCGCCGCTTGCGACTCCCACCGACGGATCGCTAAAGCAATCGACCAGTAGTCGAAGGCTATCTGGGGCAACTCTTTGGCGCACATCCGTCAAGAGCAATATCTCATTTTTGGCATGGGAGATAGCCGCATTGAGGGCAGCACACTTGCCGCCGCGAGGGAGTTCGATCAACCGAAGCCTATTGGAAATGAATTTCTTCACGATGGCAGTCGTTCGATCAGTGCACCCGTCCGACACGACGATGGTCTCGATCAAATCGGGTGGATAGTCGAGTTGGAGGATGGACTCGAGCTTGTCGGCCACAAATTGCTCCCCGTTATGGACCGCGATAACGACTGATACCGATTTTCGTTGCCTCTTTTCGTGGATAGGCTTTGGTCGCAGTCGAGCCTGCAGGCCGAGAAGAAGAGGGTAGCCCGCAACAATGTAGAGCCCCAGTGTCAAGGCTGTGAGAAACAATAGAATGGCGGACATAGGTCGCGTAGATCCCGGCGCATTGGTTTGAATATTTTACGCTAATCGAGTTGGCCCGAAACATCCTGCGTCAAAATATGTGAGATTGCGCATTTCCCGGGCTTATGGCAAGGTTTGGCTCTAACTTCGCCCAGCAGCATTCGGAGACAGGATTCCATGCAGAAAGCCATCGGGCCACAGCGTTTGGCTACAGCCGCGCTTCTCGCGGTAGCCATGATGGCCAGCTCGTGTTCGAGCGGCAGGTATTCTGAAGATTCCGCCCAGCAAGCGTCCACCACTCCTCATCCCGTTCCCGTTGCTGCGGGGGTGGCGACTTCCTCTTGGAACCCGGCCTCGGCTGCCGCATATCTCGACCAACGCGAAGGCTGGTGGCTGCAATGGAATGATGCCAAGCGCGACAACAATACTTTTTGCGTTTCCTGCCATACCAACCTTCCATTTGTATTCGCCCAATCTGTCCTTCGTGGGTTACCGACCGATGCGCAAACCTCCTCCGCCGAAAATAAGATTATTGAAGACGTGACCAAGCGTGTGAGACTTTGGAACTCCGTCGAATCTTATTACGGCGACAAGGATGATGCGGCGGGTAACGGTCCCGGCTCCCGAGGCACTGAAGCGGTCCTCAGCGCGGTCATTCTAGCCTTCCACGACTCGCAAACCGGCGAACTCACGGACGACACGCGATTGGCCTTCAAGAACATGTGGGCGCTGCAGCAAACGTCAGGAAGCCAGGAGGGCGCGTGGTTGTGGCAAAAGTTCCGTCTGAGCCCATGGGAATCCAGCGCATCGCCGTATTTTGGAGCGACTCTCGCCGCCTTGGCCGTCGGTGTTGCGCCGGGGAATTATCGGTCGAGCCCCGATATTCAAAACAATTTGACTGAGCTTCGCGGGTATCTCGATCGAGGCTATTCCGACGAATCGTTGCTGAACCGTGCAGGGCTGCTTTGGGCGTCCACAAAATGGCCAGGCTTGCTGACAGCTGAACAGCAAAAATCCATTGTAATAGAAATCTACGAGAAGCAGCAAAACGACGGAGGTTGGAGCTTATCGTCGCTCACATGGTCCTCCCGTTATTTCGGAATACCGTCTTTGTTGACCACCCACCGCCGGAATGACTGGACTCCGCAGGAGACAAGAAGCGATGGTCTGGCGACAGGGTACTTAGCGTTCGTCCTGGAGCAAGCGGGGGTGCCTCGCGACAATCCTCAGCTCAAGAGCGCGATAGTATGGCTGATTCGCAACCAGAATCAGGCGGAGGGATATTGGACGGCCTATTCGCTTAATCTGAAGCTTGATCCGTCTACAAATGTCGGCCGATTCATGACCGATGCTGCCACGGCGTTTGCAGTCTTGGCGTTGAGCGAAAACGGTCGTAAAGACTGAGTTCCAGTGCAGTAGCGGTACGGTTCGTTGACACTCGTCGCGGGGCAGGTGTAGAGTGCGGCTGACTCAAAATCACTTAATTCGTTTAGGGCAACTTGGACAAGAGGTTCGTAGTTATGGAAGTCAAACCTGAACGCATACCGCCAGGCCCTCAAGAGAAATATAGCGTCACTGACGACCTCATGGTCTGGATGAATGGTCAGTTCGCAATCTTTGGTGACATCTACAAGGCTTCTGTGTATGGGACGAGTGTGTATGTGACAAGGGACGTCGAGTTTGCATACCATGTGCTCGTTGCGAATTGGCAGAACTATGTAAAAGGCAAGTGGATCAAGCGCGTTTCGTTACTACTCGGCAATGGTCTCATGGTGAGCCAGGCGGAACTCTGGAAACGGCAGAGGCGAATGATACAACCGGCGTTCAATCATGAATCAATCAGGTTTTTGACGGGAATGATGGCCGCCGTCAATGAGAAACTCCTGAGGAAATGGCAACTGGCAGCTCAGAGAAAAGAAAGTGTTAATGTTACGCAAGACGTCAGCGTCATGGCCCTCGAGGTTGTACTCCGCTTCATTTTTGGCGACGATTACGAGCGGGTCGGCTTGCATTTCGATCTTCTCTCTCAGGAACAAGCGCGCAACATGGAATTTGCGTCTAAGTTCCGCGCTTTGGGACAGGTTATTCTTCAAGTCATCGATCGAAGACGAAAGGATTCCGCGACCCCCGCTGACGCCTTGGGCATGCTGATGCAGGCGCGCGACCCGCAGAGCGGCCAATTGATGCAGGATCGCCTGGTGGTCGACGAGGTTCTTACACTAATTGTCGCGGGTCATGAGACCACGGCGAGCACTTTGAATTGGGCTTGGTATTTAATCTCCCAGCACCCGGAAGTCGAACAAAGGCTGGATGACGAGCTGAACACTCCGGCGACGTTTTCTGAGTTCGGTGATCTCCCAAAGTTTCTATATACACGACAAATCATCGACGAGGCACTGCGTTTGTATCCAGCCGGTTGGTTGCTAACTCGCAAAGCGCTGCGTGACGATCGGCTCGGTGAGTATTTCGTCCCGGCCGGAACCGAAATCTATCTTCCACCTTATTTCATTCAGCGACATCCCGTTTTATGGGAGGAGCCTGACCGCTTCAACCCTGATCGCTTTCGGCCTGACAGTTCAAGACATCGGCATCGCCTGGCGACGATGCCTTTTTCCGCAGGCCCGAGAAACTGCATCGGGGAGCATTTCGCCCGAATTGAAATGCAAATTCATCTTATGACAATTGCAAGACACCTGCGGTTGAAATACATTCCGTCAAGGGAGATTGAGCTCGATGCAGGTATTAATCTTCGTAGTAAATATGACTTCATTATGTACCCAGAGGCCAAAATAGCCGGGAATTCGGAAGCGGTTGCTTCCGACACGCATCCACAAGGGCCAGGTGGTCCACAAGTCGGACACCAGTTGTTCTGATCCTTCTAAGGTAGCAGAGCCAGTGCAGAGTGGGACGACTTGCCTCGGGTTCCTAGGCTCTAGTGTATTCTTCTCCTGCGTTTGATACTTCTAAGTGGAGCAAGCCGCCGGCGGCAAGGCGGAGCAGAGTAAGTGGCCACGCTTTTCGCGAAATTTCTCTAAGGATAAGATCGATATCGTTCGAAATGGAGGAAATATATGCCCAACGAGACGCCACCTTGGTCCAAGACGTGGACATATTTTGAGAACGAGTGGCATGAGGGCAACCTACCCATCATGGGGGTTCGTACCCACGCGGCGTGGCTCTGTTCGGTGGTGTTCGACGGCGCTCGCGCGTTTGAAGGCGTGGCCCCGGACTTGGAATTACATTGCACCCGAGTGAACGAGTCTGCGGAAAAGCTTTCCTTGAAACCGATGGTGTCGGTCGAGGATTGGGTACGCCTCGCCAAGGAAGGCTTCGCGCGATTCGACAAAGATGCGTCTCTCTATATCCGTCCCATGTATTGGGCGGAGCGGGGCGGGCCCTGGATCCAGGAACCAGACACGGAATCGACTCGGTGGTGTCTGTGTATTTTCGAGGCACCCATGCGCAAGCCGACAGGCTTCTCGATTACGCTTTCGCACTACCGGCGTCCAACGCTGGAGTCGATGCCCGTGAACGCCAAGGCGGGCTGCCTTTACCCAAACAATGCGCGTGCCATCTTTGAAGCGCGGGCTCGCGGTTTCGACAACGCTGTAATGTGCGACATGCTCGGGAATGTGGCTGAACTCTCAACTTCGAATCTTTTCATGGCGAAAGACGGAGTTGTATACACACCCGCGATCAATGGGACGTTTCTGGCGGGAATTACGCGTCAGCGAGTGATTGGCCTGTTACGCGGAGACGGTGTGACCGTGGTGGAAAAAACAATGCAGTATGCGGAGTTCCAAGCCGCGGATGAGATTTTCGCCACTGGCAATTATTCGAAGGTGGTACCGGTCACACGAATTGATGATCGCACCCTGCCGATGGGGCCGATATACACCCGGGCGCGTGAACTATATTGGGCGTTTGCCCATTCGAAGACGGTGGCCTCCGGTGTCCTTGCGCGCTGAACTGCTAATCGCAAAAAAAAAAGCATGCCCAAATTGGGTTTTCGCGTTCCGAGATAAATGATGGCGAATAAACTCGCTTCGCAAACGGTATCGGAATTGTCCCGAACATGGCGATGCCTACTGGGCAAAGATACTATTGGGATAGATGAAAATTTTTTTAGCCTTGGTGGCGATCCCTGGATGGCCATGCAACTTTTCGAAGAAATCAAGAAGGTAACCGGCCGATCTTTCTCGCCGCTGGTGATTTACCAGGCGCCAACCATCGCATCCCTCGCGGCCTTTCTGGAAGCCCCAAAAACTCCGGCGTTTCCTAAATGCGTTTTGCTGAAACCGGGAAACACCGAGCCGCCAGTGTTTCTGATGCATGGACTTGGTGGCAACATTATGGAGTTTTTCAAGATGGTGAAGCATCTGCAATCGTCTCGCGCTGCCTACGGACTGCAGGCGCGAGGCTCGGATGGGCTGGAAGAGCCGTTTTCGAGCATCGAGGAGATGGCACAGTTTCATGTCGACGCAATCAAGGAACTGCAGCCACATGGTCCTTATCTGCTCGTCGGATATTCTCTTGGCGGTCTGGTCGCAATCGAGATGGCACGACATCTCATTGGGTCTGGTGAAGAGGTTGCGCTGCTGGTCATGATTGATTCCTACCCGCCGATCCGATACGCTCCGCCGGCACAGCGGCTTCGTGTATACGCCAGAAAGGCGATAAACCGTGCGCGGCGAATTATTCGATCGGAGTCGACCGAGCAATCCGACAACAATCTCGGAAGGGTTTTTACACCCTCCATGCTGAAGGTGCAAGAAGCGGCCCGGAAAGCTCTCGCGGATTACCAGCCTCGCCCTTACCCTGGCAAAATCAGGTTCGTCAGGGCAGGCGACCCCTTGCATTTTCCCGATGATCCCGCGAGAGTATGGACGAACTTCGTAGAGCAAATGGAAACACAAACTGTGCCCGGAGATCATCAAGAATTGCTCACCACCTGCTACGAGCCGTTGGCAGCTGTCATTTCACGTTACCTTGCTGAAACTCCGGGCAAGGAACAGACAGGATCTTCCCATTGATGAATGGAGCCGAGAGCCTGGTCGAAACACTGAGTGCGGGCGGAGTTGAGGTTTGCTTCACGAATCCCGGAACATCCGAGATGCATTTGGTGGCAGCGCTCGACCGACAAAAGAAAATCCAGTGCGTCCTTGGACTGTTTGAAGGAGTCGTCACCGCGGCGGCGGACGGCTACGCGCGAATGGCCGGAAAACCCGCGTGCACTTTGCTTCATCTTGGGCCGGGGTTCGCGAACGGAATCGCCAATCTTCACAACGCGTGGCGCGCTCGCACTCCGATGATCAACCTGATCGGCCAGCATGCCCTATACCATTTGGCAAAGGACACACCTCTGAACTCGGACATCGAGGGTATTGCAAGGCCCTATTCGAATTGGTTGCGAACATCTCGTTCCGTTTCCGAAGTTGGCCGTGACGCAGCGGAGGCCTTAGTTGTTTCTCGCACGCCGCCGAGCCAGATTGCGACGCTGATCGTGCCCGCTGACGTGGCTTGGGACCCAGGCGGCCAGGTCGCTGCGATTCCGGCTGTCCCTGCCGCGCCACTGCCGTTGCCAGAAGCGATCGAGCGAGCGGCGAAGATGTTGCGCTCCGGATTGCGCACGGCGATTTTGCTAGGTGGAAACGCGCTCCGCGGGCGGGGGTTGGAGGCCGCGGGACGTGTAGCGGCGGCAACGAACGCGAAGCTGCTTGTCCCTTACCCCTTTCCACGTCTGGAGCGAGGAGCGGGACGGCCGATCGTCGATCGCATTCCGTATGTCTCTCAGCAAGCGATGGAGCTACTGAAGGAATTTCGTCAACTGATCCTCGTGGGAACGGGCGAGCCACTGGCGTATTTTGCATCCCCGACGAGGAACGCAGAGTTGGTCCCGACTGATTGCGAGATTCATCAACTCGCGAAACCCGGGGAGGATTGCGCGGACGCGCTGGAGGCGGTTCTCTCAACAGGCGAGTTTAAGGAATCACGGAAGCTGGTTGAACCCGCAAAGCGACCGGCGCCGCCTGCGGGCGAGATAACGTTGGACGGTTTGGCAGCAGCTATCGCGGTTTGTCTTCCGGAAAACGCAATTGTGGTTGATGAATCAATGACGGCGGGCCGGGGCATCATGGCAGCCGCGAGAGGCGCGGCGCCGCACGATTGGTTAGCCAACACCGGCGGATCGATCGGTATCGCTATCCCACTCGCCGTTGGAGCCGCGATCGCGTGCAAGGGCCGACGTGTCCTCTGCCTGTCCGCCGACGGCAGCAGTATGTATACCTTGCAAGGGTTGTGGACCATGGCGCGCGAGAGCCTGAACATCACTACTGTAATTCTGGCCAACCGCGCTTATGGAATCTTAAAACGAGAGTTCGCCAATCTCGGTGCCGGTGAGCCAGGAGGGATCGCTTCTAGTTTATTCAACATTGGCGAACCGGATCTTGATTGGGTGTCGCTTGCAAAGGGCATGGGAATATCGGGAACCCGAGTTCATTCGCTCGAGGATTTTGCTTCGCGATTGCAACGAGGTCTCAAAAACGATGGGCCGAGCCTAATAGAAGTGTTGGTCTGAAAGGGCTCGCAGGATTTCGTTAGAGAACAGCAGTTTCGTTGATGAGCTTCTTCGCCAGCTGATCCTTAATCACTTTTCCAGAAACCGTTAGCGGCATCTCCGGGACAATACGGATTTCCGCCGGCCGCTTGTAAGACGCGAGGTGTTGAGCGGCATGCTTCGCTAACTCTGAAGTCGTTGCGGCGCAGTCGGGAGCCAACTGAATAAACGCAATGACCTCTTGTTCGCCGGTCGTTTCCACGGTGCGGCCGATTACGGCTGAACGTACGACTCCGGGAAACATATTCAGTACACCCTCAACCTCGACGGGATAAACGTTGAATCCAAAGCGAATGATCAGTTCCTTCGTTCTTCCTATTATGACGAGGTCGCCCTCGTCCATTCGCGCGAGGTCTTGCGTATTGAACCATCCTTCGTCGTTGATGACCTTTGCTGTTTCTTCCGGGGCGCGGTAATAACCTTTCATCACGTTTGGCCCGCGCACCCACACTTCTCCAACCTCTCCTTCGGACACTTCCTTTTGATCGTTTCCCATCAGTTTTACTTCAACGCCGGGATAAGGAGGGCCCGCGGAACCTGCCCGTGGAGGAGCCCCGATCCTGGTAACCGAGATAACCGGCGAACACTCGGTCACGCCGTAGCCGTTGTGCAGGACTAAACCAAACAGTTCTTCAACGGTCGATTTAACGGATGGCAGAAGTGGGGCGCCCGATGAACTCATGAGCCTGAGAGAGGGAAATTGCAGTGATTTTAGTCCACGAAGCCTCGCATATTCCAGAAACTGGGTGAACAGAAACGGCACCCCGTAAAGTAGCGTCAGCTGCTCTTTTTCCAGAACGGCGCGCACCTTTATGGGATCAAACCGCGGCAGCAAATAAAGGGTTGCTCCGCTCATCAGAATCCCGAGGAATTGCATGGAGAGGCCCGTTGCGTGGGACATGGGCAGAACGCCCAAAAGCTTGTCTTCGGGGGTTACCATGCGGACCGTCGCCGAGGCCATCGACGAAAATAGCAAATTCCTGTGAGTCAGCATTACGCCCCGAGGGCTGCCGGTGGTACCGGACGTGTAAACAATCGCTGCCACAGCGTCCGGGTCGACAGGATCCTGTGTCACATTTTCATCCAACGAGCCGAGGCCGATTGACCCGAGATCAGGAGCGGTTTCGATTGTCGCGCCAGCACGCTCCGCATGCTCCAGGGCGTAAGCAGAAGCGCCGGTCAAATAGATCACGCG
>Ga0210383_10001408_pt1 | contig 21915 bp, 20 predicted proteins | sample IncBWC14OmetaG_FD_160072 | JGI IMG/M metagenome (GOLD analysis project Ga0210383, IMG submission 160072) | Forest soil microbial communities from Barre Woods Harvard Forest LTER site, Petersham, Massachusetts, United States - Inc-BW-C-14-O ... | reverse complement strand
GCGGTGCAGGGGAAGGCTACCGACAGCAGGATGGCGGCGAATATGAGTTTTGTGGCACGGGCGGGGCATCCGTGTGGGGCGGATTTTTTGGCGGCGGATTTTTTGGAGAAGCATCCGGAGTATGCGTGGCAGAAGCCGCTGTTAAGGGATATGAAGGCGGGGCCCTGGACCATGTTTGTGGCGGGGCAGAAGGGTGGGGAGTAGGGCGGGGACTGGGGCTGGCTGCAGTAGGGAAGAACTCCGCGCGGGCTTCGCCCAGCGCGGGACGGGCGGGACGCCCGTCAGCACATGAGCACTGGCGGGACCAGCGAGGGCATCGACGACGTGACTTGTGGGCGCGACGTTCGTCTAACGGAAACGGGAGGGGAATATCTATGAAGGAAACTCCGCAGGAGTATACGCAGCGAATTGTTCGGCTTATGGAAGGGAAGAAGCCGCTGGCGGTGCAGGCGGCAACGGCGAAGAAACTGGAACGGCTGATTAAGGGCGTGCCGACGAGCAAGTTGCGCAAGCGTCCGGCGCCGGATAAGTGGTCGGTGGGGGAGATTCTGGCGCATCTTGCGGAGGCGGAGATTGTGGGCGGGTTCCGCATGCGGCTGATTCTGGGCGCGCCGGGGACTCCGATTGCGGCGTTCGACCAGGATGCGTGGGTGATCAGCGGGCACTATGCCAAGCGCGATCCGCGAAAGTCGGTGGAACAGTTTCGGGCGGTGCGCGAGGCCAATCTCGCGCTGCTGAAATCTTTGACACCAGAGCAGTGGAAACATTACGGGATGCATTCGGAGCGTGGGCAGGAATCGCTTGAGCATATTGTGAGGATGTTCGCGGGGCACGACCTCAACCATTTGCGGCAGATCGAGGCGATTCTGGAATAGCGATTCGGTTTGGTTGCGAGGGGTGAGGGGAATCGCGAAAATTAGAAGTGTAAACTTCCACGATGCTGGGTGCGACGATTGCCTCGCCAAACCGACAAGCGCTTCGCTTTCTCGGAATCGCGATCGCGGTTTCGGTGGTTCTGGCGTTTCCCATGGAGCAGGTCACGCACAGCACACAGGCGCCTGGGTTTTACTGGTTCCAAAATTCCTGTGGCAGCGTTGAGTTTCTTCTGAATCTTGGCATGGTTGTCCAGGCGATTCTGACTCCGGTGCTCGTCTTCCTGCTGCCGGGACCGGGATCTATTTTTTGGGGGAAGGCCAGTTCCTCCTCTTCGTCTGTTTCTTCAGCTCACCTTTCTTCCGTTCCCGTCGTGCGAGCGCTGGCGCGGCCGGAGGATCATGGCGGTGCCAGATCGCGGAGGACTGCGAGTTCCGTCGAGGCGCGATCTCTCGTCATGGTAGTTGCGGTGGTCATCGGGATCATTGGGCTCTTGATGTTTCTGAGGAGCGGCTTAGTCTTGACGCACACTCGGTTTTTCTCCGACAAGCAGTCCCATTCCGCGTGGGTGACGTTCCTGCGATCGGCGGTTTTTTCCGAAACCGTGATCGAGCTAATCGTGGGTCTGGCGGGAATCGGTGCGGCAATCTATTTGTTGTGCCTGTATATGCCGTCGCAACCCGCGTTGTTCATGCTGGTGGGATGGCTGTCGTCCGCGGCGGTTCCTTTCGTATGGTGGTATGGGGTTCGGGGATACGCAGGGTTTCAGGGAGAGTGCGCGGCGCTGTTCGACTCGAGTCTTCCAGTACATGTTTTTCAACCAGATTTTCTGGCGGACTGCGCGCATTACTTCAAGTTCCTGAGCGGATTTTCTGCCGTCGGGTTGGGCGTGACGGCGGGCGGGTTGCGTCTGCAATCCGCCCGGGCGGCTGTGGGGAATTCTTCTGGTAACGAATTGCGTCAGTTCCAGAATTTCTTTTGGGTCTATCTGCTGGGTTGGGCGGTGCAATATCGCCTTGGGCAGTGGTTGGCGGTAGCAGCGATCCACACCAACCAGGAGTGGGTCACCTACTCCGTGATGAGCTTTGTTTATCTTATTGCCAGTTCATTGTGGTCGCTGGCGTTCATCCGCTTCTTCTGGAACTTGAAAGCTCGAACCCGGGTTGCGAATGTCGGCGTGTTGTTTTGCGGGAGTTGGTTGATCTGCCTGCTGACCGGGCTGACGTTTATCTGGCTCATGATGTGGGCTGGACCGGCCCTGGCGCCGCTATTTACGCTGAATCTATCGGGCGGGGCATGGGCCCTGACCGTGGGCACGTGGCGGTGGCGTGCATTGCAGAAGCGAGCTTCGATACCAGTTGCGGCCGCCGTCGGAACTCGGCCGCAAGAGAAGCGACCATCTCTTCTGGGTTTGCGGGCGGTTGAAATCGTGGGCTTGGCCGTGGGCGTTTTTATGCTTGTCGCCCTCGTCCTTGGCTTCGTGGCTTTTTACTACGTGACATACAGATTCCGGCATCATCAGTAGGGCATCTTGCCGCGGGAGTAGGGAAGAGTTCCGCGCGGGGCGACCGTGGCCACAGGAGGATACGCGGGACACGCTAGGCGACCCTCTGCAGATGAGCATCGTTGAATACGCCAAAAGGGGAAAACGAAAGGGGCGAACCTTAAGGTGCCGACTGCTTCCACACTGCATGGAGATGCTTCGGCGGATCAACTGTAAACAGGATATAATTAAGACACTTAACCTCGAAGACACTTCACCAGAGTTTGCGCCTTCGCGATTGAGAGATCGAGAGGCGCATTCCTTGGATTCGCGAGCGTTCCCAAGTAAACCACTCTGTTATACGACAGGATATGACCTGACGGGTTACCACTGGTCAGGACACGAGTGGTCCAGCCAAAGACGTGCAGTTTGAGAAAATTCATAACGCTGTTCACGGTGGTGACACTGGCGGCAGCGGTGTTGTGGCAAGCCTCTCCTGACTACCGGATGGCGGTTGAGGTGGTGGTCTCCGTGGGAGCGATCGTGCTGGCGGTGTCGGCTCTTTCCGCCCACAAGATTATCTGGGGACTGGTTTTCCTGGGACTTCTGGGCGTCTTTACACCCTTCCGGAGCAGCCAGTTTTCCAGCGCTCTGGTTTCCACGTTCGACATGTTGACGTTGGCGTTGTTCGCGGCTTCGCCAATCATGTTTAGAAAAACGCCGATCGGGTTTAGAAAACCCGGAACACCGTAAGCGCAAGTGCTCCCCTCCGGGAGTGTTTTGGCAACTGGTAAGGTTCGTCCACTAACCCGAACTACAGGAGTTCATCATGTCCGGAATCAACGGTGACAAAGCCAGATTTCATCGGGAACGCAAGCAGAGGATCGCCAAGCGGAACCGAAATCGAGAACTCTTGAAGAGCCTGATCGAACAGCCGAAGCCGGCCGCGCCGGGCTCCGTGGCGAAAGCCAAGGCGGTGGCAGAATGACTACGACCATGGTTGCAGCGGCGCAGTTGGAGCCGATCCCGAATGCGCTCAAGAAAAGGCGGGTGCTTCTGGTGGATGCATCGGCGACGAAACGCGAGTTGCGGGCCGAGACCATGCGCAAGCTGGGCATCGATGTGGACTGCGCGGCCGACATCAGCGAAGCGCGCTCCTGGTGGAGGGCTGCGCTGTATAACCTGGTGCTGATGAACGTGGAAAATGAGCTGGGCCACCGGGATAAATTTTGTGATGACGTGCGCGGTGCGACGCCGCCGCAGCAACTGGCATTCCTGGTGGGAGGGCCTGATTTTCTGGCGCATCTGCCGATGGTGGAGGAAGATCCGTCGGTTCGGAAGAATGGAGACTACTCCAATACTGGCGATGTGAAGGCAGCCATGACGGCGGACATTGCTGGACACCTGGGGCAGCGCTGGGGAATTCTGGAGGCGTCGCGGCGAATCTCGGCAGTGCGGTCCTTGTCGCACGCTCGTACCCGGGCGCTGCGGGAGAGACCGGCGCCGCCGCGAGATTCTGAAATCCGGCTGTCGAAGCGGGCGGGAGAACCCCGGTCACTGGATGATTTACTGAGAGAGGAAATGCAATGAAGAATCTTTATGTTGGCAATCTACCCCACAGCACGACGGAAGCAGAACTGCGCACGCTGTTTGAGACCCACGGAGCGGTGGAAAAAGTGAGCGTCGTTACTGACCGGGAAACCGGGCGGGCACGCGGTTTCGGGTTCGTGGAAATGACCAATGCGGGCGAGGCCGAGAAGGCCATCGCAGCATTGAATGGAACGCAGTTGGGCGGACGCGCGTTGACCATCAACGAGGCGAAACCGAAGACCGACCGTCCCAAGAGCAGCGGTGGCGGACAGCGGTTTGGCGGTGGTGGTGGAGGCGGACGGGGACGCGATGACTACCAGGGACATGCGCGCCAGCCGCGCGAGCCGCGCTGGTAGGTTTTGCGGTGCGGCTTTTGCCGGCTAAGCATTGTTCGGCTAAGCATTTCCTGCGAAGCCCGTGAAATTCGTCCGGCGGCGCAGCTTGCCGGACCTTGCTGAACATCGACTGAGAAACTAGCGAGATTGGGAGACTGGGTATGCCACGAGGCCGATCGACATTTACGAAGCGCCAGAAGGAACAGACGCGCCAGCAGAAACAACGGGACAAAGCGGAGCGCCGGGTGCAGCGCAAGCAGGACAAGCCGGAAGGCAGCGTTGACGACATGGACGACTTGCAAGAGCATGCCAGGGCGCAGGCGGCGCTGTTCAACATTGGGGTTGAAGAGCCGAGCGCGGAAGAACCTGCTACGGACAGAGGTAACGAGCGCCAGGGCTAGGCTGAGCAGGGTCAAGAGCTTGCGGGCAACAGTGCCCGCACCACACAAACAAAACCAACGTCAAAGGCGACGGACAAGCGTGTCCGTCCTACACGGACGATTTCTTCCTGGTTGGTTTGGTCTTTAGCGTCTTGGCGTATTGGTAGCTGAGGTCGAGATACTTTTTCAGTTCTCTTTCGTTCCTCAACAAAGTGGCGGGGACGGCTACGTACTCTTCCATCACGGTCCCGTAAGCCTCAAATAGCTTCGTCTTGTATTTTTTTAGAAACTCCTCCCGCCTATCCTCGGGCAGCCGGATTGCCAAGCGCGATTGGTGTAGAAGCGTGAACATGTTGCCGTTCAGGGACGTGTAGGGATTGGCTGCGCCTTTGCGTTCGATGCTGGGAATGGTGGCGATGAGGCGGTCGTAGAGAGCTACTTCCGGGGAGGCAGTTTTCTTCGGCGGGGCCATGGTTTTCCTCGGTGACGGAATCGAGAATTCGAGGGTATGAGGATAACGCATTCGTCACGGTGGAGTGTCAAAGGAGTGGCGGGGCAATAGTGTCGACGATGTGCGGACGTCAAAATCTCCGCCCTGTTTCTCCTAAGAACGGAGAAACAAGGACGGGGCCCGGAGATTCAAAAACAAAGTCAAAAGCGACGGACAGGAGTGTCCGTCCTACACGAACACTTCGCCGGGTAACGCGGTTAGGGTGCGGCTGGCCAGGGTGTTTTGGATGACTGGTCTTGGGCGATCTTGTGACGATGGGTCGAGTTGCATCCGTTCGATGCGGAGCTTCAGGGTGCGCTCGATGTCGCGCAACTGCAGAATTTCAGCGGCTGCGACCAATGTGGTCGCGTGGCCCTGGGATCCGGCGCGGCCGGTGCGGCCGACACGGTGAATGAAATCCTCGGCCATTTTCGGCAGGTCGTAGTTGATGACGTGGGCCACGTCGTCGACGTGCAAGCCGCGCGACGCAATGTCGGTAGCGACCAGGATCTGGTGGCGGCCATCCTGGAATCCACTCAAGGCTCCGTTGCGCTGCGACTGCGAACGGCCGCCGTGGATCAGGGCTGCCGAGAAGCCTTCCCGCGACAGTGTCTTGGCCAGGCGTTCGGCGCCGCGCTTGGTGCGGGCAAAGATCAGAGTCTGGCCGGGTTGAGATTGCAGCAGCTGCCGCAGGACGTCGAGCTTTTCGCCCGGGCGCACTTCGTAAGCTTTCAGCTGCACGCTTTCCGCAGGCTTCAGCACCGAGCCTAGGGCCGCGCGTACCGGCTCGTGCGTGTACTCATGCACCAGGCGGGCGACGGAACTCTCCATGGTCGCGGAGAAACACAGAGTCTGGCGTCGCGTGGGCAAGGCGGAAACAATGCGCTGGATGGCGGGCAGAAAGCCCATATCCAGCATACGGTCGGCTTCGTCGAGCACCAGCATTTTTATGTGGCGCACGTCGGCGAGTCTGCGATCCATGAGATCCTGCAGACGGCCGGGAGTTGCGATCACTAGTCCGGTTCCGGCACGCAGGCCGTCGATCTGGGCCTTTTCCGAAACGCCTCCGATGACCAGCGCCGCGCGCGGCAGAGCTTTGTCGCGGATGTTCTCGTAGGCTTCGTGGACTTGCATGGCCAGTTCCCGCGTGGGCAACAGGACCAGCACGCTGGCGTTCCGCGACGGTTCGCGCCGCAGCAATTCGATAGCGGGAATCAGAAAGGCGAGGGTCTTGCCGGTGCCGGTTTGGGCGGTGCCGATTACGTCTTTGCCTTCAAGGGCCGGAGGAATAGCGCATTCCTGGATAGGGGTTAAGGTGGTGAATTGAGCTGCCGCCAGCTTCTGCTGCAAGGCAGAAGACAAGGGCAGTTCCGTGAATGTGGTCATTAAAGTTTGGTTCTTTCTGGAGGGGCCTGTTGTCACACACACTCAGACACACGTCTGGAGTTTTCATGCCGCTCGCATTTTAGATTGGCGCTGAAATAGACGGCAGGCAGGAAAAGCGGAGATGAAACTGATCCCCGGAGACTAGCTCAAGAAGACCACCGCGTGACGAGCAGACCGCAGTAAAAGCGTCAAGAACAGTATAGCAGATAAATGGCGGAATACGCCGTGTAATCGTTATCGACTTGCGCACGCCAGGGCCGTACCTAAGGCGATCTTGTATTCGTGTTGTGGTCCGGCAAGATTATCTACGAAGCGGTCTGCCCTGGACGGGCTGATCAGCGAGAGCCAGAGGGCGATATTCAGCAACATGCCGATTCGCGCTCGGCGTGGGGATGTGACGGGCGCACTTAGTGTGAGGGCGAGCGCGGCTCTACACTCAGGGCGGGCTGGGAGATGATCTCGCTGATTGGGACGGTTGCGAGACGGCGATCAGCCCTTGTGCTTTGTGAGAGAGGAATTCTAATCCCCGTGTGTGAGTTTCCTTCTCCAAGATCTCCAACTGGGAACGAGCGCGCGCCGGATCAATTCTGAGTTCGGCTTCGGCCACGTCGAGGCGAGCCTCGCACTCGATCTCGTAGTACCCTAACTTTTTCGCCGAAGCAATCAGGGAACGCAGCTTCTGGATCGAATTTGCCACCAGGGCATGGTCTCGCGCCTTCAAAGCCGCGCCCCTTTCGACCCGGGCAGTTTGAATCGCAATCGGCAGTTTCATCGCCGGATCGGGGCTGGTCACGGTAAGTTCAGCCGCACGCTTCACCGCCTCGCGAGCTTCATCCAATTTCCCCTCGGCCAGCAGTGCGCGGCTCAACACCAGATATCCGCTGGCCGTATCCGGGTCGCTCTTTTCCTTTTCAAACTCCGCGATCGCCGCGCGCAGCAAAGGTTCGACTTGGTCGGCGTGGCCTTCTTCGAGGGAGAGATCAGCAAGCGTTACCTGGCTCTCTGCGATCGTGCTCGTTTCCCCCATTTTCTGCCGAATCTCCAGCGCGGCTCCATACTGTTGGCGCGCACCTTTCAAGTCCCCTTCCGCTTTCAACACATCTCCCAACTCGCTCAGGGCTCCAGTCGGCTCCCCGCCAAAATCGCCCTGAACCTGGCGCATTGCGTCGACCGCTTGCTGGGCAAGTCGATGAGCATCTGGCACGCGCCCTTGGGCCAACTCTAGATCGGCGAGCCGATAGTGGGCGTAGCCCGGTAGGACGCCATCCAGGGAAGAGCGAATCTCGATCACCTTCTCATACGTCTTCGCTGCCGCCTGCAAGTTACCGCGGAGGTAGAGGATATCCGCAATATTCGAGAGCGCCGTAGCCGTATTTTGCTTGTCTCCGGCCTGTTCGAAATGAAACTTGGCCAGCCGGTAACACTGCTCCCCACGATCCAGGTCGCCCTCGTTCGTATAGCCAATCCCCATGTTGTTAAGGATGACCGCGGTCTTTAGGTGCTCACCCGTGCCGCCCAAAATCTTCAGTGCCCGTTGATAGGTCGATCGCGCTTGCGCAATGTGCCCCGCTCCGCCCTGTTGGTCAGCCATCAGGCGAAGCGCATCGGCAGCTCCCAAATTATTTCCCGCCGCCCGATAGATGTCGTAGGCGTCTTCACAAGGTAGGTTTGCCTGATCGCGGTGCTCACCATACACAAGATTCATGCACTCCCACAGGCGCGCCGAAGCATAGAGCAGCTTCTTACCTTGGGCCGATGATTTTGTGGCGGCGCTGCGCACCAGGGTAAGACTGTCGGCCCTTCGGCTGGATGGCACTGCTCTGGCTTCCGCCATATCGATGCGGGGATCGTCAGACGCGGGCGGCGGCAGCCGCCGGAGCCATCCAATCGTGTCCAGCGCCTGGTATGCGTGACCGGCAGCAGTCTGGGACGCCGCAAGCTGCAAGCCGTACTCCACGCTGTCAGGGAACAACTCGAACAGGGTGCGGTAACTCGAAGCTGCCTTCTCGTGGTCTCCCAGACTCTCGTAGTAGTCGCCCTCGACTTGCATTCGATCCACGCGCGGGAAGCCGGTGGAAAGATCCAACGCGACTTTCGCTTCCTCCTCGCGCTTTTGCTCGTAGCCGAGCTGGTTCCATGCGCGCGCCAGCATGAGGTGCGCCAGAGAGAATTTTGGATCTGCCTTGGTCGCCTCGACCAGCAGGTCCTTCGCCGCAAGAGCATCAAACTCCCGCAACTTGGTAATCCCAAGCGCGTAGAACCTGGCTGCTTCACGGTCCAACGGTAGGGAAGCGAGAACACTCGCCCTATCGGTCTCGCGGATTGTGTGGACTCCCAACCGCTCTCGCAGCTTGGCGCCAATGTCCGACGCCACTTGGAACAGGTCATTCGCATTGCCGGTCTGCGCGAACTGGCTTAGAACTTCGCCGGTCCGGGTGTCCTGTAACCTTACGTCGAGCCGCAATTGCGCCCGGGTGCCTTGGCCGATCGCCATGTACGATCCCAGGACAAGCAGGTCAGTGTTCAACGCGGTGCCGATCCGCGCCGTGGTCTCCCGGCCCAGTGTGCTGGTTTGCGACCAGGGGGACGAAATGCGAAGACTGGCGACTTCCTCCCCGGAAACTATTCTGAGTTTTTCCCCGCTGGCCAGTTCGGTGCTCAACATCTCCGAGAACGCTGTGCCCAGCCAATCATCCTGTGCCCGGCCGGACACATTGTAAAAGCCCCACACCGCAACCGATTTGCGGCTTGGAATCGGGTGCGCCGGGTTAGAGTCCGAGGCCACGATGGGCCGCGAACCCTGACGCAGCGAGTACCACCCGAAAGCCGCCAGCAAAATGACGCCGAGCGTCATGCCATAAAGAAGGACTCGTCCCACCGGTCGCTGCCTTGATGGAGGCATTGGCCCGGCCTGGGGCACGCTGGTTTGTGGCGGGGTGGTCCCTAGCGAGCGGCGCTCCACTTCCACGGCCTCGGCCCGCTCAGGAACGGCCGAGGCGCCGTCGGCAACGACCTGTTCCGAGCCACCGATTAAAGGACCAACCATCGCCACCGGCGCCACGAAACGATAACCGCGCTTCGGAACCGTTTCAATGAAGGTGGGATTATCGGCGTCGTCCCCAAGCGCATAGCGCAGCCTTTTCAGCGCCGCGTTCAGGCTGCCGTCGAATTCAACGTAAGTGCCTTCCGGCCAAAGAGATTGCCGCAGCTCCTCGCGGCTGACGATTTCTCCAGGACGCTCTAACAGAAGGCAGAGCACCCGTAGAGGCTGCTGCTGAAGTTTTACAGGCACGCCTTGGCGAAACAGCCTTCCTCCCTCCGCATCTACTTGGAAGAGGCCAAATCGGTAAACTCGCCTTCGCAGGACCGGTGCTTCCATACCAGAGTTGCTCACTCTTATGGCGGGTAAGTCTAGCACGGCGAAAAAACCCGAGTCAGCAATTTCTGGAAGTCATTGCAGCACAAAGATTTATCAGGTCATACGCGTATCAGAACCAGGTCCTTTGACCGGGGAACCGATTTGCCGCAATCTACCTTGCGTCGCGGCGGACGTCAAACGGGACAAGTTCTGCTCCGCTCCGGCAGAGGAGTTACGAAATGTTTGAGATCCCACAGCCTTCGATGGCTCTGAATTCCTACAACGTGCCGCCACCGGACTACCGCATGTGGAATACTCGCAAAGTCGATGCCGGTGTCCGAGCATCTGATTTGATTAATAACGTAGCCGCCATAGCCGATACTGCCCAAGGCGGCTCTCTGCGTTGTGTGGTATTCAATTGCCACGGTAATGCGGGGGTTATGAGCATTGGCAGCGGGATTGGCCGGGGCGAAACACCGCTGTTTACGGCGCTGGCGGGCAAGGTGCACACGATCATGATCGTGGCCTGCGACGTGGCAGAAATTGCCGAGGCCAATACTTGGAAAGATGGAAATCTGTTCTGTGGCGAGATTGCGAGGTATGCCAACGCCTTTGTATTCGCTTCCACAGCGCTGCAGAGCACCTATGCATATACGCTAATCGGCTTACCCGTAAATATGGTCGATGAATACGAGGGAAGCGTGTACCGCTATAATCCCAACGGATCCAACCGGCTGGTCGACAATGGATACGTTCAAAACTGGATGCACAATTTGAAGATCGGCAGGAGACCACAAGATTGGAAGTAGGAAAGGCCTGCCGCGTGTCGCGATTCAGTAGACAATCGATGATCGCTGCAACTCTTCTCGCAACCACCTGCGCCGTTCACTCGGCACAGGCTGCTGAACCTCCCGCCGACCTCTGCTCGCTGCTGCCCGCGGCCGAAGTCAGCAAGACGTTAGGCCGAGACTACGATGCTCCACAAAAGACCGTCGCTCCTCGTCCTTATCAAAACACCGCCTCGGGAACCGACTGCAATTACCTTGCGAAGGGAAGCAAGCTCTGGTTCCGAGCCTACGTCGATCCTTCGCCTGCGGCCGCGGCGGAGCTCTTCGCCAGACTGAGCAAGTTTTATGGCTCGCAAACACCAGTAGCCGGCCTTGGAGACGGAGCATATTTTGACGAACAGCATGCGCTTCATGTCCGCAAGGGCAAACTTCGTTTCTATCTCAATCTCGATCCGATTGGCACTTTCACTCCGGCCATTGAGAAGGAGCTAAAAGACCTTGCCAGCTTGGTTAGCGGACGACTTTAGAGGAAAAAATGAATACGAAACCGAAGACGCAATCCTCAAGTACTGCGTCCGAAATTTCCTTTAATGCTGACCCGCGCGATTGTTGTCGCGATAATAGCAACGCTTGCCGTTAACGGTCGCTGCGGCCAGCAACCTTCCTCTCAGATTCTTCGCCATTTGCCCTCTCCCCTACAGCAATACTGTGATTCGAGGAGAGAGCGCGGCAGCGTTAATGAGGCTCCAAGAACCGCTCCCAAGGCTACTTCAATGCCTTAGATGGTTTTGAAGGCAGGGAAAAGCCAGTGCAGCACTGCGCCAATGATGGAGCCGAAAGGGATCGACAATAGCAAGGCAATGAAGGGGCAGCCCACTCTCGCCCCGGATGCACTTCCGGCATCGAATGCCTTTGACGACGGATTCCTAGACTCTCTTTCTTGCTCGTGAAACGAAGCGCACGCTCAGTTGTGCTTAAGAATGCTGCACGTCCAGAAGGTGCCCCACTTCGCTCTGCCCACTTCGCTCTGCCTTGCGGCACAGGACGTGGATTTGTAAACTGTGCCTTGTAAACTGTGCCTGAGGTATTCTTGCCGCGAATCAAGGAACTAGATGGGCTTCGTGCCATTGCGATTCTCGCGGTCCTCTCATGTCACTTCGCCCGTCAATACACGCACGCCTTTGACCTTCTGCGCATGGGCTGGGCTGGGGTCGATCTTTTTTTTGCCCTATCGGGTTTTCTGATCACCGGCATTCTGATCGACCTGCGAGACCAAGAAAAGCCATATCGGACTTTCTATTGGCGCCGGATTCTTCGAATATTTCCTCCATATTATCTGGCGCTCACACTGATTCTTCTCCTCGCATCCCTGCACGGGGAACACCTCACCTTCCGCGCAAACATTCGCTACTGGCTCTTCGCATCATCCGCGAAATTAAGCTTGATCAGACTAGCGTTCGAACACCTGGTCTGGCCCGGGAGGGTGTACCTCCCCGCTCAACTCAGTAGTTCCGATGACATTCCTCAGTTCAGAAATTGGCTCTCAATCTATTGGTCCCTCTCCATCGAGGAGATTTTTTATTTAGTGTGGGCACCCGCCATTCTTAAGGGGTCACGACGCACGATAGTGCTGCTTGCGACGATGCCGTTGTTAGTGTGCCCCATTCTTCGCGGTCTCGCGCACACTCCTTCCTTTGACGAAGCCTACGGCTTCATTTTCCGTTTCGACGCCCTGACTGCCGGAGGCGCTACGGCTCTCCTGTTCATGGCTCTGAAAAAAGGACACTTGAATGCCCTGTCTTTGAGCCGCGCGCTGGTCGTCTCTGTCATCCTGTCATTGTGCAGCCTGGCCCTACTGTGCTGGTATTGCGGCTTATTCCGAATTCCGGATGTGCGTTCTACCTTGGCCTTTAGCGTGTGCGGATACAGTCTGCTTTCGATATTGTCTGCTTCCCTGGTGGGAGTCTGCGTGCTTTGGAGTGGGAACCGTTCCTTCGTCTTTCGTGCGCTCCGATCAAAACCATCGATCTATCTAGGAACGCTAAGTTACGTGATGTACTTGATTCACATGCCGGTCTATGTTTTTTTCCAGCTCATGGTTTTGAAGTATTTGGGAAAGAGCAGCGCAATGGTGCTGGACACGAACAATGGATTGCTACTGTTGCTTGCGATTCTGACCACCGTTTGTACCGTCATTCTCGCAGGCCTCTCCTGGAAGTATTTTGAAACGCCCATCCTGAGACTCAAGGATCGACGATTCCCCGCACTCGCTCAGCAAAGACCGGTGCGGGCCGGGGCTGAAGCGGTGAACCCGTAAAATGTGTGATTAAAGCCAGTCTCCGCTCCTGGTGAACAAATGGCAGAACTTTCAAATTCTCAGTTGCTTGAGGTGACGCCGGAGGGCCATGCACGGCGCGGGATTGATTGGTTTGTGCTCACCATGCTGCTCGGCATCGCGGGGTTTCTTTACCTTAACTTGTTTGCCTTGCCCAACATACCTTTTCTTCAAACCGGCGATCAGATCTATTTCTGGGTTTTCGCTCAGCGCATGTCCCAGGGAGAGCGGGTCTATCGGGATTTCTTCCAATTCACGCCTCCGGGCACAGATCTGCTTTACCTTTTCTTCCTGAAGATTTTCGGAGCACGGATATGGCTCCCAAGCGCGGCAAACGTCGCGCTAGGCGTTGCCTTGTGCTGGGTATGCTTTGGGATCGCTCGCCAGATCATGGTGCGCAATTTGGCACTACTGGCGACGCTTCTGTTCCTCGTTTTGATCTATGGCGGCGCTCTCAACGGCACTCATCATTGGTTCAGTGTGCTCGCGATCATGTGTGCCGCGAGGGTCGGGCTGCTCGGTGTTAGTCTCACGAGGCTGGCGGGGATTGGGGCACTGTTAGGCCTTGCTGGCTTCTTCACTCAAACCCATGGAGTTTTTGCAGCCGCCGGATTTTCTTTGTTCTTGATTGCTCAGGAGTACGCGACTGACAGGAACTGGCGGAGACTTGCCAGCGCCCTGACAGTGCTTTTCGCTGTGTTCGCGATCGTCCTTTTTGCCCTTAACGGCTATTTCGCGAATGCGATAGGGACTGAAGAGCTTTGGTATTTTCAAATTACGTACTCACGACAATACCTCGCTTTTGGACAACATCCTTTACTTCTTGGAATAGGCTCCGTGCCAACGTGGCATGGGTTGCCCACGTTCATCGAGCGAGTGTTTGTCTATCTTGCACTTCCAATCGTCTACGGACTTGTCCTGATATATATCTGGCGCAAGGGTCGCAACTCGATCGATCGCGAGTGGAAAGCCGTGATGCTGTTGTGTTTCATCGGGTTGTCCTTGCTCCTCGAAGTAAGTCTCAGCCCGAACTATTTGCGAATCTATGCGGTGTCGATGCCGGGCGTCGTACTATCCATTTGGATCTTAGGCAGAAGCCAAAGAGCCGGACGCCTCGCGGTAGCGTTGGTGTGGATTGGAGTCGCGTGTTTGGGCGTGCAACAAACGGTATCGAGACACCACAAGGCGTCGGTCGTTGCCGTTCTTCCCACTGGCACTGTGGCTGCTACTCCGGACGTTTACGAAAAACTGGTATGGGGAATACAGCACACTCGACCTGGCCAGTTCTTCTTTCAGGGTACATGGCCGGGTCTCTACTTCCCGCTGGGGTTGCGGAACCCGGCATACTTGAGCGAGGTGACTGCATATGAGTCCACCCGTCCTGAAGATGTTCAGCGTACCGTTCAAGAACTAGACGACAAGCAGGTACGCTACGTGTTGTGGACCGTGTTTAACGACCACCCTGACGCTACGTATCCATCGGCCTATCATCTTTCTCCGCTGCGCGATTATCTTCGCGACCGATACCGGCGAGTGTATATTTTTTCCGATCAAGATGAGATCTGGGAGAGGAAGTAAGGCATGACTTCAGCCAAGTTTGGACCAAGATTCTCCTAGACCTTGATCTTCATCTTCGCGACAATCCCAGACATGCGAAGCCAGCACGCGAAACGAAGCCCTTCCGTGCATTTCTCAGGCATTCGCAACAGTCAGCTTAGTGCGCAGGAGCCGTCTGACGGTTCGCCCGCGGTGCCGAAGTGCGGGAGAGAAATTTACCTTGGGGACCCCTCGCGCTCCTTCCGACGCTTCGACACTTCCGACGCTTCGAAGTAGACCTCATTAGCGGAAAGGCTTGATAATGGCCTGATCATCAGGCACCCACTCAATGAAAAAACTTCCGCGAAAGGCTCGCAACCGTAGCGGAAAGCCGGATCGGGTTTCGGCCCACAAAGATCGGCGACGGCCTGGTTTCTCCCGGGAGCTTTCCGTGCTTTACGAAGACGATGCCGTGGTCGTCCTCGACAAACCGGCCGGACTTTTGGCGGTGCCGATCAAGGGCTCCGATACTCCGTCCGCTTTGTCTCTGCTCGTCGCAAGACTCAAGCTGAAGAGACAACGAGCTATGGTCGTGCATCGTATCGATCGTTTTGCCTCCGGAGCACTGCTATTTGCAAAGACCGGTCCGGATCGAGACGCGCTGGTGCGGCAGTTTCTCGACCATACTCCCGTAAGGCGGTACCTCGCGGTAACGCGCGGCCGTCTCGGCGTTGAGGTAGGGACGCTCGTGCACTATTTTCGACGTGAAGGGATGTATCAACAGCTGCGCACAGCGCGAGACCCCCAAGCGGCTCGAGCCGAACTTCGATATTCCGTCGAACGCCTTTTTGCGGACGCTTCGCTTGTCCGGGTTGAGCTGGTGACAGGATTGCAGAATCAGATCCGAGCGCAATTTTCGGCGATGGGCCACCCGCTTATCGGCGATAGAAAGTACCACCGGGCAGAAGCGTCGGAACCGCTAATTGCTCGCGTTGCTCTTCATGCCGCTCATCTTGAGTTTGTCCACCCGCGCTCGGGCAAGAGCGTCTCGATTGACTGCAAACTGCCCCCCGATTTTCAGTATTTGGTTCGAGAATTGTCTCGATCAAGCCGTGCGCGCTGGTGAGTTACGCTGATCCTGTTGACACGCGGTGTGGCCAACGGCCATTGAGGCCACGGACTGCGGCACGGCGAAATCCAAAGTCTACTCGGGGAAAACTATCGCGACGGGGAACTTTAAGTTTCTCGCTCTATCTGGAATGGCCGCGTCTCGGACCCCAAGACTCGCAAGGGCCGCGCGCCTGTTCCCGTCATTCGACAGTTGGCCGATCGGCTGCAAATGCATCGGCTTCGCTCAGGAAACTCCCTGAAGGGCCCGATTTTTGCCAACTCCCTGGGCAATCCCCTGTCGCTCGGCAGCGTGGTCAACCGCGTTGTTCTCCCTGCGTTGAATCGGTGCGAGGCGTGCGGAAAGGCAGAGTTGGAACACCGGAAGGCAGGCCATCCGTACAAGCGCAACGCTGACATCCCGGAGTGGCACGGCTGGCGCGCAGCCCGGCGAGGACCGGGAAGTAACCTTTATCGCTTGGGTGTGCCGGATATGGTGATCCAGCGAATCCCAAGACACGCCAACGTTAGCACCACGGCGACGTACTGCATCAAGACCGCCGCCGATGATGTTCGCAATGCGATGTCAAAAATCGAGAATCAGATCGAAAAATCGGAGGATATTCAACGGGCTACTACTGAATCAGAAACGCACAAACCGCCCGTGGTCCAATAACGAAAAATGCGTCCGAGCGGGGTTGGTCGAACGCTCACGGGATTTGCTCTTCAACCTTTAGAATTTGATCCGAAGGCACGTTCCGGAGCATCTGCCGTATGCCGCTGGGCCATGTGATCTCGATTTCGCGGACAACTCGTGACCCGCCCAATCCGAAGTGCACGCGAGAGTCGCTGGCACACGCATAGCCGACTGCAGTCGTGGCATGGTTGTATTGAACTTTACCGTCTTCGCCTGTGATGCGCACTCTCGCCCCAAGGCCCATGCGATTGCTCTTCTTGCCGACAAGCTTCAGGATGATCCAGTGATTACTGTTCTTTGAGATATTGTGAAAACATTTCAGAGATCCGTTAAGGACAGTGACGACGGCATCGATTCGGCCGTCATTGTCTATATCACCAAAGGCGACTCCGCGGTGTGCGGCCGCCACTTGGAAGTCGGGACCCGCCTCGCTGCTGACATCCAGGAACTTGCCATTTCCCAGATTGCGCAGAACCGAATTGGGTTCCTCATACTTGCGATTGGCGAATTGGGCGATGTTATCGAGAACATTGCTGCGGGCGACGAACAGGTCTTTCCATCCATCATTATCGAAATCGAAGATTCCGTTTCCCCATCCAGACATAGTGCGAGTCACTGCCAATTGAGCGGGGAGCGTTTGCTCAACGAACTGGCCACCACCCACGTTACGAAATAACGGGAAGGATTCGTTCTCCACCGCTGTGTGCCAGATATCGGGGCGGCCATCATTATCGACGTCTCTGAAATCGACACCCATGCCGGAAAGCGCGCTGCCACTCTGGGCGTACGCAACACCCGCTTCCAGGGCAACTTCTTCGAACTTCTTGCCGCCGAGGTTATGAAAGAGAAAGTTGGGACGATTGTCATTGGCCACAAATATGTCCATGAATCCGTCACCATCGTAGTCGGCGATGGCTACTCCCATACCTTTCCCGAAGTACTTCGCGATTCCGGTTTCCTCGGACACATCGGTGAAGGTGCCGTTGCCATTGTTGCGGTACAGGGTATTCGGGAGATTCGCATAATTGTTCGGATGACAATATGCACGCAACTTGGGAGTCGGACCGCAGTAGGGATCCGTATTGACCTCCCACTTGCAGTAATTCGAGACGAACAGGTCCAGCAAGCCGTCATTGTTGTAGTCCACCCAAGCTGCCGAAACGGACCACATCTTCTTGCCGTCGAGAAAGCCTCCACCAACCCCAGTTTTATCGGTGACGTCGGTAAAGGTGCCGTTCCCGTTGTTATGTAGCAGCTGATTCTTCCCCACATTCACGACGTAGATGTCGGGCCATCCATCATTGTCATAGTCGCCGACAGCTACGCCCATGCCGTAGCCGATACCAGCAACACCTGCTGCCTCGGTAACATCGGTGAAAGTCCCGTCATGATTGTTGTGGTAAAGACGGTTCCAGTACTTCGGGCTCTCTTTCTGAAGTGATGGAATGGCGGCGCCGTTTACGACAAAGACGTCAAGGTAGCCGTCATTGTCGTAATCGAGCAGCGCCACACCGCCTACCATGGTCTCTGGTTGATTCTTGTTGGGTGTCGGGCTGCTGTCGGTCACAAAAGTCAGACCCGAGCGCTGCGCGATCTCCTCAAAAACGATCGGACCGGTTGGCGGCACACTGGCGACAAGTCCTGTTCCGAGCAGAAATAGAGATAAAATGTAGGGATAGGACTTCATGCCCAACCATCAGTCTAGCATCCGGGGAGCGCTAGCCGCCGTCTTATGCCTGGCGGCCTCGGCCCTCTTCCTTTTGGGTTTCCGATCGGCACCGACAACGAAACGGCCTAGCTTTGTGGATGTCGCACCACTTTCGAAGACGACCTATATCACCAACAACAGTTCCGGCGGCCACAAGTATTTCCCGCAACCAATGTGCGGCGGAGTGGCCATCTTCGATTTCGACAACGATGGCAGGTTGGACATTTTCTTTACCAACGGCGCGCAGATGCCGGAACTGAAAAAGACGAATCCCTCCTATTACAACTGCCTCCTGAAGCAGCGAGGCGACGGGACCTTTGAGGACGTTACGGCCAAAGCAGGGCTGTTGGGCGGGGCCCTGGATTTTAACTTCGGGGTGGCGGTCGGCGACTACGACAATGACGGCTATGAAGATCTCTTCATCTGCTCAGCGGGCCGCAATACCCTCTACCACAACAACGGAGACGGGACTTTCACCGATGTGACCGAGGCCTCCGGTATCGGCACCAAGCCGCCCGGCACGATCAGTGTTGCTGCCGCCTGGTTCGATTATGACAATGATGGCCTTCTTGACCTGGTTGTCTCGAACTATACGATCTGGACTCCGCAGACCGATTTTCGTTGCACCATGGAAAGCAAGGAATACTACTGCGACCCCAGACGCTACAAAAGCGTGCCTCAGCGTCTCTACCACAATCTGGGCAACGGGAAGTTCGAGGACGTAACCGAAAAGTCCGGATTGGCGAAATATCCCGGCAAGGGGATGGGCATCTCGATTGCGGATTTCAACGATGACGGCTGGCCGGATATATTCGTTGCCAACGACACCGAACCCAACTCACTGTTCATCAACATGCACAATGGAACGTTCGAAGAACGAGGGCTCGAACTCGGCGTCGCCTACGACGACAATGCCCGCACCGGATCCTCGATGGGCTCGGACGCGAAGGATTTTGACAACGACGGACATGTAGATATCTTCTACAACAACCTCCGGCAGCAGGTCTGGCAGTTGCTCAGAAACGATGGCCACCAATTCAGCTATGCGTACTCCTCGAAGATCCAGTCCATGAGCATCCCTCATTCAGGATGGAGTAACGGATTCATCGATTACAACAACGATGGCTGGAAGGACATTTATTCTGCGAATGGCGACGTTGACCAGGTGAATGAATCATCGCCCGAACACGACACCATGTTCGAGAATGTCGATGGCAAGACCTTCATAGACGTATCCGACGAAATGGGAAAGGATTTCTTGCGCAAGGGTTACCAACGAGGATCGGCGTTTGGCGATCTGAACAACGACGGTTCTCTTGATATTGTGGTCACCTCCCTCAATGACAAGCCGAGGATTCTGATGAATACCGCCGACAGTGGCAATCACTGGATCGTGCTGAATCTGATCGGCCACAAGAGCGCACGCGATGCCATCGGAGCCAAGGTCAAGCTGACCACGGCTTCCGGCCGCGCGCTCTACAACCACGTTGCGATCAGCGTTGGTTTCATGTCCTCGAGCGACAAACGGGTGCACTTCGGGCTGGGTCAAGAAACCAGAATTGCGTCGATTGAGATACGCTGGCCGAGCGGAATTCGGCAGGTTCTGAACGACATCGCTGCCGATCAGTTTCTGAAGATAGACGAATCCGCCAGGTAACGCGAGGACTCGCGCGGTATATTCCGGGCCTCATGGCCTCGGCTGAGCTGCTCCCTTGGTTTTCGACTGTTCCGCGTCCTGCTCCGCCTTGAGTTTTTGCACGATCTCGCGCTCGCGGTCCCCGTCCTCCTTACGCCTCAATCGGTAATAGACCTGTGCAAGAGAAACGTGCGGCTCAAGGAATTCCGGGTACTGCTTTACCAGGGCTTCCAGAGCGCTAAGTGCCCGGTTCATGTCTCCGGCCGCCAAGTAGGTCGCCCCGACCTGGTAGAGCGCGCCCGGATCCTTGGGACGAACCAGCAAGGAGCGATCCAGCAGTTGATGTGCGCGCTCATAGTTGCCGTCCTGTTTCAACAGGACGGCCAGCCGCACGTTCGACTCGAAGTCGTTGGGGTTCACGGCGAGCTCTTTCTCAAAGGCCTCACGTGCTGCATTCATATCGCCGCTGGCCATTAGCGCTTGGCCGAGATAGGAATACACGTCCGGTATACTCGGATCGATCTCCGCCGCCTTGGTGAGATCCGCGATGGCTTCCGGATATTCCATGGCTTCGAATTTGGTCATGCCCATCAGCAGATGAGCCTCTGCGGAGCCGCCGTTGCGCAAAATACGGTCGATTACGGCTGCTCCTTCGTCGCGTTGTTTGTTTCTCAGAAGAGCGGTTCCCAGCATGTAAGCGACCGCCAGATCGTCGGGAGATTTCTTCTGCTCAGGCTCCAGCAGGCGAATCACGTCTTTGTTCTGGCCCATGCGCAGATAACAGTCGCCTAAAAGCAGTATCGCCTGATGATTGTCGGGATCTTGTGCATGCACTCGCGCCAGTTGGGTGGCTGCGTCGCTGATCCTGCCCATCTTGTAGTAGGCAATCGCCAGATTCAGACGAGCCTGAGTAAACCCGGGCGACTGCTTTAGCGCAGCCCTGTATTCCGGTACCGCCTCTTCAAACCGTCCCAGCCCGGCCAGGGCCGCCCCAAGGTTGGAATGGATGGTGGCCGCCCCAGGAGCCCTCTTCAAGAACTGACGGTACTCTTGAACCGCTCCCTCGAGATCGCCCGCCTGCTGCTTCTGTATCGCATCCTGGACCAACTCCGGCGGCGATTGTGCCCAAGCGAGGAAGGAAAGCAGGCTGCAGACACCCAAACCGATGCGGGACCGAGCCGATTTCCACATAAGCGAGCGAGGGAATGTTCCCACACAGTTTACCGCAAGAAAAGAATGGGATGGCCGAAGCCATCCCATTCGTGGGTTGAAATTAGTCTCGAGTTCAGAAGTAGTACTTGACTCCCATCTCGATGATGCGATGCCCCTGTTTCTGGGTGGTAGTGCCGAAGGTTGAATTACTCTGAGTCATGTTGTAGGCAGCGTCTTGAGCGAAGCTGAGGTTGAGATTGCTTCCGTTAAACGACCACAGCGGATGGTTCATCCAGTTGTAGAAGTTGAACCGGAACTGCAGCTTCTGGCTCTCGGTGATGGCAAAGTTCTTGAACAAGCCCATATCCCAATTGAAATAGGCCGGTCCATAGATGGCTGGCAAGAGCGTGTTGCCGTTCTGACCGACTTGCGTCGGAGCCTCGAAGCAACTCGCATTAATGTACTGATGAGCTTTCAGCCCACTCGCTGGATTGCAGGTCAGAATCGGGTTGAGTTGGATTTCCGGCGTGCCTAGCAGCGAGAGATTGCTGATCTCAATCCCCGTTGGATTCTGTTGGCTGATAGAGCCGGGAATAATCGCGCTGCTACCGTTGATGCCGTTTTTTCCGCTATAGCTCATGCCGAAGTTCTGGTTCTGATAGCCCGTCAGGTTGGGCCCGCTCTGAGCCTGGATGACGCCAGTCACCTCCCAGCCATTCACGGCGCCGCCCAACCACTTGTTGACATTGGCTTTGGGCAGCTCAATAGCGTAAGCCGCGTTAAAGAGCTGCTTGCGGCTATTGGGAAGCACGCCAATGTTTTGGTTTACGTTGAATTCGTTGATGAGATTGCTCCCACTGGTTCCTAGGACACCCTGGGCCTTGCTGAAGGTGTAGTTCAAGTTGATGGTGTAACGGCCCTTGGTGCGCGCCCAAAGGGCCTGCAAGGCGTTGTAGTTGGCACGACCGTTATTGCTGATCACATACAGGTCCGAATAACCCTGGATGGGATAGAAGTTGGCGGTATTCAGCGTGTTCGGATCAGCGCCGCCATTGTTCGAC
>Ga0210383_10001407_pt1 | contig 21938 bp, 30 predicted proteins | sample IncBWC14OmetaG_FD_160072 | JGI IMG/M metagenome (GOLD analysis project Ga0210383, IMG submission 160072) | Forest soil microbial communities from Barre Woods Harvard Forest LTER site, Petersham, Massachusetts, United States - Inc-BW-C-14-O ... | reverse complement strand
ATGCATTTATAATTCTAGATATCAGCACCCACATGGCTCGCTCGCACCTGTCTGGATGTCGACTTCCCGGCAAAAATTGTTTTGGGACAGGCTCGGATGTTGGCTACGAGACATTGACGCAGTCCACTGTATCTCTCCATGAACATTATTATTATTAACAAGTCGATAGAGTGGCAGTTGTAAATGGAACTTAAGAGTGATGAATAGGATGTGAGAAGAGACTTTGAAAGTAAGAATCGTAGAAACGAGGAAGTGAAAAAATTGTGTCATTTGAGTGAGGTCCCAGCAGGGGGAAGGCGGGGTGAAAACGAAAACGACAAGACGAAAGCGACATGTGAAAATCAAGTCAACAACGGGATAGGTGAGTAGAATCTAGAATATGTGGCATGGGCGAACAGGATCAGAATGAAGCCGTGTAGAAATATGAAGTGAGAAAATTTGGCAGAGGAAATGCGACTGGGAACAAATGATATGATTATACAGGTAAAGAAGGTGTGGTAGGAGGCATATTTAGGTTACAAGGTCTGTTTGAAGAAAATGAATTGCGTAGAAAGAGGCGATGCTCCTGAAGAGGAGGAGCCAATACGAAAGAGAAGATCAAATGAGGGAGATCGAAAGCTAGACAAAAGAACGACGATGGTTCGTGTCCAGAAAGTTCGGGAAGAAATGGAACGAAAATGGGAAGAAGAAAAAAGGTTTGTTGGTTGCGCTCGAACCGAGCCAATCAACGGCCTGCGGCCCACTGACCCCTATCTCCGGTAGTATTGGGCAGGGCGAATGAGGGGCTGCTGAGATACGGCTTGTGGTTGTCCAGTGTTTTTCATGCTCCCCGCGGGATTACGATTGGCATGTGGGCGCGAGTGATTGTTCCGATTGGGGTTGTTGAATGTGTTATGTTGGTCTCTGCGGCCCGGTTGTTGTTGACGTCTAAATGACGGAGCGTTGGGCTGCCCGCCCGTGTCATGATACCCTCCACGAAAGGTGGAGGTGGGATTTGGCACGTTGGTGGGATGAGCAGAATGATGAAACGCGTGTTGCGATGGAGGTAATCCAAGCGGGGATGGAATGGGTATCCAACTCGCGTTTGTTCCCGTCTGAGAGGGCGTCTGGAATTGCCGATAAGGCAGGCTCATCATGTGAGGAACCGGGCCATGAAATGGATATAGATGAGGCTCAGGATACTGCGGCCAGGGTGGGGTATTCTGTGGTTGCGGTTGCGACAAAGGAAGCGGACCAAGTTGAGCAGCCGCCATGTATTGGTCAAGAGCTTCCCGCTGATAAACAGCGATGAGCGTGCCTTGTTCGTTTTGGATAAAACCTGTTGGCAGTAGGGGTGCTTGACCATTGGGCCGCTGCTGCGACTGATCTGCGTTCGGTGGCCTCGGTGGATATCCTGAATACGGTACGTAAAACTAACGACGAAACAACCATGAGCAAAATTCGTGAAATATATATTCAGAATACATACACTGCACATGCCCCCCATCGCCGGCCAAGCGGGACTTGCGAATTCTGGAGCTACCTGCTGGCCGGGCATAGGATATCCAGGATAGCCGTCGAAATAGGGTATGGGATAGGACATTTGTTGGGGCTGCATCCAGGGTGAGGGATAGCATCCGGCGGTCGAAATGGGATAAGACGTAGCTGGGGCTAATCCCGGAGTTGTGACTGAGGCTGAAGAGCCGAAGGAAGACGGAGGCGGAGTAAGAGCCACAGTCGTGGATTCATCGTACCACTCACGATAGCCCTCGGACTGGGAGTTGAATGCCTTGCGCGGAGCAGTCGACTGTTGTGGGGAGGACTGACGGGATGTCGTGTTTTCTCTATTACCACTATTGTTGAGTGTAACGAAGGAGGGAACATAGGTATCGTCGTTTCCGGAAGTAGGATCGTCGTATTGGTGCACGATGCTGGATTCTTGGTGCTGGTAGTTCTCTGCAAAGCCTCCTTCGGGAGATTTTCTGGTGGGATCAGGGTAGCATCGTTGAGTACCAAAGTGTTGATGCAAATATCTTCCCCGCACTCGACCAGACCTCCAGGCGCCGCGGTGAGGTGGATTGCAATCCCGAAGTTGAACACGCATTGCGCGCCCTTCGTAGATACGGTTATGCTTTCAGAATAAACGAATTAGATTCGTAGAGCATCCATGAAGAATTGCAAAGCACGTACCTCCTCCAAGACCGCACGGGCAGGCGACTCGATGTTATTGAACTTGACGAAAGCGAATGCTGATCGTGAGTTCGCTATTTATGCAAGGAACTTGGTTATTTAAGCCAACCTACCACGAAAAAATGGGAGGACTTACATGGGCGAACAACTTTGACGTTCTCGAGCCCGCCGAACTTGGCGAAGAAATTCCCAACCTTCGCTTCATCCCATGCATCCGGTCCGAACCGTTCAAGTCCTCCAACAAATATCGTGGAGGGGTCTAACTCCCTCTCCGCTCGGTTTGGGTCGCCATAGTAAGGGATGTTTGCCTTGGACCCGTATCCCTTGAAAGATATACTTGTACTAGTCGGCGTCGGTGTTTTTGGCGTAATTGGTGACATTCCAAAACCTGGGGTCGAGGGTATATCTACTTCTTGATCGTCATCCGGGTAGGCAGGAGGAATGGTTTCGGAGGTTTCGTCCAAATTGCCAAAGTGTTCAGCCGCCATGTGGGGAGTGGCGGGGGATAACGTGAGATCTGAGTGCGGAATATTCGAAGTCAGTGCATCAAGCGCATTCCAAGAAGGCACAGAAAACGACGAATGACAGCCTCTTCATTCTCCGTTTTTGTTGACCTTTCACCCCATGTACTTTTCGTTTCCAAGATCGGGCCCCGACTTTGCCGCTTCCCACCTTTAATTCCTGGTGGGAAAATATCGCGTACTAACTGCCACAATATTGCTACCCTGAAGATCATAAAATTAGTTCGCCGTCAGCCAGATGAAAGACCCGTTGCACCAGTCCCAATTAATTCTAATTAAACATGAAAGGAAAGAATGAATGTTAATGAACTCTTACAGGTTTAAATTTATCGATCGTGCGCATGCTGAAAGAGGGGAGGTCAGGGTAGTGTTGTCTGACTGTGCGATCAATAGCTTGGCTCCGCCTTCTACATAAGGAAATTTGATCGCACTCTTCAGGAACACGATCGTTGCCGATATCGATGGCTCGTTTTGGATTGATAAAGAAAGCCAAGTATTCCTCCACCAACGATGGCTCGGATTTCCCTAATACCACGGTAAGCCCAGCCGCGGCCATTACAACGTCGTTTCTAAACCGGACTCCAACGTTATCTAGCCCAGCCACAAATGCTGCCAATGCTCCGAGTCCACCAAAATTGTAAGTCTTACCATTACTGTTACAAAATTATACCACTACCAACCCCCCACGCGAGATCCACTTCCTCGCGGAATTCGTACCCGAAATCCACGAAACATATATGGTTTCCGACTCCGCATCCGAGACCCACGGCGACCCTCTGGGCCCGTATTGGCCTTTCCAGAGCTTCCCTGACGTAACCTCATCCAGGGCCACCTCCCGCCACATTCCAACACCCCAGGATCCGTCCAACTTGTTAGGGTGCAGGTATTAACGTACGGCAAACCACCCACCCGAAGACTCATCGGGACGAATGAGTATTATGTCCCTGCCGACAAAATAGGGGAGTTTTCCTTGGAAATCCATTCGGGATGTTAGGGCTGGGTAACTTGTCTATTTGTATATATTTGAAAAGCATATACACTTGTGAATTATTAATCCGGCAATGCCCGCCAAACTCGCGTGATCAATATTTAAATTGGGAAAAACATGACCCCGATTCTGCGGTACATTTTATGGCTTCCACAGACATAAGATCATCCAAGTTTGAGTATGAAAGTTGTTCTAAATTATGTTAAGAACATTTTGTTTATCGAAAATTATTATTATTTGTTGTTCCTGCAGAGATAAGTACATCAAGTACATTGCTGAAGACAATTAATGCAAAACGGAGATGAAGAAGTTGTAGGCCATGTAAATTGGAATACCTCACTATTACCAAAATGCTCGAGGAAGCTATAAAGTGTACCTTACAGACAGATACCAAATTTGGCATTTTAAAGGTGTTCCAAAGCATGTTGCAACTAGTTTTGGTTGGAATGTGTTGTACATAAGTCAATATGTTGATATTAAAGCCTTAAAGCTGTCCTGCTATGCCCTAGTAACTTACACAGCCAACCGATGTATTTCAGTGCTTAAATTTGGCACATCACGTGATTATTAGGGACACCTATACAATGCTTCCTGCGACACCCTCAAGCACTTTTGTGCTTAGCTTTGGTGACAAAAAATGCTTAAAATTACTGGGCAAACAATATATCCACCTTAATTTACCCTCAACTGGCTTTTTTCCATTTTATAATCTAGTTTTGTCATGTTTTTCGCTACAGACAATTTGAAATTATAAAATACAATGTCAAGAGGTTGCTATAAATACAATTTAGACAACCTTTACACTCAAAGTTAAGCTATTTGCTCACTGTGGAAGCCACAAATTCGACTTGGGTCAACAATTTAAACTTTTAGCGGGCATTGCCGGACCCTCGATATAAAATTTCGCCCAAATACTGCCAAACAAGCCACCAATCTGGGATTCAAAATTTGACGTTAAATAACAGTAGGCCAAAAGCACATAAGATACTTTACCCGCTGCGTTATTACTGCATGAAAAATCAGACAAAGTGGGGCATGTCACTCTCACCTTTCTTGAAAGGTCATTGTCACGTCATAATTGTGCGAAAAGCAACAAAGCTCGTTCTATGTCTACTGGCCTGTGCTACCTCACTCATACTATGTTACGAGTCCGAAGTTTACGTAGGAGTCGTTCTTTTAATTCGACTTTTCAGCCAGAAAAGTAACGCTCGTTTTATGCGCCGGGAATAACCGGAGTCACGTGGTATTATTGTTCGGATATTCCCGTACACGCTCAAGATATATCTTATATCTGTAGTACTACCAGGTTGTATGTTACGATGTCAAGGTCTGCCCAATGTATTCCCAAAAAAAGTTGTTTCTTCAAGTACTCATGGTAAATACATAACTGTGCACCATGCCAGAACCAGGGTCTAGCCTGAAGTTGAATTGGAGTCTAAGTCCATCCACGACATTTTCCCTCTCGCTTCCGCTGTCTCCTCATCGCTGTATCCCACTGTTCACCTCAACCTCCTGGATGGTTCCATCTTGACCTGTTTACTGAGTCTGCTCACGATTGCGTTATATTCTCTTTTATTTAAGCGGGATGTCATGTAGGAAGGTAAGCCTGTTCTACTTACTTGAGTGTGGCTCCCATCTAGAAGAGTGATCATGATGCTTCTCAACAGTGTCGACAACTTGTATTCTCCATCTCGCAGTGGTATCACAATCATTGATATCCATCTTCCTCCTTGGCCCAGGATATCGTTTCGAGGTAATCATGCCAGTAGACGATTTCTCTATCACCTTGCTGCCCTTCAACTTAGGGATCTCTGTTTAGTCGCATCCCTTCAGAAAAGGCTCGATACATGGTGGGGGAGTCATCTGTCAACAAGAAGGCTACCAGTTCGCGCGTTTCTCCAGAGAAGCTTGCTGTCGAAACTTCCAGCATTATGCAATTATTTCCATCTGATGGGGAGTCCATTTGTCCTGCCACCCCGAAGAAAAAGGTCGGCACTGCATCAGAAAAGAAAGCTGTCAAGATCGAGGATAGGTACGTGTTTGTTCTACGACGATCACTGTGCGTCCCTTCATTGACTGCATATGTAATCCTTTCAGCCCACCGACGGGTGACACCAGCACCTGCCGTTGGGCATCCGACAAGAAAAGAAACCAAACGCCTGCCAAAGGGAAGGCATCTGTTTTGTCTACTTCTCCAAAGAAGCCTCCCGCTGCAGCATCTGAATTTATAGAGATTATGTCCTCTGATGTAGAGTCCAATCTTCCTGTCACTCCGATCAAAAATACTGGCTTGACATCAAAGAAAAAAGTGGTTGCCAAAATGTACGTGTCCGTTCCATGAAAAAGATTGTGCCTACTATTAATAACTGTATGTATATTCAACTTTAGTTTGGAGAGCGATGATGCGAGCGGCGGCGTGAGCGACACCACAGTGTCGAGGAAGAAAGCGCTGAAGGGTGTAATGTATTACGGATCAGGTCACTTTACTGTAAGGAGCAACAAACAGACATGGTTCCATGATGGGGTGGAGACAGGAGTGAATACTGAGTATGAAGGGATGTTAGCTTCATTGGGTGATCTCATGAATTGTCAGGGAAATTGGCCACAGCTGTACTATATACACGAGAACCCATTGTGATTGAATAAGGAAGGAGGACTCGTTCCTGCCATGCGCAGCAGTGGCCCACCCCTCAAGTAGTCTCCTCACTCGAACTTGATTCTGGTCGCTTCCGTCAACTCTTCCAATCGATCGTCTTTGTCTCTGAGCTCTTGGGTGCATCAACAATTTGTCTTCAAAATCTCATAACAGCCTGATTCTTCTGCCGGCCACACCATCAACAAGTATATTATATAAGTACCACCCATAGGAACTCCTTTTGGCCCTCTTCCAACCGTGGAAAGCTCTGGAGGATTTGGACACACCTGGCATATCATTCCAGGATGCACTAGCTGTGTTCCTGGCCTCCGACTGCTGCACCTGCAAAGACCAGGTTGATAACATTAGATACGTCCACAGCTAAGCCGAAAATACATTTACTTCTTTGGTTTTCTTTGATACGTTCATTGTTACATACCTTCGTCCTGTGATATGCCCTGCGCTCAGTGATACATTGATGTAATAAATTTGGAATCTTGGGAAATTAGCCAGGGAGCGGAAAGCCATCGCAAAACGGGCACCAAGCAAGGTTTCAGTTGACGTTCGCGGCAACGGCTAGTTTCAGATATATACAAATAGACAAGTTACTTTTTTTCGCCCAGCCCTAACATCCCGAATTGATTTCCAAGGAAAATTCCCCTATTTTGTCGGCAGGGACGTAATACTCCTGCTGGCCGATCAGTCTTCGGGTGGGTGGTTTGCCGTGGTATGTTAATACCTGCACCCTAACAAGTTGGCCGGATCCTGGGGTGTTGGAATGTGGCGGGAGGCGGCCCTGGATGAGATTACGTCGGGGAAGCTCTATTGGCAAAGCCAATACGGGCCCAGCCTGAGGGTCGCCGTGGGTCTCGGAAACCAGATAGTGGCTTCCTCCTTCGGCATCCGCAAGGAAGTGGATCTCGCGCGGGGGGTTGGTAGTGGTATAATTTTGGTCTGTTGTAACAGTAATTAGCAAGGTGTTAGCTAGTATGTGTGGTAAGACTTACAATTTTGGTGGTTATTAGATGGACTCGGACTTAGAGCAGAGTCCACATTTATTTGGGGAGCATAACGCTGTAATGGAGTCCGGTTTAGAAACGACGTTGTAATGGCCGCGGCTGGGCTTACCGTGGTATTGAAATCCGAGCCGTCGTTGGTGGAGGCCATGGTAAGGAAAACCGGGCTTTCAAGTTTCTGCCATTAATTTTATTAATCCAAACGAGTCCATCGATATCGGCAACGATTGTGGTGTTCCTGACCGTGACGGTGTTGCCGAAGAGTGCCATCAAATTTCCTTATGTAGATAGAAGGCGCTATTGATCGCACAGAGGCAACACTGACCTCCCCTGTAGAAGGCGGAGAGCTATTGATCGCACAGAGGCAACACTGACCTCCCCTCTTTCAGCACGGTCGCACATTCGCATTTCAGAGCATCAACCTGTAAGAGTTCATTAACGTTCATTCCAGAATTAACTGCCCTGACGGCGTTTAATTTTATGATCATCAGGGTAGCAAATATATATGAGCGCGGTTTTTAAGGTTTCAAACGGGGTGCGGCGTCACATATTTTCCACCAGGAATTAAATGGTGGGAAACCGAAGAAGTCGGCCCGATCTTGGAAACGAAAAGTACATGGAATCTATTACGTGTAGATTCTAGAAAAAATTCCGCCGAACACCAATCGGGTTGCCACATCACAATGAGACAATGCGGCATGACCAAAGGGAGCAAACGACGTGCCTGATGGGATTTTTTTGCTCGGCTGCTACTTCAAAGCTCGATCGATCGCATAATGATCGGCTGGCCCTGACTTCTTTTAGTTGCCGTGAAATCTTTTAGTTGCCGTGACTGTCGCAGGGAGACTCATTTCCCTTGAATCACTCGCGACAAACCCGACTATGCCAGCTACATCCCGCAACAAGATATATAACTCATCGTGAGTCCTCCTAATTATCTAATACTCAAGTCATTTACCCTGGGCAAGCGAAGTGCCGCCGTCAACCTGATAGACCCCCGACTGAACATAACCACATGGCTTTTCGATAGAAGGGCATTGACCATCGCCCGCATTGTGATAGACGATGGCACACCGGAGAATCAGGAAATAAATGCTATGATCAAACTATATGATGAGATCACTGATTTTCGTTGGCCAGCTGAGTGGACGACGGCGGTACGGTGCATGCTTGTTTCCATCTGCCGGAGCCGCGGCTTACCTTCGACTAGGACGCACTGCCACCCGTTGACAAAAGTCTAGAAGACGTCCGCGACCAGTTGTTCAACCAATACAAGGAAAAATCAGCCAAGACATCCTTTCCGAAGCTGGAATCTGCTCACGTCGAAATCTGCTCTGAACGATTCACCGCACTTCTGGGGACTGCTATGGGTGCATTTACCCAAGACGCCGCAACCAATGGTCGCCCCGTTTATAAAACCGAGAGCCGCCACGACTGGGATGCCGTGCTTTATAGATTTTATGTGCTATCGTCCAGCGAACGCGTTTCATCCAACGTCTTGTAAGCTCACACCAATGCACCAACTTTTTAGGTTGTATTGATGGCATGTAATGCAGGTTGGAAAGAACAATCAACCTGTGTCGAAACAGTGCTGTTGACAAAGCCGACTCGGATGCCAACACTTTTTTCTCATCGTTAAAAGACCTGGCTATGGACTACTTTACATTGTGTAGCCATGCTCAAGTGGCCATCCGGGTTGTGACACCCGAAGACACCATTGTCCTCAGCCGAGTTCTTGCAGCGTCGAATCAAGCTTATGCATTTTGTCGCTCAATCGTATCTATTGATCCATGCAAGATGGCGCAGTTTGTCAGAGAACGCGCAGTTTCAGAGCCCCACACCGGCAAATGTGATGCTATTTTGGTCACTCCTATCTCGAATCCTCTACTAGTAGATGAGAGGGATTCAGATAGGGTCGGGGCAGAAGCATATGGGCTTGTGCGGCACCCACAGCCCAAACACCAGAAGTCCCATCGGTCTTCCTCGGAGTTGTTGCATCCTTCATTGGCTGCGGCACCTGTATTGTTGTCTAGCCCGGCCGAAGCCCTCACATCGAATGAGAACTCGGAGAACCTCGCACAGAATGGGACGCCAGTGGGGAAGTTCACCGTGACGCCGCAACAACTGAAACTTCTTCACAATCCTCTCCAATTTCCCTGCATCGAATCACGCTCCATTATCGCTACCGAAAATCCGAATGTTTCCGAGGTTTCTGTGATTCGTTCGGACGACTTGTTGCTCCCCTGCATGCTCGTCGAGTACAAGAAGTTCAGCGACAGCGAGACAAAGGCGCTCAACCAAGCCCGTACATACTGTGTATCAGCACTATCGTTTTTAGCTGCCATTGGGATTGAAGGACATCCGATCTTCTGCCTGATCACATCAGGCAAAATCGGAGGTGTCATGCTGGCGTGGCATTCAAAAATAGAAGATGTATGCATATATTTTCACTTCTCGGTGCAGTCTTCTAATCTAGCTGTCCTTCGCAGAAAATCTACATCCTGGAGCGTAACATCCGTACTTTCGACCTGTCCAGCCCGCTCCAAGCATTCCAGTTTGCAACGTTCCTGGTTAGGCTTCGTGAACATGACGAGCGCCTCAAGGAATTATTTTACAAGCAAAGGCACGAGTCCCCCGAGAATGCCAAAGAGATGAACATCAGACTTTGGACAAAGGAAGCACAGGCGAAGGAACGGAGGGATAATGCAGTCCCATTGGTATGCGTTCCAGAGGACTCCGAGTCAGTAGTTAAACTTAAAGTTCTCAATCAGAAGCAAATTACTTAACGACATTGTAATGTAAAGTAATTCACACTTCTGTAGGTATAGTATCTCACATGTACCTCCAATAACCTTTTTCTCTGAGAACATGTACAAGCTACAATAAATATCTGTGCTAATGAGAATGTCTGCTAGTGACTTGATTAATTGTCACGATTTCCTGACCAACACTGCGTACGCATGTTCCACTTGAAAAGCGGTTTTTGCAGGACCATTTATCGCCCCATGACCGACGAAAACTCACCCCCACCAACGATCGGCCGACGCCAACGGGATGATGCTCTCGTACTAGGTGCCAGGAAAAAACCGTGAGTCCCGCCCAATTCCTGCCAATACTTACGTCGATCTCATGAAGCTCCCTTATAGGTGTGTGGCAAATCCCCTGGTTCACCATGGACGTCACTTCGGACGAACCGTGCATGCGTTGTGCCGCGTTCAAGCGCTACTTACGAGTGGTATCTTGCGAATGGGCGAGCTGGCCGTGAAGAGTTCAGTGTCAAGTTTGTCGGTGCCCATCTTAATAAGACTTCGATTTTTTTGGTTGTCCCTAGAGAGCGTTAAAGAGAAGCTAAGAAGCGGTGAGATGCAGGTCTCGGGAGATCAATGGCCTGTTTTTCTCTATCATTATATTATAGATATCACTATGAGATCCCTGGAATGAGCCGCTTTGGATAAAGGCGAGTAATTACCGCGATTCAAATTTTTGCACATGCTGACTTGCACTCAGGGAAAATAAAGCCACTCGATCCGGCAATGCTCGTATCCACGGCATGACTCCTTCGATCGCTTACATCGACTCAGGTATGTGGAGTTTCCATATATATTTAGGAGCGTCATTTTATTCTCGTTCTGCTGCAGGGTCAGTCTTCCCTTGCTTCCAACCTCGGATGGCAATGAGAAACTTACCTCAGCATCCTGTTAACATCGTTAACATCACCCAAAACGAATAAATTTGTACTGAACTGAACACTTTTTGTCCATGTCACACCGGCTGGACTCCGAAAAACTGAACACTTGCACGCACAGTGGCTGAACACTTGGTCGAAATAGAACTGTAATCTGTAAATTATGATTGTAAACCGTGGGCATGTTGATGCATGCTGATTGATGTGAAACCCTCCGAGTCAAGATCTTGAGCAGCAGCAAATTTGTGAAGCGAGGATGTCGTCGCCTCCAACCAGGCTGGCAGTGCCGGCAACTTCATTCTCACAGTACTTATTGAAACTTCTCGACCGTGAGTGCGAATTCACTCACTACATACTCACATATGTGCCACAAGATCCGAGATCCTTGCGGACGGATTTTTATGCGGGACGGTGCATATATTACGAGCGTCGTGGATCTGTGAAAGTGTGGTCGCAGAACAGGACGGATAGGGGACTCGGAGACTTCATCCGGAGGTGGTGGTGTTAGCAGTGGGTAGTCAAAGATCGATCACTACTTCCCTTTACGAAGAACACCGATAATTTCAACCTTCTCACCCTGAACACCAATTCCTCCAGATCTGAGCCTGAGATTAATCGTGAGTCACTTTGACTGGGTAGAGAGAATAATGTTGCTTATTTATGGCCTGGTGTTCACGTATGTACCCATTATTTTTCACTTTCTTATCACACTTGTGTAGATGGCAACCTCGTATTCATTCGCGCTTCCTAAATCGCATGACGGCGATATCGTGGACATTCAGTTTGACAACACAGGAAACTACCTAGCTTCATGCGCTCTGGATGGTACAGTTGCTGTTTACGACCTCTCTCATCGGCGTTACATCCATCGGTTCGAAATTGATCAGACGCCCTCTTGCATGAGCTGGGCACATGCTGAGCCGCGCTTCTTTTCCATCATTGTGGGCTCCACGAACGGCAATTTGTGCCAAGTAACTTTCCAACAGAACGATGTATGCCTGCCATCTCTAGATTGAACACTAATAAAATTTCTGCTACCACAGCCCGTTGCAACCATCTACCAGGCGCTACAATCTCATACTGGTGGCACAATCAAGTCGATCTCTCAGAGAGGCCATGGCTTGATCACTGCCGCGCAAAGTGAGATCGCCATCTGGCATTACGAACAATCTGAGGGTAGGACGTCTCCTAATTGAAGTTATAACTATGCTTGACTCGGACTCCACAGGTTCATGGATCAGACTCCATACCGTTGATTTTGCCCGTCACAATGAATTTGTTGAGATAGAACAAGTGGTTTATCTCAGCAAATGGTTAGTTGGCGTAACTTTTAATAATCAGCAAATTTCGTAAGTTGAGTTAAAACCGAAAAGACCCGTAATTCAACGTTCCCGTCTTAAGCTACATTAATATAGCCAACGGCCAGACCCAAGCTATTATCCGTGCTAGCACACGCATGTGAGTTTTCAAGCTGCGAAAGCAACTTCTTTATGGTTCCCCGATCTGATTTGCGTGTGCGATAGATCGGGAGTGGCTGCCATTGGTGGCCATTTGATTCTTTCTGTTCCAAGAGGTTGCTCTTTAACTGTGATCGAACGGCAGAGCAAGGTCTCCATCCTCAGAAGTCCAATCCCGAACGCCAAGCTTTATCAATTACCCATTGTCACCGTTTTACTTGTCGAGGGTGTAAAAGGTGATACTTGCCTCTGGAACTATGAGACTGGTCAAGTACTGGCGATGATTGATGCAAGGGAAAGTCAGTTCGCTCACAGTGGTGGCGTCACGGTGACAGACACTGACTAACGACATGCTTCTTACTTTTGATTTTAAGATGGAGGTCCGATGACGCTATCGACTGTAAGTTTCTCTGCCTTCCCACATTCCGCGCTGTAGTGCTATTGATTGTTTTGCCTGTAATAAGGTCATCTGGGATGTGAAGGATGCAGGATTTTGTCTAGCTGGGGCGGTGTTAGACCCTATGCATGGGTCCCAGTCTCGAATCAGGATCCGGAAGATTGCTCGTGCAGGCAATTCCACCCCCATTTTCTCCTGCTAGGTGTCCTTAGCTCATTCATACTGCTAGGTATTACAGATGGCGGCTCCATTCCTATTGCATTGCGACATCGCCCCTTCAATCTTTTTACCATATCAAAAAATCAGCGATGTCAGTTATCGCCAGTAAACTATAATTCAATCGCTAACATTTCGGTAGCCATCATCTCGCAGCACCAGACGGTTTCCCAATCAGACCTTTCCAGCCGTAGGAAGCATAGTAGACGTAGACATAGCAAGAGCTTGATAGTTTAATCTGCAGCTGCAGGGCAAGCATTGGAAGGGGAATCGCAATGGTCCATTGATATTGAAGTGACAGGCTAAAGGATATTCTGCACATGTATAGATTACCGGATAATTACTAGATATAACTCATTTTGACAACTGATACGCAGATGTGATGGCGGTGGAGAACGAACGTGGGTATCTGTGGCTGTGGCTGTAATGAATGCTTCCGTTGAGGTGGTATACTCTGTGCACGGGGACCATGGGCCTTCTGTCGGGAGCACAGGTCCAGTGATGAACGCAAATCGGCGGATGATTTGCTGGAAGAGGAAGGCGATGCAGGTGTGAAACATTGAACCCCCGGGGCTGAGGTCGCTAACGGGGCGTGAACTCAAACGGAGTTTTCAAACTCTCCAGGGCTATCCAAATATAATGACACGATGACCAGACCCAGCGCCGCAGACTTTACCGGTCCTCGAGCAGCAGTGAGCGTAACTGTGGTCAACATCTTCTCCGTGATTGCATGGATGAAGGTCATAGCCTGTGGTTGGCCGAACGTCCATGCAATGTCCGAGAGAACCCTGGTACATCGAAGATGTCAGATTCATCGGGTGTGGGTGCGGCAGCTGGATATGTTCTTTGGGGGACTGCAGGAGTCGCTAGAGGTGCAAGGCTACGTGAATAGGAAGGCCTCAGCGAACGTTGTCGTTTGTGGCGGCCCCCTATCGGCCGTATATCACGCCAAGTTTAGCAAGAGCGAAAATCTGTATCTCCAGTTCGTTCTTCCACAGCATGTACACTTTCTATGACTTCATGTAACGTGTAACACTGTTTTCAATTCTTTGCTTCATGTAACGTGTAAAGTACGTGTCAGAATTCAGCGTCCATTGTCTGCAGCTGGCAGTCATCCGGCAACTACCCGAAGGAAACCTTGTTCCTTCAAGTGTGCTGAGACATAATGAGAGTCAACAATGTTATTCGGAACATGTAGGGGATGAAAATTGATAGGATCGATGATCTTGCATGGGCTGAGCATAATGACAATACTATAAGAAAGAAAAGCTTACCTCGCATCCCCTATTCAATGATAGGTTGTGAGCTAGATCGGCAAGGTTGATGCTTCCGTCAGGCTGACATCGGTACAGAGTCCGCGCTATGAAACTGCTGTTGTACGCTTTGGCATGGTTGAAGAGTCGGACATCAACACTACAGTCCAAAAGTTGAGATAACACGAAACTTGAAAGAAAATACAAGGTGATCACCTTCGGATAGATCTCGCATGCATCATAACAATATCATGATCTGTCTCTGCCATAGCGACGTCTTCTCCTTCAAGATTCAATGGCGGTTGTGAAGCCATATATTCAATTATCGCAGTGATATAGTCTTGCTTGATAGGGCCGCCTTTCTTGCCACTCGTACCCACAGTAAGGTGGAAGTCCGTACATAGAGCCTTCAGCACTTTGCAATTGCTTCCCCAAAGCATCGACTTATTTGGGGATCGAACACCGAAAGCTTCGGATAAAGCCTAGCAAGATTTTGAATGAAGGGCCAGAAAGGAAAGGTGTGTGCGCACATTCCACCAAAGATTTGCCTCGATCTTCGCAGATTTGGAAATTGGGTTTTCTTGCAAGTTCGCCTTACGCTTCATAAGGAGAAGGGAGAATCTGGTTCTTGAAGCTTAAAGGTCTGAACAGACAGAAATTGTGTGGAAGCCGAAGTTTGGAGCAACTTGAAGTTTGTGAAGATACCAAGTATCGGTAACCAATTTTGGCTCATTGCGAGTCATTTAGCGTCCATAACCGAAATGAATGTCATTAGGACATTTAATTGAGATACGCGGATGGTTACACAGATAATTGGGCCCGAGGAAATGGAGAACTTCGGGTCGTCGCAAACTGACTCCAATTTATTGCTTTGAAATTTAAACTTGGCTCATGGCAAGTCATTTAGCATCGACATGCCCGTATACATTATTATTATTATTATTATTATTATTAATACGTGGATCACGGTTACTATACACAGAATTGGAAATGGAGAAGGGTCGCCATGAAGCTGACAATATATCGTTATATACTCACGGCCAATTCTGGCTACCTGTGGGAACGGAATGTATTATGAATGACTCGTAGTGGGACATATACGTATACTTTTTCGTATGCGCACGGTATCCCTTGGAAACACTCTCTAGCCTAGCTGCATAACACTTATTGTGTCTTAGATATCATTGGTCCGAGCCTTGCAAGCTATTTGCTATTGACATAGAAAATGTGAGAGTTCATTCAGACCTTAGGCTCGCTCACAATCATGCACACCTTACGGACAGTCTATCCCATCCGCTTGGATCGTCTTTCCTCCCCCGTGATCACCAGGGTAGTCTTCCCTATTAGGTTCTTCAACCAGCAGGATCCACTGGCTTTTCGTGCCGATTGTGGCGGTGAGTTCGTCCTCGTGGTATGACCATTACCCAGCAGCTGACATCTCAAGTTACATGCAATCAGAATGTGATTGCAGTGTAAATACAGTTGAATTTCCCATCCGAAAGCCCAAGGGCCAAGTAGGATGTCTTAGTCGGGGAGGATATAGTTTAAAAGCTGTTCTTTGTGACTCAGGCTGGAGTCCCAGCCTCTATTTAGACCTCCAGGTACCGTGACGCTTATAATCTGCCAGCGTAAATCCTAATGAAGTCTTAAGAGGTTCATCCGGGCTCGAATTCATCATTACATGAATGAGCGATCTCTCGTACGAGGATCGCCCATCTCGAAACAACCTCCGTCAATAATTAGCAAAATTCAGCTCGAGGCAAGAACATTGACTTCTGTTTGAGTCTATTTCAAGTTCTAAAACAATCACTTTCGGTAATGCAGGCTAAAGAGCGGTTCCCAATTTTATCTAAGTATGAGGGCGATTGGCCATCTCGGGATATGATAGCGACCTTTCTCAGCAATGCCACATATCCCAAGATTTCATCATAGGTGGTCAATGACGGGCGGCCATCGTGCAAGTCCGAGGCAGCACTGTGGACCCCAGAGCGGGTGACAATCACAACGTCACTTGGTGACTTACGCCATAGTTAAGACGGGGTGGAAATGGGTGGTAATTAACTTGTAGAATGGGTGAACTTAGCTATGTATTAACAAGAACAATTTATAATTTATAACAGCCTACAACGAGTGTACTGTCAATGGCTAAGAGACAGCACCTCATCTTCGGTGAACGATGTAACTTCAATCTCATCTCTCCAACAGCATCACGGAGGGACGATGAGAGCTCGTCTTCTGACTCGAGAATCTTGGTGCTGTTCGTGTTGGAGAGACTGGTTGCTTCCATGAAATGGTGGATCGCGGTGACAGCATGTGTAAAAACGGTCGAGGACGAATGTGAGAGGAATTGTTTGGTGACATTGTCCCAGATGTTAGCATAGCCCTAAATCGTGACTTGAGTATGTGCAGTCGGTTATAAGGTGCGGAGTAGGACTCACGGTAATCATCCTCATTTCTAAGTACAAGTCCAGGTTCATGAGCATAGGAATGAGTAAAACATCGGCAATTCAATTCTGGTCGGTTATGAATAACCCGGGAAGGCCGTTATCAAAGGACACGTAACGTCGTTCGTGACGGTCTCCTCCTCTCCCTGAACATTTAATAGTCATCAGAGAATTGCACAGACAGACAGTTAGATGGAGCATACCTGCGTTATGTTGGGTGGGTCCTCTCGGACTCGACAACTCAGGTCCGTCTGGAAGCCGTCAAGGCACTTGCAGGAGTCTACGAACAGATGGACTATATTGGATCACTTGATCATTTCACGGAACGGTTCAAACCGCGCTTAACTGAGATGGCGACGGGCAACACGGAGTTGGTTGTACGGGTTGCTGTGATCCAGGTCCTCGAAACTATAGACGGGCATTCGTTGCTTGAAGATGAGGAGAGGGAGAAGCTGTGTTTTGATGAGGAACCCAAGGTGCGTGGGACGACGGTGTTGACGAAAGACTTATAAGTAGGAATAAGCCGAGTAAGGAGGATAGAGAGCGGGTCGGAGTCAGGATTGGCTATGCTGTAGTGAAGTGGGGAAAAGTTGTTACGATAGTTGGGGAATCTGATGAAGATAAAGGTGGTATGGATGAGGAGGGTAATGTTGGCGACGGAAACTCTCAGCAGAGTAGGAAGGAGGTGGCGGCGCTCATAGCGAAGGATCAAAGGGGGCGAACAGCGCTTGCTGTGGAGGCACTATAGGATGGGGTGCAGCCTGTCAGCGACTGGGATGGCCTCTTGGATGTGTTGTTGCTTGATCATTTGGCAGCTGGGGTGTATGATGACATGCAGGGTGGATCTAGAGGGCGAAGGGCAAGGGCAAGTGAATGCACAGGATTCAACTGTGGAAGAAGCATGGAGATTGGAGGAGGTCGAGGAGACTGTGTTGCTTGAAGTCCTCGAAGCGCAGAAGAGCGAAGATGGAGGTGGGGTACTTTTTAAACCATAGACCGATGGCGCGAACACATTCTGAACGAATGTTGAAATCAAGATCTCGATGGCGATGGACAAAGACGCTATAGGCAGAGTGTGGGAATTGAGACAACGAATGAAACCCCTCCGTTAACAAACTCTTTGAGAAATTCAGCCAATTTTGCCTGTCGTTCTCTCACTTCTTCAGCTTTCCCCTCGAGCACCTTGTCTCTAACTCCCGCACCTTTATTCGACGCCTTGCGTTTTCTTTTTCCCTCTCGTTGACGTCGGCTTCCTTTTCCACAGCAGCAGCTACATCACACAACGTCGTCTCCACCTCAAGAGCCACGACGGTCGCTGTATGTCTAAAACTGTGGATCTGGGATTATGACATCACGATGACCCACATCTGGAGAGTTCCCATCAGGTCGGATGTGTAAGCCGAGGTCAGCGGTGGATGCGATTAAGCGTTCGATAAATTCGGAGAGGGATTTGCGAAATTTCTTGAACACAGGAAGTTTGGATGTCAAGGGATATATCGGAGAGTTGTCCTATTTATTTCGCAGCTCATATTTGTATTCCACAGAATCCAGGACAACACGTACTTTTTTCGCGCCCTCTGTAAAATTATCGAGTGCATCAACAACGCCATCGTAATCTAATACTTCGTCGGCATCCACGGAGTCGTTGCAGCCGCAGGCGCATAAAATGTGACTCATTAACTCGGCTAGTGCAAGGCCTGGAGTATGATCGAGAGATTCCAAAAAGTCCTCTGCCGTTCACTGCAACGCCGCAGATAGATTCATGACAGCGTCTAGATACACAGGATTGCACAAAACAAATAGATCGCACTGTTGTCAGCTGGTGAACCGAGAAGTCAGGCGGAAGGAATTTAAGCAGTTTACATCACTGAGTACACGGAAGAAAGCTGACGTACCAGTTGCCTCCAGCCTAGCCCATGTCAGGCTATTGTTCCGCATACGCTTAGCGATGCTGAGCTCTGCCCAAAGTGCCATGCACTGAGCACGCATTCGCACGGTAGGCATTGTTCGTACTCAATGTTTGTTTGGCTCGCCGTATTGTCTGGCGTCGTCACCTTGCTGAGTCACTGACCCAGGCATTGAATTGTCGGTCGGAAGAAGTTAAAGGTTTGCCTAGAGTACGATACCTCCGAACATGGCCTTTTCATTGCAGTATCCGGAATGCCCTTGAGCACGAGGTGGAAAGAATACTTGGTGGCTAGCTTAGCAGCCCCCAACGTCGCGTAGTACGGAAGTCCGTTTGAGATGACGACTCCTGGTATCATCGAATGATTCCGGAGCCTACAGAAACACACATGAGCTTGATGTGTCAGTTGAGATAGCTCCGTGGTCGGAGACGGAATCGTCCTGCTTGGTATGCCGTAACACCAGTTCAACGTGTTTTGAGGATGCTCCCATGAACTTGAAACAGCTCGAGACTGTTAAGTCGTATGAAAATCTTTCAGCAGGGCTTCACAAGAGAAAGCAGCAAGGAGATCATTACCTCGAGCAGGTATCCTCCTCCTAAATGACATAATGTTGCTGGTGACCAGTGATTCGCAATACTCTCGGAAAGAATAGGGTGGTGTTTGAAATTTCGCCTTCAGGTTGCAGAGTAATCCACCAAAAATCGGCTACATAGTTCTGTAGGATTAATCAAGAGATAGGAATTGTAGGCGAGGTGTGAAAAGCAGCGAGTTGAAGGCCAAAAGAATAGTCGAAAAGTTTTTTGATTTCCGAAAATAGACCGCTGGCCACGTAATCCACTCATAACTACTAGTATTCATCCCGACTTGGGGTACATGGCTGCACTGTCACGTAGTACTTCACAACAACAAGAGGATCTGTACTTCCGATCCAAACAACTGTTTCCGGTTGGCAAGGAACCTGTCAATACCGTCTGCTTGTCGCCAGCTGGAACGTTACTTTTGAGTGGAGGTCAGGTTGGGCTTACTATATCGGTGGATTTTTTGTTTTGAATGCACCAAATTACAGGCGATGATGGTTTCTTGAAAGTATGGGAGGTCTCTTCCGGGGAGCTGAAGCAATCGATACGTCTCGAGAGCGCGGTTCTAGCCATTCGTTGGGCCAATCTCAGCGATCACCTGCTGACTTTCTTAGTTGGAGCCTCTGATGGTTCTATTACTTTGTTCTATTTTAAATTGGTAATAATTCCCTCTTTTCTGCAGTGATGCGGTTGACAGACCTGATATGTATAAAGGAATATTTCGATCTTGCTTTCAAAACATATGTGGGCGGAGCAGCGGACTACATGCACATGGATTTTTCGGGCAACAGGGTTGCTGTTGTAGCCGGAGGTGGCCTACACATCTGGGCAATAGAAATTTCGCAGGTTAATAGCGATACGAAATTCTCATTGTTCGAGATTCCTATCCCCAATTCGCAAGTCACAGTGGTCTGCAAACCACCGAACAACATGCGGCTGAGAACCGTCCATTTTCTCCCTCAAACGGACTCGGTAATTGTATCATTTGTTGAGGCTGATGTCGGCAGTGCTTCCAGTCAACTGTAATATTTCCCTTATTGAAAATGCCGCATTTACATTGACATGCTACCTACAGTGCTATTTTCAGGATACAACCTTGGCAACTGACCAAGGCTGTCGATATTAACCGTAGGATGTGAGCATTATGTCTGCATTATGTCTGCATCATTGTCTGCATCATCTAACGACGAGTATAACAGCGGTTTATCTGTTTTGAGTGATGATTGGAGTACATATGCCTTTACAAATCTTCTCGATGGCATAGAGTTGTATTCGGCGACTACTCTTGCCCATCAGGATTCGATCGCACAACCAGTGGATCCTTCCAACAATTTGGCTCTGGGCCTTGTTATTGTCCCTAATGCATATGTTATCGTAGGTGGCAATCGCGGGACCATCTCGATCTACAATTGGGGCACAGGTGGACTAGTGGCTCGTCTACATACGTCAACGTCTACAGGTACACCTTCATATTTTTGACATTTGCCCACTCACGTTGACATCTTGTGTGAAGCAACAATTCAAGCTGTGACGGTAAGCCATTTATATCAACATAAATATCTGAGCATTTGAACATAATGGTGTAGGCATGTGCTGGGCAGCTCATTGTTGGGGGTTTGACTGATGGTAACATATATATTTGGGAGTGGGAAAAAGTGTGTGCTTTAGTTGTGTTTCTCTGATCCCTCAACATACTATGTGCAGGTGAAGCCCCAGGTCCAAAGAGTCTTATCATCACAGGTCTACATGATTGCTGCACTACTTCTTTCATTATCTTTTGCCCTGATGTACAAACCTTTGAGTTGGGGGGTATTTCTGAGGTAACCATTGTGGTGCTAGTATTCCCAAGAATTTTATGGGCTAAAATCAAGGGGGTGTCGGGACAGGAAAAAGTGATATACACTCATAATTTTTTTCAGCCCCTCCCCCCCTCCTCCTTCTATCAAAGGAAATTTTGGTCACGTGAGCTCCCAAACGAGGAGAAAATCTGAGAAAATCACATCATAGACAATCATTAGAGGCTAGAGCATTATTACACCATATATTTATTTTTAGCATCAAGGAGCTTTTTCCCATATCCAGCTTTGCAGGCTTTCAAATTATGATGTGTTGCCAAGTTCTTTTCACCCACCGTCCCCACATGCATGTCTGTACCACAATCTGGACATAGCAATGTGCTCTGCGAATTAAATTCAGCTGTCTCCATTTCGTCAGTTCCATGCTTTGTCTGAACATTCAAATATTACCTCTTTTTCTTTGGCATTTCGTACCTCAAAGCTCAGCACTCAGTGGTGATTTGGGAAAATTTTTGGTTTGTATTACTAGTATTACTACTTGTTTACTACAACAAAGCTTTGCGCCAATGGATCAGGCAGTAGCTTTGCCAAACTGGACACCTCCCAGCCATTTTGGGTTAATTCTGGCTGGAAAAAGCCTATGTCAAACTTTATTTTTCAGCTGGCCAGCAGACCCCCCCCTGTTGGAATATGATGATGAACAATCCTACTAGTTGTAGATACAACAGATGTTACAGATCAGTAGTCAGTAGTTAGCCCAAGTTGAGTTTCCGCTTATAGTAGTTCGGGTTTTTCCAAGACCAGGCCTATATAAGGCAGGTGAGACGAGTTCAGTGTCTTCATCTATGACAGTGAAGCTCGTCTCCAGACAGTGAA
>Ga0210383_10001406_pt1 | contig 21942 bp, 21 predicted proteins | sample IncBWC14OmetaG_FD_160072 | JGI IMG/M metagenome (GOLD analysis project Ga0210383, IMG submission 160072) | Forest soil microbial communities from Barre Woods Harvard Forest LTER site, Petersham, Massachusetts, United States - Inc-BW-C-14-O ... | reverse complement strand
CGTTGCTATCTGCGTATGCGTGCGTGTAGGTGGCGGTCTTGGCCACCTCGGACAACGGAACCATGGCGCTGAAACGGTCGGTGGAAGCGCCGACGGCGGCCGCTTGCGGGTCGGTGTAGACGACCCGTGGCACGGCCTCATAGTTTGCCTCTCGCGGATTGCCGAAGATGTTGGCTGCGACCACCTCGCCTTGGTACTTGCCGACGTGGGTGAGTGGCCAGATGCCGTTGACGTCGCCGATCGCCCAAAGCTGGTCGGCCGCACGCAGGTGCGCGTCGACGTGAATTCCATGCGGATCCGCCTCGACGCCAACTGTCTCGAGGCCGAGCCCGAGCACCCGCGGACGCCGACCGGTGGCGACGAGCACGCGGTCACCTCGCAGCTCGCGCCCGTCATCGAGCGCGAGCACGTAGTCCTCGCCCTCTTGCCGTGCGGCGGTTACGCTGGCTGACAGGACTAGCTCGATGCCCTCGCGGCGCAGCAGCTCGCCGAGCGCCTCGCCGAGGGCAGCTGGTTCCCGCGCGAGCAGACGGTCGGACATCTCGATGATCGCCACATCGCCGCCGAGTCGTCGAACGGCCTGCGCCATCTCCACCCCGACGGGCCCGCCACCGAGGATCAGCAGGCGGCGCGGGATGGCCTTCATGGACGTCACCTCGCGGTTGGTCCAAATGCCGTCGAGCTCGCGCAAGCCGGATACGGGCGGCACGAAGGGATCGGCGCCGTTGGCGAGCACAACGTGGTCGGCGGTGTGCCGCACGCCGTCGACCTCGACAACCCCTGGGCCGGCGAGCCGCCCGCTGCCACGCAGGAGCTCGATGCGACGATCGGCAAGCCAGCGTTCCTGTCCGGTATCGGAGTAATCGGAGACCATGAAGTCACGCCAGGCGAGTGCCGCCTCGACGTCGACCTCGGCGGTCGCCGCGGCCTCGCGCGCACCGTGCACGGCCTCGCCCGGCCGCAGCAGCGCCTTCGAGGGGATGCACGCCCAGTAGGAGCACTCACCGCCCACGAGCTCGCGCTCCACTATGGCCACGCGCAGGCCCCCCTTCGCGAGCGCCCCCGCACAGTGCTCGCCGGGCGAGCCGCCGCCGAGCACGATCACGTCATAGTCGCTACTCATCAGCGACCGGGCAGCCGCGTGGTGATCTCCTGGAGCAGCCAGCCGTTCCCGTCGGGGTCGCTGAAGGTGGCAAACGAGCCGTAGGTACTGTGGTCGGGTGCAGGCCCGGGCACACGGCCAGAGTCGTGGAAGCGATCGCCGAGCGCGCCCTCGTTGAACACTTCGCTGACTTGAACACCGCGGGCAACCAGTTCGTCACGTGCAGCCTCGATGTCGGCGACGATCAGGTACAGGCTGTCGGCCGAGCCGGGCGCGGCCGAGGTCATGTTGGTGCCGAACTGGATCGAGCATCCGGAGCCTGGGGGCGTGAGCTGGACGATGCGGAACTCATCACCGCGTGCGACGTCGGCATCGAGCCTCCAGCCGATGCCGCTGTAGAAGTCCTTGGCACGGTCGACGTCTGAGACCGCCAAGACGATTGCCTCGAGCTTGAATTCCCCGGCCTTTACGGGCGCGGTGCTCGCCGCGCTTTCACTGCCCGCCTCGACATTGCTCATCTCGCCTCCATCGGTTGGCGACACCAGAGCGCGGCGCCGCGTGTCAGATCCTCGCCTGCGGCCCGGGCCTGTGACTAACTCCCCTCGAGCGAAGCTTCGACGGTGACAGCAATGCCGTCGGTGCGCATGCCCAACCTCTGGATGCACTGGGTCATCGCCACTTGAGCGATCACCTGCAGATGTGTCTCCTCGAGGTCCGCTACGCGTGCGGAGATCCGGCACGTGATTCCACTGAGCCCCGCGTCTGTGCCGTCGTCGGCCTCACCTAAGAGTGTAAGGGTCACGTAACTGACGAGCTCGCGCGCCTGGGTGTCCTCCTTGACAAGCTGCTGGGCAACAAACCAGGTAAAGACGCTGCCGATGGCGCCGGCGAGCAGCTCGCCTGGCAATGTCGCTAGCGGACCAGTCTCCTCGGGATCGACGTTGAGCGACAACAGCGGTGCCATCGAGTGACTGCCCACAACCAGTCGCGGTGCGCTATCGGGAGGATTGCCCAACCATCTGATCGTGGCCTCTCGTTTCAGCGCGGGCATCGACCGTCCTCAGCGCTCGGGCGCGATCAGAACAGGGCGCCCGGCGTGGACGAGCACCACATGTGAGACGCTGCCGAGCAGCGCCGAGGTGACCGCGCCGAGGCCGCGCCGACCGCACACGATCAGCCGCGCGTCGAGCTCGTCGGCGATTTCGATGATTCTGCGCCCGGCGCCTTCGGTGGTCTCCTCCACGCGAGCGCTGGCGTCATAGCCGTGTTGACGCGCGCGCTTCACGCCCTCCTCGGCAGCATCACCCGCGAGCTGCGCTTGCTCGGAGTCGACTTTGGCCTCGTCGCTGAGGTAGCCGCCACCGAAGCCCCCGGCCATCGCCAGCATCACCGCCGCGGGCTGCCAGATCGTCAGCACGACCGCAGGCGCCGGATGGGCAACGAGCTCCACCGCCGCGGCCATCGCCGCACGCGACCCCTCTGACCCATCGTAGCAAAACAGCACCGGTCCAGGCATGGAATCTCCTCAGAAGCAGTTGGTGTTAGACGAGCATAGACTCACCATCCTATGCGCGCAGGCTCTCGTCCCCGGACACGTGATTTGTGCCCCCAAACGATGCGGTTGGCCTGAAAGGCGATTGTGTGAGGTCAGTGACGGACGATGCCCTTTGTGTGTGACCGCGGCGCGGTGTACTGTCGCTGGATGGAGCCGGGCTATCGCGTAACACACCTCGATGAGATCGAGACGATCCACTTCCCGGATGAGCCGATCCCGGCCTGGAAGCCGCTGCGGCGTGAGCTTGGGATCACGGCCTTTGGGACGAACGCATACGTCGCCGAGCAGTCCGGCGAGCTTGTGATCGAGCGACATGACGAGCTAGCCGAGGACGACGACGCCGGTGGCTCTGAGGAGATCTATGTTTTGGTCCGTGGTGCGGCGCGCTTCACCGTGGACGGCACCTCCGTCGATGTCCCGCGGGGTGCATGAGTGACGGTGATCAGCGCGCACGCGACGAGCCGCCTCAGCGGCGACGTGCTCCTTGCCCGATAGTCGGACTGAGTAGTCTGCTCACGAGCATGACCGCGGACCGAGCGTCCCCAAGGCTCCAAGCCGACCGGGCGGACGCGTCGCAAGCCCGGCCTCGCGGAGAGTGGGTGTGATTCTGAGCCCAGTCTAATCGGGCGCATTTCTGAGCGCCGTTGGGTGCTAGCAGTGGCGGTCTCGTTCTGTTACATCTTGCCGGTCGAGCTGCACGCGCGCCACGGCCATGTCGGCGCTGCCGTTTTCGCGTGGTTGATCTCCGGCGCGATTATCCGACTCGTGATCTTCATTGTCGACCGCGCTCCGAAAGGTATGACACGACACCCGCCTCCGACGCGTCAAGCCCGAACCTGGACGGTGCGCTATGCAGTGCTCGCGTTCCTAGCTGTGATTGCCATGTCGCTGGGCGTGGGGGCGGTTAAGTATCTCCTGGGCTGGGGGTAGCCGGAAGCCACCGTTGGGGTCGTCTTTGGGCTCGGCCACACCCAATACCCGCTGCTTGAGAGGCCACTGCAGGCCGCCTTCGGCATCATCGCTTGTCTTCTATACGAGCGCAGCGTACCGTTGGTGTTTCTCGTCGGATGAGTCGTGGTCTTGTACGGCGGAACAATGGCTACCCGTGTCACACGGTCGTTGGCAACGAGTACATAGCGTCAAAGCAACGCTCAGCGAAGCCGGCGGGCCTCCTCACTGTGAACGAATAATGGCAGAGGCGGTCGCCGTCGCGACGACGGCACCGTCCGCGCTGCGCAGCTCGCCCGCCAAGAACGCGACCTCCCGTCCTCGCCGCACCACCCGTCCCATGCCATGAAGCTCGCCCAGCATGGCTGGTCTAAGAAACTGAACCTGCAGATCGATAGTAGGCGCCCACTGGCCGGCACCAAGAGTTGCGACAAGAGCTGGACCGAGGGTGTCGTCAAGCATCGCGGCTAGGAAGCCGCCTTGGACATCGCCCGCAGGGTTAAGGAATTGCTCGGTAGCCGTGAACGACACCTCGATCGTTTCGGCATCCGGATCGACGCTTACCAACTTCCACCCGAGGAGCACTGCGGCCGGCGGGGGGTCGCGCCGTCCTTCCAGCACATCCCAAAATGGTCCCTCACGGGCAGCTCTCGATCCGCGCTGATCGCTCGTCGTCACGCTGTGATCGTATTGACAGCCAGCGTCAATGCCCCCCGGACCGGCTCAGGGGACTCTGAACTCACCCATCGCGGCCCACACGGATTTCTGAACGTCCAGGCCGCACTGCCGTGTCACGCCGTGCGACCTCAGCGCGCACAATCGGCGCGACCTCTGTAGCGAACAGCTCGATCGAGCGCAGCACGTCGCGGTGGGCAACAGCGCCGACGCTCATCTGCGCGATGTAGCGGTCGTGCGCGAACAGCTCGTGCTCGTAGAGGATCTTCTGAGCAACCTGCTCGGGCGAGCCGACGGCGAGTGCTCCGTCGGGCGCGCGCAGTGCCTCGTACTCGCGTCGGCCGGATGGCGGCCAGCCGCGCTCACGGCCGATGCGGTTCATCATTTGAAGATATGAGGAGGAGAACGCGCTGTCAGCGTGGGCTGTGTTCTCGGCGACGAATGCGTGTGTGTTGATTGCTAGGCGGGTTTGGGCTGGGTCGTGGCTTGCGTCTGTGGCTGCCTGACGGTAGAGCTCGACGAGCGGGGCAAAACGGGCGGGCTGGCCGCCGATGATGGCGATGGTGAGCGGTAGCCCTAGCGTGCCGGCACGAATGACTGACTGGGGTGAGCCACCGACGGCGACCCAGACGGGGAGCGGCTGCTGCACGGGCCTGGGCCAGACGCCGGCGTCGACGAGCGCAGAGCGGTGTCGCCCGGACCATGTGACGTGCGTGCGATCGCGGATGGCGAGCAACAACTCGAGCTTCTCGGTGTATAGCTGGTCGTAGTCGTCGAGGTCGTAGCCGAACAGGGGAAAGGACTCGGTGAACGATCCGCGGCCGGCCATGATCTCGGCGCGCCCGCCGGAGAGCAGGTCGACCTCGGCGAAGTCCTGGAACACGCGCACGGGGTCGTCTGAGCTGAGCACGGTGACGGCGCTGGAAAGGCGTATGCGCTGGGTCTTGACGGCGGCCGCCCCGAGCACGACGGCGGGTGATGAGATGAGGAAGTCAGGACGGTGGTGCTCGCCGATGGCGAACACGTCGAGCCCGAGCTGGTCGGCGAGCTCGACCTCCTCCATCAGGTCGCGCATGCGCTGCTCGGGGGTGATGCCGCTGCTCAGATCGGCGAATGTGGCGAGCCCCAGTTCCATGCGTCAAGCATAGCCGCTAGTAGTTGTGTGCGCAATCATCTTCGTCTGCCCTGGCGCTATCGGGACCGGCGCCTACGACCACAGCCCACACAACGGCACAGCTGTGAGGCGATCACCGAAGCTGAGGCTTCGCTTGCCGGTGTAGAGGACGACCCCGGCCTTGAACCGGCCGCCAAGCTTGTTGCGCAGGTAACGCAATCCGGCGAAATCCTTTGCTGTAACGGTTGCTGCTGTCTTGACCTCGACCCCGGCCACCTCTCCGCTGCCGAGCTCGAGTACGATGTCCACCTCGCGCTGCTGCTTGTCACGGTAGTGAAACATCGATGCTGCACTCTCCGCCCAGTCGCATTGGCGCGCGAGCTCCATCGCAGCAAACGTCTCGAAGATTGGGCCGGCGAGAGTAGGGCTTGCGACGATCCCCGCAGCGTCGATGTTCAGCAGGTGCGTGAGCAGCCCTGTGTCGATCATGTGAATCTTTGGCGTCTTCACCTGACGGCTTCCGAGGTTCACGTGCCACGGCTGTAGCCGCCACACGAGAAACAGCTCTTCCAGGATGTGCGCCTGCGACGCCACTGTCTTGTGATCGACGCCCAACTCAGCGGCGATGCTGCGCACGCTCAGCAGACCCGCAGAGCGTGCCGCGAGGATCCGCAGCAGGCGCTCAACGGTTGCGGACTCTCGTACTTTGGCGATATCGGGGAGGTCGCGACCAAGGAGCGTCGAGATGTAGCTAGTGAAGAATCGAGCACGTCCGCGAGCACTTCTTTCCTGGGCCTCGGGGAAGCCGCCGGCAACGAGCTCGAGGGCATATGCGCCTCGCCCCACCTCGGCACCATCAACGTGCGGAGCCTCACCGGCGAGGAGACCGTCGACGAAGCTCTCGCGTCGTCCGTTCAACTCTCCCTGCGAGAAGGGCCACATCCATACGTAGTCCACACGTCCGGGCAGCGCATCGGCAATGCTTGGCAGGGCTAGGATGTTCGCCGAGCCGGCGAGCAGGAACTGTCCGCGCTCGTTGTTGGTGTCAAGGCGCTCCTTGATCGCCAGCATAAGATCGGGCGCCCGCTGGACCTCGTCGATAACCACCGGGCCGGATACTCCTGCGATGAACCCAGTTGGGTCCTCCAACGCCGAACGACGCGTGGGATCGTTATCGAGCGTCAGATACTCGGCGGGATGCTCGCGCTCGGCGATCGCGCGCGCCAGGGTGCTCTTGCCTGACTGCCGTGCGCCCAAAAGACAAACCGCCCTTGCTTCACCCAACGCCTCGACAACAGTTGACCTGATGTTCCGCTCGACCAACGCCCGCTGCATGCAGACAGAATACCGCAATTACCGGACAATTGGGGAGTTCATAGCCGGACAATTGGGGAGTTCATGGCTGGACAATTGGGGAGTTCATGGCCGGACAATTGGGGAATGAACGCGGGCCGAATGGGGAGTTGAGCGCCGGGCGATGGCCCTCTAACTCCTCCTGGCGAGGAACAGCGTGAGATCAGACCAGTCACGCTGCCGTGGGCGCGCGACCAGCTCACGAGCGACGATGTCGAGCGTCGCCTGGAACTCCCCATGGTCGACACTCACCACGATTGCGCAGCCCGCGTGAGCACGTCCGGCCTCCGCCCAGCGGCGCACGATCAACGGAAAATCCTTGACGTCGAACGTGATGAAGATCCGTTCTTCGCTCGCTGCCATCGACAACAATGCCTCGTCGGTGGAGCCATCGAGCTCGCGCTCCTCGTCTGCCGCTCGCACGTCGTGACCTTGCTCGCGCAGTGGCGCGGCAATACGCCGACCCGATATGTGCGCATCAAGGAACAGCTTCACGGAGTTGCCGGTGCTCTACTCAGTCCTCGACACGACTTACGGCTATGAACGGGAACTCCTCTTCGAGCTGCTCGATCGGCCGGCGGTTTTCGGCTATGGCCGCGTCTATCTCCTTGGGGAACAGCTCGTAGTAGTCGAGCGCCAGTTGGATCTGACGCTCACTGGCGGAACCACCATCGGCCATCCTCTCTACCGAGCCGATATCGCGGTGAGCATCGACAATCTGCCACACGTCCAGTGCGGTCCCGATTACCCACGCGCGCCGCTCCCAGTCCACTCCACGAAACGCGATTCCCGGGAACAGCCGCATCCGCAATGCCTCGTCGGCAAGCGCCTCGACGATTGCCCCCTTGCTACGACCCGTGCGCTTTGCCTCTAGATCGACAAGCCTCTCCATCTGCGTGGACAACCGCATGCTGAACGGAGCCGACTTTGTAGCCATGAGTTCAAGCGTAGCACGAGAATTACTCTGTAATACACTCGTGTAGTTGATCGCTGTGCTGCACTATGACGCGGACTTCGACCGGATCGTCGAGCTGACAGGCCAGCGCGTACAGTGGATAGTCCCGCGCGCGAGCGTGTCGTAGTCAGCTCTGCGTAGCCAGCCGCTCGTGCACGGAGCGCACGGCACTGGACCCCTCGCCGACGGCCGCGGCGACCCGCTTCATCGAGCCGTGACGGACGTCGCCGGCAGCAAACACACCAGGGACTGAGGTCTCGAACGGCAGGGGAATCGATGCGGTGACATCCGCATCGGGCGACCCCGCGAGCTGGCGGTCGGTGAGGACGAAGCCGTCGGGGTCCAGACGCACGCCTCCGTCCAGCCAAGCGGTCTCGGGCCGGGCGCCGATGAAGCAGAACAAGCCGGAGCAGGGAACGGCTTTGTGCTCGCCGGTATCGAGCTGCCCGAGCGTGACCTGTTCGAGCCGCTCGCCACCTGCCAGACCCTTGACTTCCACGCGTGTGCGCAACTCAATGTTGGGGTCGGCTTCAATGCGCTCGATCAGGTACTGAGACATCGTCTGCGTGAGATCCTCGCGGCGGACGGCAAGCGTCACGCCACACTTGCCCTGGCTGAGGTAGATGGCGGCCTGGCCGGCGGAGTTGCCGCCACCGATCACGAGCACGGGTGAGCCGCCGCACACGCGCGCCTCGAGATCGGTTGCGGCGTAGTACACGCCGGCCCCCTCGAAGCGCTCGAGATCGTCGACGGGCAGGCGCTGGTAACGAGCACCGGAGGCGACGATCACCGCCCGCGTGGGGATCTCGCTGCCGTCGCGCAACACCACTACGTGGAAGCTCCCCTCCGCGCGCAGGCCGACGACCTCGCACGGCGAGTTCAGCCGCGCCCCAAGTCGCATCGCCTGCACGGCGGCGCGGCCGGTGAGATCTCCGCCGGAGATGCCGTTGGGGAACCCCGCGTAGTTCTCGATCCGCGAGCTCGACCCGGCCTGACCACCGACGGTGACGGAGTCGAGGCAGACGGTGCTGAGGCCCTCGGAGGCCCCGTACACGGCGGCGGCGAGTCCGGCGGGGCCGCTGCCGACGACGATCAGGTCGAAGATGAAGCCGGGCACCGGCTGAAACGTGAGGCCGAGCTGTTCTGCGAACGTCGCGGGCGTGGCGTGGCGGAGCATGCCGTTGGGGGTGATCGCCACGGGGGTGTCCTGTGAGCTGAGGCCCATGCTGGACAGCAGCGTGTCGACGTCGTCGGCCTGCTCGAGGTCGATCCACGTGTGTGCGATCCGCGAGTGCTCGGCAAACGAGCGCAGACTCATCGCCTCGGGCGAGTAGCGCGAGCCGATGATCTTGATCGCCTGAGCACCTTGCCCGGAGCGCAGGATCTCGCGCCGCGCGACGAGCGCGCTGAAGATCGTTTCAGCGAGCGCCGGGCGCAGGCTCATCAGCCGCCGGAACTCGTCCTGCTCGATCACCAGCACCCGCCCGGCCTTGGACACGCGCCCGGTGAGGAAGCGCCGCTGGCCGGTCAGCAGCGTGAGCTCGCCGATGAAGCCGCCGGGAGCGAACGTCGCTACGACTGCGTCCTCGCCGCCGCTCTCGCGCAGCACTTCCGCTTCGCCGTCGAGCACCACGAACAGGTCATACGAGGCCTCGCCTGCCGCGAACAGCAGGTCTCCCGCCTCGGTCTTGCGCTCGCTGCCGAACGTCGCCATGTCGGCGATCTCAGCGGCGCTCAGCTCGGGCCATGCAGCGTTGTCATGCGCTGGTGTCATTCGAGATCGAAGGCCGCCTCGATTGCAGTCCGTAGCGCTGCCTCCTGGCGCTCGAGCAGCACACCGACCTGCGCCCCGAGGGCATCTGTGGGAATCGTGGTGACGTTGTCGCAGTTCACAACCGAGTCTCCTTCCAGACCGTTGGCATCATCCACGTGTACCTCTGTTGATAGACCACGAACGGTCATGGTGATTGGCGCCACGGTCACGGTAGCGAGGTGTGGGCGTACGAGCTCGCGGGTCAAAACCAACACCGGGCGAGCCTTGTCGAGATGCGCGATGTGAATGGGGCGCATCAGTCGAGCGCGGAGGCCAGGCTGCGCGCGTGCTCGGCCAGCCCGTCGAGCTCGTGATCACGCCCTATACGAGCAAGGATCTCAGCATCGCGAGCGGCGAGGGCCCGCCGGCGCTCGCGTTCAAGTGCGCGTGTGACAACCGATGCCCGACTACGCCCAGCACCTGAGTCCACGGTCTCATCCAGGAACTCCACAAGCTCATCCGGTAGCCGGATGGCGATCTGCTTGCTCATCCCACGATGCTACCAACATGGGATGCGAGCCCGCACTTCAGCCCGCGACTACCAAGCCAACCGGTACCTGCGCGTCACCGGCTCGCGCTCGAGCAGACCGACGGCGGTGAGCGTGGAGATGCAGCAGTGGACGGTGCTGAGGTGCAGGTCGAGCATCGCAGCGACCTCTGTGTTGCCTTGGAGAGCTCGAGCACCATACGATCGTCTGCTGCGACACGGGCCCGCGAGCTATCCATCGCTGGCCTCAAACCACCAGCAGCGGTCGTACGCCGGCGATCTTGTCGAACTCAATGCCGCGGGGAGTCAGGTACCAGGCGTTCGGGGCGCCGCGCCGCTGGCCCTCACCCTGGTTCTCGATGAGTGCCAGCCGCTCGAGCCGGCTCAGGAGCTTTGAGATCTGCCCCTGATCGACAACTCCACATGCGCGCGCGACATCGCGATTGCTGGCCCCCGGCTGCTCGGCGATCGCTACGAGCGCCCGCATGGTGCGATATGTGAGGCGCATGTCCAGACCGTCCAGCAGATCGCCTCGCGCTGCCCGTGGCTGCTCTCTCGGGACTTCGGCAGCTGGCACCGATCTGGCCAACTCGCGGTTGGCAGCGCGCGGTCCCAGGTAGGGCAGCACGATCATGCTCATCAGCGGTCCCAGCAGGCTCGCGAGTGACTCATCGCTGGCCTCGCGCACCCGCTTGTGTAGCACGGCGAGGACACCCCCGACAATCCCTTCGGCTGTCATCGCTGGCGGCTGGCGGCTGGCGTCGACGGTGCGCGCACGGTCGACGACCAGTGCGAGCTCGGCCAGTACCTCGGCGCGACGCTGCATGACTTTCTCCCCTGCGGCGAACACCTCGACGAGCAACAGCTCGGCGAGCTCCGGCTTCTGATCCATCGTTGCGAGCAACGCGGCCAGCGCTGAACGGACCGCGTCGCACCAGGTGGACTCGCGCGCGTAGGCATCGAGCGCCAGGGCCCTACCCTCGGCGAGGGCCCCCTCGAACGCGGCGACCATGCAGTCGTCACGGTCGTCGAACAGCCCGTAGAAGGTCTTGCGCGAGACCCTTGCGCGACGGATCACGTCCGCGACGGTGACCTGCGCGTAGCCGAGTTCGCAGGCGGCATCGACCATTGCCGAGAGCAAACGCGCGCGCTGCATCTCTGCAAGCTGACCGCGCGGCATGCCGGCCAGGACCGACTGGCGCCACTGTGCCGAAGCTGCCATTGAGCGGGTCTCGCTAGCGACACTCATGCGCGTGCTTGCACCCGGCGGGCTAGCAAGTCGGGCGCCGCGCCGTCTTGAAAGGCCACGCGAAGTCGGCGCGCACGCGCAGACCGGAGCGCACGGATCGATTTCCGCGCACGCCACGCCCGGCGCCGGGACACCGCCGAAACGCCTGGGGCGCCGTCCAGGTGAGATAGCTGTCGGGGGTCTCGTCCGCGAACGCCCACGACAGGATCTCCTCCGGTGAGCTGCTCAGAGGGTCGGCGTGACGGCTGGGCTCGTGGGTCGCACGGACCAACAGCTCGTCGCGGGCGGTGTATGGGTGGTGGCTGATCTGGGGCATGTGACGTGGTGTCGGACCTTGCAGTGACGACAGCCTTCAGGGACGTGTTCGCGCCTCTGCCAGGCGACCGGCATGATGCCGGTCTCGACCCATATATAAACGTTATCGCGCAGAATAGTATGCCACCACTTGACAGCTAGATACAAGTCTAATTTCTAGCCTTTTCCGCGACGTAGGGCAATTCTTGGTGGCCCGATAAACGTTCACGTAACGATCGGAACGATTCGCACGGTGACGCTCGTGCGGATTCCGCGCTGATCTCCTGAGCGGGCTTCTACTTCTTCGGGCAGGGCGCCCTAAACGGCACTGTCACGGTCTCCGGCGCGGCGATGTTCCCAGCTTCGGCGAACAGGAATTCCGCCTTGACCCGGAAGCCTCCGGACGGGCAGGTCTTTGGCACGGTGCCGTAGTAGACAGGCTTGCCGTGCTTGCGGTACGCGGAGCCGAGGGTGATTTCGATCTTTTCGACGGACGCGTACGGGGCGCCGGGGACGGTAGCCACCAAGGGAATCTGGCCGATGAACTCCGGGCCGAAGCCGCCGCTGCCGTTGGGGTGCACGAGCGTGGCGGTCGTTGGGATTTCCAGCGAGACGGGCGTGCGCCCTCGCGCGAAGAACTCGAAGCCTCCACCGGGCGCGAAGAACGAGAGCAGTTCGACAGTCTCGTGCACACGTTCTTCACCGAACGAGACGACGCCGTAGGCTTTTCCGATCGGCCCGGCGGCGGAGCCCTTGGGGCATCTTTCCGGCTCCGCTTCTTCGATGATCGTTTTCGCGGGGCAGGTGACGAAGCCTTGCGGGTGTAGCTTGACGCCCGTCGGGAGATAGACGTTTATACCGATCAGCGGTGGCGGGAAGCCACCGTATTCAACCCCTGAGATCGCTACTTCGGCGTGCACGGCTGCACCCGCGCCGAAGTAGTTGCCGGTATGCGGGAAGCCGGGTATCGGGACGGCCTCCCCCCTGATCGTGACCGTGGGCGCCGCGACCGCAGCGCCCGGCATCGCCAGCCCAATCAGGCCGAGCAGCATGCCAACGACCACCAGCTGGCCGCCCATTCCAGATCTAATAAACGCCATAGATGCAACCTAACGGATGCGGTGATTCGTTGTCAAATGCGGTTATTCCTCATCAGCTGTTTGCTTTATAAACGATTACTAGCGCGTAGTACCGAGATTCCCGCGGCGAGGGCAACCGGCCTTGCCGACGAGCGGCTGGAAGCGACCGCGATCGACGCGAAAATGACCGCGGGCGCCGCCAGGTAAAATTATGCGCGAGCGACGTTTATTGGAGCCGAATTCACTAGACTCGGTGGCCCCATGCCCGCACAGACACAATCGAACGGGCCGATAGAGCCGACCACACAGAAGTCGCGCAAGGCGACACAGCGAGAACGGCTGGTGGCGAGCATGATCGCGGCCGGCAACGACGTTGGCTACGCCCGCGCGAACGTATCGACTGTGATCGAGCAGGCGGGAGTGTCGCGGCCGACGTTCTACGACTACTTCCGCGACCGTGACGACTGCTTCCTTGGGGCGCTAGACGATGTTTATCAGCGGCTGCTGGCGCACGTCAGCGAGCGCGTCGATAAGGCGCCGGCGGACCGCGCTCTGCACTGCGCGGTTGAAGCGTTGATCGATTTCGCCGCGGGCGAACCTGACGCAGCGCGGTTCCTGACGAGCGAGGCGATGACGGCGGGGCCGCGAACACTGGACACGCGCGACAGCGGCCTCGAGGAGATCGGGCTGCTGGTCGAGCGCCGTCACGCAAGCGTGGCGGCATCGACTCCGCTCCCGGATGTGTCACCGCGCATGTTGATGGGGGGCGTGTACCGGTTGATCGGCGCGCGTCTGCGTCGCGGCGAGCCGGGGCTGACGCGCCTGCGCGAGGACCTGCTGGTGTGGGTTGATAGCTACAAGCGGCCGGCGTGCGAGCAGCGGTGGAGTTCGCTGGCGGGAGGGCCGGCCTATGAGCGCTCCCCGTTCGTGCCGAGCATGCCGCTGAAACCACCGGACGTGCTCGGTCCGGGACGGCCGCGCATACCGGCAGCGGAGGTGGCTGAGAATCAGCGCTTGCGGATCTTCTTCGCGACGGCGACGCTGGCCGCGGAGAAGAGCTACGCGGCGAGCACAGTCGCGGACATCCTGAAATTCGCGGGCGTTGACGGCCGCACGTTCTACGCGCAGTTCGCGGGCAAGCAGGAGGCGTTCATGGCTGTGCACGAGTTTGGCGTGCAGCAGGTGCTGTGGGTTACCGGACAGGCGTTCTTCTCGGGGAGCTCTTGGCCGGAGCGTGTATGGGAGGCGGTGCGCGCTTTGACGCAGTTCCTGGAGATCAACCCGCTGATCGCCCAGGTGGGCTTTATCGAGGCGTACGCGGCCGGCCCAGCGGCGGTGCAGCGCATCGAGGACAGTCATCTCGCGTTCACAATGTTCCTGCAGGAGGGCTATCAGCATGTGCCGCAGAGCGGACTTTCGCGCCTAGCACTGGAGGCGATCGTGATGACGATCTTCGAGATCGTCTATTGCGGGGTCAGGGCGCGCGGCGCGGCGGACGCAACATCGCTGCTGGCTCCGATGAGCCTTTTGTGCCTGGCGCCGTTCCTGGGCGCTCGGGAGGCGGCTCAGTTCATGGACTCAAGGTCCGCCGAACACGCGTAAGCCCGCTACCGTTTGGGGGGTGGACACTTCCAAACACACACTGCGCTCATTGCCCGAGGGCGATGAGAGCGGGCAGAGCGCGGCGACGGGCGAGAGCCTAGAGGCAGCTTTGACGGATGCGCACAGGCATCTGCACGACCAGGTCGTACGCGCGATTCTGGACGCGGCGCCCGAGCTGGCGCTGGCTACTGCGATCGACACGCTGGTGAGGTTCGCGGCGGCACGGCCGCACACAGCCCAGCTGCTGGTGGGCGAGGCGATGGGTGGCGGTTCTACGTCTCGGCAACTGCGGGCGGATGGGGTCGCTGAGATCGCGGGGATGATCGAGCGCGCGTACCGGTTCGCGCCTGCGCAGACGACCGCACCGGACGTACCTACGGTGAGCGTGATCGGCGGTGTCTACCGTCTGCTGGACTCGATGCTGCACGGCGAGGAGCCACTGAAGGTGCAGCTCGGCGAGGAGCTGGCAAAGTGGCTGGCGAGCTACACGCGCCCGTTAGCACAGCACCGCTGGCGCGCACTGCGTCCGCTCTCCCCCGCTCTCGTGCTGGCGAGCAGTCTGTCTGCGGACGGGCGATCGGCACCTGCGGTAGGCCCTGCCGATTCGCAGAACGCAACCGCGGATGAGCTGGCGGCGAGCGAGCGCCATCGTGTTCTGCTGGCGGCGGCAGAGGTAACGGCGCGAGGCTACGAAGCAGCGAGCGTAGCCGCTATTTGCGCGGCCGCCCAGATCGACGAGCCCACCTTCTACCGCTACTTCTCGGACAAGCGCGCGGCGTTCAGAGCGGTCCATGAGCTGCATTACCAGCAGGTGATGACAACGGCGGCGGGCGCGTTCTTCTCGGGCGAGAGCTGGTCGGAGCGGGTGTGGCTGGCGGGATCTGCATTCGCTAGCTACATGCAGGCGAACCCGGCGCTGCTGCGCGCGACGCTCGTGGAGGGATATGCGGGTGGACCGCCGACGCTGCAGCGCGGTGAGGACATTGTGACCGCGTTCACGATCTTCCTGCAGGAGGGCTACCAGCACCTTGATGGCAGGGAGCGGCCGTCGCGTCTGGCGCTGGCGGCGATTGGCGCAACGATCTTCGAGATCGGCTACGAGGGCGCCCGCACGAGCCTCGAGCCCGAGATCGCGGGCCTGATGCCGCACGCGATCTACGTGTGCCTGGCGCCCTTCCTTGGGCCCGAGGCAACCGATGCGTTCATAGACGCACGGCTTCGCGCCGGCTGAAGATTGACCCAGTAGACAAACGCCGCCACCGGGAGCGGCGTGTTCACCCCCACAGCGTGGAGATCGGCAGGGCGAAGATCCGCTCGGCGAGCTGGAACGATCGTGGGCCCGTGTGGAGCACGGCGCCAGCGAGGAAGCGCTCTTGGAGTCGGTCGCGTAGCCAGATCAGGTGCCTGGCATCGGAAACCCTGGGGGCAGCGGTGGCCTTGATCTCGATGGCGACGATCCTGTTCGCTGGCAATTCGGCGATGAGGTCCACCTCGTGTCCGCCATCCCTGGCGCGCAGGTGATGCAGGCGGGGCCGCGATGAGCTGAGCTCGACCTCGGGTCTGATCTGAGCGACCACGAACGTGTCGAGGATGCGACCGAGCAGATCGCCGTCACGTAGTACGGCGACTTGGTCGAGCCTCAGCGCTGCGGCGATCAACGACGGGTCGATGAGGTAGCGCTTGCCAGTCTCGGCTAGACGGGAGAGCCGGTTGCTCATCCAGGCAGGCAGGGTGTCGAGCACAAGCAGGTTCGTCAGCAGGCGCTCGTAGGCGACCGCTTTTGCGCACGCTCTACTCCCGTTTTCGCGCACTACTTAATCCCGTTATTGCGGTCTGCATCGGCGCGGAAGCAGCATGACCTCCGGCGCGCAGAGAGAAACTGCCCGCCGACACTGGTGTGACGTTATTGTCACGACTCAACATATTCAGTCATAGTGACGATATTGTCACAACACCCGAAAGCGAGAGTCGTTACATATATGTCACCAGACGCTGACCCCCACTCAACGTGGACGATTCGCTCAGGCGAAGATCTCGGGCGCGCGATCGCCGAGATCCGCACCCGAAGTGGCCTGACGCAACGCCAGCTCGCTGCACAAACGGGCCTCTCCCGTGAGTACCTTGCCCAGATAGAGACGGGTCGCACGGGGAGCCTGCTCGAACACCTCCTGCGAGTGCTGCGCCGCTCGGGCGCTGACGTGACCGTCAGTTACCCGGGCAAGCACGGGCCAACCTGAGCGACTTGGGGGCAGGCTGTCACCAAGCTGTCACCCAATATGTCCCTCTCCATGCGGCTCAGTCACGGAGCGACCAGCCTGCAGATAAGCGTCCATCAGACCGGCTGCCTCGTCCTCAGCGCCGGGCAGCAGGTGGCCGTAGCGATCGAGCGTGATGGAGGTGTTGGCGTGGCCCATAAACGTTGACAGTGCCTTTGCGTTGACGCCTGCGGCGATCATCAGGCTGGCGAACGTGTGGCGGCACTCGTGCAGGGAGATCGGCTGTAGCCCAACCCTGCGCCAGGCACGCTGCGCGCGTTCATACAGCGGTGAGGCCGAGAACGGCAGACCGCTTGTGCCGAACACGAGACTGGGACTATCTGGCGACGCGCTGAGGGCCAGTGGCTGGAGGTAGGCCCGCAGAGCAGTGGCGATGGGCACACGTCGGTTACCGGCGTGTGACTTGGGGGCGACCATGCAGTGCTCCTTGGGATCCCACGCTTGGGCAACCTCGAGCACACCGTGGCTGAGATCGACGTCGCACCAGCGCAGGCCCATCAGCTCGCCGCGACGCAGGCCGGCGTAAAGAGCGGTGGCCCACAGCACGCGATCGCGTGCGTTGAGCGCCGCGAGCAGCATCTCGGCTTCGGCTGGGCTGACGATCCGCACGCGTCCAAGGCGCACGGCGGGAAGCGAGAGCCCGACGGTGGGGTTGACGGCGACCTCGCGTCGGCGCCAGCGGCAGATGGCGCGCACGGGCATGATCTGGTTGTGGACGGTAGATGGCTGGGCACCGGCAGCAAGCAGCCGGTCGGCGTAGGCCTGCAGGTCATCGACGGTCAGCTCTGAGAGCCTGATCGCACCGAACTCGCCGAGCAGACCGCCGTAGACGTCGCGGGGGCCGCGCAGCGCCTGCTCGTATGAGCGGATGGTGCTGGGCTTGTATAGATCACCGGATCGGGTCCTGACGGACCCGACGCGTGCGCCCTGCAGCCACAGCTCGGCGGCCTGGCCGAACGTGATCGCTGACGGCGCGTGCAGTTCGCGCCGGCGCAGCTTGCGATAGCTCTCGTCGCGCCAGATCTTCGCGTCGCTGAGGCTGTCGAAGTGCTTGCGGATTCGCCTGCCGTCGCGCGCGCTCCACACGGCGGCCTGGTAGATCCTGCGGCAGTTGCAGCGCGCACCCCGCCGCGATGCACACCCGGTGCGATGCTTGACCACGATCCCCACGTGGCGTACATGCGAGCCTGTCGAGCTCACAACCCCCTCCCTCCCAGCCGTCACCTGCCTTGACCTTCTCGCCCCTTGAAATGTACTGCTGTCAAGCATAAATGCCAAATGACGCAAAGGGACATCTGGCGGCGTAGCTAGCTTTCGCACTGGTTCGCCTGCGTTCGCGGGCTGAAATATGCCGGTATCGGTGGCGTTACACCCCGCCGAGCTGGGCGTCTGGATTTCTCGGCCTGCAGCCGCCGCGCAGGACTGTCACCCGACTGTCACCGCGCCCGTCGGGACCCGCACCAGCAGGGGATTAGCGGCCACCTGCGGCTATGCAAACCGCGGCGCAGGAGAGCGTGGGATGCGTAACGACGATTGTCATAACCACGACCAAGGAGCAAGGTTGAGACACCACGAGCAGACCTCCCAGGGGACCCCCGTTGAGTCCGGATGCATGGCTGTGCGGGGTGGTGGGGGCCGTCTTGCTGACGGGAGTGGTGCGCCGTCTGTTCGTCTCGTTGCTCTTCTTGTTGCTGTGGTTGGCGTGTTGTTCGTGCTCGTCCCGTCGAGTGCTTCTGCTCTGCTGGTCCATCATCAGCTGGGTCGCTTTGGTGCGCTGGATCAGCCGGTGTTCGCCCAGGCGGAGGGTCTGGCCGTGGATCAATCTACGGGCGATGTCCTGGTCGTTGACGCCGGGGAAGGCGTGGGGACGCTCAGCCGCTATCACGAAGACGGCAGTCCCGCGGACTTCTCGGCGTTGGGGACGAACGTGATCACGGTCCCAGGACTCGAATTCGCCAGTTTCGGGTTGGTGCAGGTCGCTGTCGATGATTCGGGGGGCCCGGCCGATGGCGACATCTATGTCGCGATTCCCGACGGTCCCGTGAAGATCTTCGCTGCCGATGGAGAACCCCTCACAGAACTGACCGAATCCAAAGAAGGTCCGTTTGGCTATGCCTGTGGGGTGGGCGTCGATTCAGCGGGCGCTGTATATGTGGTCGACTCGGGAAGCGAAGTTGTCCACAAGTTCGTTCCCGCGGGCAATCCGCCCGTGACGGCTGATAACACCGCCAACTTCCCGATTCCCGGCGGAACGTGCCAGGTCACCATCGGCGCGGGGCCGACCGCGGGTTTTTTCTTCACAGTAAAAACCAACGAACTCGAGAAGGTCGATAGCGCCACCGGCGTATACCAATATTCGGTCACTCCCCCCCTCTTTGGCCCCCGGCTCGCCGCGGTCGACCCGAGCGATGGTGATGTGTTCGTGAGCCAGCGAGAAGCCGGGGTCTTCGAATATGACGCGTCTGAAGCTTCTGGTGCGTCGCGAAGGTCGTCGTTTCAGCCCGAAGGCACGGTCACAGGCCTTGCTGTGAATGGCTCGTCGGGTGATGTCTACGTCGCGATCTCTGGCTCTCCCAACATAGAAGTCTGGAGTCCTGCTCTGATCCTGCCGGACGTAAAGGCCGAACCGGCGACGCCGGTCAACGACAGCACGCTGGTCCTGCACGGCACGATCAACGCCGCCGAAGGCCCCGCGGCCACCTGTGAGTTCGAATACACCACCGAAGCGGCGTTCGAAGAAAAAGGGTTCGCCGGTGCGACCAGTGCGGCTTGTGCGCCGGCCGGTCTCTTCACCGGCTCCGGTGAAGAATCGGTCAGCGCCGAAGTGGGCGGCCTGACCGCCGGTGTCAACTACGTCTTCCGGTTGGTCGGCAGCAACGCGAACGGCTCGAACCCCGAACCGAGCTCCAAGGAAGGGGCGACGGACTTTCACGTCGGCCCGAAGATCGTCACCAGTGGTGTGGCCGACGTCACCGCGACGGCGGCGACGGTCACGGCGGAATTCGAACCGAACGGCGGAGAAGCGGCTAGCTATCACGTCGAATACGGCCCAACCGCGGGCTACGGGTCAAGCCATCCCGTTCCCGACGCAAGCGTCCTCGTCCCGGTCGGCAAGGGGAACTTCGAAGAAGGACAAGCGCAGGTTGAACTCGTCGGCATGTCACAGGGCACCTTCGCCGTCGGCCAGAAGATCGTCGGCGAAGGGATCGAAGCCGGCACCACCATCACAAAGATCGAACCCAGACTGGTGAACGGGGTGGGCGAGCGACTGTTTCTCACGCTCTCCAAGACGGTCAAGTTCGGGAACTATGAAACGACGCTGAGCTCGCCTACTGCCGTGGTCTCCCAGCGACTGACCGGCCTCGCCTCCGGGAGTCTCTATCACTTCCGCGTCGTGGCCGCGGGGATTGGCGTTTCGGCTGGATCTGACTCTACCTTCAGCACCTTCCCGCAAGAAACGGGAGGAGCGGGGAGAGCTTACGAGCTGGTCTCGCCGGCTGTGAAGATCGGCGAGCCGTTTCCGCCCGAACCTCAGAATGGTTTTGCGCGGCTTTGCGGGACCGAATGCATGCCTGGCGTGAATTCGATCATGATGCCGATGCAGGCCAGCGCCGACGGCGAAACGCTGGCGTATGAGGGCCAGCCGTTCACGTCCGGTCTCGCCTCGAGTGCGAACCAGTACATCGCCCACCGCTCGGCGGGCGGCTGGTCTACTCAGAGCGTGACGCCGTCGCTGGCGGCGGCCGCCGTCGGGGCGCAAGGAAACGGTTTCAAGGCGTTCTCCCCCGACCTATCGCGCGGAGTCCTCTTCCAGACGACCCCGGCGCTCTCGCCGGAAGTGCCGGCGAGCGGTGGCAAGGAAAGCTACCACGACCTGTATCTCTGGGAAGTTGGCAAGTCCAGCCTGCAGCCGCTGGTGACGACAAAGCCCCCGCACCGGACGCCGGGCTCTGGTGAACCGACTAGCTTCGAATTGTCATTCGCCGGCGGTAATTCGGGCGGGGGCGGCGTGCCGGCCTTCGATCACCTCGTCTTCGAAGCAAACGACTCCCTGACGGGAGCGGTCCCGGGAATCGCACCGGCGGCGCCCGAAGTCGAAGCTTCGCATTGCAGCGGCTACCCGGCCGGCGGCTTCCCTGAAAGCGACTGTGACCTTTACGAGTGGGTAGGGGGTCAGTTGCATCTGATCAACGTGCTGCCCGGCAACGAAGCCGCGGCGACGCACGCGACCATCGGCTCCGGGCGTAGCCTTACCGAAAGTCTCACCAGTAAGGGTGCGCCCGAAAGCCAAGCTCCCGATGTCGACCATGCGATCTCTGCCGATGGCAGCCGGATCTTCTGGAGCGACGAAAGCGGCCAGGTGTACGTCCGGATCGATGGCCGCGAAACCGTGCAGATCAAAGACCCAGGCCGTTTCCTCACCGCGTCGAGCGACGGCTCCAAAGTTCTGCTGACCGACGGGTGTCTCTACAGCCTGCAGAGCAAAAGCTGCGAATTCACCCTTGGGAACTCCGGTTCGGCGTTCCTCGGTACCCTCGGGACCAGCGCCGATCTCTCGCGCGTCTACTTCATCGATTCCGAAGCGCTCGCACCGGGCTCCCAGTCGGGGGAGTCGTGCGAACCTGAAGGAGAAGAACGGGAAGGGGAAGGCTGCAATCTCTACGCGTTTGACCGCGGCGAAGTGACCTTTATCGCGCGGCTGGTGGGGCGGGATAACAATTTCCCCGGCTTCGCCCGTTACGGCGCTTGGAAGGCGTCGCCGGGCGGCCGGGTCGCGCAAGTAACGCCGGACGGCCGCTACCTGACGTTCATGTCCCGTGCTCGGCTGACCGAATACGACAACCGCCGTGCGGGCGGCGGCGAATGTACGCCTGGGGGTGTCAGTCCCAGCTGCTCGGAGGTCTACGAGTACGACCTCACCTCGCATAGCCTTCATTGTGCGTCCTGTAACCCGTCCGGCCAAAGTCCGATCGGAACATCGACGCTCGCTTTGATCAACCCGAACCCAGGGATTCCGTTCGAACAGCCGGAGAATCTTCCCGCTGAAGGTGAAGGCCGTCTGTTCTTCGAAAGTCAGGACGCGTTGTTGCCGGCTGCCAAGAACGGTGGCGTCGAGGATGTCTATGAGTGGACTCCCGATGGGGTGGGGGGTTGCGGGCGTGGGCAGGGTTGTCTTGCGTTGATCTCGGGCGGCCACAGCCCGGATGACTCGAACTTCATCACGGCGACCCCGAATGGGGATAATGCGTTTTTCATCACGCGTGAACAGTTGGTTCCCGAAGATCAGGACGATCTGCTCGATGTGTATGACGCGCGCGTTGGTGGCGGCTCGGATGTGGGTCCGCTTGCGCCGTGTGGGGGTGAAGGGTGTAGGGCGCCGGTGTCGGGTGGCTCGGTGGTGCAGCCGCCGGGGAGCTCGGTGTTCAGTGGGTTGGGGAGT
>Ga0210383_10001404_pt1 | contig 21948 bp, 16 predicted proteins | sample IncBWC14OmetaG_FD_160072 | JGI IMG/M metagenome (GOLD analysis project Ga0210383, IMG submission 160072) | Forest soil microbial communities from Barre Woods Harvard Forest LTER site, Petersham, Massachusetts, United States - Inc-BW-C-14-O ... | reverse complement strand
CTCTGGATTCCGGAACCTTCAACATCCTCGACAGCGACACTTTTGCCGGAGAAGGCTTGATCGAGACAGTTCATCCCGCGGAGCGCCGCCTAATCTCCTACGCCGCCGACCCCGCTCTGCAGGTCACCATGGAGCAGGAGTCAACCGAACGACCGATCTCCCGCATCCACATTGTCAAAGGCCTGATGTATCTGACTCGCGAACAGCGCGACAGCCGCAAATACACTTTGCACAATGCCGACACGACGTCTCGCGAGGTGGTCATCGAGCATCCTGCGCGGGAAAACTGGAAACTGGTCGAGGGCCCAAAACCCGAGGAAACCTCCGCTTCGTATCTCCGTTTTCGTGTAACCGTTCCCGCAGGCCAGACCGGAAATCTTAAAATCGAAGAATTCCATCCCGAGAGCAGCGAATTTGTTTTGACCAACCTCGATGACAAGCAGGTCGCGTTCATCACCCAGCAAAGGCAGATCACGCCTGCCATGCAGGAGGCTTTCCGCCGCGTCCTCGACCAGAAAAACAAAGTCGATAGCCTGAACACGCAGATCAAGAATCGCCAGCACGAGGTCGAAAGCATCAGCAAAGATCAGGCACGTCTGCGCGAAAACATGAAAGCCCTGAAAGGCAGCGCGGAAGAAAAAGCACTGCTGCAGCGCTACACTCGCCAACTCGATGCTCAGGAAGACCGTTTGAATACATTGAACAAAGAGATCTCCGATCTGCAGGAGAAGCAGACCCAAGCGAGAAATCAACTCGACCAGATCGTGCAGCAGATTACCCTCGACGAGAGCTTCTAGAACGATCTCGCAAGGCTGCAAGCAAAACCTTTCGCCGCGTCATCCTCAGGAGAGTTGTCGTTTCGCGAAGCGAACGAGAACCCAGTCGAAGGACCTGGAGGATGTCGATCTGGCGCCGCTGCCTAGTAGTTCTCTCGAAGAATTGCCTGAGGCATTGTGAGAATGCCCGTGCGTGTTATCGCGGTACGAGCAACACGGGGCTCTTCGACTCCATGGCCGCTTCGCTACGTGAAGCAGCCATTCTGCTCAGGATGACACGACAAGATTCCACCGAGACCGGCAGCCTCAACCCTGCAGTACACTTATCTCCAGATGCCTGCTCATCTATCCCGTCTGCGCCGCTGGTTTGCCAGCGCCATCATTGTCGCCGTGCTGTCCGTCGCAGGGGTGTATTTCTACGCTCGCCATCGCATGCAGAATGCGCTGAGACAGGTTCCAGAGAAGATAGGCCTCGAAATTAAGCAAAGCGCAACTGGTTTCACTGTCTCGAAATCCGAGCAAGGGCGCACCCTCTTCACGATCCAGGCCAGCAAGGCGGTGCAGTTTAAGCAGGGCGAACGTGCCGAACTCCACGATGTACAAATCACCCTTTACGGAAGCGATTCCAGCCGCTACGACCAGATCCGCGGCGCCGATTTCGAATACGACCAGCGCTCAGGAGACGTCACCGCCAAAGGCGAAGTCCAGATTGATCTCGGGGCGAACCCGAAAGGCTTGTTGAATCCCGACCAAGCCCCGCCGGAGGATCTCAAGAATCCCATTCATCTCAAAACCAGCGGCCTGATATTCAACCAGAAGACCGGCGATGCCCATACCAAAGAGCGGGTCGACTTTGGCCTGCCTCAAGGCAACGGATCCGCCGTGGGTGTGAACTACACGGCCAAGACGAATGTTCTTACCCTGCAGTCGCAGGTCAATCTCGTGTTCAGTGGCGCCGCGGATGCGACAATAGCCGCTGCCCAGGCGACCATCACTAAGGATCCGCATCAAGTCGTGCTTGCTCACCCGCGGCTGCAGAACGAGGAGCGACGATGCGACGCCGACGAGGCCACGCTGTTTCTGCGTCCCGATAACACCCTCGATCGAGTTCTAGCCCGTGGCAACGTGCTCGTCCGATCGGAGAGTTCGCGGCCGGCGGAAGCCCGATCCGAGCAACTCGAACTAATCATGGCCAAGCAGCATGACACTCTGCGGACTGCCGTATTTTCGGGAGATGTGCACGCGCAAGTCGCAAGCGCAAACGCCATGGAGGACGGGCGTCCGCGCCCGTCTAAGCTGACCAACGCTGTCACCGAACAAACGCCCCAAGAGTGGCCCATGCGGGGCAACGCCGGCCGGGTCGTACTCGAATTTTCCGGAAAGAATCTGCTGACCAAAGTGCACGCTGAAGACAACGTGAAGCTGCTGCAGCAGCAGAATCCCGCCAGCACTTCAGCCAGCGCGCGGGATCTGGAACTGACAGCATCGGGGATAGACTTTTTCATGGCCGGCTTTTCCCGGGGAAAGACCGGAGGCCACCTCGATCGAGCCGAAACCTTCGGGGCCGCCCAGATCTCGATTCGCCCCACCACCAGCGGCGGGCCGCGAACTCTGGTTACAGCGGCGAAATTTAACGCCCACTTTGACAACTCCGGGCAGTTCACGTCCGTTCACGGCGCTCCGGATGCCCGCATCGTGAGCCAGAATCCCGGACAGCCCGACCGCATCAGCACCAGTCGAGTTCTCGACGCGATCTTTCAACCCGGCAGCGGCATCCAATCTCTGGTGCAGGAAGGAAACGTCGCCTATATCGACGGAGAGCGCAAGGCCTGGGGCGCCCACGCACGTTACACGCCTGGCGACCAAGTATTGATCCTCACCGGTTCGCCGCGCGTAGCCGACGGCGGAATGACCACGACGGCAACCACCATGCGCCTGCTTCGCGCCACCGGAGACGCTTTTGCCGAGGGCGACGTGAAAACTACTTATAGCGATCTGAAGCCGCAACCCGGCGGCGCGCTACTGTCTTCGTCCAGTCCAATCCATGTTACTGCTCGCTCCATGAGCGCACATGGTACCTCGGCAATTGCTGTCTATACAGGAGACGCCCGGCTCTGGCAGGACGCGAACGCCGTCGAGGCCCCATCGATTGAATTCGACCGCGATCATCGTTCCATGATTGCCGGATCAATTGCAGGATCGGCCAACTCACAAACCGTGTCGACCGTCCTGGTTCAAAATGATACGCAAAGCGACAGTTCGAACCGGTCAAAAGGAAGCACGCCCGGAAATCCGACCACGATCGCCATCACCTCCACTCGGCTTACCTACGCCGACAACGATCGCAAGGCGCATTTTGAGGGTGATGTTGTAGCCAAGGGCGCCGACGTCGCGATCACGGCCAAAACGATGGACGCCTTCCTCCAGGCGCGAGGTCCTGCCGGCCAACCGCCATCCGAGGCTGGGAAACTCGACAAGATTGTTGCCGCAGGGCAGGTGGTGGTCACTCAACCGGGGCGCAGCGCACTCGGCGATCTCCTTACTTACACGGCTTCGGACGACAAATTCGTGCTGATCGGCGGACCGCCCAGCATTTTTGATGCCGAACACGGCAAGATTACCGGGGTTTCGTTGACTTTCTTTAGACACGATGATAGGGTGCTGGTTGAAGGCAACAATTTATCCCCCACGGTCACCCAAACGCGAGTGGCACGATAAATGCGTACACTGGCCACCGACGAAATCGGCAAATCTTATCGCAGCCGCCGGGTTGTAAACGGGGTCAGCCTTCGCGTCGAGCAGGGCGAAGTTGTTGGTTTGCTTGGACCTAACGGCGCGGGCAAGACCACAACCTTCTACGCAATCGTAGGCCTCATCCCCCCCGATACTGGCCGAGTCTTGATTGACGACGAAGACATTACTGATGTCCCCATGTATCTCAGGGCGCGGCAGTACGGCATCAGCTACCTCCCTCAGGAAGCTTCGGTTTTCCGCAAACTTACCGTCGAGGAAAACATCCTCGCGGTTCTGGAGGCGCAATCCATCTCCTGGCACGAACGCCGGGAGAAGATGGAAAAGCTGATCGATCAATTGGGGTTGGAGCACATTCGACAGAACCGGGGATACGCTCTGTCGGGCGGCGAGCGTCGCCGGGTAGAAATCGCCCGCGCACTGTGCATCAACCCGACATTCATTCTGTTGGACGAGCCGTTTTCCGGGATCGACCCCATCGCAGTACTCGACCTGCAGAAGATTATCAGTGATCTGAAAGCCAGTGGCATCGGCGTCCTGATCACCGATCACAACGTACGAGAAACGCTGTCGGTCACAGATCGCGCATACATCATTAATGAAGGGCGAATTTTCCGCCAGGGCACACCTGAGCAGTTAGGGAGCGATCCCGAAGTGAGGCGAGTGTATCTGGGGCAAAGCTTCTCGCTAGTATGAGAAAAAAGCGCCGTTAGTCGTTGGTCGTTGGCAACGCAAGGTTTTCCTTTGTGAACCTTCGTGCCCTTTGTGGTTAATGCTTTTTGGTTTTTAATCGCGCTGTAACGAATTTCAGAAAGAATGATAACGGCCGACGACTAGCGGCCAGCGGCGAACTACAGGATTTGGACTGAACCATGGTGTTGTTGCAGCACAAACTAAGCCTCAAAGTTTCGCAGAGACAGATCCTGACCCCCGGTCTGGTGCAGATGGTCAGCGTCCTGGCGCTCAACAAGCTTGAGCTGCGGGATATGATCACGGCTGAGATGGTCGAGAACCCGGTTCTCGAAGAACTTGAAGACTCGGTTCCCCTGATCGACGATGTGAATCGCCGGGAAGAGGACCGCGACCGCACTCCCATCGAAGAAAGCCCCACGACGGCTGCCGACGCGGAAAAGAAAGATCCGTTCGAAGAAATCGATTTCGGATCGTTCTTTCAGGATTACCTTGATCCCGGCTATCGCAGCTCTCGGGAAATGGAGGACATAGAGCGTCCTTCATTCGAGAATTTCCTTTCTAAACCTGGAACCCTGACCGACCACCTGGTCTGGCAACTGGGTTCCATCTCTATGCGGCCCGAAGTGGAGGAAGCCGTCGAACGGATCATCGGCAATCTCAACGAGGACGGTTACCTGATCGCGAGTGACGAGGAGTTGCTGGGAGTCGCGCCGCCCGCACCGCCGGAGTCCGATGCAGCCGTGGCTGAGAACCTTTTTAAAGAAGCCGCAGCGCTTGGCCTGAGCTCAGCCGACTTGAGCGCTTCAGAGGTAATTTCGTCCGAGCTGCCTTCTACAGAGATTGATTCCGTCGATGCTGTGGCACCGTCATCAGGTTTAAAAGAGTCGGCTTCGACTGACCTTTCGCTCTCGGGAATTGATTCCTCGGAAGCGGAAAGTCTTCTGGCCAGCGGTTTTGCAGAGGCGTCCGTCTCTTGGGATCAAGCCCCGGAGGCGTTGAACCTGACCGGCAGCACAGTCGCGACCGCACCGCAGCCAGCGGCAGCACTGCCCGCGCCAGCGGCGACCCCGGCGCCAGCTCCAGCTCCAGCTCCCCATCCCGTCTTTCCGGCCAGCTTCAATCTTGTCGATCTTCACGAAGCCATTGAAGTCGTAAGGCAACTGGATCCTCCCGGAGTCGCATGCCGCGACCTGCGCGAATGCCTGCTCTATCAGTTGCGTTACCACCAGCGGCAACTCGAGTTGCACAAAAACGGCAACGGCGAATCCACCGCGCAGATCCTCACTGACGCCCTCGTGATCGTGGATCAGCATCTGCGCGCTGTGCAGAATAAACAGTTCAAGGAAATCGGCCGCGCGCTCGCCCGTCCCATCGAAGCCGTGCAGGCGGCGCTCGACTACGTGCGCACGCTCGATCCGCGTCCTGGGCTGCGCTACAACAAAACCCAGCCTCGCCTCATCGAGCCCGATGTAGCCTTCGTGAAGCACGGAGACGAATGGCTGGTCGTCATGAACGACGAAGACGTGCCCCAGCTTCGCCTGAACCCGGCATACAAGCGCCTGCTCACCAAAGAGACGAACGATAAAGACACGCGCAACTACGTCAAAGAGCGTTACAAGAGCGCCATTCAGCTGATCAAGAACATCGAGCAGCGCAAGCATACAATCGTGAAGGTTTGCTACAGCATCCTCGCCCGCCAGCAGGACTTCCTGGAAAAAGGCATCGACCAGTTAAAGCCAATGATGATCAAGGAGGTGGCCGAAGAAATCGGCGTGCATCCTTCCACCGTCAGCCGCGCCGTGGCCAGCAAGTATGCTCACACCCCGCAGGGCGTATTTGAATTGCGTTACTTCTTCAGCGAGAGCGTGAACGGCCCGCAGGGCGGCAACACTTCGTTGCTGATCCTTAAGCGGCGCGTCAAAAAGCTCATCGAAGAAGAAGATCCTTCCCGGCCGCTCACTGACGAACAGATTACCCGCATCCTGCAATCGCAGGGCATTCAGGTCACTCGCCGCACGGTGGCCAAGTACCGGGAGGATCTGCGCATCCCGAGCACCCACCAGCGCAGAGTAAAGAAGTAGGAGTTTCGGGAACTTTGTCTCGCGAATCTCCCCGCCGTACCAGTTATGTTGTGCCCAAAGTCGACTTAAGAAGTTTCCAAGGAGCGGCACTCATGAATGTGGAATACACCGGCAGGCATTACGAAGTCACTCCGGCCATCCGCAAGGACGTTGAATCCGGCCTCACCAAGATCCGCAAAATCCTAGGCGACAAGTTTGAAACCAAGGTCGTCCTCGCGGTCGAGAAGCGCCGCCACAAAGCCGAGATCACCATCAGTCCACGCAACGGACCTATCGTTGGACTGGCCCAGGCTGGCGACATGCCTTCGGCTGTCAGCGAAGCGCTCGAACATCTGGAGAAGCAGGCAGTCAAATACAAGACTCGCTGGCGTACGAAGAAACGCCACAATCATAAGACCCCGAGTCCCAAGAAATGGAATGGCAGCGGAACGCAGGAAGCGTTGGGAGTCGCTGTCGGCCTTTCCGAAAGCACCACGGTCGATGTTGTTGTGCACAAGTTTCCCGCCGTAGCCAAGACCACCGAAGTTCACTTGGTGCGCTCCGAGGAAGCTGTCGCCATGCATCCCATGACCCTTGAAGAAGCCATCAAGGAAGCCCACTTCCGCGATCGTGACGTCTTCGTTTTCCGCGATCCCAAGGGCAAAGTCATGGTGCTGCACCGCACTCGCGACGGCAAGATGGAGTTGATCGAAGCGCCGTAGAACAGCTATTAGCTCTTAGCCGTTGGCTTTTGGCTCGTGTGGACGCGTCTCAGACCCGTCCAGCCGATGGGAGTCTCGGCGGCTTCCCTCGCGTGTCTCACTGCCACAAGAAAGCATGTGACATTCGTAATCTCACCAGCTTTCTTTTCGGTGGTGACGGCAGGTGCCGGCTGTTATGTTGTTGCCAGCGTTCTGCGCACGTCCGCGTGCCTGCACACGGAGCTGTAACCGCTATGGTCAAGTCGAAACTGATCAAATCAATTTGTTGCTTTCTTCTGCTCACGTTGGGGTGTTTCGGGCAGACGGTTCGTGACAAAGACGATCCGCAAGCCACCAAGTTGGTGGTGCTCGAGCATCTTTGGAACGAAGCCCAGGTAAATCGCGACCAGCGGGCATTGGAGGGCATGATCGCCGACTCCTTTGTGGACACCGAGTGGGACGGTGACATCAGCGAACGCGGAAAATTCCTGGCCGATATAAAAGACCCGAAGTTCAAGCCCGACCTGGTTACTATTCAGGATCTGAAAGTGAACCTCTATCACAATGCCGGGGTTGTGACCGGCGTTTATCACACCAAAGGTTCTTACAATGGCAAGCCCTACGACCATCTCGGCCGCTTCACCGACACCTGGATTCTTAACGACGGCAAGTGGGAATGCGTAGCCAGCCACACCAGCCTGCTGAAGAAGTAGCGCACCTGATTGTCCCAAGCTGAACTATCTGGCTCCTTAGAGACGTTGCTCGCAACGTCTTGCTTGCGACGCCTCATTCATCGCGGTGAACCGTCTGCATAGAGAAAGCCGGCAAGCAGACTGCAATATATTCGGCGCCGCCTTCCGCCGGAGTGGAATACTGAATCCACTCACCCCCGAGTGCGATGACAGCCTGGCCCGGCATTACGTCTATCTCACCGCCTTTGTGCCGCACCCTCACCATTCCTTTTAGGACCAAGGTAAACTCGTCGAATTCCGGAGTCTGCCCAGGTTCTTCCCATCCCTGCGGGCTGCGCATGTGGGCCACACTAACGCCGGTGGTTTTACTGTTGACTCGTCCAATGTATTCGTCGATCAGCTTGGGTTTGGTTCCCGCGGCAGAAATGCGAGTGGGTTGCGCGACCAGCGTAGGCATGAGTGCTCCTTCGAGAAGAACTACTGTAGCAAGACTAACTACAAGTTCGGAAGTCAGAGCCATCAAATCTCAGACGGGGCGACCGCCTCTCCGCGGCCTCTGCGGCGGTTCTCAGCGGCCTCTGCGTTTTAGGGTTTGGGCGACTTCGGCAAAGCACAAAATCTTAGATCACAAAGATCGCGGAGAACAGCCGCAGAGTTTGCCGAGAGATTCAGACCGGGCAGCCACTACCGTCCCGCGGAAAGCGCGCGGGTTTTCTCGGCGTGGGACTTGGCCAGCTCGTCGAGCCCGGGAATCGAGACCGGCGCGATCAACGAGCGCTCCGCCGGCACGGTGCCGTTTTGGATGGCCTCCGCCAGCATCTCCAGAGCGGTGCCGGCATTCGGCGGCACAAAGATTGTTGCCGTCAGCAAGCCGCTGCGCACCCAGGCTTGCCCGCTGTTCGGAAGGCCGTCGCAACCGATGTAAGGCAGTTTCAACCAACGTTCGCGCGCCGGCAGATTCAATTCTTCCTGGAATGCCTTCCTCGCGCCCAGAGCCATGGAATCGTCCTGCGCCGCGATGAGGTCAAGATGAGTTTGCTGAGAAGTCGACAGTCGCAACCATGAACTGACAGTACGGTGTGCGCTGGCTTCGGTCCACTGTGCCTTCATGAGCTTGACCTGAATCGCGGCCGGCTTGGTTTCATACATGCCGAAGGTGCGCTGCTTGGCGGCAAGATTTTCCGTCGGGCCCTGGATGTACAACACGTCTCCGCCGTGCGGCAGGAGCGCAGCGAATTGCCGGCCCTGAATGCGCCCGATTTCTTCGTGGTCCGAAGTAATGGAAAACACCGGAATCCGATAAGTCTTGCGCAACTCGGAGACATAGTCCACGTCGCGATTGAGCACCACCCAACCGATTCCGGCCATAGCCGCCGCCCGTGCCACCTGAGGCAGCGCGGTTCCGCCCACGGGTTCAAAGAGGATTCCGTCCGGAAGCGAGTCAGTGCGCGATTGGATAATCTTCAGCAGTTGCTGGCTCTGGGTGACGGAATCATTTTCGGCATGGATGATTCGCACCTCGACGCCCAGGCGTTTGGCGGCTTGCTCCGCGGCTGCCGCTTGTTCCAACTGGTAGTCGTTGTCGTTATTGGTAAGGGAGAGAATGAACTTCAATTTCTTCATGGCAACGCCCGATACCTGATCATATCTCGCCCTTGGCCGCCGGTCACGGTGACTGTGGTAACCGGGCTGGCCAGTGCTAGAATGCGCCATCAACGGAGACAACATTCATGCGTAAGACTTTCATCACATTCGCGCTTGTGATGTTTTGCACGTATGTGGGATGGTCGCAGACGAAGCTCTCGGTGCATTGGGAAGAGCTGACTGCGGCCGAATTTCAGCTGGCGGTCGAGCGCTCACAGGGCACTTGTCTGTTGCCGTTTGGAATTATCGAAAAGCATGGTCCACATCTGCCGCTGGGGACGGACTTGCTGAACGTCCGTTATGAGGCCCTGCACGCCGCTGAGCAGGAATACGCAGTGGTGTTTCCCGAGTACTACTTCGGACAGATTTTCGAGGCCCGGCACGAGCCCGGCACGATCGCATACAGCAGCCATCTGCTGTTGGAGTTGTTACAGGAGACCACCGATGAGATGGCGCGCAATGGCTGCAAGAAAGTGATCATTGTGAACGGGCACGGCGGCAACGAGAGCCTCCTGCCGTTCTTCGCGCAGACCCAACTCGAGAAGCCGCACGACTACGTGGTTTACGTCATGGGATTGGTGGAACCTCCACCCGGTGGGCCAGCCAAGAAGACCTCGGTCGATATGCACGCGGGTGAATCCGAGACCTCGAAGATGCTGATTTCGAATCCGAACCTGGTACACCTCGACCGTGCTAATCAAGAATCAGGAGCCGACCAGGCTCGGCTGAAGCTGCCGGACACTCTCTACACGGCCATCTGGTGGTACGCGCGCTTCCCCAATCATTATTCCGGCGACGGCTCGGCCGCGAGTCATGAGCGCGGCGAGTTTGAAATGAAGAGTTGGCAAGACGCAATCGTAGTCGCAATTCGCGCTGTCAAGGCGGATCAGGAGAGCCTGAAGCTGCAAAATGAATTCTTCGAGAAGGCCACGCATCCTGATACGCGCCCGTAAAACGGCAGACAAAATCCCGTATTTATTAGAGCAACTGGCCCTGTGCTGAAATTTTCATCAAGAGACAGTGTGGGGCGCACTCCACAAGCGGAAGTGGACTGCTAGAATAGCTGATTCGTATGGCTTCCACATTGCCGAGCACTGTCATCCGACACGAAGATGTCACCGTGCCTGTGCTCTCGCCGGTTCCCCGGTTGATGTCGCTCGACCTGTTTCGCGGGGCGACGATTGCCGGGATGATCCTGGTCAACAACGCAGGCGACGAGCCGAGTTCTTATTGGCCGCTCAAGCACGCGGACTGGAACGGGTGGACGCCTACCGATCTGGTGTTCCCGTTCTTTCTTTTTATTGTCGGCGTGGCCATGGCATTTTCCTTCAGCTCACGGCTGAAACGCGGCGAATCGCGGCAACAACTTCTCGGGCACGTGCTCTGGCGCGGTCTGCTGTTATTTGCTCTGGGCCTGTTTCTGAATGGATTTCCCAATCAATATCACCTTTCGTCATGGCGCGTCTATGGCGTGCTGCAGCGGATTGCGATCTGTTATGTGATCTCCGCAATCCTGGCTTTGTGGGCGGACTGGCGCGGATGGATACTCACCATCGTCGGCTGTCTCGTGGGCTATTGGATTTTGATGCGCTTCGTTCCCGTGCCAGGATTCGGCGTGCCCACGCACAATATCCCGCTGCTCGATCCCGACCGCAACCTCGCGGCTTGGCTTGATCGCCGGCTTCTGGCGGGACACTTGTACGAGGGCACTCGCGACCCCGAGGGAGTGTTGAGCACCATCCCCGCTCTCGCGACCAGCCTGTTGGGGTTGCTCACCGGGCAATGGCTCCGCTCTGCGCGTTCCGCAAAGAGCAAAGCGGTGGGCATGGCGGTGTTTGGAATAACTGGTGTAGTCGCGGGAAAAATTCTTGACCTGGGGTTTCCGATTAACAAAAAACTTTGGACCAGTTCTTACGTGATCTTCACCGCCGGTCTGGCCTTGATCTGTCTGTCGCTATGCTACTGGATCGTGGACATTCGACAATGGCGGGGAATGTGGACGAAGTTGTTCCTCGTGTTCGGAATGAATGCAATTGCCGCGTATGTCTTTGCCGAAATGATGTCGCGCGCGTTGGATCAAGTGCACGCCGGAGGGATGGGTTCGCAGGAATTCATTTACGAGCGCGCCTTCGTGCCACTGACCAGCCCGGCGAATGCGTCTCTGCTCTACGCGCTCACTTATGTGCTGGTTTGCTGGGCGGCCATGTGGGTGTTGTATCGCAAAGCCATTTTCTTGAAAATCTGATTGTGGATTTCCCCATGCTTGGGTTAGACAAGAGACCCCGTTAATGATGTTCATGAAATTTTACCGGTATCGTGAGTTGAGGTGATTTGTGGCCGGCAATAAGGGTGGGGCCTGCATGCAACGATTGTTCTTGACGTTAGTCATCTGCGGTTCGGTTTGCGCGGTCAGTGTCGCACAACAAAGCCAACCGGGCGCTCCGCCCGACGCGCCTTCGACCAGCGCCCAATCCCAAACCTCGTCGCAGGGAACCAACCCACTGCAGAGCGGAATGTCCTTTTTCCAACTGCTGCAGCGGAAATCGGTCGTCTTCCCTGACCTAGCTACCAACGCGGGGCCGCTCGATGCTTGGCAAAAGTTCAAGCTGGCAGCAAACAACAGCGTGTCGCTGGCCACCGTGTGCGCTGCGTTGGCGGGATCAGCGTACGGCCAGGCGATCAATAGTCCGGCGGGGTACGGTCAAGGCGGCGAGGGATACGCCAAGCGCTTCGGAGCTGACATGGCGCGCTCTGCTTCGGGCAACCTGTTTGGAACGTTCCTGATTGCGTCTGTGTTGCACGAGGACCCGCGCTTCTACGTGAGGAGGCATCTCTCTTTCAAGCAAACGGTGAAGTACGCCGCGGTCAGATTGGCGGTCACGCGGAGCGACTCTGGGAAGCGAGTGACAAACTTTGCCGGACTCGTGGGCCTTCTCGCGGGTGAAGGGCTCGCCAACACCTACTATCCTGAAGGCAACCGGGGAGTCAGCAGCACCTTTATCCGCTACGGGTCTGACCTGGGCTGGAGGTTCGGCGGCAACATGCTTCGCCAGTACTGGCCGAACATCAATCGGAAGCTGCGACTGGTGCCGCCAGCGTCGGCAACCACGTCGAACAATCCACAATGAAGTACTGTTGTCTCTGCTGGGTTTCTCGCGCACTCTGCGGCTGTTCTGCGGTCTCCGCGTTTTAAGGTTTTGTCGAGGGGCCACAAAGTCTTAAATCGCGGAGGTCGCAGAGAACAACCGCAGAGTGCGCCGAGATCGCAAATCGATGAACGTTTCCCCACAGATTAGTTCCTCCTCGATTCGACTTCGTGCGTTGTTGATCGCGGCCGTTCTTCTTATCTCCTATGCGTATTTCTATCAAGGCGGCGGGTGGAATCAAAACTCGCGCTTCGACCTGGTGCGCGCCATTATCGAGCGAGGGACGTTGCGCATCGATGCCTACCACGAGAACACCGACGACAAAGCTTTCGCAAACGGCCACTACTACTCCGACAAAGCTCCCGGGCTCGCGCTGCTGGCCGTGCCCGTCGCGGAGGTGACGAAACCGTTGCTGCGGGCAGGGGGAGTGGATCCGTCATCGGCTCGAGGGCTGGTGGCAATGTCTTATTTCATCACCGTATTTGCCGCGGCTCTTCCGATGGCCGTAGCATGTGCGGTGGTGTTTCTGATTGCGTTGCAGTTGGGCAATGATGTCAGCGCGGCCGCATTTGGGGCGCTGGCGTTGGGTTTAGCCACTCCGATGTGGGCTTACTCCACGCTGTTCTGGGGACATTCACTGGCGGGGGCGTGCCTGGTGCTCGGTTTTGCATTCGCCCTGAGGCTGCGCGGGAAACAAAGTCATGCAAAAGATGTGCTGCTGGGGCTTGGTGTCGGACTGACCGCGGGGTGGGCCACGGTTACGGAATACCCAGCGGCACCCGCAGCGGTAATCCTCTCGGCTCTTGCTCTGGGGATGGTCTGGAAGGATGGCTGGCCACGACGATGGCGTACTTCCGTGGGCGTCGCGATGGGTGCGTCCGCTTGCATCGCCGTGCTTTTGATCTATCAGTTTCGCGTCTTCGGCTCCGCCTTCCAGCCCAGCTATTCGTACTATCCTGCCGGAGCATTTCCGTGGATGAAGCATGGCTACATGGGACTGACTTATCCAAGAATTGACGTCGTATTGAAGTTGCTCTTCGGCTGCCGGCGCGGTTTGCTGTTCGTGGCTCCGGTGGCATTGCTGGCTCCATTCGGCCTGCGATGGCTTTGGAAGCAGCCAACTGGCCGCGCTGCTGCGGCTGCCGCTGCCGCAATTGCCGCTTACTATTTTCTGTTCAACGCTTCGTTCAGGGCTTGGGCGGCCGGCTGGTCGTACGGACCGCGATATATGGCTGCGGGGCTGCCACTGCTGTGCGTCGGACTAGCGCCAGCATGGAGCAAGGCCCGGCCTTTCTGCCGAAGTCTACTTGCATTAGCTGCAGCGTGCGGCATTTGCTCTGGGTTGATGGCCGTTTCCACCACGGCACAGCCTCCCGATCAGTTTCGCTGTGCCCTAGTCCAACTCTTTTGGCCGTCGTTCTGGGCAGGCAAGTTGTCTCTTAATCAGCAGTCGATGCTGACCAGCTCCGAAGACCCAACCGGGCATGCGCACGGCGCTTTTAACCTCGGAGAACTGGCTGGCCTGCATGGCATCGCGAGTCTGATTCCGCTGTTGGTGGTGTGGGGTTTCGCGGCTGGTCTCTGGGTTTGGATAAACCGAGCAGAGCGGGATACTCAGCACTAGCTTGCGAATGCGGGAGAGCACAATTCCCCGATTTCCGGCAAAACTACCTCGAAAATCAATCGCTTGGCGGGTAACCTAGGTAACTTTGGGCGGTCCAAATCGCGTGATACGCTCGTCAATAAGCAGCAAGAAATCAATAGTTTCCGGGGGATAAATGCTTCGCCGCTGGTGTCTCTACCTGCTGGTGTTCTCGTCGTTGTCTGAGTTCGCTACGGCCGGGTCCGAGGCGGTGCGGCCCGCGCAGAAGAACGCATCCGCCACACTGCCGGTCACCACTTCTTCGGCGGAAGCACGCAAGACCTTCGAAAAGGCGATGGGCGCGTTCGAGGAGTACCGCATCCCGGAGACGCTGCAGGATCTGCGATCCGCGACTAAAGCGGACCCGAATTTTGCCCAGGCATTCATCCTGATTTCCCGCATCACCACGGACCCGGCAGAGCAGACGACGACGCGGATGCGGGCCAAGCAGTTGTCAGGGAAAGTAAGTTCGGGTGAGCAAATGCTGATCCGTTGGCTGGCCGACGCACAGGAGAACAATTACTTGCCCGCGATTGCCGCCATGAACGATTTGCTGGCGAAATATCCGCGGGACCAAAGGCTGGCGTATCTGGCCGGGGACTGGCTGATGCAGCAGCAACGCTATGAACAAGCGGTCGCGGTGTTGGAGCGTGCTCTCAAGCTGTTCCCGGACTATGCCGCGGCGTTGAACGACCTGGCCTACGGATACGCCGACACAGGAAACTTTGAAAAAGCATTTGCGGCCATGGACCGCTATGTCGCGCTACAACCGGATCAGCCCAATCCGCACGATTCCTACGGCGAGATTCTACGCATGGCAGGCAAGTTCGATGCCGCGCTCGAACAGTACCGCATGAGCATTCGGATCGATCCGAATTTTGGCTCGGAAGTCGGCGTTGCCGATACCTATGCGCTTATGGGGAGGGAACGTGAAGCACGTGAAGAGTATGACCGGGCCATCGTTTTCGCTCCCAGCAACGGGGACAAGGTGCAGCGTGAACTGCAGTCCGCGGTGACCTGGATCCGCGAAAATAATCGCAAACAAACGGAAAGGGCGCTAAGCGACGTTGCCCGTCATGCCCACGCTGCGGGACTGGCGCGCCTGGAGGCGGAGACACACAGGATTCTCGGCATGTACGAACCGGATTCGAAGGCGGCCATGAAACATCTGGAGGCTGCGTTGGATGTGATGGGGGAAGAACATGCGATTTCCGCGAGCGACCGGGACGAGGAAATAGCACGAATCCTGCGCGTCCGGGCCGCGCGTTTGGCAGACATTCAGGACATCGACTCGGCGTCGAATGTCGTCACGCAACTCGAAACCATGGCGGGGACCAGCCGCAGCCAAGTCATTCAGATTTGTTATCACGGTGCCGCCGGAGCGTTGCTGGTGGCCCAGCGAAAGTTCGCGGAAGCGATTCCTCATCTCGAAGAAGGCACCGGCGACCCGGAGTCAATGCGGCTTTTGTGGCGCGCCTATACCAGCACAGGAGCCACGTCCGATGCCCAGGCGATTGCTTCGAAGCTGGCGTCGCTGAACTTGCCCACGGTGGAGCAAGCTCTGGTCGTGCCCCAATTCCGGGGCAGCCTGGTCAGCCAAGTGGGGCGACCGTAGACCGAAAACACTTTTCATCATGCCACGCTTCCCAATCTTCAGACTCGGACACACAGAGGTAGAGGCGGCGCCTCCTCAGCTAACCGGTTACGCTCCCGCGCTCTCGCTTGAGGGACTGCAACTGGGTGTGGATAATCTGCGGCACGATGTTCACCTCAGTCCCAAGTTCGTAGTGCAGACTCGCTCTCAGATTTCGCGGCTAATCGTGCGGCACGGCGATGTGGAAGGACTGCTGGCGGCGGAAGCGCCGCAGCCGCGGCAGGGCGGTCATTTCATCGGATCGAATGCAGGTCCGAAGGCCGACGGCAAGCCTGGTACTTCCGAATTGAAGCCTCTTCTGGCGGAAATCCACTCGGCCGCGCTGAATCGCGCCAAGGTGGAAGGAAACCCATTTCTCGATGTTCTGGCGCGGGTTGCGATCATCAAGTTTCTGCGCATCGAACTGGGTCTGCAGTTTGCCCAGATTCTGGAACGCTGCCGAATGACGTTGAAGAGCTACGAAGGCGTCCGGGCGCAGAAGGCGCTGGAATATCGCGAGCGCGTGGCGGCGTTCCAGGTCGCGAAGAAAGTCATTCTGCGCAAGACCGGGCAGGAACTGTTTCGTACCCTGCGGGAAATCGAAAAGGAAACTCTGGCCCGCACCCGGCGGTCGCTGTTTGGAAGCAGTACCAGCAATGATGAGCAGTACAAGCTGTTCCTGAATCCGCTGATCTTTACCGCAGATGGTTGCGATGCTTACGTCAACGCCGAGCAGTATGTAATGCTGGGCAACTTCGATCGCGATCCCGACCGTTTCACCAACGTTCGCCGCATTGCCTACGAGTTTCTGCAGTCGCTGAATCTTGGGCAGGAAGCCGATCCCGAGCGCGCCATCAATGCCTGGCTGAATGTGCCCGAGAACGCGCAGGAGCTGATCGGCTCCGGAACTCCCGATGATTCCACGCCGGAAGGGCGAGCCCAAAAAACGCGTTTGGCAGCGTGGCTGGATCTGCTCGACCGCGAAAAGCTCATGGAGTACGTAGTTGCCTCCTATGAAGCGGTACCGCTGCTGGCCGAGTACTCGCCCCGCATCAACGCACAGCAATTGAAGAATGCATTGATCTCGCGCGAAGAACGCACTCGGGTGGAAAAGCTGATTGTGGAGCAGGGCAAGGTCTCGCCAGAGAGCCTGCAGGCGGCCATTCAGCGCGTGGCCGGTTGCCGGGGAGCGGAGCGGGGCAAGATTGCGGCAAGATTCCTGCGCGATTTCATGCGCTACCACCGCGATTTGAGGAATCTGGGAGCGCTCACGTCGGCGATGGACAACGTCAATCTCATCGCCAATGACAAAATGCGCCAGCTCTCTTCGATGAATGGCACGCTCTACCAGTTCCTTTTGCCGGAGGAACAAAAGCCGTCGGAAGAGAAAGTCGTTCGCCATGTAATCATCAAGGCCGATGTCCGCGACTCGTCACGGCTCACGCGCTCGCTGCTCGAGCGTGGGATGAATCCGGCTTCTTACTTCAGTCTGAATTTCTACGACCCAGTGAACAAGCTGCTGGCGAAGTACGGGGCCAGCAAAGTCTTCCTCGAAGGCGACGCAATCATTCTGACCATCCTCGAGCGCGATGGAGAGCCGGGATTGGCGGTGGGTCGCGCCGCCGTGTTGGCGCGCGAGATCATCGACATCGTCTGCGGTTACAACCAACTGCTCGAGCGCGCCGGACTTCCGGGCATCGAATTGGGCGTGGGCATTTCCTTCCAGGATTCAGCGCCCGTGTATCTGATGGACGGCGAGCAGCGCATCATGATCTCGGATGCGTTGAACGAAAGCGATCGCCTGTCCTCGTGCAGCAAGCGGGTGCGGAAATCCATGAAGACGGTGGAGACTCCGTTCCACGTCTACGCGTTTCAGACCGTAAGCGACGCCGACGTCGAAGACAGTCCCGACGACTTCATTCTGAAATACAACCTGAATGGAATCCGCATCAGCGAGGCCGCGTTCCAGAGATTGAAACAGGAAATTTCGCTGGCGCTCTCTCCGCTGGATTTGCCCAAGTCGTGGGAGGGCGAAGAGTTTCATCTGTGGAGCGGGATGGTGCCCGTCGGCAACGATATCTTCCGCAAGATCGTAGTGCGCGGAACCCGCATGGCCCAAATCGATCCCCACAATTTCTCGGTCCAGCACTGGACCGAGCGCTGGTACTACGAAGTCTGCTCCAACCCCGCAATCGACACCAAACTCGAAGGCAAAGCCGCAGCCGCGAAGTAGTAATCCGGTCAACTATTTCGGTTCCGCTTTGTAAAGATGCACGTCTTTACCGTCGGTGTTGATAAAAGTCAGGCTTGCAGCCGTATAACAGGCCAGTAACCCCGGATGGATGCTTTTGTCGTCAGAAATGTAATCCACAATTGGATGTCCTTCAAGATCAACGACCCTGATGATGCCGTCCAGATAGCCCCTTTGAGCAAAACTGACGGCAAGCCTCCCGGATGCGGGCCTAATCGTTCGGGCAACCCACCCCGGGTCAGGAGATTCAATGCGCATCTTGCGGATGGCCTCTCCTTTGGGCGAGATCACGTAAATCAAAGCGGGGGAGACCGCTCTCAGCAGATAGGCATTTCCGTCCGAGCCCAGCGCGACATCACCGTGGCTAGCGTAATAGTTGCCGTAACCTGAGTCTGAGATAAAAGCCGCATCCCCAGCTTCTGCCTTCTGTCTCGACTCCTCATCTTCGGGCTCGTATATGTTCTTGATCAGCTTGCCTTTGGCGTCGAACACCGCAGTGATAGGAGTCTGGAGATGCAGTCCGTGGAGTCCGCTCACCAGAAATTCGCCTGATCTGAAAACTGCAATCTGGTACGGATAAATAGAATTTTCCGGGTCAAGTGGTATGTTGGTCTTGAGTGATCCGTCGCCAGAGAATTCGAGGACGTGCACAAACTTGCCTTCCTGAGTCCACGCGTCCTCGTAGACCTTGCCGTCGCCGCTGACAAAAAAGTCCATGGCGGAGATGTCCGTTCCAGCGTCGGTGACTTTGAATGATTCCACCACACTCCCATCCGGCTTAATCTTTTGCACCGGCACCTTAGTCCCGTCGTAATTGTCATCCCCAGGGTGCTCCGTTCGAGCGTAGATATTGCCATCGTCGTCGCACTTTGCACTACCGACCAAGGTGCTGCCCACACTCGGAACCTTAGTGCTCGCTGTTATCTGCAGCCGCGACGAGACAGCGGAAGGTGGCGAAACCATCGGTGTGGCAGCCACGCTATTTTGAGCACGGGTCGTCAAAGGGATCACGAACAGAGCAACTAGAAGAATCATCCCAAACTTCATTGGCCACCTCCACAGTTATTTCGTTGAGCCTTTTGAGAACGGTGAAATCCCATGTCCCCTAGATCGAGTCCGTCATCCAAGAGCAATCGGCTGCGGCCACAGTGGCTCGCAGACAACGCGGGCCGATGAAGGCGATGCCCATCCCTTGCCTCGTTATCTGGGGATCCAACCAACAGAAAGACATCATAAGTCCAGCGGCCATCCTTCGATTCACCGTCCTTCGGGTCGGGATTTACTGCCGCCCTATACCGGAACATATTTCCATACTTGTCAGTTCGCCTGGATTCCGTGTACTTGAGAGCGAGCGAGTAGACGCCCAACTCGGACAAATGGTGCTGCTCGTTGGGTTGAGAGATACCGTCGTGATTCTCATCGATCCATAGCAATAGCTGCGAAAAAACCGCATCGCGTTTGTCAATGATTCCGTCGCCGTTGCCGCCATTCTCCGGCTTATCGAATACGGCCAAGGCAAGAAAACCGTTGGGATGGTCGCTAGGTGGCTGCGCCGTGTGATCGCCAAAAAGCTCGGACGCACTATCGATCTTCCCGTTTCCGTTCCTATCAAGCGCCAGCCACGCATTGCGCGAGTCTGCACTTGTCCAACCGACTTGGACGGGACGACCATTGGCGAATATGTCAAACACCACGCCGTGCTCTTGATCCAGGTCGAAGCCCTTGCCGTCCGTGTCAATCACGATCGGAGATCCGTCGCAGGGGGCGGCGGATTCCCGCACTGCACGTGGCCTGTGCGTGGGCAGACAACGCACTGACCGCAGTCCTTCTCATCGTATACGGTGTTCGCTTCGTGATAGCCCTGGCCGCAGCAGTCGCCAGACCCGAGGGTACAAAAGAGACTGTAGTCGCCTGGTACAACGTAGTTCTGACACGTTGAGTTTGCCTGATAATAGGTTCCACAGCAGAGAATGTCTGGCAGGTCCAGTACTACCTGGTGACAGCCCTGAGCATTGGCCTCAGTGTGGAACCAGCAAGCGGCCACAAGCACAACTACCAAAAACCGGGGAAGGGGTTTCTTCATTGGTTTTCTCCATCCGCTCGGGGGCTGCTTGCGCTTACGAACAACAGCAATCGGAAGATTCGCAGCGGGTCGTATCGTCGGGGCGCCGTATTTCATGGCTGGATAACCTCTGCTGCAGGACTTATGCAAGGAGCCCGAGTGGAAGGACGATGATCCTTCTTGCTTGGGCTTGTCAAGTGAAAACGATGGGAATACCAAGAAAATCGCTAACCTCCTGATGTGACAGGATCTAGTCGACGAATCTATCGAATTGAGGTGTCTGGTATTTGGACATCGGTACAGTTGCGGACAAATGGAGACGCGAGCCTTGAGGTTTCTATGCCGCTTATCGTTTCAGCGAAGCGCTTTTCGCATCGCCGTTGCACGACCCAGCTTCGCCGCACTTGCGGAATGCGGGCACGACCAGCGCCTGTTCCAGCGTGGGATCGTTGAGGTTTGTCAGGGTTTCGGTGGTTCGCTTGGCTCCGGCGCTGTATCCAATCTTCTGATACGCCGTCGCGAGCAGCTTCAGCGAAAATGGATTAGTCGTGTCTTCTTCTAAATGAGAGATGGCTTGATCGTACTTACGTTCGGAGAAAAAGACCGCCCCGGCCGCTCCGTGGTATGCGAGTTCGCTTAGCTTGTCGTTGGAGCTGTCTGCCATCGCGGACAACCGTGCCAGATTGGAGTTCGCCAGTTCCTTGTTGCCCATCTTCAATGCAAGTTCCACGCGTGCACGAAGAATCTGCGCCAGCTCTTGCGCCAGCGCGATCTTCAAAGCGTTCTTACCGTCTTGTGTAGCGGCTTCGGCTCGGCCTAAATCGGCCATTGCCTGCTTCGGATTCTGTTCGCACATGGCCATCTGCCGGTAGGTGTCGGCTTCCGCCTGGCTGTTCTGCCTCGCGTGTGCATAGTCCGCGACGGTCTGGAATGCGTGCTCGGCCCCGTCATAATCGCCTTCGCGAACGTAAGTCGCCGCTTCCCTGGTCTTCCACAGGATCTGTTGCAGTTCGGGCATGTTGAACTTCTGGAATCCGATTTCGTACTCCTTGCGGGCGCGAGCCTGATCACCCATCAGCGAGTAGGTATCGGCCATGCCAAATTGCGAAGAATAAAATTCCGGATTGATGACCAGCGACGTCCGGTAATGTTCGATCGACTGATTGAAGCGGCCCGCCAGCCGAAGAATCTCGGCGTAGGAATCCTGCGGATTGGAATCGTTGGGCATCAGCGCGACGTACTTGTCCATCATCGCGAACGCTTTGTCGAACTGCCGGGTGTAAGCGTAGTTGTAACCGATGTTATTGATCAGGCCGGGAGAGTCCATAATTCCCGAACGCTCATATACGGCGATCACGCGCTCATATTGTGCCTGATTCTGCAGCCACCATGTGGTCATCCAAACCACCCACTTATCGTGCGGATACTGGCTGAGCACATCGTTCATTTTGGTGATGGCCGAGATCAGCTTGTGGTCGGCGGCATCCTGGTACCACTCGATGACCATTTGCTCCGAGGTGGTAGCGTGGCTTCTGGTGGCAAACGCCTTTTCCTGTTCGCCTACCTGCTCGGCGGAATCAAGGCTGATCTGAGCCAGGAATTCGTGGCCCATGGCAAAATCAGGATCGACCGCGATCGCCTTGCGCAGAATTTCGATCGCCTGCGCCTGCTCCACTTTGTCGAGATACAGATCCAGGGCTTCTTTGACCAAGCGGCGAGCTTCCGGAGACTTTGTAGTCAGAGGAAATACGGCTGTGGGAGGATCGACTGTCGGCGACGCAGTTTGCTGTGCGATTCCGATGCCTGTCGTGAGCAGCAGGCCAGTGCCGATAAGCGTTGCGACAGCTTTTCCGATCGACGCTTTATAAGTATAAGCACGGCATATCGCGGTCTTAAG
>Ga0210383_10001403_pt1 | contig 21952 bp, 15 predicted proteins | sample IncBWC14OmetaG_FD_160072 | JGI IMG/M metagenome (GOLD analysis project Ga0210383, IMG submission 160072) | Forest soil microbial communities from Barre Woods Harvard Forest LTER site, Petersham, Massachusetts, United States - Inc-BW-C-14-O ... | reverse complement strand
AAGGGGCCCGTTACGTCGTCAACGGTCGTGGAAACATGGGCTTGTTTAACCAGGTTTCCGAGAAGGCCACATCCCGTGGCATCGCATTGTCCAGGCCGGTTCGACAAATGTTGGCAGGTGCAGGCGGAAAAGCCTCGCTCGATTCATTCGAGGCTGCCGTGCAGGCTCTTGCGTCGGTGCCCCGATGATTCGGCGGGTTTTCGCGCTGTTGCTTTCAATGATTCTCACCGCCGGCTATCTGGAGGCCGGCGGCCCCCTAAGCGTCACAGGCAGCACGGCACAGAATCCCGGCCAGGCCTTTGTTTGGAATGTGTCCACCCCCATTCGATATACGGTGGACGGCGGGCCTTTGAGCGCGACTCCCGCGGGTGTCACCGTGATTGACAATGCTCAGGGACTCGCTCGCGTCCAGAGCCTGTTTCAAAATTGGCAATCGGTTCCCACCACCTCGATCTCCTTCACTTACGCAGGCAAGATCACGGCTCCTGGGCTTTCTTCCGGTGGCGATGTGAAAACCATCCAGGATTTCAATGCCGTCATGGGCACCTGCAACAATGGCTCGCAAAACCCGGTCATTTTCGATGCGGACGGCTCCCTCCTTCGCGCCCTAGGGCTCGATCCGCTGGTCATCGGCTTTTCGGGTACTTGCAAACTGGATCCCCAGGCGGGCCAAATCCTTTCCGCGTTTGTTTTTCTAAACGGAGAATTCCAGGATGGCGTCAACGACCCAGCTAATAACAATTACGAGTTGACCGCCGACCAGTTCGACGAGGCCATTACCCACGAGATGGGCCATTTTTCGGGTTTAGGCCATTCCCAGATCAACCTCGATCTTTACCAGAGCGGGGTCGTTGGCAATTGTCCTCTCGACGAGCTAGCGGGTCTCCCCCTCATGTTTCCCGTCGAGTTCTGCCAATCCAGAAAATCCGCGGGACTTCCGATTCTTGCTCCTGATGACGTGGCCTGGATCTCCAAGCTTTATCCAAACTCCTCGTACACTTCCAGTTTTGGCACCATCAGTGGATTCATCTTTTTTTCTGATGGCATCACTCACGTCCAGGGCTTGAACGTAATCGCCCGCCGCGTCGACGATCCTTCCACTCCAGTGGATGAATCTCTGCGGATCGCTTCTTCCGTCGTCTCCGGTTTCGAGTTCACAGGCAATCCCGGTCAAGCAATCACGGGTGACAATACTGGAGGAAGCTCCTTCGGCAGTCGAAATCCCGCGCTGATCGGTTATTACGAGATTCCAGTCACCCCTGGTACTTATACGGTGCAGACGGAGAATCTCGATGCTTCCTTTACCGGTGGCTCGAGCGTGGGTCCGCTCGATCCCCCCGCCCTCACCTACGGTGCCGACGAATATTGGCATCCGTTTGAGTCCGCCTATGACGACCCTTCGGTCAAAGGTCCCCTGGTTGTTCAGGCGGGCCAGAAGCTCAGCAACATCAACATTATTCTCAATCAGACACCGCCCCGGTTTGATCTATTCGAAGATGGAGAAGTGCGATCGGGGCAGCCACCTTTCTTATTCCTCGGCCCACGCCGGTTGCGCCTTGCGGGGAAGACGTCTTGAGGCTCGCGATGGGCTTAGTCCGGGTTCTCTGCGTTGTGCCTCTCATGGCGGTCGTCGCGGGATGCGGGGGCGGCTCCGGCGGAAGTTCTGTCACTCCTCCGCCACCCCCCTCCCTCGAATCGATCACAATCACCACCGCTCCCAACGTTCAATGCGTGATGACGGTTCCATTCAATCTCCCCCTCCAGGCTAAGGGAAATTCGAGTCCTCTTACCTGGACCATCTTGTCTGGCCAGTTGCCATCAGGACTTTCCCTGGATCCCTCCAGTGGCACAATATCCGGCACGCCTGTCCCCGGAACCCCTATCACAACGGCCACGATTCAAGCCGCTGACGCGAAGGCGAGCGGCTCCCAGCAGTTTTCGTTTATCGCCTGGAACAAGCTGACCATCACACCTGTCAATCCCCCGCCCGCTCATCTAAACGCCCCCTACTCGATCGTTTTCACCGCGCAGTCATCCGGCGCCATTTCCAGTTGGACAGTTTCTTCGGGGCAGTTGCCTCCTGGTCTTTCCCTGCAGACTTCAAACTCCGCCGCGCTTTCGGGGACGCCAACTCAAGCCGGCACTTACAACTTTACGATCCAGGCGCAGGATTACACCCTTCCGCAGACCGCTACGATGAATGTTTCCATCATCGTTGATACGCACCTGGCGTTGATCAAAGCAACTCTCAAGAATGGCAGCCAAAATCTCGGTTATGCCGACTCCTTTGCCGCCGTCAATGGAACGGCCCCGCTGCGTTGGTCTATCACCGGAAATATGCCCACGGGCCTCACGCTGAATGCTGCCTCGGGGCAACTTACCGGCACCCCCACAAATTTCGGGGGTTTCCAATATTCGGTTTCGGTAAGCGATTCCAGCGCCGCGGTTGAAACGGACTCCGGCCAGGGAATCTTGACCATCGCCCAGCAAATGCAAATTGTCGGTGGCCTTTCCCCGGCTTACATTGGCCAATCTTACAATTCGAGCTTTGGCACTATCGGCGGCTACTTTCCCTATACCTGGACCCTCGCTTCCGGCTCTCTGCCGCCGGGCTTGGCACTTGTGCCGGCAGGTAATATTGTCGGTACGCCAACCCAACTCGGTTCCGCGAGTTTTACGCTTCAGGTCACGGACTCCGGAAGCCCACCCTACGTCTTGACGCAACCAGTGACCCTAAATGTCGTTCCGACCCTGCTTAGCGTCCTTGGGAACCCGTTGTCTCCCGCGCCTGTTGGCGTGCTCTATCATTCGCAAGTTCCAGCATCGGGAGGAACACCTCCGTACTCATGGAGCATCTCTTCCGGCCAATTGCCTGCTGGCCTGAACCTCGACCCCGCCACGGGATTCATTGATGGCACCCCGACGCAGATCGGAACCTATAACTTTGTTGCAACAGGAACTGATTCTGGCAATCCTCCGCAAATAGCCAACGCCAACGACTTCATCCAGATTCGCTCCGGCCTCGGTCGCAACGATTCCATCGCTACCGCCACGCCTTATGGGAACAGCGCCAACCTGCCGGCACCTACGCCGCTTTCGATCAGTCCCTACATAGATCCAATAAACGCTTCCACTCCTAACCCGGACACGGACTTCTACAAATTGGTGGCAACTGGTGGAAGCTCGGTTCACGTGGAGACCTTCGCGCAACGCAGCTGGGGCGTCAACACTCTGGACAGTGTCCTGGAAATCCTGGACGGCAACGGGGGGCGCTATGCTTCCTGCGGCCAGCCTGCCTACAATTCCAGTTGCTTGAATGACAATCTGGACAGCACCACTCTCGATTCTGCCCTGGATTTCAAGGTTCCAGGTCCCTCCACCACGCAGACAACTTTCTATGTTCATGTATTCGATTGGAGGGGTGACGCGCGCCCGGACATGCAGTATTACCTGAACGTAAGTGGCGTCATCGAGCCGCTCTCTATCTCGCCGTCGAATTTGGGACTTGGGGCGACTCGTGGTGTCAGTTACCAGCAGCAATTCACCACCACAGGCGGCACCGGCAACGTCACTTGGTCCCTGGCTGGTGGCACGCTACCTCCGGGATGGACCTTGAACTCTTCCGGATTGCTGAGTGGCATTGCGACCACGGACGGATCCTATACGTTCAGTATTAAGGCCACAGACTCAGCCAATCCGCCTCAGACTGCGCAAACCTCCTATACCCTTCTCATCGCGGAACCCGTCACGATTACCAGCTCTGCCACCTGGCCCAACGCATGTCTCAACCAGCCGTACTCCTTCACCGCTCAAGCTACGGGGGGAATTCCGCCGCTCAAGTTTCTCCTGAATTCAAACCGTTGGATTCCGATCAACAACACGAATTACGGGCCGATTTATAGCGGCGTCGCCGGAACCTTAGGCACTTTCACAGCTGTCCTCAGCGTGATAGATTCCGCGCAACCGATTTCAGGAGCCAGTCAGAACATCAGCCTCACCGTCGTGACCTGCCCCTGATTTCTTTTCGTTCACGCCGTGCAACTCTGGGCGGCTTGCCATCGCCCTTGCGTTCAGTCTATTCCCAGCGCCCCAGTGCATCTGGGATCGGAACCAAGCGCGTCCAAGCTCCGAGAGCATCTATCCGCATAGATCAGCTCCAGTGGCACATGCGCTGACAGGTAAGCGAGAGAGTTTTGCGGTACGATGGAACAGATGTCTCAAGCACAAGGGATTCGCGTCGCCCGCATACTCGGCATACCCATTTACATCGATTTCAGTTGGATCCTTGTCTTTGTATTAGTCACGTTCACCCTCTTTGGCAATTTCGCCGCGCAGCACCCCACCTGGACAAGTACGCAATCCTTGACCGTCGGCCTCATCACCAGCCTGCTGTTATTCACTTCTGTGGTTCTCCATGAACTGGCTCACAGCGTTGTCGCTCAGGCATACAAAATCAAAGTTCTCTCTATCACGCTGTTCATTTTTGGAGGACTTGCCCGAATCAGCCGCGAGCCTTCGAAAGCGATTCAGGAGTTCAATATAGCGGTGGCTGGCCCACTCGCAAGCGGATTCCTCGCACTCTTTTTCTACTCGCTGACGTATATCTTTCCTGGCGATCATATGATCGCGGCTCTCGGGTCCGTTCTTGGGCGATCGAATTTGTGGCTGGCGGGTTTCAATCTGCTTCCGGGCTTTCCGCTGGACGGCGGCCGCATCTTCCGCGCCATCGTCTGGGGAACCCTCAAGGACTTCACCCGCGCCACACAAGTGGCGGGTGCAAGTGGCAAAATGATTGCCTCGGCGTTGATCGTGGTTGGCATTGGTTCGATCGCTTCCGAACATTTGGCAGCTTCCCTCGCCGTACTTGGATTTGGTCGATGGGACGGCGCATGGCTCGCCTTGATCGGCTGGTACCTGCTGAACGCGGCTCAGGCCAGTGTCGCGCAAGTCACCATCCGGGGCGCCCTGGCCGGTTTGTCCGCCACCGACGTGATGAGCCAGGAAGTGCCTACCATCCCGGCCAACATGAGCCTCGAGGAATACAGCAACGAAGTGTTGCGCACCGGCCGCCGCGTGCACGTCGTCACTATGGATGATCGTCTGGTGGGCTTGATGAATGTCGCCGCGCTGAATAAAGTATCGCGCGACGAATGGAACATGAACTCGGTTCAGGCCGTGATGGTGCCGCGCGACAAAATCATCTGGGCTTCGCCGGAAGAGCCTTTGCAGCGTCTGCTGGAACGCCTGCTGGCCGCCGATGTGAACCAGATGCCCATCGTCAGCCACGGCGAAGACGGATCCGCGCACATCGTCGGCATCGTTACGCGCGATGCCATTTTGCGCGTCATCCAGACGCGCAGCGAACTCGGCTCCGCGTTAGGCAGTCGCTGATGCGGTGACGGACTGGTCTTTCGACGTTTCCTCTGCTGCCCTTCGCGCGCTCACGCGATAACCGCCGCCCCGGAAATCCACGGAGATCTTCGAAAAGCCCACCTTGGTCAGGCGCGCAAACGCGGACCCCGGCGTCACCGGCGTAAACGTGCTTTTGTAATGTGCCGCCCGGTGAATCCAGCCGTCGTTAATTTCAAACGCGAAAAATGAGCCGCCCGGGCGGAGCACCCGGTGCGCCTCGGCAAACGCGCGGTCCTGCAATTCCCTGCTCTTCAGGTGATGCAGCACCAGGATGGCGACCGCCGACGAAAAAGATTGGTCGGCAAAGGGCAACTTCGCCGCGTCCCCGCAGAGGGCCGTAACTTCCGGGCATTCGTGGTTTGCTTTCAGCTTTTGCAGCGAGCGCGGATCGAATTCCAAAGAGGTGACGCGAGACGCAAGTTTCCGCAACTGCCCCGTGGCCGCGCCATACCCCGCTCCAATTTCAAGGACATGATCGCCCAACCGGGCTCCCGACAAGACCCAGGGGAGCAGAAACCGGTGTGTCATGCTCTTCCACAGAGAAGTGGAGCAAAAAAAATGTTCCATGCTGTTCATAGTGAGGTGTAGGGGGAACTCTATTGTAGCGCAGCTAATCCATGCGTGAGCTGAATTACTCGGGCTTAAAACGCTTGAGCCTCAGAAACCGCCAATTTGGAAGAACTCCGGCTAGTGCAGCATCGGCCGGATGCGCCGCAGGGCCGCGGCATACTGGTCGGCATTATACGAAGAAGGATTTTCAAGCTGCTGGAACAGAACATTGATCGCGCCGCGCACTTCCGCATCGTTCGCGGGCTTCGTGTCTTTGGCATAGGCGATGTACAGGGAATCCATCGCCATCGCCGCCTGCTCCGCCGCGCGCTCATCGGCGATCGCGATATTCTCCGCGTCGTCCGTGATTCGCTGCATCATGCGCAGCGTGACCGCCTGGTCATACTGCATTGTCGCGAGCCGTTCGGCTATTTGCTGCGCCAGCGGCGCGGCAGCCGAAGCCGCATTCGCAACAACCGCGCGGTCAGGGTTCAGCTTGCTCATCTCGTTCGACACCGTGAGCAGATGCTTGTCCAACTCCTGTCCGTTTCCGGAATCGATCTGCTTGGCAAGCAGGCGGAACACCGCATAGCGCGACGAATTCCACGCCGGGTCTCCCGGTCGGCGCCCTTCGTAGCCATGCGCCTGACGCCAACTGTCCTTCGCCGGCCCCAATGAGTGGTGACAGGCAAAACAGGAAAGCTCAGAATACTCCGGCCAGACATCCCTCTTATCAAACCGCTCGTTGCGCGCGCGCCACAACAGGCGTTCCATTTCTCCGCGAAGCTGCACGGCTTGGCCCGTGCTCCAATCCCGCACTCCCGCCCAGGCGGCTTCTTCGACGGGCTTGCCCGGCGCCGATTCGCGCGGCACTTTCCAGTGGCGCGGCATCACCGCTGAAAATGAGTCCAGCTCAAAATAAAGATCCGGGTGGCCCGCGGCGATCATCTCGTGGTCCACAAACTTGTTCCTCGTCCCCAGATGGCACTCTAGGCACTTCTCCGTGCGATGGATCACGTTGCGCGTGTCGTGCATTCCGAGCGCCACCGACTTTTCATGCGGCCAGTCCCGTGTGGTGTGTGGCCCCAGCCACGCCGACGCCGGTCCGTGGCAATTTTCGCAGGAGACTCCGTCGGCCAGCTCAAACGGTCGGCCGCGCTGCTCCGCCGTGGTGTAGAGCGCGTGGCACGCCAGGCATTTCGGCGCTTCCTCGGCCTTGCCTTCAAGCTTCAGGATGCGCGCCATGCGTTCGCCAACGTCACCCGTTAAAGCTCCATACGCATGGCTGTGCTTGTCTTTCAGGATCCAGGTGGAATATTCGTTTTGCAGAATGCGGCTGCCCGCCACGGGCTTGACGCTGCCGTGGCAACTGGTGGCCGCGCAGGAGCCCGGGCCGATGTATCTGGATGGCTCCGGCGTATCCGTTGACGCCGAGCGAGCCGGAAGCAGGCAAAAGCACAACGCCGCAAGAATAAGGGCGGGCTGCGCGATGCCAGGTTTGAGCTGAGTTCCCATTCAGGGATTCGCGATGAGTTCTGATGCTTTATATCGTTCAACTGGCAGTGAAGTCAACGACCACGAAACTGGATAATCCTGGAAATATCTTGTTATCAGGAATTCGCGAATCACCAGTGCCAGAAAAATTCCAGCCAGACCACAATCACTGTCAAATAAAGAGTCAATGCGAGGTTGATGGCCCAACCCAGCCAGAATGGCCATTTGAAATATCGCAAGGAAATCAGCGCAAGCGCAAGTACCGGCAGTTCACAAGCCAGAAATAAAAGGTAAAAGTGGCGATCCGATTCGATGGCAGCCCGGCCGTTTCTGGGGTCTGGGTGCACCATCTCGATAAGTGCCAGGGCGACTATGGCCGCCGCGCCCACCGCCAGCGCGAGCGAAACCCGTTTGCGGCGCCGCAGGAGTGGCGCCACAAGCATGATGCCAAAACCGAGAATAAGAATGACTTTCATCGATCACTTGCCGCGTTTGCGTTGCCTCGTTTCCCCCATTTTTGAACAGCAGAGGTCACCGTTGCGTTCGAGCTTATCAAATCCGATTTCTGACTGCTAAATCTCGGATTCGAACTCCTGCATAAGTCAATGTGGCTATTTACATCCGGCGGCTTCCCCCCTAGTATGCGTGGTAACAGTTCCAGGAAATGCGCCGTCGCTTTGCGCTCCACGGCGGAGTTTCGCGAGACCTATCAACGTGATCTTTGACGAACTGCGAGCCATTCAACTGCGTTTCGGGTATCTGCCAAAAGCGGAACTCGAGGCCCTCTCTGAACGCACGCAAACTCCCCTCTATCAGCTCCACAGCGTGGCCAGCTTTTACCCGCATTTTCATCTGACTCCTCCCGCCAAGGCCGAAATTCGCCTCTGCGACGACATGAGCTGCCACCTCAACGGCTCGTGCGAACTTCGCGCCGAACTCCTGCGGCGCTTTTCTGGCTTGCGCCCCGAAGATGTGCAAGTGAAAGACGTAAGCTGCCTCGGCCGCTGCGATCAGGCGCTGGCCGTGGCGGTAAACGACGAAATTCATGTCCATGTGAATGCCGACAAGGTCGAAGACCTGGCGCGCCAGGCGATCCGCGGCGATCACCCGCACGTCGAGCATCCTCACGAAAGTCGCGTGGCCTGCGCTTCCGATCCCTACGGCGACGGTGAAAAATATGGAGTCCTGCGCCGCTTCGTCGCCAGCAAGGATTGGGACGGCCTGCTAGCCACCCTAAAAGAAGCCGAGCTGAAGGGCATGGGCGGCGCGGGTTTTCCGACTTCCATGAAATGGGACTTGGTTCGCAAACAAGCCGATCCCGTGCGCTACATCGTCTGCAATGCCGATGAAAGCGAACCCGGCACCATCAAAGACCGCTTCATCCTCAGCCACCTTCCGCATCTGGTGATCGAAGGCATGACCCTTGCCGGGCTGGTCACCGGCTCCAAGCGCGGCATTCTTTACATCCGACACGAATACCCGTTGCAGGAAGAGATTTTCGGCGAAGAATTGCGCCGCTGCTCGAAAGCCGGATTGATCGGCAAAAAAATCCTCGGCAGCAATCTTGATTTCGATCTGGAAATCTTCGTGAGTCCTGGCGGCTACATTTGCGGCGAGGAAAGCGCCCTGATCGAAGCCATCGAAGGGCACCGCGCGGAGCCCCGCAACAAGCCACCCTTCCCCGGACAAATGGGACTATGGCAAAAGCCCACGGTGATTAATAATGTCGAAACCTTCGCCAACGTGCCCCAGATACTGGCGCGTGGCGTCGAGTGGTTCAAGACCGCGGGAGTGAGTGGTTCCCGCGGATTGAAGTTCGTCGGCGTCAGCGGTCAGGTGGAGCGCCCCGGAGTTTTCGAAGTTCCCATGGGCACCTCCATGAGCGAGGTGATCTTCAGTCACGCCGGCGGCATCCGCGGTGGAAAAAAATTGAAAGCCTTCGCTCCTTCAGGCCCGTCTTCAGGATATTTACCCGCTTCGATGGTCGAAGTGAGATTGGACTTCAAAGCCCTGGCCGATGCCGGCTCGATGCTTGGCTCCGGCGCCATCGTGGTTTGCGACGACACCACCTGCATGCTGGATATGGCCCTGAATGCGGTGAAATTTTATCGCAACGAATCCTGCGGCAAGTGCGTCCCCTGCCGCATGGGTTCGCAAAAAATGGTCGAAATCCTTACGCGCTGGACACAAGGCGGCGTCAGTGAAACGCAATTCGTCGCGGACTTGAAACTCGTAGATGATCTTTCCGCCGCCATGAACCAAACCTCGATCTGCGGCCTCGGCCAAATCGTTCCTGCGCCGGTGCAATCGGTGCTGAAACATTTTCGGCAGGAAGTGGAAGCGCACGTTATGAAGGCGGAATGCCCCAGTGGCATCTGCTTTTCCGCTGCCAACCGCCTGGCGGAGTTGCCGCGCGTGGGAATTCGCCCATGACACCGGCCGGCATGATCGAACTCACCATCGACGGCAAAACCGTTCAGGTACCGCCGGGCACCACCGTCTTCGATGCCGCGCGCATGAATGGCATCGCCATCCCCACCTTGTGCCACCTGCAGAGCCAGACGCCTGTCGGCGTCTGCCGCCTGTGCGTCGTGGATACCGGCGCGCGCGTTCTCGGCGCCGCCTGCGTACGGCCAGTCGAGCCGAACATGAAGGTGCAGACGAATTCGGAAAAAGTTCTGGCCGCCCGCAAAACTCTTCTCGAATTGCTGATGTCCGATCATCCCTCTCCCTGCGCACGCCAGGAAAATTCCGGCGATTGCGAACTGGAGACCCTCGCGAAAGAAGCTGGCGTTGGCACGCCCCGGTTCCCCCGCCGCACAATCTCCCGCGGCCACGACGATTCCTCACTCGCCATTGCCGTCGATCACGATGCCTGCATCCTGTGCGACCGCTGCATCCGCGGCTGCGACGAAATCAAAAACAATTTTGTCCTCGGCCGCATGGGCAAAGGCTATTCCGCGGGCATCGCCTTCGACCTGAACGCGCCGATGGGCGATTCCACCTGCATCTCCTGCGGTGAGTGCATGGTCTCGTGTCCCACGGGAGCGCTGACGAACAAAGGCGTCGCAGGCACTGCGCTGGCAGCCGGAACCGATGTCGCTCTCACCCCAGAAGAACTTCATAAGCTTCCCGTCTTCGCTGGAGTTTCCGGAACCTTCCTTGAACTGAATCGCGGCGCGATCGTCAAGCGGCGCTTTCGCAAGGGCGACGTCATCTGCCGCGAAGGCGATTTCGGCTCCACGGCCTTTTACATCCTGGAAGGCAAGGCGCAGGTTTCCATTTCCACGCCCATCGCCCACGTCAAAACCGAAGGTGGCGCCATCGGCCTTTTCAAAAAGTTGAAAAGTTCGCTGGTCGGCCGCGAAGAAGACAAGCGCGCCGAAGAAACGCGCGATCGCACCATCCCGATCGACGCCTCCGTCGACCTCGCCTACGGCAACCCCGTCGCCGAACTCGGCCCCGGCGATCTCTTCGGCGAAATGACCTGCATGAATTTCTACCCGCGCTCCGCCACCGTCCGCGCGGAATCCGATGTCGTCGCCTACGAAATGCTCCGAAACGTTCTCGACATCATGCAGAAGAACAAAACGTTCCGCGCCCAGGTGGACCAGAACTACCGCCGTCGCGCCCTCGAGAACCATCTGCGCGGCGTGCCCATGTTCTCCGATCTCTCGCCCGATTTCATCGCTCACCTGAAAGAGAGCGTAGAGCTCGTGCGCTACGCCCCGGGCCAGGTGATCGCGCGCCAAGGCGATCCTGCCGACAGTTTTTATCTCGTTCGCATCGGCTTTGTGAAAATCACCGAGGAATATCCCGGAGGTGAACTCGTTCTCGCGTATCTTTCGCGCGGCGACTACTTCGGTGAAATCGGACTTCTCGGCGGCGGATTCCGCACCGCCACTTGCATCGCACTCGATCACGTGGAAGTCGTCAAGATTTCCGGCGACGATTTTCGCCAGATGGTCGAGCAATTCCCCAACATTCGCGCCGGCCTGGAAAAAGTTGCCGCCGAGCGCCGCGCGGCAAACGAACAACGCCTTCAGATGGTCGAGCGCGTGCCGCTCGATCAATTCCTCTCCCAGGGCTTGATGGAGGCGCAAAGCCTGCTGATCCTCGATCTGAAAAATTGCACGCGCTGCGATGCCTGCGTGAACGCCTGCGCGGACGCGCACGATGGCGTGACCCGCCTCGTCCGCGACGGGCTGCGCTTCGAAAATTATCTGGTCGCCACCTCCTGCCGCCAGTGCCGCGATCCCCTCTGCATGGTAGGCTGCCCCGTCGGCTCGATCCGCCGCCGCAATTCCCTGGAAGTGATCATCGAGGACTGGTGCATCGGCTGCGGCCTCTGCGCGCGCAATTGCCCCTACGGCAACATCAACTTGCATCCTTTCGAAGTGCTCGCCGACGATCCCGAGCACGCCGGGCGCAAAAAAGCCGTCATCAAGCAGAAGGCCACCTCCTGCGATCTCTGCACGCATTTGAAAGAGCCAAGTTGCGTCTACGCCTGCCCGCACGACGCCGCGCACCGCGTGGACCCTCGAACATTTTTCGGGCAAATCCTCGGGCAAGGCAACGCAAGATGAGCGCGCACGCATGAGAATGGACCAAACACAACGCGGCTGGGCCGTTGGGTCTCTCACGCTTCTTGCAATCAGCGCCGTCGCTTACGCCATCTATGTCCTGCAATCGCCCACGGGGCCCAGCGGCGGCAGCTTCATGGGCCTGATTTTCGGTATCGTGGGCTTCGCGTTCATGATCTTCGCCGCACTGCTGGGCGCGCGGAAGCGCGTTCCCACTTGGCGTCTCGGCCGCGCGCAGGCCTGGATGCGCGGCCACTTGTGGCTGGGCCTCTTAAGCTTGCCGATGATTTTGTTCCACGGTGGATTCCATTTCGGCGGCACGCTCACGCGCGTGCTGATGTGGCTGACGATCATCACTGTCGCCAGCGGCCTCTATGGCGCGGTCCTGCAGAACTATGTGCCGCGCATCATGACCAACGACGTTCCCCTCGAAACCATCTACGACGAAATCGGCAACGTCCGCAAAGCCCTGCGCATGGAAGCCGACAAGCTCGTCGAAAGCGTCTGCGGCCGACTCGGCCTCGTCAAGGAAATCGACGAAGGGCAACGCGCAGGCGGCTTCACCGCTCTTCGGCCAATCGCCGCCTCCGCAGCTCCTCTACGCACATCGGCGGCCGTGAGCGCGGGTGCAAGCGCCGCCGTCGCCATGGCTCCGGAAATAGTTCTGTTGAGTGAAGAAGAAAGCAAGCCCCTCCGCCTTTTCTATTTTTCCGAAGTCCGCGCGTTCCTCGAAGCGCCGGCCTGGCAACGCCAACGCCTCGGCGATCCCGAGCGCGCCAAAAGCGCTTTTGCCGCGCTGCGCAGGCTGATGCCGCCGGTCGCGCATCCCGCTCTCGACGATCTGCTCAGCATCTGCGACGAAACGCGCCAACTGATGCGCCAGGAACTCCTGCACCGCTGGCTGCACGGCTGGCTGCTGGTGCACATTCCGGTTTCACTAACCCTGATTTTGTTGGGAGCCGTTCACGCAGTGATGGCGTTGCGATATTAGAGGTAGCGCCGGCATCCTGCCGGCCTGCACTCTTCGAAAACGGAAGATCCGCCGGCCGGAAGCCGGCGCTACAAGACGTTTCGCGGGGTTGAAAAAGTTCGGAGTGGACATTGCCCAGAACACGCACAACCAAAACGGTCGCCCAGCGCATCGACCTGAACTATTTCAAGCGCCCCACTCCGTTCAAGCGCGCCCGGCTTATCGTGGTGATCCTCGCTCCGCTGTTGGCCATCGGTTGGATCGCCTGGCGCGGCTTTTATCGCGATTCGCGTGTCTACTCCAGCGGCCGAATGAGCGAACCGCACGCCGTCCTCGATAAACAATGCGCCGCCTGCCACGTCCAAAAAGTCGGTGAATTTTCCGCCAAGGCGGCCGACATGGCTTGCCTCTCCTGCCACGACGGCCCCACGCACCACGAAAATCAGGTCCGCGCCGACGTGCCAAACTGCGCCACCTGCCACGTGGAGCATCGCGGCCGCGTAAACATCGTCGCTGGCAGCAACATCAGTTGCTCCGAGTGCCATTCGCACTTGAAGGTTTCCGCGGGCAATACGCCTTACGCCACGAACATCCGCACTCTGGAAGACGGCCACCCGGAAATCGCCGCCCTCCGAAATAACTTCAAAGACCCCGGCACGATCCTGCTCAACCATTCCATCCACATGAAGCCCATCCGCCGCGGCCCCAACGGCCCTCTCGTGCAAATGGAGTGCGCCGATTGCCACCGCCCCGAAACCGTCAAAGCCTCCTGGCCATACGCCGACGCAAATTACGTGGACGCAAAAGTCAGCTACGACATTCAAGATGTCCTTGTTCCCGTGAAAACCGGGACGCTGCAACCGCGCCACCCGATGGGCCGCCCCTACATGGCACCGGTGAAATTCTCTACTGCCTGCGCCGCGTGCCACTTGCTGACCTTCGACAAGCGCTTCGACCTCGGCGTGCCTCACGACAAGCCAGATGTGGTTCACTCTTTTTTGATGAGGAAATTTCAGGAATACATCGCTGGGCATCCCGCGGAAGTTCGGGTAGTGCGCGATCCGCAGCGCGACCTGACGGGCAAACCGTTGCCGCCGGAGGTGCGCGTCTTAACCGCCGCCCAGTGGATCGCCGAACGCACCGCCGACGCCGAAGAACTTCTATGGCGCAAAACCTGTAAACAATGCCACACGCTGAGCGTTGTGCCAGGCGCCGCTCTGCCCCACGTGGCGGAAGCTCGCCTCACCGAACGCTGGATGCCGCACGCTCGCTTCGACCACGATGCCCACCGCGGTTTTTCCTGCGTTGGCTGCCATCCCGGCGCGCTCACCAGCAAGGAGACCAGCGACGTCCTTGTTCCGCCTCTTGCGAATTGCGAAACCTGCCACGCGCCCGGCCCGGACCACGCCGAATCGCGCTGCTTCGAATGCCACACCTATCACGATTGGTCGAAACGCAAAGAAGTGAAACCCACCTACCTCTATCCGGGCCTGCAAACCGGCGGAAAATAACAAACTCCAAATCCTGTAGCGCACCCCTTCAGGGGTAAGGCTTTCCACATCGCCGGCAAGTTTGTCTCACCGTAGGGAAAACCCTCAGGCCTCGAAGGCCTGAGCTACAGGTCGGCCCACCGCTCAACCATTCACCAGCGCCATCATCGTCTCCGGATAACGCGGCCCGGACGCCGCGCCCTTCGGCGCAACTTCATTAATCCGCCGCAAATCCTCTGCATTCAACTTCACTCCGATTGCGCCGGCATTCTCTTCCAAATACTTCCGCCGCTTCGTCCCCGGAATAGGGATGATGTCCTTGCCCTGCGCCAGCAGCCACGCCAGCGCCAATTGCCCCGGCGTGCAGTGCTTCTCCCGCGCAATCGTTTCCACACGCGCCACCAGGTCGATGTTCTTTTGAAAATTCTCGCCTTGAAAACGCGGCGAGTTGCGCCGGTAGTCGCCCGCGTCCAGATCCTCAAACTTTTTGATCTGTCCGGTCAGAAACCCGCGCCCCAGTGGGCTGTAAGCGATGAACGCAATTCCCAACTCGCGCGTGACTTGCAAAATCTCGTCTTCCGGATCCCGCGTCCACAACGAATATTCCGTCTGCAGCGCCGCGATGGGATGCACGGCATTCGCGCGCCGAATAGTCGCCGCCGACGCCTCCGAGAGTCCCAGGTAGCGAACTTTGCCGAGTTGCACCAGTTCCGCCATCGCCCCCACGGTCTCCTCAATCGGTGTGTTCGGATCGACGCGATGCTGGTAGTAGAGGTCAATTGTCTCCACGCCAAGCCGCTTCAGGCTGGCGTCGCAAGCCGCGCGCACATACTCGCGCTTACCGCTGACGCCACGCTGCGCGGGATTGGCGCGGTCTCTCACGATGGCAAATTTGGTGGCCAGAAAAACATCCTTGCGGCGATCGCGAATGGCCTTTCCTACCAAAACCTCGTTGTCTCCAAAGCCGTAAACGTCGGCCGTATCCAGAAAATTCATCCCCAGCTCAATCGAACGGTGGATCGTCGCAATCGACTCGGCGTCATCCCGCGAGCCGTAAAACTCCGACATCCCCATGCAACCCAATCCAAGCGCCGATACTTGCGGCCCAGCTTTTCCAAGCGTGCGTAATTCCATTCATCACCTCAGCATTCTGACTCACACTTTTGATGTAACGCCGCGAATCAGAGTTACACCGAAGAATTTCCGTGAACGGGAATCTTGTGTGCGGAGCCCGGCGAAGTAGTTTGAACTTGCTCCGTTTTATTTTGCCGCGGATTGGCGCAGGCACTCGTGCGGCCTGAAATTGACCAACGGAACGAACTCCGCTTCAGGACATTGAGGCCCGGCCGGCCTTGTCCAGATATTTCACCAGCAGAACTTCGTTGCCCTTCTCGTTGTAGATCAGGTCATCCACAAGTTTCGTCGCCATCAGGATGCCAAACCCCCCCGGACGCTTGCCTTGCGCTTCGCGGGTCTCCATATGCTTGAACGGGTCCTCTTCCGGATTGGCAATTGCACTGTGTTGCAGTTCTTCCAGCGAAAATCCCTGGCCCGGATCTTTCACCCGGCAGAGCACCATTCTCTTCGTTCGGACATAGCTCACTTCCACATGCTGTGACGGATCGAAATTCCCGCCATGCTCCATCGCATTGACCAGAATTTCGCGGAATGCCGTCGCCACCTCCTCGGTTTCCGCGTCCGGCAGGTCGGAAGCTTCCCGGTAGAATTGCAGCAGCCGGTTGGCGGTTGCCAGGTCGCAACGAACGCACAGGCGCACCCAATTCGGCGTAGCGGAGAGAACTTCGATGCCGTCGTCCCAGAACGGCTCGGTCATGGCGATGCGGATCATCTCCGCAATTTTTTCCGTCGAGAACGGCCGCGAGAAATAGCTGAACGCCCGCTCACGGATTGCCGCCAGCACGTCGCCCGGAATAAACTCCTCGGTCAGAATAATCAAGCGCGTGTGCGGCCGGACCATGCGCAGCCGCCGAAGGAGTTCGATGTCCTCTTTTCCCGGCGTGCGCTCTCCTGTGATGATCAGGTCGAACAAACTATCCTTGGCAAGTTGCAAAGCCTCCAAATTGTGTGGCGCAAACCGGATTTGCCATTTTTCCCTCTGGAACAGGCTCGCAAGCAACTGATCGAGTTCCGGGCTCGAGCGCACGATCAGCGCCTGGTGGTTCTTCTCAGTTGTGGAGCTTGCAGGAGCGTGATCGGGCATCAGAGTTCTCGGCGACCAGGAGCTTGGGCCTATGTAATACGGTGGGCAGAGCTAGGATGCAGGAAGAAATCAGGGCGCGCAAGTGTTTCTGCACGCCCCGGGAGTGTGATCAGGCCAACTCGCTGGTCATCAGAAATAGCGGCTTCATTTCAAAACTCTTGAACACCGGGCGCAGCCGCTCAATGCTGTAGTGCTCCTTGAGGCTGATGACTTTCTTCGTCGCGGTCACCGTCTCAATCGGCATGTTGTCGTATCGTCCGTTTTTCAAAACCACCAGCCGTCCGTGAATCCCGTTGAGCAGCAGATCCAGCGCCAGGTTGCCGTACGCCATCGGCACGATCGAGTCAATCGCGTCCGGATCGCCGCAGCGCACCAGGTAGCCCAGCTTCTGGCTGATGCACTCGATTTTCTTCCCGTTGTTGTATTTCGGCGAAAGCTCCGTCAGTTCATCAGCCACCACTTCCCCGATGCCGCCCAGCTTCTTGTGCCCAAACGCATCGGCGGCGTCCTTCTGAAAAACCATCTCGCCGCCTTCGAACATCGCGCCTTCCGAAACCAGTACAATCGCGTACCGGCTGGGATTTCGGTTGCGGTCGTTCACCAGGAGTTCCGCCAACTGGTCGATCTTGAATTTGTGTTCTGGAATCACGCAGCGATGCGCCGCGCCCGCCATCGTCGGAAGCATGGCCGTGAAGCCCGCGTACCGCCCAAAAACCTCCAGCACCATGAACCGCTCGTGTGAACCAGCGGAAGTCCGCAGTGCATTGGTCATCTGAATCGTACGCGTGATGCAAGTGCTGAAGCCGATGCAGTAATCCGTCCCCGGCACGTCGTTGTCCATCGTCTTCGGAATGGCCACCACCCGAACGCCTTCCTGGTACAAGCGCACGCCGTAGCTCAGCGTGTCGTCGCCTCCGATCGGGATCATGTACTCGATGCCCAGCCACGCCAGATTCTTCAGCACCTCCGGCGTCAGGTCGTTCTTCTCGGCGTCGTACTTGCCCTTTAGGTGATCCGGCACGCTGCTCCTGCCGACGCGCGCGGGGTTCGTTCGCGAAGAATGCAAAAACGTTCCGCCAGTTCGGCCCGCGCGGTTCACCACATCCTCCGTCAATCGTTGAAAATTGTTCGAATTGTCGTGCTTTTCGTCGCGGACCATGTCCACCAGCCCCGCCCAGCCCCGGCGGATGCCGATGACTTCGTAGCCTTCTCGAAGCGCACGGAAAGTGACCGCGCGGATCGCCGGATTCAATCCCGGCACGTCGCCGCCTCCCGTCAGGATTCCGATCACGCCCTTTTTTACGTTGATATTCGCCATGGTGCCCTAATCGCCTCTGTGTGGATTAGCAAAACAGATGATTATGGACGTTGCAATGAATTTTAGAAAGAGGCAACCCAAATATTAAATTAACGGAAGGAATCAATCGAAATTTTGCGTTCGATTAAAGCGCTTGAGTCGTTCCGGCATTCTTATACTTCAATCCGGGTTCCCAGTACCCCCAGAAATTTCGCCAACCACGCCGGATGTGCCGGCCACGCCGGTCCGCTCACCAGGTTGCCGTCCACAACCGCCTCGGTCATGGCCACGTCCGCAAACGTCCCGCCCGCCAGGGTGACCTCCGGCGACACCGCCGGATAGCAACTGCACTTTTTCCCTTGCAGCACTCCCGCCGCGGCCAGAACCTGCGCGCCATGGCACAGCGCCGCGATTGGCTTCTTCGCATTCGCAAAGTGCCGGACGATGTCGAGCACTCTCGCGTTAAGCCGGATGTATTCGGGCGCGCGACCTCCCGGAATCACCAGCGCGTCGTAATCCTCCGCCTTGATCGTGTCGAACGTAGCGTTTAACGCGAAGTTGTGTCCGCGCTTCTCCGAATACGTCTGGTCGCCCTCAAAATCATGGATCGCCGTGCGAACCGCCTCGCCCGCATGCTTCCCCGGACAGACCGCATGCACCGTATGCCCCACCATCAGTAGCGCCTGAAACGGCACCATCACCTCGTAATCCTCAACGTAATCGCCCACCAGCATCAAAATATTCTTCCGCGCCATCTCTTCCTCCTCCAAAATTCCAGCATAGCAAAAACTCCAAAAAATCACCGCGATTGCAGCCGAGGCCGCCCACGCGAATCTCGAGACCACCGCCGATGCCGGCCGCCTGCGGGTCCCGAGAACTCCGCCATGGCCGCGCCATCCAGGAAAATGTGATCCCTCCCTCGTTCGCTTTTTGAACGGGAGAGGGATCTGCTTTACTTCTCGTCGATTGCAAAAAACAAATCCCTCGCCCGCAAACTCCGCGAACGAGGGATCACAACCAAATCTCGCCCCTGGCGCGGGCCCTTCCAAACTCCGCCGCTCAGGTTCCTGCTATCTGATCGCTGTTATCTGTTATCCAATTTCCATTTTCTAATTTCCTTCTTCTCACTGCACCGCCGCCGTCGTGTTCGGCACAGAATTCTCCTCAATCGTTAGCATGTCCGTGCGCATCTTGTCCCACTCGCGCAGCATCAGCCCGCGCGCCGAGAAGAATCGCCGGATTTCCGGGGAATCCCAGTGCAGCACCTCTTCCAGCACCGGCACCAGCACGCTCATCGCGTTGTCGCTCAGCACCGTTCGCCGCGCGATCCGCGAAATAAACTTCGCCTCCGACACCGCGATGGTCAGCCCGTCGTACTGATTCACGTGCATCATCACCGGCAAATCCGAACTGCCGTCGCCCATGTAAATAATATGGTCGTGGCTGATCCCCAGGTTCGCCCGCAACTCTTCCAGCACCGTAATCTTCCCCCATCCCGCGGAAGCCCTCACGATCGAGTCCACTTCCCCCGTCGCCTCGTTGTACCGGAACCTCGTCCCGAAAATGTGGTCGGACGGCACAATGCCCTCGAGCGCAGACTGGATAATCTCCTGCGGCGCCGCCGAAATCACATAAAAGGATATTTTGTATCCGTCCGATATGTTGTCCAGCGAACGCGCAAACAGGTCCACGTCATGCTTCAACCGGATCTTTTTGCCGGTCTGGACAAGGTGCTCTTTGCGCACACGCCGGAATTCCGGGTCGTGCAGGATCAAATAAGAGAGCTCAGCGCCCTGCTGCACCAGATTCATCTCGGAAAGGCCCTTCACTTTCTCGTGAAAGCCGTGAAACCCAATCAACTCGCTCAGGGCAACGCCCGAGTCGTTGAAACTCAAGGTCTGGTCGAAATCGCTCGCCAGAAGATATTGCTTAACCATAGACTTCGTCCTCCATCTTTCTATACCTTTATGCCTTCTCCTGGAAGGCCTCTCCTGCCCGCATCAGCGGGCTCTCAGCCGGGCCAGGGGCCCGAAAAGTCCCCACACATACACGTTAACCGTAATCGGTCCATGTCGCCCCACGAATTATTTTGATGGGTGCTATGCGTGGAAAACGTGAATGATTTGTGACAATACTATAAGATGCGGCGGGATGGTAAACGGTTGAAGGAAAAAGGGTTAGTCATGAAACTGCTTTGAAATGAACAGCTTGCGGCCTCCCCGGCAATCCCCGTGGAATACGAAGAAAAAGCGATAAATCAAATCTGATTTCCAGGTTTTAGTACCATCCCCCTAGCCACGCTCGAAAATGTTCCACCCATCGGGCCGAACTGGTTGTCGTCGAGGCCGCGCCCAGGCGGCTATCCTCTTCGTCTGACACCTTATAAATGTCACCGTTGCGCAGGTACAAGCGCTCCGTCTCCTCCCGGTTCAGTGGCCGAGCCCCGCGCCGCCCAAACACCGCCAGTTGATTGCCGGACTCGTCCACGGCCCGATCCCGGTCAATTCCCTTCGCAATCGCCAGGGCCGGCCCCTTGGTGCGTGCCGTGGCAATCAGTTTCGGCGTGGGCCGCGGGTTGAACCCCGAGAAGTGCGCCGGATCGTCCCACGGGGAGAGTATCTGCAGCACTCGCATCCCGTTCCTGCCGTCCGCCACGAATGCGAATGCACTCGCGGCCACCATGCCGATCTTCACGTCATTCACATCATTTAACTGGCCATTCGCCGTGAACACCTGATCCAACTGCGGCGACTCCGGTTTTTCCACGTCAACAATCGCCAGCCCCTGCTTACCCGCCGAAACGTAAGCGTACGTCCGCGCTACATAAACGTTGCGCGCGTCTTCGAACGGCACCATCGCGCCGGGAACAATTTTCGGTTGGGCGAGATTCGTCACGTCCAGCACCTTCAGCCCGTCGCGATCCGCCACAAACGCATAACGAAATTGAATGGCCACTGCGCGCGGATCGTTAAGCACGGGCGCGGCAATCGTTGCCGTCACTTTCGGCGCCAGCGGATTGTCCAGGTCCACCACCACCAGCGCTTTGTCCGTCAGGATGTAAGCGAACGTGCCCGCAATCGTGATGCGCCGCGCGCCGGTCAAAATCCCACCGGGATTAAACGTCAGCCCGCGCTTCAGGAAATTATTCGCGGGATTTCCATCCAGCAGCGTGCCCACCCCCGGACTCTTCGCCTTCAAATCCGGCGTCCCGATAATCACCAACCCCTCTTCCTTGTCGGCGACGTAAAGAAACCCGTACAGAAGATGAATCGACTGCTCTTCGTTTTCCTTGATCCGGGCCCGCAGCGGATCGACACCCAGCGTGGTCGGTGTCGCCACCGCCACGGCATTCTTCGTCGGCACATAAAACCGCTGGCCGATCGGCGAAACCGGCGCCGTCGTCATGCGTTCGGAGAAGCCCTTGTTATCAATGTTCGCGATGTCATACACGCGCATCCCGCCCTTACCATTCGCCGTATAGGCATACTCTCCGCGCGCCTGAATATCGAAAACCGTGCCCTCATGTTCCATCGCCGCTGCAAGCTCCCGGTTGCCCGCCACAAATTTCTTGTAATTATCCGGATACGCCAGCCGCTGCAAATCGCTGCCGTAAATCGCTTCGGGCTCGTCGTGCTCGGCCACCGTGATCGCTTCAAAACCCTTCTTGCCGGTGGCCACCAGAATGTACCGACCCATGAAGTTCATGAAATTCGTGCCCTGTAGCAGAACCTGTGCCATCCAGGCGTTATTGTCGTTCGCCGCCGAGGCGTGGCAGTCCGAACACTGTTTGGTCTCTTTCGCTCGCACCGTGTGCGGCACAAACGTGCTGAACGCCTGGCCGGAAAACCCTTCCGCCGAAATCGTCTGCTGCTCGTAGTACAGCCACTCGCGGTTTGCATTCTGCGAACTCACCAGCACCGCGCACGAAGAACGCGC
>Ga0210383_10001402_pt1 | contig 21972 bp, 25 predicted proteins | sample IncBWC14OmetaG_FD_160072 | JGI IMG/M metagenome (GOLD analysis project Ga0210383, IMG submission 160072) | Forest soil microbial communities from Barre Woods Harvard Forest LTER site, Petersham, Massachusetts, United States - Inc-BW-C-14-O ... | reverse complement strand
CCAGTTGTTACGGTTCCGCCAGCTTCGGTGGCTCCGCCACCGGCTGCTCCGGTACGGCCCGTTGTGGCGGCACCTGCGGTTTCGTCACCGGCTTCGGCTTCATCCTCATCGTTGCCCGTGAGCACGCCGGTGCGCTCGGCGACGCCACCTCCGGCCGCACCAGTTCCAGTAGCGGGAGTGCTTTCAGGAATTTCAGCGAGCGCTCCGCCATCGGCTCCCACAGTGGCGCGTCCTGCTGCTCCGCCATCTGCGCCTCCACCGCCGCGAATGATCGTTCCGCAAACCGGGCCTCGGCCGGTATACAAAGCTCCGCTGCGGGCGGCTCCTCCGCCCGTGCAGCCAGGAGTGCCGATCGGCGGCGCTTCGCGTCCGGTACCGGGACGCCCCGTACCCGGGCAGCCAATTTTTCAGCGCCGTCCACCGATGGCTGGTGGAGCTCCCGGTGCACCGCGTCCGCCGCTGCGTCCAGGTGAGCGGAGACCTATGCATCCCACCCGGCAGTCGCCTGCAGGTGCGCGTCCGTTGGGCGTGGGTCCAGCGCTTCCCCCTCCGGGAACCACGCGACCGGGTAGCCGCCCGGGTGGTCCGGCGCGACGTCCGGGACAGCGTTATGTTCCGCGCGGTGTGAAGGAAGGCCCGATGAAGGGCTATACTCCGCCGCCGCGCATGGTGGTGTCGAATGAGCCGATGCCGATCACGCGCAGCATCACGATCACGGAAGGAATCAGCGTAAAGGATCTGGCAGAGAAGCTGGAGATTCGCGCGAAGGATCTTATTTCACGGCTGCTGTCGAAGGGCGTATTCGCCACGATCAACCAGACGCTTGATGCGGAGCTGGCGAGCGAGATGGCGCGCTTCTTCGGCGCCGACACCAACGTAATCACATTCGAAGAGCAGACGGCGAAAGAGATTGATGCGGCTGCCGCGAGCGAAGAGTTGGTTCCAGAAACCGGGATACGTCCGCCGGTGGTTACGATCATGGGTCACGTGGACCATGGCAAGACCACGCTGCTCGATGCCATCCGACTGACGAATGTGGCGGAAGGCGAAGCAGGCGGCATTACGCAGCACATTGGCGCTTACAAGGTGCGGATTACCGACAAGGAATCGCCGGCGTTCGGGCGGGAGATTGTATTCCTCGACACGCCCGGTCACGAAGCGTTTACGCGCATGCGTTCACGCGGGGCAAAGGCCACCGACATTGTGGTACTGGTGGTGGCGGCTGATGACGGCGTGATGCCGCAGACGGTTGAGGCGATCGACCATGCGCACGCCGCTGAAGTTCCCATCATTGTGGCGGTGAACAAGATCGATAAGCCCGATGCTTTGCCTGACCGGGTGAAGAAACAGCTTGGCGACCGTGGATTGGTGCCGGAAGAGTGGGGCGGCAAGACCGTGTTCGTGGACGTTTCGGCGAAGAAGAAAACGAATCTGAATCTGCTGATGGAAATGATTTGCCTGGTCGCCGACCTCGGCGAATTAAAGGCGACGCCGGAACGCGCGGCGACTGGCGTGGTGCTGGAAGCGAAGCTTGATCGAGGGCGCGGTCCGGTGGCCACGGTGCTGGTACAGAACGGAACGCTGAACGCAGGCGACAATTTTGTAGTGGGAAATGTGTACGGCAAGGTGCGGGCTATGTTTGACGACCGCGGAGCGCAGCTGCTGACCGCCCCGCCTTCGACTCCCGTCGAAATCATTGGTATGGAGGCGCTGCCCCAGGCCGGCGATCAGTTTGTGGTGGTGGCGGATCGCGACAAAGCGCGCGGCATTTCCGAATACCGCGAGCAAAAATCGCGCGAGGCCGCGCTGGCCAAGAGTTCCCGCGTATCGCTTGAGGGATTGGCGGAGCAGATCAAGGCTGCGGGCACCAAGGAACTGAATGTGATTCTGAAGGGCGATGTGCAGGGATCGGTGGAAGTAATTACCGACCTGCTCACGAAGCTCTCGAATGAAAAAGTGCGGTTGAAACTGCTGCGGTCGGGAGTGGGCGCCATTACGGAGACTGACGTTCTGCTCGCTTCGGCTTCGAATGCGATCATCATCGGCTTCAACGTGCGGCCGGAGCGCAAGGCGCAAGAAATTGCCGAGCAGGAGAAAGTGGACATACGGCTGCACTCGATCATTTACGAGCTGCAGGATGAAATCAAGCGCGCCATGAGTGGCTTGCTTGAGCCCACGATTAAGGAAACCTACCAAGGCCGCGCCGAGGTGCTGAATGTTTTCCGCATCCCGAAAGTCGGGACCGTGGCCGGTTGCCGCGTCAGCGATGGTCTGATCAAGCGCGATTCCGAAGTCCGACTGCTGCGCGATAACGTGCAGGTATTCAAGGGCAAGGTGGGATCGCTTCGGCGCTTCAAGGACGATGCCAGCCAGGTTACGAACGGCATGGAGTGCGGTATCTCGATCTCCAACTACGGCGACATCAAAGTTGGAGATGTGATCGAGGCGTTTGCTACGGAGCGGATTGCTGCGGAAGTAATTGCTTAAGAACAGTGGCCAGTGGTCGGTGACCAGTGGCCAGTTAACCCTTCAATTTGCTAGTTGTCTTTTTACTGGCCACTGATCCCTGGCCACTGACCACTGACTTTGATCGCCTTCCTCACGCTCGAGCTTCACATCGAAGCGGCGCAATCGCTCAAAGATAAACGTCAGGTTTTGCGCAGTTTGAAGGACCGGCTGCGCGGTAGCTTCAACGTTTCTGTCGCGGAACTCGATCCGAGCCCAGTTTGGAATCGCGCTACGATTGGCGTGGTCAGCATCTCCGACTCGCGCGACTATCTCGATGGATTGATGAAGAACGTGGAGCGTGCGGCTACGCGCATCGCGAACAATCACGGGGCTGACGTGGCCGATTCGTTTGTGGAATATCTGTAGCTTCTCCTGCGACTCGTGCGGCCGCTTTCAGTCGATGCGCTTAAGAGGTATGTCCTCGCCACCGGTGTGAAGGGTCATCATTGTGACATGGCCTTGGCTATCGACTTCGAAGGTGTAAACATCGTCCGCCGCTTTGGAGAAAACTTGCCGCTCGCTCTCTGGAAATAGTTCTTGTTTCGGTTCGTCGTTCTCCTGCACGGACAAATGATCTCCCTCTCGACGGATGGTCAGGATGAGGTTCGGCGGGTTTCCATAGCGGCCGACGTATCGGTCGAGCAGCTTGGAATCAACGGCCACGATTTTGTGTTCTTTCAATGGCTTGCGAGACGGCAATTTGTCGTAGGGAGTGAAGCCTTCCCATTCGATGGGAGTGAAAGTGTTCTTTAGCACGGTCTCCAACAGTTCTTTGTAGATGCCCTCGCCGTTCGAGCTGTTGGTCATGATGAGAATGCCTTTCTTGCTATCGTCGAAGCAGACGGTGTAGTTTCGCCAGCCCTCGGCGTGGCCTTCTTTGAAAAAGGCTTTGCCATACGGAGTCCAGTAAAGTCCCCACGCCAGGCCGTAGCTCAGGCGGATTAATTTATTTTCATCAGTGGTTTCGCTCGCCAGGCTGGGAAATTCGTGCTTGGAAAGAATCTCAATCTGCGGGCTGAGCATCAACTCGCGCGTCTGCTTGCTCAGTCGTTCGCCTTGAAGCACCGCCTGCATGAACCGGGCGAAGTCCGCGACCGTTGTCTGCATCGAGCCGGCGGCATTGGCTTTGGGCCTTCTTTCATGACCGAGCGAACGTCCCCACTCGTCGTATCCGTTGGCACAATCACTTTCGAATCGGCTCTCCCAAATCATGCTGGAGCGCGTCATGCCAAAGGGCTCATAAATGCGGGTTCTCATCAACTCTTCTAATGGTTTATTCGTGATCGTCTCAACCACCAACTGGAGCAGATTGACGCCTTCACCGGAATAAGCGAACCTCGATCCTGGCTCAAAGTTGATGCTTAATCTGTTGTCTTCAGTGAACTGGCGTAGATTGGGAAACCCGCTGGTGTGATCCAGCAGCATTCTTGCCGTGATTTTCTTGTAGTGCGGGTCACCGGCCAGATCCTTGTACGCGGGATATTCCGGCAGCGGTTTGGGTAAATACTGGTAGACAGGCTTGTCGAGGTCGATGAGTTTTTCGTCAACGAGTTGAAGCACCATGTAGGCGAACGCCACTTTGCTGAAGGACGCCGCGGTCATGACAGAATCTTCGGTTAACGGCAGGGTTTTTTCTTTGTCGCGGACGCCATAGGTTTTGAGGTAGACGACCTGCCCCTTATCGAAAATCGCGAGACCTACTCCCGTAACTTCCGCAGCGTGCATCACGCGGGCCACAGTAGCATCGATTTCCGAGGTCGCAAGCTTGCTGCCGTCGAGGCGCGTGATATTCGACTGCTGCGCAGCCGCAGCTATCGTCAGCGCCAACAGCAAAAACACGTTCTGCGTCCTCATGTGCTTCCCCTAAGGCCGAATGATACACAGCGGGAGTCGCGTTCGGAAAGACGGTCTGGCCGAGCGAACGTCAGCCATGCGCGAAGTAGTCGCTATCGCCTTGTTACCTCTGTACTTACCCGGACCCCTCCTTTGTGCGCGACAATAGCACTTCGGAGCCAACACGCGCATCCAATTTTCTGATATTCTCATGCGTTTTACTTCGAGGTGAAGGGTGGAGAAGCGCGGGGTGAAGTACCATCGCGGCCGGTTGGGCGAAGCCCTGCGCGAGGAGATCGAAACGCTGGTGGAAGGGGAACTGGCTGATCCGCGCATTGGACTGGTGGGTGTGACAGCCGTGCATGTGGCTGACGATGGCCGTTCGGCGCAGGTTCTGGTGGATGTGGATGGCGACGACCAGGAGGCCGACCGAAGTCTCGAGGGCTTAATCGCCGCAAAGGAATACATCAGGCATGAATTGATGGAGCGTCTGCGGCTGAGACGCGCGCCAGAATTGTTTTTCCGGCTGGACCGTTCGGAGCGGGAAAAGGCGAGAGTGGAAGAACTGCTGGCACGGGCGAAAAAGAGGATGAAATCTCGAACCAAACCGGGATTGAAAAAGGCATAGCGATGCTGCGGGATGTTCTCCAGCAAATCGAACAGCGTGACCGGTTCGTACTTACGTCGCACGCGCGGCCGGATGGCGATGCCGTGGGGTCGGCGCTGGCCTGCTGCCAGGTTTTGCGCGCGATGGGCAAACAGGCTGACGTGGTGCTGCACGATGGCGTCCCAAGGATTTATCGCACGTTGCCGTTCGCCGATCAGGTGTTTCAGGCCAATCGCGTCACGGGTAGCTATGAGGCGGCGATCATTCTCGAGTGCGACAGCATTCACCGCACCCGGCTTGAGGGTCTGGAGAACCGCTTCCTGATCAGCATCGATCATCACGTCAGCGGGCGTCCGTTTGCCAACGTGAACTGGATCGATCCGCATGCAGTGGCAACGGCGGAAATGGTGTTTCGCCTGGCGCGCGAAGCCGGAGCGCATTTTTCCCCGGAGATTGCTACCTGCCTCTATACGGCGCTGATGACCGATACCGGCTCGTTCATGTTCCAGGGAACGAACCAGAATACGTTCGCTCTCGCGCGCGAACTGGTGCTGGCGGGTGCCGATCCTTCACATTGCGCGCGCAGCATTTATTTCGCCCACTCGGTAGCGAAGATGAGGCTGCTGGGCGAAGCGTTGCGCAACCTCAGCACCGAAGGCCACGTCGGCTGGACCTGGGTCACGCAAGAGCAAATGGACCGCTGCGAAGCGAAGGAAGAGGATTGCGAAGGCCTGGTCAATTACGTGCTCTCGATCGGTGAAGTGGAAGTGGCGGCATTCTTCCGAGAACTTCCCGGCGGACGGTTTCGGGTAAGCTTACGGAGCAAAGGCAAGCTTGATGTGGCGCGAGTGGCTGAGCGCTTTGGCGGGGGCGGGCATGAGTGCGCCAGTGGCTGCTCGCTGGAAGGTCCGCTCATCCAGGCGGTGCGCCAGGTTCTGGATTTGTTGCACCGCAGTCCTTCCGTACAATAGTTGTAACTGTTGAATGATGATTTTTTTGATTCTCGATTGAAGAACTCGCCCTCATTGCCTTTCAATCGACACTCATCAATCAACGATCATTAATCAACAGTACCCATGACGCCCGCCGTTCTCGGAACTCCCTGATGAGGAATCGAACCCGTACCGATTCGCTGTTGCTGGCGGGCTTCTGCGCGTTTCTTTTTTTGTACGGATTGGCGCAGTTCGGGCTTATCGGAGCCGATGAACCGCGCTACGCGCAGGTGGCGCGCGAAATGCTGGAGCGCCACGAGTGGATCACCCCCGTCCTCGGGGGCCAGCCCTGGCTGGAGAAGCCTCCTCTATATTACTGGCAAGCGATGATGGCATACGGGGTGTTCGGGATTAGCGATTGGGCGGCCCGACTGCCTTCGGCAGTCGATGCCAGTTTCCTTGTGCTTGCCGTGTACTTTTTTCTGCGACGCTTCCGGCCAGGATTTGAGTTGGATGGCGCGCTGATCGCGGCTTCCTCCGCGGGAGTGATCGGCTACGCCCGCGCCGCCTCGATGGATATGGCGTTGGCTGCGGCTTTTACCATCGCCATGTTCGGATGGTGGACCTGGCGTGCAAGTGGAAAAAGAATTTACCTCGCGGTCTTTTATGGCTTCATCGCATTGGGGGCACTGGCGAAGGGACCGATCGCGCTGTTTCTCGCTGCGGTGGTGATCGTCCTCTACGCGGCCGCGGTTCGCGAACTGCCGCTGGTGCTAAAGACGCTTTGGCTGCCGGGAATTCTCCTTTTCTGCGTGATCGCCATGCCGTGGTATCTCGTGGTGCAACTGCGCAACCCGGAGTTTTTTCGCGTATTCATTCTTGAGCACAATCTAGGAAGGTTCTCGAAAGATCTCTATCACCATACGGAGCCGTTCTGGTATTACTTGCCGGTGACGGCACTGGCACTGGTTCCGTGGACGGTGTTCGTGATTGTGGCATTTGTTGAACGAGTCCGCTGGTGGTGGGGCAAGCCAAGTCCGACGAACGCAGGCGATCTTGATTGCGAAAATCAACTCGGCGTGTTCGCGTGCTGCTGGCTCATTATCCCGGTCCTGTTGTTTTCGATTTCGCAATCGAAGCTGCCCGGCTATATTCTTCCCGCGATTCCGGCAGGAGCGCTGCTGTTAGCCGATTACCTGCGGCAGCACTTGCACCAATGTGATGCCAAGCCAGTCCCGCTGGGACTGGCCGTATTGCACGCACTGTTGGCAGGGGGTCTGATCATTCCGGCGTTGCTGATCGGATACATCGCGCAGCATCGCCCTTCGGAGGGGCGGCCGATGCTGGTGGCGCTCGCCGCCGCATTTGTGCTGTGCGCCGGAATTGCGCTTACGCTGGTTCGAAAGACGGGCCTGCGCCTGCTGCGGTTTGTCACGGTGATACCGGTTCTGCTTACTGTAGGAATTGTTATGAGATTGGGAGCCGTATCTCTGGATCAGACCCTTTCCGCGCGCCCACTGGCTTTCGAGATTGCCAGCATGGAGACCCATCCGCTGCCTCTGGCGGTTTACCACGTTCGGCGTGAACTGGAGTATGGGCTGACTTTTTATCGCAACCAACTCACCTTCAACTACGACTGGGGCAGCGTTCCCCCGGAGGAGCACCTGCTGGTCGCGCCGGAGAACTCGCAGCCCGAGATTGCGAAGCGGATGGCTGGCCGCCGAGTTTCTTACCTTGGGCATTATGCTCCGCAGCACGTGGATTATTACTGGGTAGCTGCGGTGGCGGCAAGTTCCACGCCGCAGTAGCGGGTCGCGGAAAAAGACATGAGGGTTAATTTCGCTGGCGTTTGGAATGCAAACTTAGGCAAGAGCAGATTCCTTGGCCCGTCACCCAAGGCTATTTTGATGAAGATTGAACAGTCGGAGGCTGAACTGGAGCAAGAGATCGTGGTCACGAAGGTTGACGGAAGTGAAGATCGAGTGATTTTCAGATGCTGCATCGCTGGTGAGCAAGATAGGAGCTTGCTGAACGGCAGGCCGGTTCGGGGATCTGCAAGGTGGGAGGGCGATGAGTTGATAATTGAATCGTGGATGCAGTTCGGAACGCGAGAAATGCATTTCTGCGATTGTTGGTCGCTGTCGCACGATAAGCAAACGTTGATCATGGAACACCGCAACGACGATTTGTCGGGACAGATCACAATTCTCGATCGAGTGGAATAGGCGCTGTTGCCGCCCTGTATTCTGGCGGTTTGCCTCGCGCCGTGGAACGCACTAAACTCGGAGTTCTGCCATCGCAAATGACGCCGTGGGTTGGTTTGGGCTGATTTTGCAGGAGCTCCGTGGAGATTCTCGACCTCAGACATTTTTCTTCGGTGGACCTGCGCCCCCTGCTCGATGATGAGACGCGAGCCTGGGCGAGCCTGCTCTCCTGGGACTACAACGGATCGGCGGAGATGATCCTGCGCTATGTCGACGCGAAAATTCTTCCGGGATACGCGGCGATTGAACGCGGGCGCATCTTTGGTTACAGCTTTTTCGTGTACGAGGGCAGCAAGGGAGTGGTGGGCGACCTTTTCGTGGCGAACGGCGGCCGCTCGTCTGACGCGCACGAAGTCGAAATCAAACTCCTGACGCATGTGATTGAGACGCTGCAGCAGTCTCCTGGAATTCATCGGGTTGAAGCGCAGTTGCTGGCGCATGAGGCGGGGAGCGTTGCCCGGCCATTTCTCGATCAGGGGTTCCAGCGGCATCCGCGGCTGTTCATGGTTCTCCGGCTGAGCGATTTCGCGCCGCCAGCGTCAACGGCGTTTCCCGACATCGAAATCCGGCAGTGGACTGAGGCCGACTACCAGCCTGCAGCCGCTGTGATTACTGCGGCTTATCGCGGGCACGTAGACGCCCAGATCAACGACCAGTACCACACGCTTAGCGGATCGCTGCGCTTTCTGAATAACATTGTGCGCTTTCCGGGGTGCGGTTTGTTCGATGCGGAATCGTCCTACGCCGCGGTCGACCGGAAGGCGAAGAATTTGATTGGATTGATCTTGTGCTCGCGGGTTCGCAACGATGTGGGACACGTGACGCAGATATGTGTGCTCCCCGAATACCGCTCACGCGGGATCGGCGAGGCGCTCCTGGCGGCGACCTCCATTAACCTGCGCAAGCGTGGCTTCGCGATGCTTTCGTTGACCGTGACCGAGGCCAATGCCGGTGCGGTCGCGCTCTATCGCCGGCTGAATTTTGAATCGAAGCGCGTGTTTGACGCGTTTGTATGGGAAGGATAGAACCTTTCAGCTATCTTCGTACCAGCCACATCGCCCATCCCGCCGCCAGCAGCCCGCCCAGAAACAGGGCAAAACAGTACAGGCCGTAGCGGACCATCTCGCGCGTGGTTTCGCGGTGGGTGATGCCGAAGACGATGGAGGCAAATAACGCGAAAACAAAAGCGGCGCTGAAATGAGTGAGCTGGACGGTCATTGTTTTTGTTTTTCCCAGATCATTGTTTTTTCCCGATGGCGATGTGGTAGGCGTCGGCCACGGCAATGAAATTCAGCAGTCCGGCGACGATCATGAACTTGGTTCCATAATCCGCGATAGCGAAAGCGATCGCTCCCTGGCCCCAGTTCATGGCGAGAGTCACAATATACATTCCACCCGCGCCGAGGTCACCGATGAATCCGAGCATGTCGAGAATATCGCCGCCGTTGGCTTTGTAGATGTGGCCCTGCATCATGAGGCCCAGGATGAAGAGAGTGCCGATGGAGACGAACAGCAGAGCTCCGCGAATCCAGCGTTTTTGGATCATGTGGCCGGCCCCGGGAATCAGCCAGCCCAAGGCAGGCGCGATTACCGACATGGTGTTGGCGGGCTGCGCCGGTTCGGCCGCCTTCGCTTTAGCTGTAGTTTGATTTGCCATCAGATAATTACGATCTCACGTTGAATGTTTCCGGTGACTTCTGCCGACTTGGGACGGACCAGCATGTTGACCTCGCTGCGCACGCCAAATTCCGGCAGATAAATGCCCGGCTCGATGGAGAAACAAGAATTGGGAAGAATCTGGCGCTCGTCGTGGATTTCCAGGTCGTCCATATTGGCCCCATTAGAATGGACGTCGGTGCCGATGGAATGTCCGGTGCGGTGAATGAAATATTCGCCGTAACCTTTCTGCTTGATGTGGCCGCGGGTGGCGCGGTCGACTTCCCATCCCGCGATGCGGCGCCCGGCATCGATCGCATCGGTCACGGTTTTCACGCCCGCGTCGCGCGCGTCTCGTACGATTTCAAATACCTGGCGGATGCGGTCCGATGGCGCCTTGCCGACGAAACCCATCCATGTGATGTCGTAATAGACCGCTCCCGGGACGTCTTTTTTCCCCCAGACGTCGAGCAAAATCAGATCGCCTTCACGAATCGGAACGGGATGATCGGCACGGGGTTCATAGTGCGGATTGCCAGCGTTCGCGTTCACGGCAACGATCGGCGCATCATCGGTGAGCAGATTCTCGCGGCGAAACGCTTCCATGAACCACTGTTGGATTCCGTGTTCCGTGGTTCCACCATCGCGGGCGCGCTTGCCGATTTCCTTGAAGGCAGCGGCCACGATTGAATCCACGCTGTCGCGCGCGGCGAAGTGAGTTTTGATCTGCTCCTCGCTCCAGGTAGCTTCGAACTGTGCAACCAAGTCGGCGGAACTGACCACATTTTTTCCCAACCCGCGCAGCAACTCAATGGTCCCGCCATCCACCAGAGAAATCGTGAACACGATGTTATTAGGCGAATACTGCATGGCGATGTCGCGGTAGGGGGCGAGCATCGACTTCAAGGTGTCAAAAAGTTCCTGCCATCCGGAATACTGGCGCTTGCTGCCGGGCAAGGAATCGAGGTGGCCGGCTTCGATTTTATGGACCAGTTTTACCGGTTCACCCTGCGCGGGAATCAAATAGAACCAACGCCGCGTGACCATGAGACTTGTGGGCAAGCCAAGCACTCGGTAGGCGATGGGATCGCGATGATGGTGGTCGTAGAACAGCCACGCATCGATGTTGCGTTCGCGCAGCGCAGATTGGATGGCAGCCAGGTCCATGGGCAAACCCCTATTGTAAACAATGGGAAGGATTTGGGCGAATCTGTACGTAGGGAGATCCGCGCGGCTTTTACCGCACTTTCGTTTTTGGACACTAACAAGTACCCGCCATCGCTGCTAGTTCTTTTGGTGGCGCTGGGGCCGGCTCTGCTTTTCTTGTGGGCCGTCGACACCGCAACGCCGCCATGGCTGCGGCCGGCTCTCATCGTCGGCGAAGTGCACATGTTTTATTACCTCTTGCATATACCTCTGATACACATGCTCGCCATCGCAGTATGTTATGCCCGCTACGGGCAGGTGCAATGGATGTTCGAGTCTCCGGGGCTCGGCCAGTTTCCCATCACGCCGCCGCCAGAATGGGGATACTCGTTGCCGATCGTTTATCTATTTTGGGCCCTGGTGGTGCTCACGCTTTATCCGCTCTGCCGCTGGTTTGCACGTTTGAAGCAGCGCCGCAGCGATGCCGGGCTGAGTTATTTCTGAAGCAGCAGGCGTGAGCAGCTAGGTAGCATTGGAAGCCAGAACGCGTTTTCTCACCGCCGGTGGCAGAGTCTCGCAGGCGGTCCGCAACACAAGTCGTGGCGCTCGTCCGCGAATCTTCATCAAGTATGGAACTGTTCGTTTGGCATCGAACTTTGCAGTTTCGCGAAGCAGCCAGCCCAAGCCTTTCTGCACCATGTCATCTTCGTCGGAGAGAAGAAAATCAGAAAGCTTGATGATTTCCGGAAGGAAGATCTTCGCGCGTGATCCGCGAATCAGGGCCACGCAAGCCGCGCGGCGATGCCAGCGGCTGGGTGACTTTGCCCAGCGGAAAACGGTTTTTGCACGCGCAGGTCGGGACGCGATCATCGGCGCGATAAGATCATGCACCAGCGCGTCATGATCGGACCAGCTGCTGATGCGATCGAGCCAGGTCTCGAAGAGTTTGAACTCGGCGTCACCAAACTCGCCGTCAAGCTTCTCCAGCAAGAACACGGCGGCTATCTTTTCTTCCAGCACCGGGCCGGAGAAAAGGCGATCGGCGACCTCGATCAGAAAATCGAGTCCGTGCTCTTTTCTCACCTCCCGACGAACACGCACAGCGGCGCGGCGTAAGTCAGCCGTGTACCAGCCGTGCGATTTGATTTCATCTTTAAAGAACCACTGCACGCCTGCGCCATGCTCAGCCGAGCCGCCGTTTTTCAGCACACGGCGAAGTTGAGCGGCGACCGCGGCGGGCGTGGTCTTGAGTTGCGGCATGGTTTAACTTAGCTAAATGCCCTAAGAAGAGAAGGCGCCCTGCTGAGGCCGCCCGTGTTGTTGCTCGCTCCAGTCAGATTACGCGGCGCGAGTCGTGACAGTTGCCGGCCGATAGCCGCATTCCGCGGCCTTCTTGAAGGCTTGCAGAGCTTCCTCCGCAGACATCAGCGGCGTGGTCTGCACGGCTTTGCAGGCACCCCCGCCAGCGAACGCGATGGAAATCGCCGCCGCACTTACGTTGTCGGGCAGATTGGTGATTACGACTACGTCGTACTTTCCGAAGGCGAACCAGGCGGTCTCGATTTTGCCTCCCAACTTCTCAATCGCGGGTCTTACCGCCTCAATGCGGTTCTCGGGATGGGCCAGAAGCGCTTCCCAGCCCTCGCGAGAATACGCGACTTGGTGAAGATAATGTGGCATAGAGCCCCCTTCGATTCACTTGCGGAGCGAATGATCCCAAAGGCGGCAAGCGAAGTCAAGCGTTGCGCGCTCATTCCACTCGTACGACACGGTCGTAAATCCATAGCAACGCCGTCGTGGCTACGCCAACCGCGACCACAGACCACCAGATCATCTCGGGCCGGTGCATTTCTTCGCCAAAGTGATGCATGAGCCATCCGCTGAACCTGCCGGCGACAAACGATCCGATGCCGAGGGGGAGGAACGCGAAGCCCATGTATGTGCCCTGCTGCCCCTTGGGAGCGAGGCGCGAAATGTAGTCGTAGTAGCGCGGCTGTTGCACGATTTCGCCGATCGCCACCACAACCAGCGTGGCGACTGCCATCCAGACGGAGGGATGCAGGATCAGAAGGATCCAGGCCAGGCTCGAGATCAGCGTTCCGAGAATAATGGCGTGAAACGCTTGCATGCGCTTGGTCAGAAAGCCGATCAACAGAGTGAACAAAATGACTACAATCGGGTCGGTCGCCAGGATTCGCGCCGTGTCCGCCTTGGGATCGATGTACGCGGAAATGTAGAGTGGCAGGGCGATGAACTCCTGCCAGTAGACGATCCAGTATCCGGTGAAAATGAGCAGGAAAATCATGAACCGCGGGTTCGAAAGCACAGTCAGGAAGTTCTTTCCCACCTGGCTGAGACTTGCGGTTTCGCCTTCGTCGGCGCGGCGCGGCTCTTTGAACAGCAGCAGTACGACGAAGAGCATCAGGAACACGCTCAACGCGGCGATGCGAAATACATTCTCTACGGCGCCATGCTCTTGGGCCCACGAGGCAAGCAGCGGCCCCGCCGTGCTGCCAACATTCACGAGCGTGTAGTAGATCGAATACCCGACCGAGCGGACGTTCTCTTTGGAGGCGCGGGCCGTGGTGCCGACCACGCAAGGCTTTACCAGAGCCACGCCCAGGGCGGGTAGGATCAGGACGAAAGCCACCAGCGCCACCAGCGGCACGCGGTTACGCAATGGAGCGAGCCAGGGAGATCCAATTGACCCCAACAGGAAATAAGCGAAGCTGAGGATCAGGTATGCGATAGAGAGCGCCCGCCTGAAGCCGAGCCGGTCGGCGAGCGCGCCCCCACCGATGGCGAGAAACCAGACCCAGCCGCCAAACATTCCGGTGAGGTTGCTGGCGCGCTCGACATCAAAATGAAGGCTCTCGTGCAGATAGCGCGCCAGCACGGCAAACACGGCGTAGTAGGAGAGGCGCTCGAAAAGCTCGCTGATGTTGGCGACCCAGAACGGGCGCTCAAACCCCGTGCGAATCTCCTGCAAGCGTTCGGAAAAGCTCAAGTGTGGCTCCCTGAGGCCGGCGTTATATTCCAATCCGTCTGCGCACTTCTTCGGCCCAGAGCCCCGCGACACGAACAACTTTCTGGCGGCTGGTCTGGCCGGAGGCAATGGTAACGGAAGATCGGGGCGCCATCAAAAGTTTCGCGAAGAATTCGATGCAGGCCTGGTTGGCGCGGCCATCGACGGGCGGCGAGGTTAGGGAGAGCTTGAGCGCGTCCCCGAATTCGCCGGCGATGGCGTTTTTCCTGGCGCGGGGATGGACCTTGACTGCAAAGGAAACGCCGCCGTCCGATTCTTGAAAGGGAATCAATCGTTCTTCCTTAGAGAAAATCCGGTCTCGGCCAGCAAAATAGCGCCAACCAGCGGGATTTGCGGATGCTGCAGCGTCCGTGCTCTTCCGATGCTTGCCATCAGCGCGATTGCGAGTACCAGCATCGTCACATTCGCAGTAATGCAAAACAGCTTCAGACCCTTCACTCCGCGGCCGTTGCGAATACGTAGCACATTCAACATCGCGGTGAACAGCAGAGCCAGGCACGTTCCGAAGATCCAGATTCTGCCGGTATAGTTTTTCGGCACGAGCAGGCAATCCACGATCGCCAGAATAAAAAGGACTCCCGCGCAAATGCAGTCGAAAAGCTTCACGGCACTCCTCCCCTGACAACCCTGCGGTTAAGTCTTTGTTCTCTCTCCGAAGATTGCCGTTCCCAGGCGCACGCAAGTCGAGCCTTCTTCAATCGCCACTTCGAAATCGTGCGACATGCCCATGGAAAGCTGGCTCATGGCGACAGCGGGGAGTTTACGAGCGGCAATCGCAGCGCGCAACTCGCGCAGCTTGCGAAAGTAAGGCCGCGCCCCTTCGGGATCGTCGGTGAACGGAGGCACGGTCATCAGCCCGCGGAATACGAGCGCCTCGAGTCGGGGCGCGGCGAGCAGTAGTTCTTCGAGCGCAGACACATCCGGCGCGACTCCGCTCTTCGCCGCTTCGCCGCCGACATTGATTTCGATGAGCACATCCAGCCTGCGGCCGAACTGGCGGGCTGCGGCGTCCAGTTTCTCGGCCAGCTTCAACGAATCGACCGAGTCCACGGCGCGGAATAGCTCTGCAGTTTTTGCAGCCTTGTTCGTTTGCAGATGGCCGATCATGTGCCACTCGGCGTTTTGCAGGTCCCGAAGCGCTCCAGCCTTGGCCGCGAAATCCTGCACTCGGTTCTCGCCGAACAACCGATGTCCTGCATCATAAGCTTCGCGGATGCGCTCTGCCGGCTGCGTCTTGGTGACGGCCATTAGCGCAATATCGCCGACGTTTCGTCCGGAGCGGCCGGCCGCAATGGCGATACGCTGCTCGATCAATGCAATATTTGCGGCTATCGACATTAGAAAAGTAGATCACGAAAGCCCTTCGCTGGGCGAAGGTCGCGGGCCGGGGGCGCCCGCGCCACACAATCATTACATGATGGCCGTGGGCGGTGCCGGTTCGTTCGGATCGCCAGCACTCGAGAGTGGTAACCAGATCATCAGACCGGCCAGCAGGACCATGACACCGATCCCAGCCAGATAAAGTGGATGTTCGAAGATCTGTACGGACGTGATCCGCGTCGCCCACGCTGCCGCGACCTGCAGCCACGATTGGTGGGCAAAGGACAATGCAATAAAGGCCGCCCAAATAAGCCCAAAGACCGACTCACCTGCGATCAGCCCCGAAGCCGTGAGAACTCCGGCATTTTCCACCCGCGCTTTCTGCGCTTCATTCAGTCCGCGCCGCGCGGCCAGCCAATCTCCGGCGGCGCGAAAAACCCCACCGATGAAAATGGCGAATGTCGTCTCAAACGGCAAATACATGCCAACCGCCACCAGCATGGGGCTCCGCACCTGCATCATGATCATGGCGATGCCGAAGAAAATTCCCACGACCACCAGCGGCCAAGGCATGTCGCCGCCTACAATGCCGATGGCCAAGGTGGCCATAAGGCCTGCCTGAGGCGCCGAAAGCTGACGGCTGCCGAACCCGAATGCCGTGTCCAGCAGGTAGAGTGGCCAGTACATAGCGAGGCTTGCGACCACCACGGCAATTAGTTCCGCCATCTGAATCTTGCGCGGCGTTCCTCCCAGGATGTAACCCACCTTGAAGTCCTGCAGCAGTTCACCAGCTACCGAGGACGAAACACAAACTACAGCCGCCACGCCCAACACCACGGCCACGCCCTTAATTCCAGAGGCTCCAAGCGACACCATCAGAAGCGCCGCAATCAGCAAAGTCGAGAGCGTCAGGCCGGAAACCGGATTATTGGAAGAGCCGATGAATCCGACCAGGCTGCCCGACACCGTTGCCATGAAGAAGCCGACGACCAGCATGACGACGGCTGCCAACACTGCCGGCCAAACCAGACCTGAGATACGGATGTACAGAAAGCACATGAGTACAAACATCAAAGCAATCAAACCAAAGACGACCTTTGAACTCATGTACTGTTCGGTGCGAGAAAGCTTCGCTCGCTGATCTGCAGTTTGGCGCAGATCTGACAAGGCCCGGCCGATGCCCGCCGTGAGACTTTTGCCCATCTTGAAAAGCGTGAAGGCTGCGCCCACCAGCATTCCACCCACGGCGATGGGACGCACGATAAACCTCCATACCGCGATCGCGATCGCCGCCCAATTGTCGGGTGTATCTGCCGGAAGATAATGTTTAATCTGCGGACCCAGGAAGAATATGAGCAGGGGAACCATCAATCCCCAGGCCAGCACCCCGCCGGCAAACTGAATCGATGCCAGCCGCAACCCAATGATGTAGCCCACGCCCAGGTAGGCCGGACTCACGCTGGGTGCGGCGAAAGTGCTCGTCCCACCCGCCGCCACGATGTTCGCACTGCCCGTCGTGCCCAGACGAACCTGGCTGCGGCCCAGACTGCCAACGGCAAAATGAATATCCTTATCTGCCGCGAAGAGTCCGAACCGCCCCAGGATATAAACCAGGCCGCCGACGCCAATGTTCCAGAAAAGATATTTCGCGGCGTCTGCGCCGCGCCGTCCCGCCTTGTGAATTTCTGCCGCCGCGACTGACTCAGGAAAGGGTAGTTCCGGATCTTCCACCATCACGCGCCGGACTAATGAAATGAAGAGCACTCCCAGAATGCTGCCGACCATCATGAGCGCGGTCGATTTCCAATATGCGTCAGCCGGCCGGAAGGAAGGCCACGCCTTGGCAATCACGAACGCAGGGATGGTGAATATTGCGCCCGCAGCCAGACCCTCTCCGATTGTGCCTGCGGTTCGCGCAATGTTCTCTTCGAGAAGCGATCCTTTCCAAGCCCGCATCGCTGCCATCGCAATAACTGCGGCGGGGTATGTGGCCGCGATCGTGATACCGGCGCGCAGGCCCAGATAGGCGTTGGCTGCTCCGAGGACGACTGTCATCAGAAGTCCCAGCAGCACCGCGCGCAGAGTGAATTCCTTCATCTCCATGTTCTCGGGAACGAAAGGGACGTGTTTCTTGACGCCAGTTCCTGATCCGGGGACTGGACTGCTCATAAGTGGAATCCTCGTCGGGTGTGAGATGAAAGCGATGTCGCTGCGTAACTTGTTCAAAACACAAACGGCGGCACGTTAGCATGAGGATGGTCCGCATTACAAGTGCGATGCCAGTTCCGGTTTGGGAATACCACGGGAAAACCGGATTGGCTTGCCTCTTATCTTGGGGTAAAATAGTGCTAATTGGTTTCGCCCCTTCGCAGTTGTCTGATCCTCGAGGTGTACCGTGCTGAAGAACTCCCCTGACCACGTTTGGTTCCAGAAATACTCAGAATTTCACTGTGACGATTGTGGCAGTGACACCGGATTCCGTTCGCGGCGACGGACACTCTGGGAACGCTGGCTGCTACCGGTTTTCCTTTTGCAGCCTGTGCGCTGCACAGAGTGCTTCCGCCGCGACTATCGTTTGCTGTTTGTGCAGGTGAAGGAACGGCTGCCCGAACCGGTCAAGAAGGTGCCGACCCCGGCACCGCGACCCAATCGTAACGTTGCCTAGCGGACCCGGCCGCCGTTATACTCTGGTTAAGCAGGCAATCGCACAGTCGCCCGCCCGGAACGTTTTCCTGCGGGCCACACGGAGGCCGTCTTCAGCAGTACTGGGGACAGAACTCGGGCTAGCCAGGCCAGATCCACAGTGCCAAGCCCTTCCATTGCTTCACGAACCCATGAGGTCCGGATTCATGAGGTTCGGACTAACCAAAGCTGGACCGCCCAGGTTGCCGCAAGTCTCTTCGCTGTTTTGTTTCCCTCCGACTGCCGCATTTGCCAAACCCCGCTGGTGAAAATCTCGCGCCTCCCCGTTTGCCAGGAATGTCTTGACGCCATGCATGCGATCGGGGGCGGAGTCTGCGCCATCTGCGGCGAGCGGCTATTTTCTTCCTACGCAGTTGCCGGGGCGGCAGGCGAGCCGCGGTGCGGGCTGTGCCGCCGCATCGAACCACCCTTCGCACGCGCGGCCGCGTATGGAAGCTACGAGAGCGGGCTACGCGAGCTGATTCACCTGTTGAAGTATGCAGGGGTGCGCCCCGCTGCCAATGTTCTCGGACGAATGCTGGCTGAGGCGATTGCCACACTCGAACCTGAGTTGCCAGAGGACTCCGTGGCTGTAATTCCGGTGCCGTTGCACCGCAGCAAATTCAGCGAGCGCGGGTTCAACCAGGCGGAACTGATTGCCCGGGCAGCGATGAAAATCAGACGGCGGGGAGATCGCTTGCATTTGTGTGGGGGAGCGCTCGAAAGAAAGCGCGATACGGCGTCGCAAATTGGCCTTACCAGCCACCAGCGCCGCGAGAACCTGCGAGGTGCTTTTGCAGTGGCGCAGCCTGAGTTGGTAAAAGGCCTCGAAGTGCTGGTGGTCGACGATGTCTATACCACCGGCGCTACGGTTTCGGAGTGCGCACGGGTCTTGCGCCGCGCCGGTGCTTCCAAGGTTTGGGTTGCTACCGTGGCGCGTACGCTGAAAATCTCGGCGCAGCACGCGGAGATAGGGCCAGAGGCCGAAGACAATCAGATGTCTGGAAAAATCGGAGCGGATGCCGTTCCGTTGGCCAAAGCCGTGGGAACTTAAGATTTACGTCAGTCGGATTTACGTCAACCGGATTTATGTCAACCAGGATTGAAACCGACGCAGGACCACCGGGACGCCATGCCGCCGGCCTGTTCGCGGCGGCGGCGATGCATCGCGACAGCAATGGCAACGCGCTGCACGCGCCCGTGCTCGTGCTGAATGCTTCCTACGAACCCATCAATGTTTGTGCGGCGCGGCGAGCCCTGGTTCTGGTGCTGAAGGGCGTGGCTATGACGGAAGAGGAGAACGGACACTTCCTCCACGCGGCGCGCATCGCTATGCGTGTGCCCTCGGTGATCCGCCTGCTGGAGTACCGCCGCATCCCGCACCAAAGCCGCGCCTTGTCGCGGAAGAATATCCTGCTGCGCGATCGCAACACCTGCCAGTATTGTGCCACCGTGCTGCCGTCGGGCGAGTTGACGCTTGATCACGTGATTCCCCGCTCCCGCGGAGGGTCCTCCACTTGGGAAAACCTTGTAGCTTGTTGCCATCCCTGCAATCGCCGCAAGGGCAACCAGTTTCCGCTCGAAGTCGGCATGAAGCTGATGCGCGAACCCCGCGCCTTCAACCTGCACACCAGCCGTCACATTATGCGACTCATGGGGCGCAGCGACGACAAGTGGCGCAAGTATCTCTTCTACTAGGCGAGTCGCTCCGTCTGAACGGAGCTATCCCTGCTTTCTAACCTTCGTTGCCTATCCGCGTCCAACGGTTATGCAAGCTCGCCGCCTAATTTCAATTTTGATGCCCGTATTGACTATCGTGTCAGCTTCTCTGCCGCTCCTGGCGCAGGAGCAGCGTGCCGGATTCCATGACACGACTGATTGGGACCTTCGCCCGTCCTTCCTGTTCGATACCCTGTGTGCGCTGAATTTTCTTAGCGGAGACAAATATTACCTGCAGTACTACCAGAACGACTACGACCGCCTGTCTCCGCAGTTGCGCCCAGAAGAGCTTGCAGCTTTCGTCAATCTGAAGCGCAGAATCAAAGATGAGAAGGGAGGCATTATCTCCGCCCAGCTCGCCTTGTATTTTTCTGCCACTGACGCGGAATCCCTTGATGACATGATCCGTGTGGTGAAAGACAGTTCCGTAATGCAACGCAACCTGAAAACCACTTCTTACTACAGCGAAGACGGTTGGAAGCTCTACGAGGAAAGCCGTGGCGATCTTGTTGTCGCTTTCAACGCTCTGAAGCGCATCCATTTCGACGCCGATTGGGAGAAACAGATCAAACCTCAAGTTGAAAAATCGCGAGCGGCGATCGCTCAAGACCTGCCCCGATACAACGTCGTTCCCCGAGTCGAAGCAGTTCTGGGTTCACCGCGTCCCACCAACAAAATAACCGTGTACCTCCTCTACTACTCCCAGCCGCACGGTATCAAGATCACTGGGACGCGCTTTCTCACGCACTACTCCTATCCCTTCCGGATCGTGCTGCGCAATGCGATTCATGAAATGATGCACCCGCCTTACGACCTGGCCCACGATGCCGCTTTGCGTGCGTCATTGCAGTCCTTGCGCAGCGACGCTTTCCTCATGAACAAAGTGGAGCACCACAATCCCTCGTTCGGCTACAACTCGCTGGAAGGTCTGGAGGAAGAAGATTGCGTGCAGGCCTTGGAGCAAATTCTATCCGAGCCCCTCGGCATGGGCGGCGACCCGCAGCGCTACTGGAAGATGCAGGACGACGGTATTCACGTGCTGGCCGTGGCACTCTATAGCCTGATGAAGCAGCAGCATTTTCCCGATGGCAAGGAAGCTTTTCCTGCCTTTCTTAACCGGATGATTCAGTCGGGGGCGTTATCCAATGGACGCATTGAAGAACTCAATCGAGCGTTCTTCGCGAACTGAACAGGTTCCTCTGGTTAAGACGCAGATAGCGGACGGCTACTTCTGCGGCGACTGCGGACTCGGCGGAGGAGCGTCCGGCTTCTTCTGGTCCGGATTCTGATCCGGAGGCTGCGGCGGTTTCTGATCCTTTTGATCCGATTTCGGAACCTCCTGCCCCTGATACAAAATCTTCACGCTCGACCCGAAGCGCTTGTAGTCCTGATACTTCACGATCTCACGAATGTGAATGTCGCCGGTGTTGAAGTGCAGGGTGTCATCGGCGCGAGTGTAGGTAGGGAACCAGTACTGGTTGTCGATCTGCTCGCGCCACGTAGTGAACTTCGGATAAAGGTGTTCTTCCTTGCCCTTCTTTTTTGTGTCGCGAATCTCCGGGACCGCCTGGCCGTAGGTCTTCACGATCTGGAAATCCCGATCATCCACCCAGATGCGTCCCTGGAAATAGCGTTTCTTGCCCACAATCTGTTTCGGAGCGATATCGAAAACGAAGCAGTGCAACGTATCTTCCTGCTGCTGGCCTATGTAGAGAATGTTGTATTCCGGAATTTCATCGGTGGTAAGCACAAAGGGCAGGCGGTTGCGAAAATCCTGAACGTCGCCTTCATCGAGCGAGAGCCCACCCTGCTCGAGAGACGATTGGGGCGCAAAAACCACGTTTTCGATGCGATGGCCCTTATCGTCGTAAAGCACGTCAAACACTTCGTGATACTCGCCCGTGACCGTGTCACCGTCGCGCGTCTGCACCTTGATGTCTTGCCGGTAGGTGTAATGGTCGCGCGCTTCCTTGAACAGTTTTTCCCGGGCCGCAAAACGCGTGATGATTTCTTCAGGGGTCGCACTCTTCGGGGGTGCGTTCTCGAGCGCACCTTCTTGTGCGGCAGCGGTCAGAGTGGCCAGCGCACACGCCAGCAGAAAGAGGATGACGAAAAACAGAGCGCTGCGGGACGCCAGTCTCATAGGTACAGTTTACTGGATTTGGGCGTTGCGTAGGGATGTCTGCGCACACTGCGGCAGCCCTCCCCCGACCTCTCTCCGCTCAGTGAGGCCAGGGTAAGGGCGCTGCAGTTCTGCCA
>Ga0210383_10001401_pt1 | contig 21977 bp, 15 predicted proteins | sample IncBWC14OmetaG_FD_160072 | JGI IMG/M metagenome (GOLD analysis project Ga0210383, IMG submission 160072) | Forest soil microbial communities from Barre Woods Harvard Forest LTER site, Petersham, Massachusetts, United States - Inc-BW-C-14-O ... | reverse complement strand
AATCAAATGCCACGCTGCAGCGCCCTGGCCTGCTCAAGAACAATTCCCTCAGCGATTCGAGCACTCCAGGATCGACCGATCCAAGATCGACTCTCACGCGCAACAAAGTCGGAGCCCGATCGGTTACCTGGTCGAGCAGCCGCGCATCCGAAACAATCAAACGCGTGCCTACGTCTTCAATCGCAACGCGGCCTTTAGCGAGCAATGGCGTATTAGACTTTAAAATAATTTCGAGCTTTTGGTAGGCTTCAGGGAAAACAAGTGCCTCGATCACGCCGGTGCGGTCTTGCAGGGTCAGAATAACCCAGCGCGCGCCACGTCTGGAACGCATGGGCCTGGACTGCACGATGATCCCAGCAACGACAATGTCTTCACCATTGCGCCGGGTTTCCATGGTCGAGAGCTCGATCGCGTTCAAGTCCTTCAAGCGTCCGGCGTATCGGTCCATCGGGTGTCCGGAAATATAAAAGCCGAGAGTTCCATATTCCCCGGCAAGCAATTGTTCTTCCGTCCATTCGTCAGTTTCCGGCAATGAATTTTCACTCCACGATTCGCGGATATGGTGCGTAGAGCTCACCGTCGACAGAAACAGCCCACCTTGACCTACCGCTTTCGCTTGCACGCTTTTCTGCCCGCGCGCAATCGCCTGATCGATCGCAGCGAAAAGTCGCCCGCGAGAAGCTCCCAGACAATCCAACGCTCCTGCCTTTACCAGGCTTTCCAGCACCCGCTTGTTCAAACACCTCGGCTCGATGGCCTCGCAAAAAGTGAAGAGGCTTTCAAAGCGGACTCCGCCTACTCGAGCTTCGCAAATGGCTTTCGCAGTGTTCTCGCCAACGTTCTTGATTGCCGCAAGTCCAAAACGGATGTCGTCGCCCACGGGCGTGAAGTACAAGCCGCTTTCCTGCACACAGGGTGGCAGAACTCGGATGCCCAAACCGCGAGCCTCATTTATATATTTCACAACCTTCTCGGTGTTCCCCGCTTCCGAGCTGAGCATCGCGGCCATGAACTCGACTGGGAAATGAACCTTCAGATACGCCGTCTGGTAAGCCAGCAAAGCATAAGCGCACGAGTGAGCTTTGGGGAAACCGTAAAGCGCAAACTCCTCCATCAGGTCAAAAAGCTTTTCGGCTTTCTTCGGCGCAACTTTACGGGCAGCGCAACCGGTCAGAAATTTCTCGCGCTGCGCGGCCATCACGTCCACTTTTTTCTTTCCCATGGCGCTCCGCAGGATGTCGGCTTCGCCAAGAGTAAAACCCGCGATGCGGTTGGCAATTTTCATCACCTGCTCTTGGAAAACGATCACTCCCCACGTTTCCGAAAGAATTTCCTCGAGTTCGGGGAGATCGTAGGTAACTTTCTTTTTGCCATGCTTACGCGCTAGGAATTCGTCGATCATGCCGCCCTGAATGGGGCCGGGACGGTACAAAGCATTGAGGGCCGTCAGATCTTCGATGCGCGTTGGCTGGTACCGTTTTAGAATGTCGCGCATCCCGTGCGATTCAAACTGGAATATCCCGCTGGTTTCCCCACGCGCGAACAGCGCATAAGTCTCGGTGTCGTCGAGCGGGAGAGTCGTCAAATCGAAGTCCACATTGCGATTTCGTTTGATCATTCCGACGGCATCGTCAAGAATCGTAAGGGTCGTTAGCCCCAGGAAATCCATCTTCAAAAGCCCGATGCGCCCAAGAGCGTTCATGTCGTACTGTGTCGTGATTTCATCTTTGCTGGACTTGTACAACGGGACAATTTCCGTGAGCGGCTGCGGCGAAATCACGACTCCGGCCGCATGCGTAGAGGCATGGCGCGCCAAGCCCTCCAAACGCAACGCTACTTCCACCAGCTCTTTCACCTTTTCATCTTTTCGCGCAGCTTCGAGCTGAGGCGACTGCTTCAACGCTTCTTCCAGTGTGATATTCAGCGTCAAAGGAATAAACTTCGCCAGTCGATCCACGTCACCATAAGCCATGTCGAGCGCCCGACCCGCGTCCTTCAGGACGGCTTTCGCTGCCATCGTTCCAAATGTGATAATTTGCGCCACGTTCTCTGTTCCATATTTCTGCCGCACATACTCAATCACTTCGCCCCGCCGACGCATACAGAAATCGATATCAATATCGGGCATGGAAATACGCTCAGGGTTTAAAAAACGCTCGAACAGCAGTTCGTATTGCATAGGATCGACGTCGGTGATCCGCAATGAATAGCTGACTAGACTTCCCGCTGCCGATCCACGTCCTGGCCCAACCGGGACGTTTTGCGCGCGCGCATAATGGATGAAATCCCAGACGATCAAGAAGTAACTGGAAAAACGCATCATCTTGATCATCTCAATCTCATCGGTGAGCCGTTTTTCGTATTCTGACAGCGAATGACGCAAGCGATTTTCCTTCACCAGCCGATCGATTTCGGGGGCACGCGATTGGAAACCTTCGCGCACGGTTTTTTCAAAATACGTATCCGCGGTGTGGCCCTCCGGCACTTTAAATTCCGGGAAAGGATTACTCACACGCTGGATCTTGACGTTGCAGCGCTCGGCAATAGCCACGGTTCGCGTCACGGCGTCGGGCAGTTCCCGGAACACGTGCGCCATCTCTTCCGCCGTCTTGAAATAGAACTGATCAGTCGCGAATTTCATGCGCTGGCCGTCGCTCATCGTCTTACCAGTTTGAATGCACATCAGAACTTCCTGGGCGTGCGAATCTGACTGGGTCAAATAATGGCAATCATTGGTAGCTACCAACGGAATTCCGCTCTCTTTGGACAGCCGCACCAATTCGCGGTTCACGCGCACATCCTGTTCCAACCCCTGGTCTTGAACTTCGAGAAAAAAATTGCCTTTGCCGAAGATGTCGCGCAGCCGATACGCGCTTGCTTTCGCTTGTTCGTATTTGTCCGCCAGAAGCGCATCGGCTACTTCGCCGCGAAGGCACGCGGAAAGCGCGATGAGGCCTCTGCTATGTTTGGCAAGAAGTTCGTGGTCTACGCGCGGCTTGTAATAAAAACCATCTAAGTAGCCGATGGAAACCAGCTTCATCAGATTGCGATAGCCTTCATCATTCTCGCAGAGCAACACAAGGTGATTGGAGCGCTCCGCTTCCGTTCCGCGATTTTTGTGATTGTCCGGCGCGACGTACATTTCGCAGCCAATGATAGGCTTCACGCCGTGCGTGGTGGCTTCGTGGTAAAAATTTGCAGCTGCAAACAGATTGCCGTGATCGGTCACTGCGACGGCCGGCATTCCGCGGCGCGCCGCCTCCACTGTCAGTTCACCGATTTCGCAGGCGCCGTCAAGAAGAGAGTAATCCGTGTGCAGATGAAGATGAACAAAGTTGGAAGAATTCATGCGTGAACTATTCTAAACCAGTTCACGGGTTCGAGTACCGTCAATTGCGGAGTCGACGCAGCGCCTTCTCGAATTTGAATCACGAACCATAGATTTTCTAGCGATGGCTCGATTTTTTCTTGCGACGAGCCTTGGCTTTGTCGCTGCCGGCTGTCCGCTTCTTGCCGACCGATGCCTTCGATTCGCTTTCCGCCTCGGCGTGCTTGGCTCGAGCACGGGCGCCTATTGCGTCAGAGGCTGACTGTGATTGTTTGCCACTACCTTGCGGGATCTTCGCTGCGGTGGGCGCCGTTCCAGCCACGCTCGAAGGCGTACCCGGCTTTGCCTTATCGTGCTCCTTGGTTTCCACAGCAGCCTTGCGCTCGCCCTTTTCCAATTTCCGCTTTTTCTCCGGCTTCTCCACTTTCTTCGGCTCATCTTTAATCCCGGCAAGGTTCCGGAGAATCTTCGTTCGTTCTTCGGGCAACTTTCCTTTCCCTCGCAACTGCATCTCAAAGAACTGTTCGATCACTTTGTCAAACTTCGGGCCACGCGGAATTCCCAACGCATCGAGTTCCCCCATCGGTAGGGATTGGCGCAATGGCCGCCATTTTTGGATATAGCTCCTAAACTTGGATACTGCGCGGGGATTGGGCATTTCCGTTTCGATGAACGCAATCATCTCTGGCGCTAGAGATGCGATGTAAAAGTACGCGTCCTTCGGAGTATTCGTCTTGCGTCCTTTCAATATTTTGACGACTTTTTGGGCCTCAGGCACCAGATTCGCAATCGCTTCCATCTCATTCGAACGAAATTCCATGTTACGCATGGCCGATGCTGCTTCGCGCGACTTCAAACGCCCGAGGGCATAAAACAGCACTGGATACTGCAAGCGGGGACGTAATCCTGCGGAGGCAAGAGTCGTGCGGGTTTTCGCCAATTTATTCAGGCTGTCGTAGTCCGGCTTGCGCTTTTGCAGACTGGGATGTATAAGCCCGAGAAGGTCGTGCTTCTCCCATTCTTTCAGTGTTGCAACCGGATTGTCTTCGCGAGCGAGCGCGCGCAACTCGTGACCCACACCTTCAGGCTCGATATTCTTTTGCATGTCTCGCTGCATGGCGAGGTCGAACCATTCTTGTGTGCGCGGCTCCATTTTGAATCCCATACGCGCGCAATAACGAAGAATACGCATTAGACGAATGGGCTGATTCGTAAACCCGTGGATGGACAAAGACCGTATCTCCTGTTTTTCAAGGTCGGCCAGTCCGTTCATCGGATCAAGCAACAACCCGCGCGATTGCGTATTCAAAGAAATTGCGATCGCATTTACGCCGAAATCTCGACGTTTTAGATCTTCCATTACGCTCGAAAATCGGTACTCAGGCTTCACGCCGGGACGCTCGTAAACGTCTTCGCGGGCGCCGCAAATGGATCCATCCACATCGCCGGCGAAGATTAATTCGTAGTGCCGCAACTTTTCAGTTTCCCAAACGATGCGCGCTCCGCCTTTTTCCAGTTCCTTCACCATCCGAAGCGGATTACCCTCGACCGTGAAATCCAGATCGCGGATCGGCATGCCGGAGATTAAATCTCGAACAGCGCCCCCGGTAAGGTAAATATTCACGTCCTGAGAACGTGACAGCTCTTGCACGCGCTCCAGCACGGCGCGTTGTTCGGGGGACAGCCGGCTCTCGAGCAAATACATGTAATCGGGCATGAGTTTCTATGCCTCCTAAGGCGCGCCGATTATTCAGGCGCGCGGATGGTGCGCTTTATAAACCTTTTTCAACCGCTCTTCGACTACGTGCGTATAGATTTGCGTTGTGGATATGTCGGAGTGACCCAACATTAGCTGCACCGAGCGAAGATCGCCGCCACGATCGAGCAGATGGGTTGCGAAGCTGTGCCGGAGCATGTGCGGCTTTAACGCCTTACACAGTCCGGCCTTTCGTCCATACGCCCCCAACAGTTTCCAAAAAACAATTCGGCCTAATTTGTTCCCGTTGCGGTTGACGAACAAATATTTTGAAGTTCGCTCGCCCAATATCTCTGGCCGGGCCTTTTTCAAGTATTCCTGAATCACTGCTAACGCGTTGCGCCCGACGGGCACTAGCCGTTCTTTATTTCCCTTTCCCACACATCGCAACGAGCCGGCATTCAAGTGCAGGTCATTCACCGCAAGGCCGCACAGTTCTGAAACACGCAATCCGGCGGAATAGAGCAATTCGATCATGGCCTTATCGCGCAGCCCGGTTGGCGTAGAAGCATCAGGTTGCGTCAGCAGCAACTCGACTTCTTCCACGCTCAGGAATTCCGGCAAACTCTTTCGGAATTTCGGGGACTCCACGCTGATCGAAGGGTCCTCAGCGATCAATTCGTCCATCATGAGGAAGCGGAAGAACTGCCGCAACGAAACGAGATGCCGTGCCACGGATCGGGCGTCGAGCCGTCGCGCGTAGAGCGTGGCAAGAAAATCGAGCAAGTCACTGCGCTTTATTTCTCCAGCCTTCTTCAATCCTCGGCCCGTGGCATATTCCGTAAATTTCGCTAGGTCCCGGCGATAAGCATCGAGCGTGTTCTGCGAAAGCGCCTTTTCGACGCGCAAATAGTTTAAGAAACCTCGAATTTCAGCTTCCACAGCTTGGCCCGTGCCTTTCTTTCCGCATTGCCGAAAAATCAATTCTCAGATTTCGATACCGCCGGTGGAAACAGCTCCCGGTTCCGCGCGACGCAGCATTAGAAAAAGTTCGGGCAGTTCTTCACAACGCAAAATCCACGCCAATCCAAAGTAAACCGCGATGGAACCTAGAATCATCGCCGCCAACAATCCAGCCTGTGAAAGAACGTGCCCCATGTTCGCGAAATCAGAATATCGAAGCGCTCCGAAACACGCTCCCGCCATTACTGCGGCGCAAATTGCCATCTTCGAAACTGAGCTGATTATCCCGCGCGCTCCCATGGCTCCATATCGCCCGCGAAAAATATAGAACAGCAACGCAAAATTGAAATAGGCAGCAAGCGAGCTCGCCAACGCCGGGCTCGCGTTCCACAAATACCGCGAGAAAGCAAACAAGAGAACTGCATTGAGCACGATGTGCAGGCACAAAGAATAAACACCGACCCGCGTGGGGGTCATCGTATCGTGCGTCGAATAATACATCGGCGTAATCAGCTTAATCGCGGCAAAGGCCGGCAGGCCGAGCGAATAGTAAAGCAACGCGTGCGCCGTCAGGGCCGTCGATTCGGACATGAACTTGCCATGTTCAAACAAAACCTTCGTGATCGGGACACGCAACAAAATCAATCCCACGGCCGCAGGGATCGTGATGAACGACACCACCCGCACCGCAAATTCGAAGGTATGTTTCATGTCTTCGAATTTCCCGTCGGCCGCCTGGTGCGACATAGTCGGCAAAACGGCGGTGGACAGCGCGATTGCATACGCACCTAGAACCAGCTCCATGACACGGTCCGCAATGTAGAGTGAAGTCACGCTTCCCGACGGCATGCGTCTCGATGTAGCAAAAATTGTGTCCACGAAAAAGTTAATTTGAAATACGCCCATGCCGAAGAAAACAGGAGCCATCAACTTGCCAACTTTGCGCACGCCGGGATCCTGGAACGAAATCTTCGGCCCGAAGCGCATGCCCCGTTTCCACAGCGCCGGAGTTTGCATCGCGAGCTGCAGGGCCGCACCCACTAATATCCCGATCGCCAGCGCCAGGGCCGGCGTGCGATAAGCCGCTGGAGCGAAGCGCAGGATCGGCTTGTAAATAAATCCAAGCGAAAAGACAATAAAGACCAAATTAAACAGAATGGACGTCGACGCGGGGAGCCCGAACACATGAAAGCTGTTCAGAACTGCCGCCGCCAGGGCAGCGAGCCCCAGGAAAAACACGCAAGGGAAAATGACGCGATTCAAGAAAATCGCAAGTTCCCAATGAATGCTATCAGCCCCGAGAAGCGTGAAAATCCCGATAACCTGCTTCGAGAATACCGATCCCAACACCGCGACTATCGCCAAGATGACTGCCATATCCCAAAACATCTTCTGCGCAAATTCCCAAGCCTCACCGCGAGGCCTATCGCGCAAGTACCCGGTGAAGACTGGAATGAATGATGCTCCGAGGGCTCCCTCGCCCGTCATTCGGCGAATCATATTGGGAATTCGAAAGGCCAGGATGAAAGCATCCGCCGCGGGCGACGTGCCCAAGAGCAAAGCCACCCTTTGGTCCCGTAAGTAGCCGAAAATACGGCTGATAACGGTAACAAAGGCTATCAGAGAGGCAGATTTTAGGATCTGTCCTTTTACGGTCAATCGGCGGTTGCTCCGACGCTAACCCTTTAAACACCAATAACTTGACAAAAAATCACATAAGGATAACATAACCTGCAGAAGCATAGCAATAAAATGCCTGAAATCCGCAGCTCGGAAGCCTTCCGGCATTACATTGAAGAGATAGCATGGCTCGTTCGAAGACCGTAGCTCCCGCCTCCACTCTTAAGAAAGTGATCGTGGAATTCCTCGATCGCACGTCTGTCCGGGGCTACTTGAATCCCGCAATTCTGGGTTCGGCAGAAGCTCTCGACCTATTGACCACCGATGGTGAACACCGCCCGATCGATTTACAAGGAGTCAAGTCGGTCCACTTCGTCCGTGAGTTTGTAGATAGCGTCATTCTCGAGCGCAAGACATTCTTGAGCCGCCCTAAACTTGACGGCCTATGGGTGCGTCTTCGCTTCCGGGACGACGATGTGATGGAAGGCATCGTCGCAAACGAACTTCTCGACCTGTTAGACAAGGGCGTTCAATTGACGCCGCCGGACCTTCACGGGAACACTCTGCGTCTCTTCATTCCCCGCTCCGCACTGTCTGAAGTGAAAGTTCTCGGCGTCGTGGGTGTCGCCCGCCGGTTGCCTGCCGATTCTCGCGTAGCCGCGGCATCTCAATCCAAACTTTTCTCCGAGTAGACTGGAACTGCGACTCAATCACCACTTAGTATCTAGCGCTCCTGGTGTTATACATTTGCTCAGACGCGAAAAGGTCTTAGGAGAATCCATTATGAAACTTGGCGAGATCGCCCGGAGTTTGGGCTGCAAACTTCACGGTGACTCGAATATCGAAATCACCGGCGTCGCTGGAATCGAGGATGCGAGGGCGGGCGAGTTGACATTCCTTGCTAACCCCAAATATCGCCCTATGCTGGCAACCACTCAAGCTTCCGCCGTCATTGTGATCAAGGGTATAGACGTCGCGCAGGTTGCCATGTTGCATTCACCGAATCCGCAACTGGATTTCGCAAGAGCTATCGAACTCTTCCACCTTGCCCCCACATATGAGCCGGGCATTCATCCAACGGCTGTTATCGCAAAATCCGCAAGAGTTGGAGTGGGAGCTCATGTCGGCCCCTATTGTTTTGTAGATGAAGGCGTAGAGCTCGGTTCGAACGCAGTGCTGCATAGCTTCGTGACCATTTATAGCGGGGTAACAATTGGTGACGATTTTTTCGCCCATTCCCATGTCTGCGTGCGGGAAGGCTCGCGCATCGGAAATCGTGTGCTCTTGCAAAACGGCGTGGTGATTGGAAGCGACGGCTATGGATTTGCGCGCCAAACTGATGGACGGTGGTACAAAATCCGCCAGTCCGGCACGACAGTGATCGAGGACGATGTTGAGATTCAAGCCCAAAGTGTTGTCGACCGAGCGACCGTCGGCGAGACGCGCATCGGCCGCGGGACCAAGATCGACAACCTCGTCCAGGTTGGCCACGCCTGTAAAGTCGGCGAAGACACCCTGCTTTGCGGCCAAGTCGGATTGGCTGGAACCACGCGAGTGGGCAATCGATGTATCTTGGCGGGACAAGTGGGTGTCGCTGGCCATCTGACCATCGGTGACGGCGCAACGCTAACGGCGCAGACTGGCGTGCCGAGCGACGTACCGGCCGGAGTTGTATATTCCGGCTATCCTGCGATGGACAACCTGGCTTGGCGTAAGTCGGTAACCCTATTTAGCCGCTTACCTGAGATTCAGAAGGAATTGCGGGAGCTGCAAGAGGTCGTTTCGAAATTGGCTCAACGCCACGAATCAACGACGTAACTATTTGCGCGGTTTTTGATCTTCAGGCAAGCCTGCCGCGACCAGTTCTTCCACACGCGCGAGCAAAATAGCGCGCTGTTCTACAGTGTAAGCAGAGGCATCTACAGCGGGGCCGAATCGAATGGTCACTTCCCCCGGACGCACGGCCCATTCTCCCTTGCGCATTAAGTCCTGCGCGCCAACGATAGAGACAGGCACGACGGGAACTTTCGCGCGGACCGCCATAAGGAAAGTCCCCTTCTTAAAGGGCAGCATGTGCCCGTCACGGCTACGCGTTCCTTCGGGGTAAACCGCAAACGATAATCCTTCTTTCAGATATTTCAAGGCCGCATCCACGCTTCCTGCGGCCGCTTCCCTGTTTTCGCGCTCCACGGGAACAAACCCCGCCATTTGCATAGCCTTCGCGAGAATTGGCACTCGAAACAGTTCGCTCTTCACCAGCAGACCAACCCGTCGCGGAATCGCCGGAACGAAAGCCAGCGGGTCCATATTCGACACATGATTTGCGGCAAAAACGCAGACACCCGGAGGAATGTTGCCGGTACCTTCAACGCGCACACGAACACCCATAATTCGAACTCCCGCGCGCACTACTCTCATGGTCACGCCATACATAAAGTCCGCGCTACCGGTCAGAAAGCTCCACAAAATCAGCCACGGCATTACCAAAAGAATGCCTAACGCGAAGTAAATGACAGCGAGGATTGTGCGAATCATGAATCGTGAACTAGTTTACGGTGCCGCGCAGCCAACCTTCCCTAATCCGTTTCTGCGTGTCCGTCGCGTGCGCGACTTCGGAGATCGAATATTTCTTCGTTTCGTTCGATCCCAATGCAAACGAAAGGTCCAGCACTTTGCCATCTCTGTGTACGCGCAACTTTACGACTTCTCCCGGTGCATGTTGACGAACCCATCCCGAAAGAAATGGTGGAACAGTTTCACCATTTAGTTCAAGCAAAACGTCGCCGGCAAGAAGTCCCGCCGCTTCAGCGCTGCTCCCGGGAACAATCTGCGAGACCGCCAGGGTGGAACCTCCGGCGCGCCCGCCTGTAGCCCAGAAACCAAGATCTGCCATGTTGTGCAGTTCTACTTTTAATTCCAGGCCGGCGGGTCCTAGGAATTTATCGTATGGTATCTCGTCGGTGCCAGCGACGTACCGCCGGAAGAAATTGTCTAAACTCGTGCCGGTCACTTCCTCAGCCACAGCCCGAACACCATCGCTGTCGTCGTAATACTTCCCTTGTTTCGCATAAGCGTCATTCATGCGCGTCATCACGACATCGAGAGACCTATGTCCATCGGTGGCGTTGCGAATCGCGAGATCCAACATTTCTCCGACGATCTGGCCTTTGTTGTAATAAGAAATGCTTCTCTCCGGCTGGCGGTAATCGTCGTACTTTTCCAGCCACGCGTCGAGGCTGGACTCTTCCACGCTCTGCCACTGACGCGCCGGTCGCGAATCCAATTCGCTGATCTGCGCCGCCAAATCGGCATAGAATCGCTCTTTCGGCCAAATACCTGAACGCTCGAGCGTGTAACTGGCGTAAGTGTTCGTCACGCCTTCGGCAAACCACAACGCGCGCGTGTATTGTTCCTTCGCGAAATCCACGGGTTCGAGGGTCTGAGGACGTATCCTTTTTACATTCCAGGCATGAAAGAATTCGTGCGCCGCGGTCGTGATTGCGCTTTCGATCGAACTCGATCCGATCGCGGTGCAGTTGGCGTGTTCCATTCCTCCGCCGCCAGATTCGGAATACGGCCCGATGTGAAAAAAGAAAGTGTACTGGTGAAATGGCGGCCCGCCCATCAATCGCAATTCGTAGGCAGTAATATGGCGCAGGTAATCCTCCAACCGGTCGCGCCGCCACTCTTTCGCGTCCACAACTACGCGGAAGTGCGCGCCACCCTCGTCGAACTCAAATTCCTCAAACCTGCCGATCTCGACCGGAGCATCCACCAGCGTGTCGTAACTTGCCGCCGTAAATGAGTTGGGCGCGGCTCCAGCCGGCAACTCCGCAATCGCGCGCCAGCTTGCTGGCACATCGTCGAATTCTACAGTCGTGGCTTCACTGCGCCGATCCGGGATATACATAAGCACTTCGGCAAAATTGACGAACGCATGCTTGGAACTCAGCTGCGAATTGAATGGCCCCGCGTCGTCCCACAAGATCGAATAGCGAACCATCAAGGACGAAACTGCTCCAGCGTTCTTCCCGCCGTCGACAATTTCCCAGGTTTGCTTGTCCAATTTTCGCAATGATAAATTTTCGCCGGTCGCTCCGGATTCCGGCAATGAACTAACCTGCACGTCGCGTATCCGGTAAGCAAAATCGCGCACTTGGTAGAGCGCGTTCCATGCGGGCATGGCGATCTTCGTTTGCGGAGCGGGCTGGGGAATCGTCATGCTCACCTGAAAAACGTGGTGTTCCGGGTTCTTCAACGAAATCTTGTATCCTATGGTCCCTGCAGCCGGGCGAGCACCAAGCAGAAAAACCAATGCGCAAACACATGAGAGCAGCCAGAGAAACCTCATTTTCATCCAGTCGCTCCCGCAATCGATTTGAACTTTTCCAAGAGCTTTCCGGACAAACCGTCAAAACTTCCGTTAGACAGCACCATCACCACGTCCCCAGTCTTGGCATTGTCCCCTAAATATTCGGCAATCTCGTCTGCGGACTCGAAGGCTCTCGCAGGACGCCCGCGTTCGAGCAGGGAATCTGCGATCTGTTCCGGTGACAACCGCTCCTCTTCTTCAAGGAGCTGTGCGCGATTCACCGGACCGACCAGCACCGCGTCCGCAATCATCAGGGCTTCCGGAAGCACATTTTGAAATATTTTTCGACGCATAGTGTTGGAACGTGGCTCCATGGCAGCCCAGATTTTTCGTGACGGCCATCGCGTTCGCGCAGCTTCCAACGTCAGCCGGATCGCCGTGGGATGGTGCGCGAAATCCTCCACCACCAGGACGCCTCGCGCTTCTCCCTTAATTTCCATGCGCTTGCGGACACCTTCAAAGGTCGCCAGCGCCTGCTCAATGGCCTCGCATTCCACGCCGCGTCCGTATGCCAACGCGACCGCTGCAAGAGCGTTGAGCACGTTGTGACGGCCGGCGGCGGATATTCGTATACGAGTCACCTCGCTGCCGTGGAACACCACGCGAAATTCAGTCGCCGAGTCCTGCCACAAGATATCACCCGCGTACCAATCGCACTCCGGCGTGAGCCCAAATGTTTCAACGGGACAAAAAGCTCTCGCGGCGGTTTCTCGAAGCTCAGGGCTCTCACCCCAAATCAATATGCGTCCTCGTCGCGGAACCAAATTCACCAGCCGTCGGAACTGAAGGGCGATTGCAGCAAGATCCGGAAAGATGTCCGCATGATCGTATTCCAGCGAAGTTAAGATCAATTCGTCCGGATGATAGTGCAGGAATTTAGGCCCGCGATCGAAGAACGCGGTCTCGTATTCATCGCCCTCAACAATGAATTCTTCGCCACCGCCCAGGCCGTAGCTCCTCTCTTTGAAATTCCGGAGCACGCCACCCACGAGAAAATCCGGCCGGCGTCCCGCCACCTGGAAAATCCAGGCTAGCATGGCGGTCGTTGTAGTTTTACCGTGCGTCCCAGCTACGACTATCGACGTATGCCCCGGAATAAAATATTCCTCCAGAAGCTGCGGCATTGAGCAATACGGAATTCTTTCATCGAGAATGTATTCGATCTCCGGATTTCCGCGCGCCACGATATTCCCAACCACCACCAGGTCCGGCGCCGGCTGCAAGTTTTCTTCACGAAATCCTTCATTCCAGCGGATGCCCAGCGAATCGAGTAAAGTTGAAGCAGGCGGATACACGTTCACGTCCGAGCCTGTTACGTGAAAGCCGCGCTCTTTCAGCATTCCGGCTACAGGCGCCATAGCCGAGCCCGAGATGCCCAACACATGTACCCGTTCGGGTTTCTGTCCTACCATTTCGACCTCGCCGACAACTGCAATCCTACGTCGTGCATGCCGGCTCCAGAATTTCAAGCGTCGCGCCAGCACTATTCGAGTCGTTTCCAGTTAGACGCGCGCGAACTCCGAAAGGCAGAGTTAGCATAGGCCGCGCCGTGTGCCCGATCGCAGCGCCCCAAACAACCGGAAACTCGAAAAACTTCAATATCCGTTGCGCCACATCCTTCACCGTCTCTGTTCCCGCAGGAGCTTCGCACTCGGGGAATTCTCCGAGTACCACAGCGGAAACTCCTCGGAATTTGCCCGCCTGTTTCAGATGCATTAGCGCGCGATCAACCTGCCAGGGCTTCATGCCTCGGTCCTCTAGTACGAGAATGGCACCGTGGGTGTCGAGTTCCCAGGCAGTACCTAAAGTTGTTTCAAGCAGGGTTAGACAACCGCCCAGCAGGGTGCCAACTGCCTTGCCGGGAACCAGCGATTCAGTTCCCTTCATATCGATAGCCCAGCCGTCGCGCGTTTCCGAAATTGCATGCAAAAAACTTTCACGATCGTAACCTTCGGCGACACCTTCTCCCTTGTCGAATCCCGCGGCGACCATCGGCCCATAAAACGTGACCCATCGAAATTTCTGCCACAGGAAAATTTGCAAGGATGTCAGGTCGCTGTAACCCATCAGAATTTTCGGGGTAGACAGCGCCACACTCAAGCCGTCGAGCAAATAATTCGATCCATAGCCGCCACGCGCGCAAAAAATAGCCCGAGAATCAGCCTCAGTTAGCGCTTCCTTAAGCGCAGCCACGCGGTCGGCAGCAGTGCCGGCGAAGAAACCGTCACGGGCCAGCGCGGAGGCTTCATCAACCTTCGTTTTATAGCCCCGTCGCGCGAGTTCCCGAATACCCTGTTCAAGCCGGTCGCCGTTCACGGGACTTGAAAGAGAAATAATCCGGACCACATTGTCGAGTTCGAGCGCTTGAGGCTTAAGGGTCTGAGGCATGGGTGCCACCGAGAATAAGGAATTTCCGGCGGCGAGTCCAGCCGGCAAGCGCCGGGGGTTTACATCCCAGCAGCGCGTGATTCAAAGGACTAAAAACAGGTGAGGGTCAGTACGACGTCGCCGTACCCGCTGGTCGGTGCCGTCGGAATTGGAGAGGTGGAGGAAAAAGCCGCTACGCGTCCATTTGCAATGACTGGCACAGGCAAAAACTGATCGACTCGCAATGTTGTGGCTCGAGATCCGTTCGCCGGAGCAGCCACAGTGATGGTGCGGGCTATGCAAGGTGTTGTCGCACCGACACACGTATCGCGCACGAATAGATATGTCTCAACAAAATGCTGGTGTTTCGCGGTCGTCGAAACCCCGGAAATAAAGCTGATGTACCGTCCCGATGCGCTGATCCAGGGAGCGAACGCATCAGAATCCGTCGCGACCCCAGCGGATTGGGCGCTAATCAAGGTCGTTGAAGGAGTGCATCCATCCGGTGCGGTAGCTCCGAGGCAGGTGTCGCGCAAAAATATATTCGTCTTCGATTTCGTTCCTTCAGTTACAAGGTTCGACGCGTTGGACTGAAAGACAACAAAACGGCCATCCCCGCTTACGGAAGGCGCGTTGCTCTGGGAATCGCCCGGCTCGTTACCTGAAGAAACCGAGATTTCGGTAGTCGAAGGATCGCATGAAGCCGGGACGTCTGACCCCATGCAAGTATCTCGTAGGAGAACTTGAGGCGATCTGTAACCTGTTCCTGATGCTGAGTTCCCGCCCCATACAACAAATACCACATATCGGCCATTGGACGAAATCGCCGGACTTTCACCTTGCGATCCGCTCGCGAGATATCTCGCGTCGATCAGGAGCTCCTCAGTTCGGGCGACACACGATTTTCCCGCGGTTGGTCCAGCGCAAGTATCTCGAACAAAAACTTGAGATCCCGAGCCTTTTTGTCCCGCGACTAGATTTGCGGCCGACGAGACAAACGCAATAAAACGCCCATCGCGGCTCACCGAAGCGAAACCGCTATCGCCGCCCGCCAATTCGCCGGACGCGTTTGCTGACACGGCTTCGGTATGCGGCGAGCAACCGGACGGCGCGTTAGCTCCGGTACAAAGGTCACGAACAAAGAGATTCATCGTATGCCCATTCGCTGGTGCAGAGCTGCTTTGCAAACCGGAAACGAGATTGGTCGCCTTGGACTCAAAAACCAAGAACCTGCCATCCGCGCTCATCGCAACCTGTTTGCCGACTGCCGAATTGGGTGCGCTTCCGTCAGGCGCAAGATCTACCGCGATAGTGTTCGCCGTACAGTCAACAGCACCCATGCATGTGTCTCGCACGAAAATATTTCCATGCGCCCCTTGCGCCACTAGATTCTTCGCCTCAGAAAAGAAAGCAACGTAGCGGCCATCCTCGCTGCTCGCAGGCGCCCCACTCGCTCCGTCAGCGGGTCCGTGGATTGCGCTAACTGATGCCACCCTCGGGAAGGCCGCCCCGCTAGTTCCGAAAGTAAAATCCACAGCGGGTGAAAACAATTGGGTATCGCCAGGTGTCGTGTTGTAAACGCTCACGCTAGCGAAACCCGGAGATGCAATGTTGGAGGCCGGTACGCTGGCCGTCAATTGATTCGCGTTCACGAAAGTAGTCGGAAGCGGAGAAGTATTCCACGCCACCGTTGAGCCGGCGGTTTGCGTTGTGCCGTTGACAATCACGGGAGGCACAAAATTTGAACCGTTCACAGTGAGCGTGAATGCACCGCTTTTTGGCGACGCGCTCGTTGGAGAAAGACTCGAAATCAAGGGCGTGCCATTTTGCACGCTGTCGATCGTAAAAGTGGCGGCCAGCGACGGCCCGCCCGGCTCCGGATTAGACACTGTGACCGCAGCGATACCGGAACTGGCCACGTCCGACGCCAGAATCACTACAGCTAGTTGAGCCGTCGTGGTGTTCAGGACGCTGGTCCGAATCGACCCGTTCCAAAAAACTTGTGACGGCGGTTTGGTTATGAATCCATTCCCCGATATAAATATGGTGAACATCTGGCTGCCTGCAGTGATGCTGGATGGGAACAAGCCGGTGATAACCGGAGTTGGAGGCGGTTGCGAGTTTGTGCTGCTCGAACAGCTTCCAAGCAACACAGTGCAGGTGATGAAAGCCAGCAACGCAGTCCACCGCAAACGCATCAATTAAATCCTCCTGTAATTTTCACGGAACCCTGAGGCCGCTCACGGTGACAATTGTGTCAAGCGGAACCGGGAAACAAAACCTCTACACGCGTACGACTCGGAATTGATAGCACTCCGTCCCCAGGCCGTCAACTCGGATTCAATCTCGCGGGCATTGGTTGGCCGTTACGGACCTTCATTTCTCTGATGATGTGCGAGCCTCTTCAGGTTTCGGTGCCAAGTCAGACCGGCCGGATATCCGATCGCACTTTCAACGCCGCTAGCTTCGTCATCAGTTCACGTTCTTGTGAATAAGTTACGTCCGCATCAAACTCTACAACCATTCCCTCTTCACCGCGATGAGTATGCCAGCGGTGGGGCTGAATCCGAGCGTCTTCGACGATTTGACGCGTTCGCGGGAGCACGGTCTCGTCTTCCGTAGTCAACCTGAAATTCATCACGCGGACATGGAACCCGAAGCGCTCCTCCGCCACGCCAAGAAACACAAGCGCCACCAACAATAGTAGCGTCGCGAAAATGGCGGTCACTAACATGCCCGCGCCGACCGCCATCCCGACGCTGGCGATGACGAAAATAGTCGCAGCGCTGGTGATCCCCACCACTCCTCCGCGACCGCGAATCACCACGCCAGCTCCGATAAATCCGATTCCGGGAATGATTTGCGCGGCGATGCGCGTGTGGTCTCCCCCGACATTTCCGGCCATTTCGTAGGAAATGATTGTGAATAGAGCGGCGCCGAAACAGATCAGCATATTGGTACGCAGACCCGCCGGCTTGTGGCGCAGTTCGCGCTCGAGCCCAACCAATCCGCCCAGAAAACCCGCGAGCAACAGGCGGGCCACGATATATGAATTTAAGTCGTGAAGCATAAATGTCGGCCCATTACAGAGCGAATTTCGTGAGTTGCAGAAAGCGCCGCGCTCGCGCGGTTATTTCCCGACGCGTCAAGTTTGTCAAACGCTCAACTCCAAAGCGCTCGACGGCAAAGCTCCCCAGCACCGATCCGTATACCATCGCGCGACGCAAGGTCTGATCGTTGATCCGGCCTTCGCCAGCCAGATAACCCATGAATCCACCCGCAAAACTGTCCCCTGCGCCGGTAGGATCGTGAACTTCCTCCAGCGGAAATCCCGGCACGGAAAACAAGAAATTGTTGTGCACCATCAACGCGCCGTGCTCACCGCGCTTGATCACCAGGGTACTCGGCCCCATTTTGAAGACGCGCTTTGCCGCGCGCATCAAATTGTGTTCGCCCGTTAATTGGCGGGTCTCGTCATCATTGATCATCAGAATCTGCGTATGCTTCAGTGTTTCGCGCAATTCCGCGGGCGTGCGCTCGATCCAGTAATTCATGGTATCGAGACCCACCACTTTTGGCTTGCACTTCATTTGCTTTAAGACCGACCGCTGCAGCGTCGGGTCAATATTGCCAAGAAAAATAAATCCCGAACCGCAGTACGAAGTCGGCAAGGTTGGCTTGAAATTCGCGAATACGTTCAGATCGGTAACGAGCGTCGTGCGCTCGTTCATGTTCTTGCTATACCGGCCAGACCAGAAAAATGTCTTCCCCGTTGCGTGCTCCAGACCCTCCAGATCGATCTTGCGTCCGTGAAAAACGGCTTTGTCTTTCGGTGTAAAATCTTCGCCGACAATTGCGACTACCCTCACGGGTGTGAAGTAGCTGGCGGCCAGCGCAAAATAACTGGCCGCACCTCCGAGCGTGCGCTCAACCTTTCCATGCGGCGTTTCCAGTGCGTCAAACGCGACAGAACCAACAACGAGCAGCGACATTCACTCTCCGTTTAATAAATATACTTGCCGATGATGGGAGCCAACCGTTTTTTCGTAGCTGCGGAAATCGCTGCTCGGTCCGTAAGAATCGCGTGCGCGAGCGCTGAGCCGCACCTGCAGCTTCGCGCTTCCGGCAATTCGCGCACCACTTCGCGCAAGACGCGGTGCGCGTTCGATGTATTGCGGCTCAAATTCTGAATAATCTCATCCAACGTGACCGCATCATGATTCGGATGCCAGCAATCATAGTCAGTGACCATTGCGATCGTGGCATAACAGACTTCCGCTTCGCGGGCGAGCTTGGCTTCCGTTAAGTTCGTCATGCCGATCACGTCGAAACCAAGCTGGCGATATGTATGCGATTCCGCCAACGTGGAAAATTGCGGCCCTTCCATGCAAACGTAAGTTCCCGAACGATGTGCCTTCACGCCCGCTGTATTGCACGCATCGGCGATGTGCGCTGCCAAACTCGTGCAAGTAGGTTTATCGAACCCTACATGTGCCACGATTCCGCCGCCAAAAAATGTGGCTATACGCAGCCGCGTACGGTCGAAGAATTGATCGGGGATCACAAAATCGAGCGGCGGCAGGTCATCGCGAAGAGATCCAACTGCGCTGACGGAAAGAATGCGTTCCACTCCAATCATTTTTAACGCGCAGATGTTCGCGCGATAGTTGATCTCGCTCGGCGTAAGACGGTGGCCGCGTCCATGTCGCGCCAAAAATGCCACCCGGCGCCCCTCAAGAGTGCCTGTCACGATCGCGTCAGATGGATCGCCAAACGGTGTCTTCACTTGCAACTCGCGCGTATCGGTAAGTCCCGGCATGGCGTAGAGCCCGCTTCCGCCAATGATCCCGATGCGAATTGGTTCCTTCGCTTTTTTGATTTTCTTAGTCTGGACCCGTTTCGCCATTAATCGCCTTTTACCCTCACTGGACTAATCGATGGCCACCGGCTCTGCTTCCCATTTGCCATTGCGGTCGCGCAAATACGCTGCCTTCACTTTGGTATCATGCGCAAAAAGGGCCATCCAGCCCTCTTTGATCGCTTCTGGAATCCATTTCTTTTTGTTTTCCAGTGTGGTCACCGGATAGAGGTCAAATCCCATAATCCACGGCAGTGACAAATGAGCGGTCGTGGGAACGAGGTCCGCGAAGAAAAATGCGGTTTGACCGCCTCCGCTCAGCTTCACGCACTGCATGTTCGCAGTATGTCCAGGGACACGAATCAATTCCACGCCAGGCGCGATGGCACGATCATCCACAAGGAGCGACCATTTCCCAGCAGGTTCCAGCGGGACGTAATTGTCCAAAATATAGCTTGCTCGGTCTCGCTCGTTCGGATTTTTCGCGTGCTCGTATTCCCCGCGCTGAACCACGTAGCGCGCATTTGGAAACGCTGTAACAAGCTTATCCTTTTCCAGGCGAGTGTTTCCTCCGCAATGATCAAAATGAAGGTGGGTGTTAATTACGATATCGATCTCGTGCGGATGCAGGCCGTACTCGCGCAACTGCTCGGTCAGATGTGGGCCATCCAGCGCGTAAATGTCGCGATGCTTTTCGTCCCATCTATCCCCAGCGCCGGTCTCGACGAGAATAGTTTTCCCGCCGGCGCGTACCAACAAGCAATTCATCGCCAGTTTGATCCGGTTCCTGCCGTCGGACGGTATTTTCTTTTCCCACATCGGTTTCGGGATGACGCCGAACATCGCGCCACCATCGAGCCCCAAATGGCCGTCCACCAGAACGTGAAATTCCAATTGCCCAAGTTTCAAGATTTATCTCCGAGTCCTGCGCGCGCCAAAATTTGATTCACCGCGGCATAAGGGTCTATTTTTCGCTCCGCTACCTGCGCCGCAATTCGGTTCAGCTCGTGCTCACCCAATTGCTCGCCCACCACGCGCTCCATTAGCCGCGCCTCAAGAAGTTGAAGAATCCATTCTTTCCAGTGCGATACTTCCCGCGCCTTACGATCGTGTGCTTGATCGAAATGCTCGCGGAAAAGCGCAATCTGGCGTGCCAGTTCGGCTACGCCTTTATTTTCCGTGGCAACGGTACGCACAATCGGCGACCTCCAGCCTTGGCGTTCCGGTACGAGCTGCAAAATAGCACGGAGCTGCTGTTCGTAACGATCCGCGCCTTCCCTATCGCATTTGTTCAGCACGAAAATATCGCCAATTTCCATCAATCCGGCTTTCAGACTCTGTACGTCGTCGCCCATTCCCGGCATCAGCACCACGATTGTGCAATCGGCAAGGCGAACGATTTCGATCTCACCTTGGCCCACGCCGACTGTCTCGATCAAAATCATTTGCTTGCCCGCGGCATCCATCAATAGCGCAGTGTCTCTCGTCGCTTGCGCCAGGCCGCCAAGAAATCCTCTCGTGGCCATCGAGCGAATAAATATACCCGAGTCTGTCGCGTGTCCTTGCATCCGCACGCGGTCACCCAGAATCGCGCCGCCTGTGAAAGGACTCGACGGATCGACAGCAATTATCCCGACGGTTTTCTTTTGAGCGCGATAGTGGCTCGCCAGGCGATCTACCAAAGTACTCTTACCCGTGCCCGGGGCGCCGGTAATTCCAACTCGATATGCGTGTCCGGTGTAAGGAAACAACTGACGAAGTATTTCTTCCGCTTCACGCGCCCGATTTTCGATGGCAGACACGGCACGCGATATCGCGCGCACGTCTCCCGCGCGCACTTGCTCGGCCCAATTGTCCACGGAGACGGTCATTAGAATTAGCCGAATAGCTCAGGGATGAATTCGGAGCGCGTGGCGATGAATGTGAAATCAGCGGCCGCGGCCTTTGCAGTCACAAACAATTTACCCTTTTCCTAGAATCTGCCGCGCGATTACAAGTCTTTGAATTTCGCTGGTGCCTTCGCCTATGGTGCACAATTTCACATCGCGGTAGAACTTCTCGGCTGGATAATCCTTGATGAAACCATAGCCGCCGTGAATCTGCACCGCTTCGTTGGCCACGCGGACGGCCACTTCTCCCGCATAGAGTTTCGCCATGCTCGATTCACGCGTAAATCGAGCGTCGTAATTCCCCGCGGCGATCGCTTGATCAGCAAGCCACGCCGCTTGATAAGTAAGTAGCCGCGCCGCTTCGATCTCCATAGCCATGTCCGCGAGCTTGAACTGAATCGCCTGAAATTCGGCAATCGCTTTGCCGAACTGTTTGCGCTGCTTTGCGTAGCGTAGCGACGCTTCGTATGCTCCCTGCGCCATTCCCAATCCGAGTGACGCAATCGAAATGCGGCCGCCGTCCAGAATCTGCAGGCTATTTACGAAGCCTTCGCCTTCTTTGCCCAACAGATTTTCAGCCGGCACCTTGCAGTCGCTGAAAACAACTTCGCTCGTATCGCTCGCCCGCAATCCAAGTTTGTTTTCTTTTTTCCCTGGTCGGAATCCTGGAGTGCCCTTCTCAATGATGAACGCCGAAATTCCATGGCTTTTCTTAGACGCGTCCGTCACAGCCATTCCCACGCACACATCCGCGTAGTGGCCGTTGGTCGTAAATGTTTTTGAGCCGTTGATAAGCCATCCGCCGTCTTTCTTTACCGCGCTTGTGCGCGTCCCGCCCGCATCTGAACCAGCTTCAGGCTCAGTGAGCGACCAGCAACCGAGCT